>ERZ1694979.17-NODE-17-length-51084-cov-18.300202_pt1 | contig 51084 bp, 53 predicted proteins | sample MGYA00581607_ERZ1694979 | MGnify/ENA primary metagenome ERZ1694979 (study PRJEB42213, sample SAMN07424410) | human gut metagenome | biome: ENVO:00009003; feature: ENVO:2100002; material: ENVO:00002003 | host: Homo sapiens | place: USA | collected 2014 ... | reverse complement strand
CCGCCGGAACCCTCCCGCGCGGCGCAGGGCCTGAAGAACAGACCCAGTATAGCATAAACCGGAAAAAACGGCCAGAGTTCAAACGGGAAAAACTATGGAAGAGCATTGACAGAAGAGGAAGAATCTGGTAGATTTGAAGTGATACAGCAAAGATGCGGCTAAGAAATTTTAGCTTCTCTCGAAAAAATTCGGGGGTACGATGAATATGTCATGGGATCATAGGATGGAGAGAAGCAGACGGCGGGCCGCTGCGCTTACGCTCCTGGTGGTGGTGTTCCTTTTCAACATTGTGGGCTATCTGGTATATGTGCAGCGCCAGTTCTATCGGGAGAGCACCCAAAACCTGCTGGAGACCTACGAGCAGGTGAACAAGACTTTTACCATATTCGCGCAGCGCAACTGGAACGTGCTGAGCGAGTGGGGCAACAGCTTGCAGGAGGAGGTAGACGAAACGGCCATCCGGGCCAGTCTGCGCCACTTCAACCGCGAAAAAACGACCTGGCGGTACAGTGAACTGTACCTGTTCAATGAGTCCAGCCAGTATCTGAAAGCCACCGGAGAGAGCGGAGAGGCGCAGGAACTGTGGGGCGCGTTTGCGGCGACGTATGCGACCGGCCGGTCCAGCGTGAGCAGCTATGTCATAGGCACGGGTGAGCGCCGGGTCGTGTTCACCGTGCCCATCCGGCCGGTCGAGGTCTCTGGTGTGACCTACACCTGCATTGCCGTCAGCTACAACAATGCAACGCTGGAAGAGATGATCGGCGGCCATGCCTACAACGGCCAGAGCGACTGCTACATCATCTACCCGGACGGCAGCGTGATGCTGTCCGAGGAGCCGAAGAGTGAGATCGAATCCTGGATGACGAACCTGTTCGATTTTCTGGAGAAAAATGCCAAGGTCGATGCCGACAGCTTTGCCGCCATGCGGGAGAACGTGCGCAGCGGCGGCAGCGGCAGCACCGGGTATCGGTACGGCGGCAAGGGCTATTATCTGGTCTATCAGCCGGTGGGCTTTCAGGACCTGACCATCGTGGGTATCGTGGAGCGTGATGTCGTCGATGCCGGGATGCGGAAGATCCAGAAGGTCACCATCCTGCTGCTGCTTTTTTTGATGGGCAGCGTGGCCGTGGCGATGGTGCGGTCGGTCAAGCTGGATGCGGCACTGGAAATGGAAGAAAAAGAAAACGCCCTCCGCACCGAAGCGCTGGAACGCCGGAAGCTGGAGGGGCTGGCCAACACCGACGGCCTGACCGGCCTGTTCAACGAGCGGTGCTTCAACAGCACCCTGAAGCAGAAGGAAGAGGCGCGCCAGCCCTTTGCTCTGTTCTATCTGGATCTGGACCGGTTCAAGCCGGTCAACGACACCTACGGCCACGATGTGGGCGACCAGCTGCTCCGGGCCGTGGCCGACCGGCTGCGGAGCTGTGTGCGGAGCAGCGACTTTGCGTTCCGCATCGGCGGCGATGAGTTTGCCCTGATCGTGAACGGCGAAGTCGATGCAGACGGGTGCGCCCAGCGGATCGAGACCATCAAATCGGTCATCCGGCAGCCCTATGTGCTGGACGGCCGGACCATCGGCATTGGCACCAGCTGCGGTTCGGCCTGCTACCCGGCCGACCGGGCCGTCGTCCGCGACATCCGCATCCTGGCAGACCACCGGATGTATGAGGACAAGCAAAAACAGGGCAGCTCCCGCAGGCAGAGCTTCGCGCTTGAATAATTCTCCTTTCTCTACCACAAAATAACCACAGGAAACGAAATCTGGGAACCAAGGAAACGTGGGACCGAGAAAGGGAGAATGTGTTATGAAAGCAACCGGGATCGTCCGCCGCATTGATGAGCTGGGGAGGGTCGTCATCCCCAAGGAGATCCGCCGCACCCAGCGCATCCGCCGGGGAGACCCGCTGGAGATCTTCACGACCGGCGACGGCGAGGTCATCTTCAAGAAGTATTCGCCGGTGGGGGAGTTGAGCAGCGTGACGACGCAGTATGTGGACGCGCTGAGCAAGAGCTTCGCACTGACAGCCTTCGTCTGTGACCGGGACCGCATCCTGGCGGCGTCCGGTGCCGGGCGGCGGGACCTTGTGGACCGCAGCGTCAGCCAGCCGCTGGAAAAACTGATGGACAGCCGGAAGCTCTACACCAACGGCGGCGACCCGGAAAAGGCCCTCCTGCCCTGCGAGGGGGCGCAGCGCGCTCTGCTCTGCGTCTGCCCCATCATCGCGGCGGGGGATGTGACCGGTGCCGTGGGTCTTCTGACCGAGGACCGGGCGGCACAGCCGGATGCCGCACAGGAGAAGGCCGCAGCTGTGGCGGCGGCATTTCTGGCAAAGCAGATGGAAGAGTGAATACCTTATAATAGAAACAAACGGCCTGCGCCTCGGCGTGGGCCGTTTTCTTATGACCAATTTGTGAATCTTTCAAAACTTTTCTGCGAACCTATTGACAGCGCGGAAAAATTGGATATAATGGTCTTAGCACTCAGGAAGACAGAGTGCTAAAGAACGAAAAGCAAACGAAGGAGGCAGGCGCTATGACGATGGATGCACGCAAGCAGCGAGTCTTGCAGGCGATCGTGGCGCTGTATGGTCTCGAAGGGGAGCCTGTGGGCAGCAGTGTGCTGGCAAACTACTTTGACATGGCAGTTTCCAGTGCGACGCTGCGCAACGAGATGGCGGCGCTGACCAAGCTGGGTCTGCTGGAGCAGCCCCACACCAGCGCGGGCCGTGTGCCCAGTGCCAAGGGCTACCGTTATTATCTGGACAATCTGCTGACGGATGACCAGCCGCTGGACCGCGTGACCCGCGCACGGGTGGACGCCGTGTTCGCCAGCCTGGACCACGAGCCTGAAAAGCTCGCCCAGGGTGCCGCACGGGCGCTGGCTCAGATCAGCGGCTGCACCGCAGCCATCAGCACCCCCTGTGCCGAGGACCTCTGCATCGCCCATTATGAGGTGGTGCAGGTAGGCCGCAGCGCGGCGGCAGTGCTGGCAGTGACCACGGCCGGCTACGTCCGGACCCGCGTGGCGCGGGTGCGCACCGGCCTCTCGCGTGAGGATGCTGCGGCGCTGGCCGCCCTGCTCAACCGGAACCTGACATTCGTGGCTCCCATGGATCTTTCGCCCCGGCTCCTTGCAGAGCTGTGCGGCCAGATCAACCCGGAGCTGGTGCCGGTGGTGTCGGCGGCAGCGGCCATCCTGCAGGATTCCACCAAACCGCATGTCTATCTGGGCGGCGAGCAGTACCTGCTCGACTGGCCCCAGCTGGAAGGCAAGGTCGGTTCCATCCTCAGCCTGCTGAGCGATGAGGAAGCGGCCGCCCGGCTCATCGCCCCGCCCACAGAGCAGAGCGAGAGCATCCTGCTGGGCGAGGACATCGAGCCGCAGATCCCCGGCCTGTGCATCGTCAGCGACCGTTATCTGGTCGGCGGCGGGCTGTGGGGCTCGGTAGCACTCATCGGGCCGACCCGGATGCCCTTCCCAAAGCTGATGCCTCTGCTCCACACCTTTGCCGACCAGCTCGGCGAGGGCATGAGCGGCAAACGAAAAGATACCCCGCAGGCAGCCGCACCCCGGCGGACTGTGATCTATAAGGAGGACCTGGAATGAGCGAAGAAACCAAGAAGACCCCGCAGGCGGAACCCGCCGCAGAGCCAAAGACCGCTGAGCAGGCCGCACCCGAAGCAGCCGCTGAACAGGCTGCACCCGCATCCGAGACAGCGGAACCCAAGGATGCGAAGAAGGACGGCTGGTTCAAGAAAAACCGCGACCTGGAAGCTGCAAAGGCAAAGCTGGAAGCAGCCGAGCAGGAAGCGGCCCAGACCAAAGAAAAGCTGCTGCGGATGGCTGCCGAGTATGACAACTACCGCAAGCGCACCGCCCGCGAAGCTGACCAGAAGTTCAACGATGGCATCTCCTTTGCGGTCAACCAGATCATCCCCATCCTTGATACGCTGGAGATGGCGGCCAACGCCCCCACCACCGACGAGAATTACAAAAAGGGTGTGACCATGACGCTGGACAAAGCGGCCAAGGCACTGGATGTCCTCCATGTGGAGGAGATCGAATCCCTGGGCAAGCCGTTCGACCCCAATTTCATGAACGCCGTGCAGCAGGTCCCCGCCGAAGAGGGCCAGGAGAGCGGCACGGTGGTCACCGTCTACCAGAAGGGTTACAAGCTGGGCGACAAGATCGTCCGCCATGCGACCGTTGTGGTGGCCGAGTAACTTCGCAAAGACCCGCAAGGGTTTTCAAATAAACATCCGCTTATCCACTTTGAGCATCATATAAACAAATACGTTCTGATTTGAGAGGAGCTTTCATTATGAGTAAGATCATTGGTATCGACCTTGGCACCACCAACAGCTGCGTGGCTGTTATGGAGGGCGGCGAACCCGTCGTCATCGCAAACTCTGAGGGTGCCCGCACCACCCCGTCCGTTGTCGGCTTCACCAAGACCGGCGACCGTCTGGTCGGCCAGGTCGCAAAGCGTCAGGCTATCACCAACCCGGAGAACACCGTTTCTTCCATCAAGCGCCAGATGGGCACCGACCACAAGGTCACCCTGAACGGCAAGGAGTACACCCCCCAGCAGGTCAGCGCTATGATCCTGCAGAAGCTGAAGGCAGACGCCGAGGCTTATCTGGGTGAGCCTGTCACCGAGGCAGTCATCACCGTCCCCGCATACTTCAACGACAGCCAGCGTCAGGCCACCAAGGACGCAGGCACCATTGCCGGCCTGAACGTCAAGCGTATCATCAACGAGCCGACCGCTGCTTCTCTGGCCTACGGCATCGATAAGGAAGACGACCAGAAGATCATGGTCTACGACCTGGGCGGCGGCACCTTCGATGTCTCCATCATCGAGATGGGCGACGGCGTCACCGAAGTTCTGGCCACCAACGGCGATACCCACCTGGGCGGCGATGACTTCGACCAGCGCATCATCGACTGGATGGCAGACGCCTTCCAGACCGAGAACGGCATCGACCTGCGCAAGGACAAGATGGCTGCTCAGCGCCTGAAGGAAGCTGCTGAGAAGGCAAAGATCGAGCTGTCCAGCGCAATGAGCACCCAGATCAACCTGCCCTTCATCACCGCCGATGCGACCGGCCCCAAGCATCTGGATATGACCCTGACCCGCGCAAAGTTCAACGAGCTGACCGCAGATCTGGTCGACCGCACCATGACCCCTGTCCGCAAGGCTCTGCAGGATGCAGGCCTGCGCGCTTCTGACCTGAAGAAGGTCCTGATGGTCGGTGGTTCGACCCGTATCCCCGCCGTCTACGACGCCGTGAAGAAGGAACTGAACTGCGAGCCCTTCAAGGGCATCAACCCCGACGAGTGCGTGGCAGTCGGTGCTGCCATTCAGGGCGGCGTCCTGCAGGGCGACGTCAAGGGCCTGCTGCTGCTGGATGTCACCCCGCTGAGCCTGGGCATTGAGACCCTGGGCGGCGTCTGCACCAAGATCATCGAGCGCAACACCACCATCCCCACCCACAAGAGCCAGGTCTTCTCCACCGCTGCCGACAACCAGCCCTCGGTCGAGATCAACGTTCTGCAGGGCGAGCGTGAGTTCGCACGCGACAACAAGAGCCTGGGTGTCTTCCACCTGGATGGCATTGCTCCGGCTCCCCGTGGTGTGCCTCAGATCGAAGTCACCTTCGATATCGATGCAAACGGCATCGTGAAGGTCAGCGCAAAGGATCTGGGCACCGGCAAGGAGCAGAACATCACCATCACGGCTTCCACCAACATGTCCAAGGACGACATCGACAAGGCCGTCAAGGAAGCAGAGCAGTTTGCAGCAGACGATAAGAAGAAGCGCGAAGAGGTCGATATCCGCAATGGTGCCGACCAGATGGTCTTCCAGACCGAGAAGATGCTGAAGGAGAACGGCGACAAGATGCCTGCAGACGTCAAGAGCGAGGCCGAGGCAAAGCTGGCCGACCTGAAGACCGCTGTGCAGTCCGGCTCCATCGACGACATCAAGGCAAAGCAGGACGCTCTGAGCCACGTCTTCGAGAAGATGTATCAGGCAGCTGCTGCCGCACAGCAGGCCGCAGGCGCACAGCCTGGCCCCGATGCCGGTGCAGCCAACCAGCAGAAGCCCAATGACGACGGCGTCGTCGATGCAGACTTCAAGGAAGTCTAAGTTTTGATACAGGCAGCACATGTCCGGCCAAACCGGCGGATGTGCGCTGAGATATAAGCAAAAGCCGCTCCGGTTTTGCCGGAGCGGCCTTTGTGGGTTAAACCTCTCAGTCTCGCTGACACTCGCCAGCTCCCCAGCCGGGGAGCCCTTGGCAGGTCGGCCAGCATTGCGCAGATTGCTGGATGTTTCCCGCTGTGGGAAACGGGAGCGCGCTGCTGTCAGGGGGAGGTTGCTACGATACGAGAGGTGAGTGGATATGGCACAGGAAAAGCGTGATTACTACGAAGTGCTGGGGGTATCCAAATCGGCCACGGATGCGGAGATCAAAAAGGCCTACCGCAAGCTGGCAATGAAGTACCACCCGGACTACAACCCCGGCGACAAGGACGCCGAGGAAAAATTCAAGGAAGTCAACGAGGCCAACGAGGTGCTTTCGGACCCGAAGAAACGCCAGATGTACGACCAGTATGGTTTTGCAGGCGTTGACCCCAGCTACGCAGCCCAGAACGGCGGCGGTGCAGGCGGCTTTGGCGGGTTCGGCGGCGATGGCGTCGATCTGGGCGACATCTTCGGCGATATCTTCGGCGGCGGGTTCGGCGGCTTTGGCGGTGCATCGTCCCGCCAGGCCAACCCCAACGCCCCCCGCAAGGGCCAGGACATCCGTGTCCGGATCACCCTGTCGTTTGACGAGGCCGTCCACGGCTGCAAGAAGAACATCACCATCACCCGCCAGCAGGAGTGCACGGAGTGCCATGGCTCCGGCTGTGCGGCAGGCTCCAGCCCGGAGACCTGCCCCGACTGCGGCGGCCGCGGCTATGTCATCCGCCAGCAGCGCACACCCTTTGGCGTGATGCAGACCCAGCAGCCCTGCTCCCGCTGCGGCGGCAAGGGCAAGCTGGTCAAGAACCCCTGCAAGGTCTGCCACGGCTCCGGCAAGACGGCCACCCGGAAGACGCTGGAGGTGTCCATCCCCATGGGCATCGACGACGATCAGAGCTTTGCACTGCGCGGCATGGGCGATGCCGGTGCCAACGGCGGCCCCGCAGGCGACGTCATCGTGATGGTCACGGTGCGGCCCAGCGAGGTGTTCCAGCGCGACGGCTACGACGTCTGGGTCACGGTGCCCATCACCTACAGCCAGGCCGTCCTCGGCGACGAGATCACCATGCCGTCCATCGATGGCAAGGTGGAGTATACCGTCCCTGAAGGCACCCAGAGCGGGACCACCTTCCGCCTGCGCGGGAAGGGCATCCAGTATCTGAACGGCCGTGGCCGGGGCGACATGTACGTCAAGTGCGAGGTCGAGATCCCCAAGAAGCTGAACAAGGCCCAGCGCGACGCCCTGAAGAAATTCGAGGGCACCCTGAAAGAAGAAAACTACGAAAAGCGCAAGGGCTTCTTCAAAAAGCTGAAAGACCTGTTCAACTGATCACCAGAAACAGAAAGACCCTCCCGGAACATTTCCGGGAGGGTCTTTTGTGTCTTCTGCACTCAGCCCATGTAGCTGATGTTCACGTCGATCTGGCCGCCGTAGCCGGGGATGCGGGCGGTGCAGCTGCCCTGCCACATGTTGCAGGCGATGGGGCTGCTGGCGACGTTGTAGTGGGCATTCCAGATGTTGTACTGGGTCAGCCGGCTCATGTCCAGGCGCTTGCGGAACCAGGTGGTGGAGGCGTAGACGCCGGGCTGATAGCCCAGAGCCTTGACCTCTTCGCAGAAGGCAACCGCGCACTTGGTGCGGTCCTCTACGCCCAGACCATCGGCACGGCCGGAGCCGGAACCGGAAGCCTCGGTGTCAAAGTAGATGGGGTAGTCCAGCTGGCGGCCGTTCAGCACATACACGCAGGCCTGCGCTTCCTCGCGGGCTTCGTTCTCATTGACGGCCTGGGTGAAGCAGTAGACGCCCACCCGCAGACCGGCGTTCCGGGCATTGGTGAAATGCTCTTCGAACTTGGGGTCCTGCACCAGCGTGCCGGAACCGTAGCCGCGGTAGCCGATGCGGATGATGACGAACTCGACACCGGCCTGCTTGGCCTGCTCAAAGTTGATGCTGGACTGGTATTTGGAGACATCGATGCCGAAGGTGGCGTTCTGCTGGACGCCATTGGCATCAAAGTAATAGAGCTTGTTGTCGATGGAGCGGATGCCGGTGACGGGGTCGGTGGTGTTTTGCTCATAATAATAGGTCTTGCCGTTCACGGTCCGCCAGCCGGAGTAGGTGGGGCGCGGTGCAGGTGCAGCAGGTGTGGAGGTGGAAGGCTTGTCTTCCTCCTTCTTGCCGAACAGCAGGTTCCACAGCCATTTCAGGAAGCCGTTCTCGCTGTCAAGGCACTGGGCGGAGACGCTGCTTTCGTCCAGCGTTCCGGCGTCCAGCGCGGCGCGGATCTCTTCCGGCGTCAGCAGGATGGTGCCGTTGGTATCGGAGATCCCGGCAGAAGCGACAGCCTCACCATTCTCAGAGGCGGCGGGGGTCTCGGCGGCCTCCGCTTCCAGCGTTTCCACCGGGGCGCTCAGCGGGTCTTCTGCGGCCAATTCCGCAGTCTCCTGCACGAAGTGGGGGAAGAGGGCGTTTTCGTGGTCGTTCTCCTCGGCAGAACCGGCCATCGGGTCGGCGGCGGGAGTCTCAGCGGACGGCTCCGCAGGGGTCTCGTCCGGCACAGCGGCGGGGGTTTCTTCAACGGGGGCTTCCGCCGCAGGTTCGGTGCTGGAAGCAGGCACCTCAGCCTCCGTCGGGGTCACAGGCACAGCGGCAGAGGAAGCAGGGGCCTGTGCCGGTGCGGTCTCCTCCGCAGCGGCGCTGGAAGCAGACGCTTCTGCTGTGCTCTCCGAAGCGGCTTCCGTGGAGGCGCTCTTCTCCGGCTGAAGGCTGATGGCGGGGGCCTCCCACTCCACCGCCGCAGGCGCGACGGTCAGACCCGCAGGCTGGGTAGCCAGCAGGATGGTGGTGCTCGCGCCGCCCACGGTCAGAGCCAGCGCCATGACAAAGGCGGCAATGGCCTGCCCCGCATTGCGGCGGGTGTTTTGATCGGATGTACGATCCGGAACCGATGGAAATTTGTGTTTCATGCCGTTTGCTTTTGCCTCCAAATAAAATCGGACGTGCAGCCGCCGTGCGGCCCGCAAAGCCCGGTAGAATCGGGACCGATCCAGAAATCCTGATTTCACTCTTCCAGTATACACCCAACCCCGGTATCCGTCAATCTTCTTTGCGGCGGTGCGAAGGAAAAACAGCGAACGGAAAAGAGAAAAATCGCTCCACAGGCAATACGGTTCAGCCTGCGGAAAAATTGCGTCCGGCGCTTCAAAATTTGGTTCTTTTCACGAAAAAAGCGTTTTTCTCTTGCTGTCTTGACAGGTGTATGGTATGATGATGGACATGCAGTCCGGTTGCAGAAATGGCCGGAGAAGAAAAGAGGAAAATTCTATGGCAAGCTTCAAGGAGTTTTTGAAACGAAAAGATATCGTCATCACCCCGCAGCGCTACCTCATCGAGGCGCTGGGCGCGATGGCACAGGGCCTGTTCGCCAGCCTGCTCATCGGCACCATCATCAAGACGCTGGGCCAGCAGACCGGCCTGGACGTGCTGGTGGACCTGGGCGGCTATGCCACGGCCATGAGCGGCCCGGCCATGGCCTGTGCCATCGGCTGGGCGCTGCACTGCCCGCCGCTGGTGCTGTTCAGCCTCATCACGGTGGGCTACTCGGCCAATGCACTGGGCGGGGCCGGCGGCCCGCTGGCCGTCCTCATCATCGCCATCGTCGCGGCGGAGCTGGGCAAGGCCGTGAGCAAGGAGACGAAGATCGACATCCTCGCCACCCCGCTGGTCACGATCTTTGCAGGCGTCGGCCTGTCCATGCTCATCGCAGCGCCCATCGGCGCAGCGGCAAGTCAGGTGGGCACCCTCATCATGTGGGCCACCGAGCAGGCCCCGCTGGTCATGGGCATCCTCGTGTCGGTCATCGTGGGCGTGGCGCTGACGCTGCCCATCTCCTCCGCTGCCATCTGCGCGGCACTGGGCCTGACCGGTCTGGCCGGCGGTGCCGCTGTGGCGGGCTGCTGCGCCCAGATGGTGGGCTTTGCGGTCATGAGCTACAAGGAAAACGGCGTCGGCGGTCTGGTCAGTCAGGGTCTGGGCACCAGTATGCTCCAGATGGGCAACATCATCAAGAACCCCCGCATCTGGATCGCCCCCACGCTGGCCTCGGCCATCACCGGCCCGCTGGCCACCTGCCTGTTCCACTTTGAGATGAACGGCGCAGCGGTCTCCTCCGGCATGGGCACCTGCGGCCTGGTGGGCCAGATCGGCGTCTACACCGGCTGGGTCAACGACATCGCGGCAGGTACCAAGGCTGCCATCACCCCGATGGACTGGGCGGCCATGCTGCTGATCTGCTTCGTCCTGCCCGCCGTGCTGAGCGTCGTCTTCTGCGAGATCGAGCGCAAGCTGGGCTGGATCAAAGAGGGAGACCTGAAACTGAACTAAAAGGCAGAACTCCCTCCGTCACAGCTTCGCTGTGCCAGCCCCCTCTGGGAGGGGGCCTTGACGCAGCGGTATTGCTGCAAAGCCTCCCTCACTGAGGGAGGTGGCATCCGCAGGATGCCGAAGGGAGTTCCTTCCCGTCCAACACGGCCTGCGTCAGCGTGTCGCCCTCATAGGTCAGCTTGAGGGAGAAGAACGGGCGGTCCTCTTTGAGCAGGCGGAAGAAGATCTTGTCGCCCTCCCAGATGGGCAGCGTTTCGACGGTGTCCGTCGGCACCCATTCCAGCACCCCTTCGTTGCGGGCGGGGTCCCGGATCAGTTCACCGGTCCAGCCGTCTGCGGTGTAAAGGTGCATGTACTCGGTCAGACGGCCCAGAATGAAGGTCACGATACCCCGGCAGCGGAAGCGGGTCAGCTGAAGGCCGGTCTCTTCCCGCACCTCGCGCAGCAGGCAGTCTTCCGGGCTTTCGAACGGCTCGAACTTGCCGCCCACGCCGATCCATTTGTCGTGGTTCATGTCGTTTTTCTTGGTGACACGGTGGAGCATCAGCCACTTGCCGTCCTGCTCCAGATAGCACAGCGTCGTGTTCCGCATGGGAAATTCAGGGTTCATGAAGCGTTCTCCTTCTGATAATAAAAGAGACCCTCTCCGTCATTGCTCCGCAATGCCGCCTCTCCCGAAGGGCGAGGTTTTGATGTTGAGTTCTGTCAGCATCAAAGCCCCCCCCCCCGACGGGGGAGCTGGCGAGCGGATGCGAGACTGAGAGGGTCTTTTCGTTCTTTTTTATTTCCGTGCAGCGCGGCCCTTGCCGGCGTTGTTCAGCTTGCGGACCAGATCGTTCTGGTGCTTGCGCTGCGAAGGGGTGGGTTCCGGGTCATGCGCCTCGTTGCCGCGCGCGTTGATCTGGGTGGAAGCGGGGTCCACGCGGACAAGGTTCCACTCCTGATTGCCGCCGGAGACGTAGTTCCAGATCTGGGCCTGGGCACCGTTCGCGGTGTTCATGCCCACGAGGTCGATGTACTTGTCGGCCAGCACGTTCCGGATGCGGGTGCGGCCGCTGCGGGTGGGTTCCAGCGCCCAGCACTGGCTCAGCCCGCTGCTGCGGCTCCACTGGTGCAGCCAGGTGCCCTCGATCACGCCGCCGAGCGCCAGATCGATGAACTTGCCTGTGAACCGGTTCTGGATGCGCCAGCGGCCCTCACCGGCGTCCACGAACTGCCACTGCTGCCACGGATGGCCTGCGTAATCCCACAACCCGATCGCAGCGCCGTTCTCGGTATTGAAGTTCTTTACCTCCAACACCTTCCCATTCGGGGCTTTGATTAGGTAAAATTCATTTTCCATTAAAACGACCTGCGATGCTTTTGCCATAGAGCATGTTCTCCTTTCCGGTATCCGCCGATTTGATGGTTCTATTATAACGCATTTCTTCTCCGGCAACAAGGATGGAAAATCACAATCTTTTGTCGTTTTCTTGTGCGTTTTGCTTAAAAAGACACGTTTTTCCCGCCAACTTGGGCACCGTGTACCACAGGAACAGGGCCGCAAGGCTGAGCCACCGGATCTGGGCGTTCGTCAGGTGCTCGTTCAAAAGCCAGCCGACGCCGAACGAGAGCAGGTTGGCCGTCAGGGCGTAGAGCACCGGGCGGGGCGTTTTGCCCTCCGGCCAGGGCAGCCAGCGGCAGTAGGCGGAGGCTTCCACCGCGAAGACCAGCACTTCCATTCCGGCGTAGAGCGCAAAGCCCGCCCAGGGACCGAGATAAAACAGCCCGTAGTGGAGAACAAGGTTCAGTGCAAGCTGCGTGGCCAGATTGACCCCGCCGATGAGGTTCTGCTGGGCTTTTTCGCGCAGGCCGAACACCAGGGCACCCAGCGCTAGCTCCAGAATCAGCGTGATGAGTAACCGGGAGGTGAACAGGGAAATCTGGTCGCTGTCGGTCCGGTTGGTGTAGACGTGCATCCAGCTGTCCTCCGGGTCGAACAGCACCTGCCATTCGCTGTCGAACGCATACCGCTGGACCGGCTCTTTGCTCATGGAAAAGACCCCGGTGTCCATATTATAAAGGAGCACATAGAATTTCTGGGGCGGGTAGTACCCCCAGGTGAAGGTCTGTTCGGTGTCGCCGAAGTATTCCTCGAAGTAGCCGAGGAAGTAGTACCCCTCCGGCGCATCGTAAGCCCGAAAGGCTTCCCACACCTTGCGGGAACCCATCCAGTCCCCGTATGTGCTGGGGGCGCTCCATGGGCCGGTGGATTCTGTATTGCCCAGCAGAGTCACGGCGTAATTCTGGTCGTTGTAGATGTAGAGCCTGAGCGTGACCGACGGTTTCGGCCCCATATCCGCGAAGGCAGGCGGCGAAACGGTCAGCAGGAGCAGGGAGGCGAGTAGAAAACCCAAGATTTTTTTGCAGAGTTTTTCTTTCATGATGGGGCCCTCCGGCTTTCGAAAACAAAAATTCCGACACGACTTTCCTTAACTTGTAAACGAGGGAGGAACGGCTGTTATTGCATGGCATTCTGCACAAACTTCAAGCAGGACTTTTGTGCACTGCTTCTTGTACTTACAGAGAAAACAAAACGCCGGTTTCCGGGGCGTTTTGACCCCAAATATGAACAAATTGTTTCCGGCTCACGGCCAATTCAGAACACTGACTTCACATTTATAAAGCAAAGCGAGATTTTGCACTTTACTTCGATGAGTAAAACGAATTTCAACAAAAGCTTTCAATTGTTTCATGATTTCGGATATTGACTTTAGATTGAAATTGCGGTATAGTAAGGATGCGGAGAGCGGAAAACGCCCCGCTGTGTACTGAACTTCGGGTCCAAGACCCGTAGAAAGATATAGGAGGTTTGATTATGTACTATTACATTCTGGGCTGTGGTATCGCATGTCTGATCCTGTTCGGCATCAACAGCATGGACACGGTATGTGTCAAGCCGGCCGAGATCCTGGGCAAGGTCATTCTGTGGCCTCTCGCCCTGATGGAAGCAGTTGTTCGTTACAGCTCCACTCATCACAACATCAAGACCGCGCTGTAAAACATCTCGTTCCCAAGTAAAACGACAATCAGGCGGCTGCGCTTTTTTGGAAGGCGCAGCCGCCTTTTTGTTTTGCACTTTGGCGCGGCGTATGGTACAATAAGAAAAACCCCGCCCGGCGGGCTCACCCTGAACAACGAATAGGAGAACTATGAAACCCGATTACAAGCTGGTCGCAAAGGCCAAATATATCCACATGACCGCCGACCTCGCTAGCGAGCTCTGGCACGAGGTCTACAAGCGCTATTACCCGGCGAAGCAGCTGGACGCGCTGGTGGAGACGCTGCAGAGCGCCGACGCCATTGAAGAGGACATCGACCGCGATGTGAACTACTTCCTCGTCTTTCTGGGCGACAAGCTCATCGGCTACTTTGCCTGGAAGATGGAGAACACCGCCCTGCACCTGCTCCACCTCTATCTGAAGCCGGAGTACCGGGGCAAGGCCATCGGCCGCGACATCGTGGCCTCCTGCGAGCGGCTGGCCCGCGGCGAGGGCCGGGGCCGCGTCTGCTGCGAGGTGCACACCAAGTGCCTGCCGGTGCAGCAGTTCTTCAAGGCGCGGGGCTACCGGCTGCTCAAGCCCGTGGAGAACGCGGTGGGCGGCATCTCCATGCAGCTGACCGAAATGGAAAAGATGCTCTGAAATTTCCCATTGCAATTTTCCTGCGTTTGTACTACACTAATGTAGTGCAATGAAGTGCCCATCGCGGGCCAGACCCCCACCAAAACGACAAGGGAGGAAACGAGCCATGGCAAAAGATCATCCCACCGGAGAGTCCGGCCTGTATTCGGCACTGCTGGAACTGAAAACGCCGGAAGAATGCTATCGCTTTTTGCAGGATGTGTGCAGCTACGCCGAGCTGAGTGCAATGGAGCAGCGCTACAACATCGCAGAAAAGCTGGTCAGCAAGCAGAGCTACACCAGCATCATGGGCAACATCGGCGCGTCCAGCGCCATCATCAGCCGGGTCAGCCGGGTCATCAGCAGGGAGGACAGTGTGCTGCGCCGCCTGTTGGAAGAAAAGGCCGAGGCACCCACCGAGGAATAATGCAGGACCGCGCACGGCGGGGCAGGGGAGCACTCCGCCCGCGGTGCGCTTTTTTATCCCCTGCTGCGCACAGCGCACAGCAGGGCCGCAGGAAGGAGCAGATACAATGAGCAAAGCAGTTGTCTTTTTCGCCGATGGCACAGAAGAGTGCGAGGCATTGCTGGTGGTGGACCTTCTCCGCCGCGCCAAAGTCGAGGTCATCGTGGCGTCTGCCATGGGCCGCAGAGAGCTGGTCAGCAGCCATAACATCCACCTGACCGCCGACGCTCTGGCCGAAGAGGTGGATTATTCCGACGTGGATATGGTCGTCCTGCCCGGCGGCATCCCCGGCACCCCGAACCTTGCCGCCAACAAGACCGTGACCGACACCTGCACCGCCTTTGCCAGGGCAGGCCGGAAGGTGGCAGCCATCTGCGCGGCCCCCAGCATCCTGGCTTCGCTGGGCCTGCTGGAGGGTCGGAACGCCACCGCCCACGCTGGGTTCCAGGACAAGCTGGCCGGTGCCGTCGTCCACGACGAAGAGGTCGTGGTGGATGGCAGCATCACCACCAGCTACGGTCTCGGCGGCGCCATCCCCTTTGCGCTGGAGCTGGTCCGCCAGCTGGCCGGCCCGGCGGAAGCCGACCGCATCCAAAACGCCATCGCCTATCGGCACTGAGAGGAGGCTTTCCCCATGCGATTTGTCACCTGCCGTCTGCCGGACGGCATCGAAGACCCGGCCATCCTGTCGGCAGATGGCCGTCAGGTCTGGCCGCTGAGCTGGCTGGGCCTGCGCTATGAGACGCTGTCCGACGCCATCCCGTTCCTGACCCCGCAGGTGCGGGCGGGGCTGTCGCTGGCCATTGCGGGCATCCCGGCCCTGCCCATCGAGGCCGTCACGCTGGAAAGCCCCATCCCGGCCCCGGCGCAGGACGTCATCTGCCTGGGCATCAACTACATGGCCCACTCGGACGAGGCGGAAAAGTATTCCGCCGACGCCTTTGCGACCCGGCATCAGGATGCCATCTACTTTTCCAAGCGGGTCACGCGGGCGGTGCCGGACGGCGGCTTCATCGAGGCCCACACCGACCTTGTGAAGAAGCTGGACTACGAATGCGAGCTGGCCGTGGTGCTGGGCATGGATGCCAAAGATGTGCCTGCCGGGCAGACGAAGGACGTCGTCTTCGGCTACACCATCCTGAACGACGTTTCGGCCCGCGATGTCCAGACGGCCCACAAGCAGTGGTATTTCGGCAAGAGTCTGGACGGCTTCACGCCTATCGGGCCCTGCATCGTCACGGCGGACGAGTTCGAGACCTACCCGCCCAGACTGGGGATCCGCAGCTTCGTCAATGGCGAGAAGCGGCAGGACTCCAACACCGGCCTGCAGATCTTTGACATCGACCACGTCATCGCGGAGCTTTCGCAGGGGATGACCCTGAAGGCGGGCACCCTTATCGCCACCGGTACCCCGGCGGGCGTCGGCATGGGGATGGACCCGCCGCAGTTCCTCGTCCCCGGCGATGTCGTGCAATGCGAGATCGACGGCATCGGCACCCTGACGAACCCAGTCCGTTGAACGATGAGAACGACGGCCCCGGACAGGACGCCGGGGCTGTTTTTTGATTTCCGAACTGTAATATAATTGCTGAAATTTTGATTTTGTTTAGAAAAAGATGGACAAACCTGTCTTGTTCATAAACTATTAAAAATAAATTCATATACAGTTCATTGACATCCGGTATACATAGGGCAACGAAAGGCGCACCGCTGCGCCAAACCCCAGAACCGTACAGCAATGCAGGCCCCAAAAAGAACGGCCTGTGTTTGAGGAAAGGAATTGGAACGCTATGAAAATTGGTTTTACAGAGCTGATCCTTGTCGTGATCGTTGCGTTCGTGGTCATCGGCCCGGATAAGCTGCCGGAGTACGCACGCAAGCTCGGCAAGATGCTGCGTGAGCTGAAGAAATACACCGGCGCAGCCTCCGAGGAGATCCAGAAGAACGTCGTCGAGCCGCTGAACGAGATCCAGGCTCCCATCAAGGAGGCGGTCGCCCCCCTGACGGACCTCAAGAAGGACATCGACGACAGCATGAAGGATGTGACCAAGAGCTTCACCAACATCGGCAAGACCAGCAAGGAAGAGGCCAAGAAGGCCGAGGAGGCCGAAGAGGTCACCGAGCTGGAAGATGCCGTGGAGGAGCTGCCCGAAGAGCCTGCCAAGGCCGAGGCTGCTCCCGCAGAAGAGTCTGCGAGGGCGGAGGAAGCACCGGCTGAGGCTGCGGAACCCGTGAAGGCCGCAGAAAAGCCCGCCGAAACGGAAGCGCCCGCCCCGGCTGCGGAAGCTGCCCCCGCCCATGAAGCCGAGGCCGCTGCCCCGGCGGAAGAGGCCAAGGCCTGACCGTCCCTATTTGGATGCACCCGCGCCCGCGGTTGTACGATACATTGTAAATCAGCCCGCCCGCACGGCGCGGCAAGAGGAAAAAGGAGATTTTATTATGAGAATCGGACCTCAGGAGTTTATCATCGTTCTGATCATCGTTCTGGTCATCTTTGGACCCAAGAACCTGCCGAAGCTGGGCAAGATGTTCGGCAAGACCATGAAGAACTTCAAGGAAGGCATGGACGACGTCGATGACAACGGCGAAGTCAAGAAGACCGAGACCCAGTCTGAGGACAAGGCTGAGAAGAAGGACGAGGAGTAATTCGTGGCTACAAACGTTAAGCGCAAAAAGAAAGCCGAAGTCATGTCGGAGGACGGCAGCATGACGCTGACCGGCCACCTGAAAGAGCTGCGGAACCGGCTGATCATCTGCGCAGTCGTGTTTGTGGTGGGTGTGATCGGTTTTCTGGCAGTTTCGGACAAACTGATCGATCTGCTGACGGCCATGGCCCGGAATGCGAACTATACCTTCGTCTTCCTGGCCCCGCAGGAGAAGCTGATGCAGTACTTCCGCGTCTCGCTGATCGCGGCGGTGGTTATCACTGTGCCGGTGGCGCTGTATCAGATCTACGCCTTTGCAAAGCCGGGCCTGAAGCGGAGCGAGAGCTTCTTCTTCAAGCTGGTGCTGCTGCTCGGCCTGATGCTGTTCTGCGTCGGCATCCTGTTCGCCTATAAGATCACCCTGCCCTTTATGCTGAACTTCCTGGTCACTCTGGAAGGCACCGATTACATCACGGCGTCCATCAGCATCGAGAGCTACATCAACCTCTGCCTGACGATGTTCATCATCTTCGGCTGCGTCTTTGAGATGCCGCTGGTCACAATCATTCTGGCCAAGATGGGCATCGCAAACCCGGAGATTATGAAGAAGGGCCGCGGCGTTGCCATCGTGCTCATCTTCCTGGTCGCAGCCATCATCACCCCGCCGGACATCGTGTCCCAGTGCTTCGTGGCAGTGCCCATGTGCCTGCTGTACTTCATCAGCATTTTCCTGAGCGGCATCTTCTACAAGCCCAGAACGGACGATGATGAGGACGACGAGGAAGAGGACGAACCCGACGAGGAATAAGCCTTCTGGCCTTTCATTGCAGCGAAAACGCGCTCTGCCTTGCGGCGGGGCGCGTTTTTTGCGCCCTGCGGTCCACAGAACACAGCTGCGCCCCGCACGAGACTGGAAAAATCCGAAAAAAAGGCTCCCCATCTGCGGCAGAATATGTTATAATGGCAACAAGGTAAAATGATCAGCGGGCGACCGCTGCGGAAAAGGGGTAAATGAATCATGAAAGAATACGCATTTGGCATTGATTTGGGCGGCACCACCGCAAAGGTCGGTCTGTTCACCACGTCCGGCGCACTGCTGGAAAAGTGGGAGGTGCCCACCGACACTTCCAACGCCGGTGAGCACATCCTCGAAAATCTGGCCGACGCTATTCACGGCAAGATGACCGAGAAGGAGATCGCCGCAGAGCAGGTCGAGGGCGTGGGCATCGGTGTGCCCGGCCCGGTTCTGAACTCCAGCGTCGTGCCCATCGTCTGTGCCAACCTCGGCGGCTGGGGCGAGCGGAACGTTTCCGCCCAGCTGTCCGGCCTGCTGGACGGCCTGAAGGTCCTTGTCGGCAACGACGCCAACGTCGCCGCCCTGGGCGAGATCTGGATGGGCACCGCCAAGGGCTGCCGCAGCGCAGTCATGGTCACGCTGGGCACTGGTGTCGGCGGCGGCGTCATCGTCAACGGCAAGGTCATTGATGGTGCCCACGGCGCGGGCGGCGAGATCGGCCACATCACGGTCAATCCGCACGAGACGGCCGTCTGCGGCTGCGGCAAGCGCGGCTGTCTGGAGCAGTACTCCAGCGCCACTGGCGTCGTCCGCTGCATGAAGAAGCTGCTGGACGAGAACCCGGAGGTGGAGTGCGTCCTGCGCGGCACCGATTTTGCCGCCAAGGACGTCTTTGATGCCGCCCGCAATGGCGATGCGCTGGCCTCCCGCGAGGTCGAGGATATGTCCAACACGCTGGGCATGGCGCTGGCCAGCATCGCCTCCACCACCGACCCCGAAATGTTCCTCGTCGGCGGCGGCGTGGCCCGCGCAGGCGATGTCCTGTTCGACCCGCTGGTCAAGCACTTCAAGGAATACGCCTTCCGCTCCTGCCGCGAGACCCCCATCAAGGCCGCAAGCCTCGGCAATGACGCCGGCATCTATGGTGCCGTCCGTCTCATCGTGGGCGAATAAGCCGAACGTTTCCACGGGAGATCGGAAATGCAGTTGAATTTATTTGTCCGGGACGTGCAGAGCGACCAGATCGTTCCCGTAAAAGTTGTTCCGGCCAGTGATGCGGATTTGAAACAAACCGCTTCTACTGGTTGGCAGACGAGCTGGAATACACAGACTGCGCGGCGTTTTCCAAACCGTGTTGCACTGAAAACAGAAACCAATGAGCTTTTAGGTCTGATGTCCTATGCAGCAGATGAAAAGTTTATGGCGGTGGAAGTAGTCTATCTGGAAAGCCAGCCGGAAAGCAATGCAAATTTGCTGCATTCCGCTGGGCAGGCAAAACGTTATCTGGGGATTGCAAAGGCGCTGTTTGCGTATGCTGTAAAAGAATCGGTAGAAAATGGCTTTGATGGCGTTGTGCTGTTCAAGGCAAAAACGGATACGCTGCTGAGATACTATATCCGGGAGTTCGGCGCACGGCAGGTCGGGCGGTATGATCCGTTCCGGCTGGTGATCTGGGAGGATGCGGCGCAAAATCTGATCAAAGAATACGAGGTGGGCAATGATGAATGAACCAATGGAAAAAAGCTGGGTCGTTCCGTTGGAACAAGAGGATCTGGAGTATTTCGCCTATTTTCGGTCGGTCTGTAAGCGCTACAACATCGATCCATCAAAGGCAACACGTCTGGAGTATGATTTTGTGATGCGTGTAGCGGAGAGTGAATTCTACCTGCAAAAGGCAGCGACCTGATTAAAAACTATAAAAGCGAAGCCGTTGAATGCTCAGCGGCTTCGCTTTTTTCGTACAGAGATTTCGGGTTACAGCGTATCTTTTCCCGGCAGCTGGTTCCACAGGCGGTAGTAGACGCCGTGCTGTGCGAGCAGCTCATCGTGGGTGCCGGATTCCTCGATGCCGTCGGAACCGAGGACGAGGATGCGGTCGTAGTTCTTGATGGTGGTCAGGCGGTGGGCGATGGTCAGGGTGGTGCGGCCGTGAGCCAGCTTTTCAAGGCTCTGGCCCACCAGGATCTCGCTCTCGTTGTCCAGAGCGCTGGTGGCCTCGTCCAAAATCAGGATGGGCGGGTTCTTCAGGAAGATGCGGGCGATGGCGATGCGCTGCTTCTGGCCGCCGGAGAGCTTGACGCCGCGCTCACCGACGTAGGTGTCGAAGCCGTTCTTCAGGGCGAGGATGAACCGCTCAGCACCGGCCAGACGGGCCGCTTCGATGATCTCCTCGCGGGAGGCACCGGGCTTGCCGTAGGCGATGTTGTCCGCCACCGAGCCGCTGAACAGATACACGTCCTGCTGGACGATGCCGATGTCCTCACGCAGGCTCTTGAGGGTGACGTGCTGGATGTCCTGCCCGTCGATGAGGATGCGGCCGCCGGTCACATCGTAGAAGCGGGGGATAAGGTTGCACAGGGTCGTCTTGCCGCCGCCGGAGGGGCCGACCAGCGCCAGTCGCTCACCGGCTTTGATGTCGAGGCTGACGTGGTGCAGGACCTTGTTGTGGTCGTCCGGGTATTCGAAGCTGACATCTTCGAACCGGATGGCACCGGGGCCGGGCTGAAGGGGCTTGGCGTCGGGGGCATCGTGGATGGGCACCGGGGTGTCCATGATCTCGGCAAAGCGCTCGATGCCGGTCATGCCGCGCTGGAACTGCTCGGCGAACTCGACGATGCGGCGGATGGTGGCGATGAGGGTGGTGACGTAGAGCATATAGGCCACAAGGTCACCGGCGGTGATCTTGCCGTTGACCAGCGACAGACCGCCCGCCAGAATGACCACCAGATACATCAGGCCGTCGAACAGGCGGGTGGAGGTGTTGAACGCAGCCATGGCGTAGTAGCCAAGGGTCTTGATCTGCTCAAAGTCTTTGTTGCCCTGCGCAAATTTCTCGCGCTCCTGGTCCTCGGCGGCAAAGGCCTTGACGACGCCCTGCCCCAGCAGGCTGTCCTCGATGGTGGCATTCAGCTCGCCGATCTGGACGCGCTGCTGGCGGAACCGGGCGCGGAGCTTCTGGTTCAGCTTGACCGAGACGACTCCCATCAGCGGCACACAGGCGAAGACCGCCAGCGTCAGCGGGATGCTGGCCCGGCAGAGGATGATGAAGGACGCCAGGATCTTGATGAAGGCGATGAAGAATTCCTCCGGGCAGTGGTGGGCGAACTCGGTCACATCGAACAGGTCGTTGGTGATGCGGCCCATGATGGTGCCGACCTTGGTGTTGTTGTAATAGGTGTGGTCGAGCAGCAGCAGGTGGTCGAAGGCATCGCGGCGCATGTCGGTCTCGATGTGGACGCCCATGATGTGGCCGATGCTGGACATGAAATACTGCGCCGCTCCATCAATGATGCGGAGCACGAAGTAGATGCCCGCCAGCTTGAGCACGATGCCGGCCGTCAGGGTGATGCCCACCCCCATGGCCGAGTTGGTGATGGCGCTCATGATCTTGGGCAGGATGATGTCGCACAGGGTGGTCAGCGCTGCGCAGAACAGGTCAAAGAAGAGGACGCCCTTGTACTTGGCCAGATACGGCAGAAAGCGCCGGATGAGGGCACGGCTGCTGGTGTGGTGTGCGGCGGGGTCCTGGGTGGATCGGATCTGTGTTTTTGGCATGGTTTCTCCTATTTTTGACCCTCTCAGGCAGCGCGCCAGCGCGGACGGAGAGGGTCGTAATGTTACTTTTTACGATAATCCCGCTCGCCGTAAATGGCGGTGCCGATGCGGACAAGGGTGGCACCCTCGCGGATGGCGTTCTCGTAGTCGCCGCTCATGCCCATGGAGAGGGTCTCCATCTTCACGTTGGCATAGCCGCGCTCTCCGGCCTGCACGAACAGCTTGTGCACCGCTGCTAAATAAGCGCGGTTCCGGGCGTCGTCATCGTTGACGGGCGGGATGGCCATCAGGCCGCAGACCCGGATGTGCTCCTGTGCGGCGGCAGTGTCCAGCAGGGGCCAGAGCTGTTCCGGCGAAACGCCGGACTTTGACGCCTCGCCGCCGATGTTCACTTCCAGCAGCACGTTCTGGACAAGGCCCGCCCTGGCGGCTTCCTTCTCAATGGCGGCAAGCAGATGCTCACTGTCCACGCTCTGGATGAGGCTGGCGCGGCCCAGCACTTTTTTGATCTTATTGGTCTGCAAATGGCCGATGAAGTGGCTCGGTTTGCCGCAGTAGGCCCCGGCGTCAAAGTTTGCACAAAGCTCCTGCACATGGTTTTCGCCAAACACGTCAATGGGCAGGGCAGCACTGGCCGCCACGGTTTCCGCTGTGCGGGTCTTGCAGGCAGCGCAGAGCTGCACCTCGGCGGGGTCGCGCCCGGCCTCGCGGGCCGCAGCGGCCATGGTCTCCCGGATGGCGGCAACGGCCTCCCGCATCTCTTCCAGCGTTTTTTCAGCCATACAACTCAGTCCTCCTCCGTATATCTGGCGCGCTCGCCGCCGATGAGCTTCGGGCGGGTGCGGGCGCAGAGAATGTTCGCTTCGCCGATCCGGGAAAGGTTCAGCCGCACCGGCACGGCCACCCGGCGCAGGTGCATCCCGATGAGGGTGCCGCCGATGTCGATGCCCGCATGGGCGCGGATCTCCTCCACTGCGATGGGGTCCTGGAACTGCTTCCAGCAGGTGGTGGCCCAGCTGCCGCCCGCGTGGGGGCGGGGCACGACGCAGACTTCCTCCCAGCCGTATTTTTCGGCGGCTTCCCGTTCGATGATGAGGGCGCGGTTCAGGTGCTCGCAGCACTGCGCGGCCAGCCAGATGCCGTTTTCGGCCAGCACCGGCGCGATGCCGGCATAGACGGCCTGCGCGGCTTCCAGGCTGCTGTCCTTGCCGATGTGCCCGCCGACAATCTCGCTGGACGAGCAGCCCACGACAAAGACATCGCCTTTGCGCAGTCCGGCCTGCGCCAGAAGTTCGGTCACGGCCTGCCGTGCCTCGGTTTCGATCTGCTGTTTGAATGTTTCCGTCATATGGATTCACCTCATATCTACCCTTGCGCGCAGGGCCCGCCGCCTCTTGGCATGGTGGGTCTGCGCGTTTTGTAAAAGACCGACCCGGCCCGCAAAGCGGGACGGAGAGGGTTTACACCCTGACCCAGTGCAGTTTTGTTTCCCCGGAAATGGCCAGATAGACCCGGCTGTCCACCGGGCAGAGCGCCGTGGTGCTGCCGGAGCTGCCGCCGGGGATCGTCCGCTGCCAGCTGCCGCTGGCGGGTGCGACCGCCTCGGCGCGGATGTCGCTGGCCGAGAGGGAGAACAGACCCTCCTGCATCGTCTGGCTCAGCCGCAGGGCCATGCCCCGCAGCAGAGTGCGCCCGGCGTGGTCTTCCAGCCAGCCGGACCGGGCCCAGCGGTAGCTGATGTAGAGCGTGCCATCCGCATCCAGCGACAGGGCACCGGGGTAGCCGGGCAGGCCGTACAGATGGGTCGAGCAGCCTTTGCCCCCGGCCGTCCGGTCGCGGGCGGCGGTGTCCACCGCCCAGACGCAGCGGCTCCCCAGGTCGGAGACATAGAGCGTCTCCGCTGCCTCATCCAGCGCAAGGCCGGAAGCCCCGGCGATGCCGGTCAGGACGGTCTCCACCGTGCGGGCGGCGGGGTCGTAGACGTAGACGCTGCCGGTGCCGGTGTGGGCGGTCAGTTCGGTGCGCAGGGCGCTCTCCACGCCGTGCCGGGCGCAGGCGGCGGCAAGGTCGGTGAAATAGACCGCGCCGTCCGATGCGGTGGCCACTGCCGTGGGGCAGGAGAGGGCGCGGCCGTCGATCTGGCTCACGGTGAGTTCCACCGTCACGCCCCACTGGTCGCTGTTCACCCGGTAGAGCCGCCCGCCCTCCGATTCCAACGTCGTCATCCAGATGGTGCCGTCCGGTGCAAAGGCAAAATCGGTGATCTCGCCTGCCGTTGTCAGCACTTCGGTCCGACCGGTGCCGTCCGGCTGCATCCGCAGCAGGCAGCCATTCTTGCCGGATCGGGCGGCGGCGTAGAGCCAGCCGTTGTTCTCCCGCAGGGCGGAGATCTCTGTGTAGGGGGCCAGTTCCAGAACGCCGCCTTCGGCGGCGGTCTGCGCCCCGGTCTCCTGTCGGACGTCCGGGGCGGTGTAGGGCGTGGGCGCGGCCTCGATGGGCCGCAGCACCAGCCCCCAGATGAGGGCCACCGCAGCGCAGAGCACAAAGACGATGCTCAGCTTCTGGAACCGCTGCAGCACCTCTTCCCGCTCGGCGGCGCGCTGGGCCTCCTGCGCTGCCCGGCGGCGGGCCGCTGCGGCGCTGGTCTTCTGGGCGCGGCGCATCCAGCGGTCCACCCAGAGCGCCGCACTGGGGCCGACGGTCAGCGATGCGATGAGCAGGATGAGCAGCAATTCAACAAGTCCGATCCGCATGGAGGACTCCCTTCCTCTGGTCAAAAACAGATGGGTATTCGTATCGTTTCAGTATAGCACAACTGTGCCGGAAAGTGCAAGCGCGCCCCGGCGGGGCAAACAAAAAGCAAGCGGCCCGGAACAGAGCCGCTTGCGGGAGGGTTCAGGTGCGCCATTTTTTCCGCCGCGCACCCAGAGCGCGGCGAAACGGACGGTAGTACCGGTAATAGAACTTTGCGCCGAGGAGCGGCTCCATCACCTCTTCGTCGAACCGCATGGCCCGGCTCTTCTCCTTCCAGCTGGCATGGTAATGGTGGATGGAGTAGGTATTGGGGGTGATGTCGCAGGTGGAACCGGCATAGGCCACCGGGCAGAAATACTCCACCGGAAAAACTTCCATCTCCGGGGTGGACTGGCGGGTGCCGTCGGCCCGGATGCCGAACCGGTCAAAGACGGGAAGGTTTCGTTTCGGGCAGGGGGTCAGGTCGCAGCTGCCGTCCGGCAGCAGGAAGGGCAGGCCATCGTAATCGTCCAGCAGGGCTTTCACCACCGGGCTGTGGGCCTCGGCCCCGAAGCCAAGACCGGTGGCGACCTCGTTGTTGTGCTGGAAGCCGAAGAAGGCCGGATATGCCAGCAGATCGTCCAGCGGGCGGAGCAGCTCGACGTCGGTGTCCATGTAGATGCCGCCCTGCTCGTACAGGATCTTCAGGCGGGCATAGTCGGCCACAAAGGCCCAGCGGCGGGCATCGTAGGCCTGCCGGGTGTAAAGTGACTGGGAAACGTCGAAGTTCTGCTCGTTCCACTCGATGATCTCATAGTCCGGGCAGTATTTTTTCCAGCTGCGGATGCAGTTCTGGATGTTTTTGGGTTTGGGCGCGCCGCCAAACCAGCAGTAGTGGAGAACTTTCGGGATGCTCATAAACAAAACCTCCGGCTCAGGATCGGATGCTGCTGCGCAGAGCGCGGAGCTTGCGCAGCAGGTCGTGGTCAAACAGGAAGGCAGCGCCCGCGAAGGCAGCGCCGATCCAGATCATATGCAGCAGGGCTACGCCGATGACGCCCGGCAGGCTGAGCTCCGGGCGGCTTTGGATGCCCACGATGCGCAGGATGAGGGCCATCAGGCCCAGATAACAGCCCCATTTCAGCGCCGGGCGGGCCATGCTCTGGTGCAGGATGTTCCGGTAGGTGTAGCGGAAGATGAGCACCAGGCGGCAGAGCAGCGCGGCCAGAGTGCCGAACAGGCAGCCGTAGATGCCGAAGAACTGGATGCCAAAGAGGGTGATGGCCAGATTGATGGTCATCTCGGCCAGCGCATGCCAGCGGGTCTGCTGGAACGCGCCTTCGTACTGGACGACATGGTGGTAGATGCCCTTGCCGCTGTCCAGCACGGCCTTGAGGGCGAAGAGCAGCAGCAGGAAGGCGTCGATGTAGTTGGTGTCCTGGATGCCGCTGGTGTAGATGCGGATGACCGGCAGCAGAAAGGCCGCCGTCATGGTGTAGCAGAACGCGACAAAGGCCAGATACAGCGTCTCGCACAGGTCGAACAGGCCAAGGAACCGCTCCCGGTCGGTGTGGAAGATCTGGCCCATCCGGAACGAGATGCTGTTGAGGAACAGGTTCATCACGAAGACGATCTGGACGAAGAACATGTTGTAGATGCTGTAGACGCTGACGAGCTGGAAATTGCAGAAGTAGGACAGCAGCACCATGTCCGTGTTGTTGAAGATAACGCCGGACAGCTGGTGCATCAGCACCGAGTTCTTCTGGGCGACGGCGGAGTAATCCGGTTTGGCGTGGTGGTCGATCCAGGGGTAGTTCTTGTGGGTGTACCACAGGATGACCGGGATGGGCAGCATGGAGCACAGGCAGTACAGCAGCTGCATGGCCAGAATGTTCTGGGTGAGCATCAGCACCAGCACCTTGCCGATGCCAGAGATCAGGTTGGTGGCAGTCTCCAGGTTGCTGAGCACATAGCGGCGGCCGTCCACATCCATCAGCAGCCGGTACTTGCCCTGCACAAAAAAGCTGGTGACAGAGGGCAGGCCGTACAGGATGGTGTACAGTAAAACGACGCCGCGCGGCAGGGTGAAGTGCACCACCATGGGGTACACGATGCCGATGGCCACCACGATGAGGGCATACAGTGTGCCAGTGCGGCGGTAATAGTGGTCGGTGGCGGCCAGGATCTCGCTCACGGTCTGATGCTCTTCCATCGCCACCGGGCGGTAGAGCGCCTGGGTGGTGGCCAGACCGACTCCCGCTTCGAGCAGGTAGAGGTAGGCGAACAGCTGCTTGATGGTGTTCAGTTCACCGTTGACGCCGGAACCGTAATAGGTCAGATAGAGCCGGGGCATGAGAAAGCCCAGCAGGATGGTCACAAACTGGCAGAACAGGCCGGTGAGCATGTTTCGCTCCACGCGGGAAAGGTTCTTAAATTTCATAGAAACTCCAACGCCTCCGGGAAGGCATACATTTTTCATTCTATTTTTTACTATAAAGGGTGCGGCCCGCCTTGTCAAGAAATCCGGACGAAAAAACGAACGATCTGCGCGTTTTCGCGGCAGGGACGGAAATTCGTTTGGATTGCACCGGTCAGTCGTGGTATACTGAATGTGTTCGGGTTTTCCAAAGCATTCACCCAAACTTCACAGAAATTTCCAAACTTCGCGGTATGATAACCTCAGAATACCAGACACTTTTGAGTGAGGAGGGAGCCATAGATGGCAAAAATTCTGATCGTTGATGATGAACCCCGTATCCGGGAACTGATCCGGGAGCATCTGCAATATGCGGGCTATGTCTGCGAGGAGGCAGGCGACGGCTCGGCGGCGCTTTCGCTGCTGAGCGGCGGCGGATACGATCTGGTGATCCTGGATGTGATGATGCCGTTCATGGACGGCATGACCTGCCTGCGGGAGATGCGCACCCGCCACATCAACACGCCGGTCATCATCCTGACCGCACGCGGCGAGGAATACGATAAACTGGCGGGCCTGGAGGGCGGCGCGGACGACTATGTGGTCAAGCCCTTCTCCCCGCGCGAGCTGGTGGCCCGCGTCCGGGCCGTGCTCAACCGCACCATGCCCCGGAGCGAGGCTTCCGACGGCACCATGACTTTCGGCGACCTGACCATCGACACAGCCAGCCACACCGTCCGCGTGGCGGGCGAGGAAGTGAGCCTGACGCCCAAGGAGTTCGACCTGCTGGTCTTCCTGGCATCGAACAAGGGCATCGCCCTCAGCCGCGAAAAGATCTTGCAGAAGGTGTGGAACTACGATTACTTCGGCGAGGACCGCACCGTGGACACCCACGTCAAGATGCTGCGCGGCCACCTGGGCAAGTGCCGGGGCTACATCGCCACGGTCTGGGGCATCGGCTACAAGTTCGACCCCGATGCGGCACGATAAAACGGAGGAGCGCAGTTGATGCGGCAACTGGGAAAAAAGCGGCGTTCCATCGGCATCCGCGGGCAGATGATGTGGTTCTTGTGCCTGATCTGCCTGCTGCTGCTGGGGTTGTTCTGGTTCCTGAGCACCCAGCTGCTGGAGCCGCTGTACACCAAACACATCCAGAAGCAGCTGACGGCAGAGGCCGAGATGATCGTGGCCGAGATGGACGACGCCATCGCAAAGGGGGAGATCCTCTCGTACTGGGCGTTCGGCGGCATCAAGGTGACGAACGACGACTTCTTCAGCCAGCTGGGCAGCGACATCTATTCCAACGGGGAACTGAGTAGCTTTTGCGTGGACATTTCGGACGCAACGCTCCGCACCATCAAAAAATACGAGAATCTCTCCTATTGCAGCCTGCACCAGAAGTCGTTCCCCGATACGCTGGATGACGACATCGTTTATTCCACCGCCCGGCAGGTACGGCAGTACTGCCGCGAGAACGGGGCCTTCGCCCGTGTGCTCCCGGCGGCCAAGCCGTCGGCCTACAATCAGCTGGTCGTGGGCCGGATGACCGCCGATGGGGCCTATACGGTGCTGGTGAGCACCACCCTGATGCACGTGTCCGAGGCGGGCGAGGTGATGAGTACCGTGCTGCCGCTGGCGGCAGCGCTCATCTTTGCCTTCTCGATGAGCGCGGCGTGGATGTTCAGCGAGTGGTTCACAAAGCCGCTGCGTCAGCTCTCCGGTGCGGCGCGGCAGGTGGCCCAGGGCGATTATGCCGTCCATGTGGAAACGGGCCGGAACGATGAACTTGGCGACCTGGCCGAGGAGTTCAACCACATGGCGAAGGAAGTCCAGCGGGCTTCCCAGATGCAGCGGGACCTGCTGGCCAATGTCTCCCACGACCTGCGCACCCCGCTCACCCTCATCAAGGGCTACGCCGAGACAGTGCGCGACATCACCGGCGACGACAAGGCCCACCGCGACGAGCAGATGAACATCATCGTGGACGAGGCCGACCGCCTGACGGCTCTGGTCTCCAGCGTCATGGAACTGAGCAAGGTGACGAGCGGTGCGGAAAAATGCGAGAAAGTCCATTTCGATATGGGCCAGCTCTGCGACGAGGTCAGCGAACGGTACGACGCCGTCTGTGCCCAGAACGGCTGGCAGCTGAAACTGGAGCTGCCGGACGAGGAACTGCCCGTCTACGCCGACCCCAACATGATGCAGCGGGCGCTGCACAACCTGCTGGGCAACGCGATGCACCACATGGGAGCGGACGGCATCTTCGTGCTGCGGGCTGCACCATCTGCCGAGGGCGTCCGGGTCGAGGTCGAGGATCACGGCCCCGGCATCGCTGCAGAGGACCTGCCCTATATCTTTGACCGCTACTACCGCTCCCGCTCCGATGCGGGCAAGCAGGGCACGGGCCTGGGCCTGTCCATCACAAAAGCCATTTTCCAGCAGCACGGCTTCCGCTTCGGTGTACAGAGCACCGTGGGCAAAGGAACGACGTTCTGGTTCATCATGACTTCAGAATAACAAAAAATCCTGCGCGAAAGCGCAGGATTTTTTTGTTACGAGTCGGCAGAACGGTAGATGCCCAGGCTGTTGTCCGGGTCGGGCATCTTGACACGGGAGGCGCGGTCGTTGACCTGGACCAGCATCCAGCCCATGAGGGCCAGCACGGCCAGAATGATGAGCCATTTGACGGCGTTGGGGAGCTTTTTCATCGTGATGTTCCTTTTTTCTTAAACTTCCGGGCGGCAGCGCTTCCGGGCGCGGGCCAGCAGCGCGGCCGCATCGGCGGCGGAAGGCTCGTTCACCCAGGCCGGGCGGGGCGCAGCCCCTGCGCCGGAACTGCCCTCCTCCGCAAAGGAGGCAAGGCCGGTGTCGGTGCGGTCGTTCCAGGGCGAGAAGCCGTCGGGGGCGATGTGGGCACCGAGGCGGCAGTCCAGCACGGTGGTCTTGCCGGTGGGACGCCAGGGCCGGCCCAGATAGACCGTCCCGGCCGGACAGTCCGAGACGAGATCGCAGTCCCAGAAGACAAAGCCCAGCCCGTCCGCCGGGCCGGACGGCGCCGTGACGAAGCTGCGGGGGATGTGGTTGTTCACGGTGCGCAGAGTGCACTGCTCGAACAGGGCGTCTGCCCCGCCGAAGATGAAGTCGATGTCGCCCGCGATCTCACAGTTCTGGTAATACTGCGCGGAGGCCCGCCGGGGCGCAAAGGTGCGGGGGCCGAGGAAGCCGTCCTTCTCCCGCTCTTTTTCGGGCAGCGGGGCGCAGAACAGGGTGTCCTGATTGCCCAGCAGCTTCACCCGGCGGAACACGGCCCGCGCGCTGTCCACATAGGCTGCGATGGCCTGCCCCACCAGACTGCCCGGCCCGGCATCGTTGGCGATGGTCAGGTCCTCCACGGTGAGGCTCTCCCCGCTGAAGAAGGCCGTGTAGCTGCGGAAGGTGTGGGTGGGCCGCCCGTCCGGGTGGGGCAGCTTGCCGCCGTCGGACCAGACGAGGATGGTCTGGTCGGCACCGGCACCCCGCAGGGTGATGCAGCGTTTTTCGCAGACCAGCTTTTCCCGGTAGACGCCGGGCCCGATGACGATCTCGGCTTCCAGTTCATAAGGTACGGCCAGCACAGCCTCGGACACCGAAGCGTAATCGCCGCTTCCGTCCTGCGCAACGGTAAGATGCAGCATAGAAAGGGACCTCCCACAAAAAAGATAGTGTTATTATAGTCCCTATTTGTGAATAAATCAACGCCCGCAGGCTTCCAGCCGGAGCACGGCTGCGGTGATGTCGTCGGGTCGGCCGGTCGCCTCGGCGCGGGCGCGGGCCGTTTCCACCAGCGTTTTGGCCAGCACTTCGGGCGGGTCGGCTGCGGCAGCAGAGAGCTCCAGCTGCTTGAGCACCCAGCCGGTGCCGTCCACGAGCAGGCCGTCCGACACCAGCACGGCGTAATCGCCCGCCGCCAGATGCACCACCCGGCTCTGCCCGTTCACCCCGCCCAGGATGCCGATGGGCAGGCTGGCATCCCCCACAGGCCGTGCCCGCCCGCCGTGGACCAGAAAACCCGGTGCGGCCCCGGCCTTGAACAGCCGGGCCGTGCCGGTATAGAGGTCTACGCTGATGAGGTCGAGGGTCGCGCCGCTCTCCTCATCGCTCTTGAGGGCCAGTGCTACGTTGACCAGCCGTGCGGCCAGCTCGGCGGTGAAGCCTGCCTTGAGCAGGCGGGCCGTCAATTCTGCGGCCAGATTGCCGTCCACAGCGGCCGGGCGTCCGGTGCCCATGCCGTCGCAGAGGATCATCTGCGCGGCGGTGGGGCTGCAGAACTGCTGGACCGCATCGCCGGAGATGCTGCCCCGCGCGGCGCTCCCGGCGGACCCGAAGACGGCCCGCAGAGCGGGCTTTTCGCAGAAGAGCAGGGTCGTCATCCCCTTACAGGAGAGCACTTGGGGCGGGTCGAAGGTGCGGCGGCAGAGCCGCCCGACCTCCTGTGCCAGTGCGGCCAGCTCCGGGGCAGAGAACCGGGTGCGGGGCAGGGTGACAGCGGCCCGCGTCCGGCCCAGGTCGTCCAGCGTGACGGCAGATTCCAGCGGCGGCGTGCCGAGGCTGGCAAAAAAGTCGGCCACCCGCCCGGATTTATAAGGCTCCGGTGTGCCGGGGCGGCCCAGCTGTTCGCTCAGTACCCCCAGCGCGTCGGCCACGGCGCTGTACTGCTCGGTCAGGGCTGTGCGCATGGCCTCGGCGTGGACGCGGGTCTCCTTCCGGCTGCGGTAGAGCGCGAAGGATTTGTTCACCGCTGCGCAGAGCGCCGCCGGGTGGATGCAGCGCCCCAGCTGGACTGGGAGGTCGCCGGTCTCCAGATGGCCGTTCCGTTCCAGAATGGGCCGCAGGGCGTTCATGCCGTCCAGCGTCGCGGTGTATTCCTGCTTCCAGCAGCTCTCCCGCCGCCCGCAGTTGAAGCAGAGCGCATCATGGGCGTTGTCGATGACCCAGCGGAAGGTCTCGCACCGGTGGGGCAGGGCGTCGTAGACCTCGTTGACGGTCTCCGCGAGGGAGGACAGGCTTTCGGCCACCGCTTCCAGCCGGGTGGCCGCCGCCGAAAAACGGGGCCGCTCCTCCGGTGCGTCCGGTTCGTCTGCGGGCACCGGGGCCAGCCAGCCGCCGGGCAGCAGCGCGGCCAGCCCCAGCCCCGCCCCGGCGCTGAAGGCAAAGCCAAAGGCACTGCCGGGCGGTTGGACGCAGAGCACCCCTGTCACACAGCCGCCCGCATAGGCGGCAAACGCTTCCACCCGGCGTCCGGGGGCCAGCAGAGCAGCCGCTGCACTGGCGCAGGAGAGCCCGGCCGCCGCCGGGCCGAGGGAGGCATCTGCCCCGCAGAGTGCTGCACCCAGCACGGCACAGCAGGCAAGGGCGGCTTTCCCCTGGCCCCGGCAGCAGAGGGCGGCTTCCAGCGCGGCGCAGAACACGACGCCAAGGCAGACCGGCCCCAGTACGACCCCGCCCAGGGCCGCAGCGGCAGCGGCCCCGACGAGCAGCATCCCCGCGCCGGGCGTTTCGGGCGGGAACCGCCGCAGGGCAAAGCCCAGCGCCCCCGCCAGCAGGGCATCTGCCCCGCAGGTGAGCAGCAGGTCGACCCCGCCGCCGGTGGGGCCGAAGGCAAAGCAGACGGCCCCCAGCCCCAGAGCTCCGCAGCCCGCCAGCAGAGCGGGCCGGAACCGACCCGGCCAGAGCCACCGTGCCGCTACGGCGGCCCCGATGGCGCAGAGCAAACAGATGCTGTCCAGCGACAGCGCCCCGAACCCATGGAGCAGCAGCCCCAGCACTGCCCCGGCCGCACAGGCAGCGAAGCAGTCCTCCGCAAAGCCGAGCGTCAGCCCCAGCCCGAAGGGGATGAGCGCCCCATACAGCACCGCCCAGCCGCCGAGCAGCCCGGCCAGAAAAGCCGAACCCTGCCGCAGAGCCGGGCGGACGGCTGCGCGTGGCAGCAGCGCCGCCGCAAAGGGATGGATGGCATCCTGCCTGAGAAGATCGTGCATAAAAAAATCCCCGCTTTCCGGCGGGGATTTTTTGTGTTGTTCTGTTTCCCGCGCCTTGTGCATATACTGTAGCGCGGCCGCCGGGCGGTTTTTGGGAGGGTGAAGCGAAGCGGCATCTTTTTGCCAAAATCAAGAAAAAAGCCCTGCGGCGTACAAAAACCGCAGAGCTTTTTGGAAATTTTAGAAGATTCAGCCGTTCAGCTTCTCGATGGCGGCTTTCACGCGGGCAAGGGTCGTCTCGCGGCCCATCATGCAGGCAAGGTCGGTGCCGCCGCCGGGGGTGCGCTGTCTGCCGGACAGGGCGATGCCCAGCGGGTAGAGCAGCCAGCCGTTCTTCTTGCCCAGCTCTTCGGCCTTGGCCTTGCAGGCATCAAAGACGGCGTCGCGGTCGGAGAAGTCCAGAGCCGCATCACTCAGCACGGGCAGCAGTGCTTCCAACGCTTCCTTTGCGGACTCCGGGGTGGTCTTCTGCTTCTTGTTGGTGTACAGGCTCACGTCGTACTCCGGCATCGCATCGAAGAAGTCCAGCTGCGCGGGGATCTCGCCCAGCACCTCGCAGCGGGGCTGCAGGTTGGCGCAGAGCAGCTTCTTGTCAATGGGGGTATGGACGGCCTGGTCGATCCAGGGCTCCGCCGCAGCCAGGAATGCGTCCGGGCTCAGGCGGCGGATATACTCCGCGTTGATGGCCCGCAGCTTGAGCGGGTCAAAGATGGCCGGAGACTTGGAGATGCCGTCCGGGCTCCAGACCTTGCGCAGCTCGTCGAGGGAGAAGATCTCCTGCTCGGCGTATTCGCCTCTGGGGCTCCAGCCCAGCAGGCAGATATAGTTCAGGATGGCAGCGCTCAGATAGCCCTTGGCGCGCAGGTCCTGATAGCTTGCATCGCCGTTGCGCTTGGACAGCTTGTTCTGGGCGTCCTTCATGACCGGCGGGCAGTGGATATAGGTGGGGATCTCCCAGCCGAATGCCTGGTACAGCAGGTTGTATTTGGGGGTGGAAGACAGGTACTCGCTGCCGCGGATGACATGGGTGATGCCCATCAGGTGGTCGTCCACGACGTTGGCGAAGTTGTAGGTGGGCATTCCGTCGGTCTTGATGAGGATCTGGTCGTCCATCTCGCTGTTCTCGACTTCAATGTGCCCGTAGACCACATCATCGAAGCCGGTGATGCCGGTGCGGGGGATCTTCTGGCGGATGACGTACGGCTCTCCGGCGGCCAGACGCTTCTGGACCTCCTCTTCGGGCAGGTCGCGGCAGCAACCGTCGTAGTGGGTCATCTCGCCGTTGGCGTGCTGCTCGGCGTGCAGCGCTTCCAGGCGCTCCTCGGTGCAGAAGCAGTAATATGCCTTGCCCTCAGCGACCAGCTGTTCGGCATACTGCTTGAACATCCCCATCCGCTCGCTCTGGACATAGGGGCCGACCGGGCCGCCGATGTCCGGGCCTTCGTCCCAGTTCAGCCCGGCCTCGCGCAGGGTGTTGTAAATGACGTCCACCGCGCCTTCCACATAGCGGCCCTGGTCCGTGTCCTCGATGCGGAGGATGAAGGTGCCGTCCTCGTGCTTGGCCATCAGGTAGGTGTACAGCGCGGTGCGCAGGTTGCCAACGTGCATATAGCCGGTGGGCGAGGGGGCAAAACGGGTGCGGACTTTATTGCTCGGCATAAAAAACGCTCCTTATCTATATCGGCAAATAAATTTGTGAATTGCTACCCTTTAGTTTAACTGTTCAGCGCGATTTTGTCAACGAGGAGACGCGAAGAACGGCCGGAAGGGGGCGTTCTCTCCCGGAAACGATCAAAATCGTCGAATCTGCCCAATTTTCGGAGAAAAACTTTGGAGCGAAACGTTGCCGAAACGATTGACAAACGGCGCGAAAAACGGTCAAATAAAAACGACACATTTCAACACATTCGGGCGGAGGTAGAGGCAATGAAACAAAAATCGTTCGATGCAGTGCGGCAAAAGAGCAGGGTGCTTGCGGTGCTGCTCTGTCTGGCCGTTCTGCTGCTGACCGGCTGTGGTGGAGGCGGGGCAGCTGCACCGGAACCGCCCGCGTCTGCTCCGGCGGCGGGCAGAACGGACGAGGATACGGCTTCTTCTCCGGCGGCACCCGCGCCTTCGGAACCGGAATCGGTGTCCAGTTCGACGGCCGCGTCTGAGTCGGAAGCTCAATCGCCGCAGGAACCGGAGGTGGAAGACTTTCTCCGCTGTGAGCCGATGGACTACACCAGCGTATCGGCGGTCTGCTCCGGGCAGGAGGGTACCCTCATCGTGGTCAAAGTCCGCGTGGAAAATACGACGGAACAGGTCGTCCATGCGTTCAACACCAGCGCATCGCTTGGAAACGTGACGGTGGACAACGCAGTGGACGGCATGTCTGCGGACCGGGTCGCTGCGGGCAAGGCCGCAGAACATCTGACGGCGGTGCTTCGGACGACACAGGAGACCGTGGTGAAAAAGCCGGTCGTTGCGGCCCTTGAAAGCGCAGCAGAAGCCCTGCAGCCGGGGCAGAGCGCGGTGGCGTATGGGTATGTATTCCTCCCGGCCAGCGAAGGCAGCTGGACACGGGCGGATTTTCTGTGGAAGGAGCAGGCCATCGGCAGCCTGACGCCGAAGAAGAAGCCGCAGGCCCCTGCGGAGTCGGCTGCGCCGTCGGACAGTACCGCCGCTTCGGCACCGTCCGCAAAGCCGGAGCCGCCGGCCAGCTCTGAGCGCCCGGCCGCGTCGGAACGCCCTGCCGTCTCGGAGTCGCCCGCAGCTTCGCCGCCCACGGCATCGCCGGGCAGCCCGGCCGGGTCCGAACCGTCCTCGCAGCCGGAGACGTCAGCTGGGTCCGAACACCCCGCTGCATCCGAGCCACCGGCCTCGCCGCCTGCATCCAGCGCACCGTCGGCCCCGGAAACACCGGCAGCGTCCGGGACGCCTGCTTCGTCGGAAGTGCAGGAGCCGGATACGTCTGCGGCGTTCCCGGAGTTTGCCGTGCTGGGGCAGACCCTGACGCCGTCCGGTTTCTGTGTGCACTTCCGGGTGAAGAACCACACAAAGGAGACGCTGGACCTGGAAAATACCGCCGCACAGTTTACGGATGCTGCGGATGGGACGTTCCGGGAAGACCGGCTTTACCAGAGCGGCACAAAGAGCCGCTGGATCGGTTCGCTCTGTTATCTGACGAACGGAGCGCAGACAGACGAATATCCATGTTATGTCGTCACGTCGGCCCGGAGCACCGTGCTGAAGCCGGGGGCCTCGGCGGAGATCTGGGTCTACGGGCACCTGTCGGATACGGAGAAGGTGTCTCTGGTCGCCGTGTCGCTCTCTGCCTGCTGCGGCGGCAAAACGTGCCCCATCCCGGACGAAGATGCCCTGTTTCTGGTGCCGGGACGGAACGGCTCGAAGCGTGGGACGAGCAGCAAAAAATCTTAAAAAAATCCCAAAAACCGGAACTTTTCGCCCGGAGGCGGACTGCCTTCGGGCGTTTTTGTGCCCATTCCCAAAACATCCGGGAAGTTTTTGTCGAAACGGACCGCAGGCGTTGACGAAGCAGGAACTATTTTGTATACTAATGAAGCACTGGAACAATTTTCCTATCACCGGATTTGTGGCCGGGCAGCGTGGCCCGGAAAAAATGAGGAAAATACGAGAAGCAGTGCGAATTAGGCAAAGGAGAAGCACAAAATGAAAAGTACAGGAATCGTTCGCGGGATCGATGCGTTGGGGCGGATCGTTCTGCCCAAGGAGCTGCGCACCAGCATGAAGCTGGAAACGGATGCAAAGCTCGAAATCTTCGTTGACGGAGATGCCATCGTCCTCAAAAAGTACCGCCCAAAGGGAAGCTGTGACTTCTGCGGGACCGTCGATGAGCAGGCCGTGCAGTTCGCAGGCTACTGCATCTGCTCCGCCTGCCGGAAGAAGATCGGCGCCCTCTGAGCACGGGCCGCAAAAAGGAGAAGACGCTATGAGCCAGATGATCGATTTTACGCTGCCGTCGAGCGCACCGGGGCGGATGCTCCATGCGTTCCGCTGTGTGCCGGAGGGCGAAGTGCGCGCCATCGTGCAGCTCTCGCACGGGATGGTGGAGTTCATCGACCGCTACAAGCCGCTGGCCGAGTACCTCGCCACACGAGGCATCCTCGTGACCGGAAACGACCATCTGGGCCATGGCGGGTCCATCCGGACCAGGGCAGACTACGGCTATTTTGCCGAGCCGGACGGCAACCGGACAGTGCTGGATGACCTCCACGCCATGACCATTCTGACGAAACAGCTCTACCCCGGTGTGCCGTATTTCCTGCTGGGCCACAGCATGGGCTCATTCTATGCACGGCAGTATCTGTGCGAGTGGGGCAGTGAGTTGGACGGTGCCATCATCCTGGGGACCGGTTTCCAGCCGAAAGCGCTGGTCGCGTTTGCCCGCACGGTCTGCCGGGTGCTGGCGGTCTTTTTCGGCTGGCAGCATCGCAGCAGACTGGTGGCGGAGCTTTCGTTCCTGGGCTACAACAAGGGGCTGGAGGGCCGCACCACCCACGACTGGCTCAACCGCGACCCTGCCGAGGTGGACAAGTACCTCGCCGATGAGCGGTGCACCTTCACGTTTACGCTGAATGCCTATTACAGCATGTTCACTGGCATCCTGCGGCTGTACGACCCGGCCTTTCTGGCCCGGATGCCGAAAGACCTGCCGGTGCTCTTCCTGGCCGGTGATGCCGACCCGGTGGGCGAGCGCAGTGCGGGCGTCCGGCGGGCCGTGCAGAGCATGAAGGATGCCGGGATGCGGGACGTGCAGGTCAAGTTCTACCCCGGTGCCAGGCACGAGCTTCTGGTGGAGACGAACCGGGCCGAAGTCTTTGCCGACATCGGCGATTTTGTGGAACGGCACCTTCCCTGAGCGGCATTGCCGTGGGATCGGGATGGGTGTTCGGAAGATGAAAAAAGACACCTCATGGCGAGGTGTCTTTTTTCATGGGGTGATGGTGGGCCAGGCAGGACTTGAACCCGCGACCAAGCGGTTATGAGAACGTCGCTAATTTTGAAATCCCGTTTTTCTGAATGAACTGCTATTTCATTTTGCGTCCGCAGTTCGGCCAGATCCGTTTGCTGGCTCCCATAGCCCCTATCGACTTTGTTTTCCTAATCGTGTTTAATGTATTTCGTGATCGTATCGATTAATTCCTCTATGTTAATCGGCTTGGAAATATGGTCATTCATGCCTGAATCCAGGGATTCCTGAATATCATCTATAAAAGCATTTGCAGACAAAGCGATAATTGGAATCGTAACTGCATCGGACCGCTCTACACCCAAGGCTCGAATGGCTTTTGCTGCTTGGTGTCCATCCATGTTTGGCATCATAATATCCATCAAAATAAAATCGTATGTGCCTCGTGGATGATTTTCAAACAAATTCACAACTTCTTTTCCGTCTGATGCGCGTGTTACGGTCATACCAGCATCTTCCAGGATTATCGTAGCAAGTTCAGCATTTAGATCATTATCCTCAGCCATAAGAACATGAATACCCGTCAAATCTCTATGCAGATGTTGTTTTTGTTCTGATTGAATAACCTGTTCTGTCAACTCCAGTGGGATCTCCACTGTGAATGTAGAACCTACACCTTTTTTGCTCTCAACAGCAATTGAACCGCCCATCATATCCACATATTTTTTTGTGATGGCCATACCAAGACCGGTTCCCTTATATTGGGTTCTGGCATTCGCATCATCTTCTTGTGAAAACGGATCGAATAATTTTTTCTGGAACTCTTCGCTCATGCCAATACCGTTATCTCGAACAACATAACGAATGATGATATGTTTCTCATCCGCTCCTGGGTAACTGCTGACATCCAAAGTAATCTTTCCGCCGTCCTTTGTGAATTTCACAGCATTGCCAAGAAGATTCACCAAAACTTCTCGGATACGCGCAACATCCGCAAGGACATATGGGTTCTTTGGGCTTTCTCGATGTACTTCAAACTTAAGATCTCGATTATAAAGAAGTCCATTCATAATCGCTTGGACGTTATCTGTCAATTGCGTAATGTCCACTGGCTCGAGCGAAATAGTAACTTTTCCGCTTTCAATGCGACTAAAATCCAGAACGTCATTCAACAAAGAGAGAAGATGATTCGAACTTTGTTGAACTTTCTCCAAGCTATCATGAATATCTGAAACCGTGTTCTGGTGAAGCGCAATGTTTGTAAATCCAATAATGGCATTCATCGGCGTTCTGATGTCATGGCTCATACTAAGCAAAAACGCAGATTTTGCTCTGTTGGCAGCATCTGCTTCCTCAGCGGCGGTCATTAATAATTGTTTTTGTTTTTGCTCTTCTGCCTTGTTTTTCTGGTAAACATAATAGGTATATAGACAAATTAAAAGCAATACCGCTCCTGCGACTAAACCGCAGATGATGGAAATATGATTCGTCTTTTCAACCATTCCATAAGCTGATTGCATATCCATTTCAATGCAAAATGCGCCAATGATTTCTCCTGTCCCATCATGATTTGCTCTTACAGGATAGCAAGCCGTAAAAATCGGACCCCATGTTGTATCAATGATATCCTGAGAGTACACAGTCTCCCCAGAAATAGCCCTATCAATATACGGAACCATTTCTTCCTCAATATAATCTCCAGGGTGTCTTACATCATCCGCATCCGAATCCAAACCGTCTACCACATAAACGAGTTTTCCTTCTTCATTTTTTTGAGCGGTGTAAATATATCGAGTCGAATTCAGTGTTCTGATTTCATTGAAATAGGAAGAAATATCCTTATATAATTGCTTCTTTTCATCAGATTGATCGTTGATCTGATCAAAATCTTCTTTGCCGATTCTTCCATCCACAAGTTTGTGTACTGCATCTGCACTCGCTGTGTCACGTGTGATTTCTGTTTCAAGGGCGGTCTTAGTGTAAGAACTTTGCAGAATAAATGTGTACAACGCTATTACAAAAATTATCAAAAGCCCCGCAATCACAAAGATACTGCCTGTATTCTTCTGCCTAAGGTTTTTTTTCAAATTCATTCCTTCTTTTGCTTTCTTCATGCTGCTCATTCACATCCTCTAAATCCTAATTCACCAATTTTATCATAGCACATTTTCACGCAGTCTTCAATATAGAAAAAGCAGCCACCACTACAGTGACTGCTCTTTCTCAATTATCGAAAAAATCCATCCGTATATGTTCCGGCACACCTTCGTCAGCATTCTGTTGTCTAATCCCAATATCGGTGTGGCAACCGTAGCCGCAGAAGCCGGACACGCACAGCCCAGTACGACCCTTGCAATCTACACGCAGGTCTACGATAGGCGGCGTGATGAAATTCGGAAACAGATGAGTAAAGAATTGTACAAGTGACAGGCTCTGATAGGCAAAAGAAAAGCACGAGACCGAAATCTCGTGCTTTTTTGGTGGAGCATTGTCCACAGTACTCGAACCTTTATGCAGGCATCTCGTTGCTGCGTTCCGTGCGCTTCAAGCCAAGAAACGGAGGAACATCAGCGCGTTTCAACCCCTGCTCATGAGCCTTTTTGAGTTGATACTCATGCAGGGCAACTGCTTCCACAAAGAACTTATCTTTTTCCGAAGCGTGTGGATAGTCCACATGGAAACGCTTACAAACAACGTTAAGATGGTCGAGAAGCTCAATGGTATCGGTTGACATTTGCTTGACTTCAATATCCATAGCAAGACCACCTTTCAGAAGGATATGAAAACGCAGAGAGCAAGAACCGTCCCGTGGCCACAAATTTTCAATTCTTGAAAATGTTGTGCCCCTCCGGGACTGCACTTCTGCAACGCTCCCGCGTTTTTGAAGTGCTCTTGCTGGGGCGTGTCTGCCCCAGACCCTGCTGGTGAAAATTTTAGTCCCACCGATTTTCATCCGTCCATCTATATTCCGTTTGAGTCTCTTTATCGTTGCACATTGAATGGCATCCGTCTTTTCCCCATATTTGACAATGCTCATGTGTGAAATGATCTTCCTGATAGCGAAAATACTCATGGTGGATACAATCCATACAATAGGATGTCAGGCAGATATTGTCTTTATTATCATGTAAAACATCTGTTGCGTGCATAATTTTCCTTCTTTCTACTGTGATGATGTGGTTAATACGTTTTTGCTTATTTTGAGTGACAATCTTTCGTATGCTTCATAATGCAACACCCCATTACGATAATGGGAAGTACAGCTCTCAGCCCGAGGTCGCCCAAAAAAGTCACATTTGCATCAAGAACCAATCCTGCAAACCATGCAGCCAAAGTGAAAACTGTTGCCCAACCATATCCCATTATGACACGCCCTTTCATTACGATTCGCTTAGTATGCTCGCTGGTTTGAGTATATCATACCACCAGCCGAAAGAACACCCCTATATGTCAGAACTTTCCCTTTTTTCTGCGTACGTGCGTACCGGCCATGTACGGACGTACGCAGCGATTAGCCCGAAATGCACAACATGAGGAAAGGACAGAATCAAGTTATCAGATTGCGAACCTGATTCCAAAGCAAAAGGCAGGGCACCATCGCCATGATGATATCCTGCCTTTGTTCGTTCTTGTTTACCGTTCTGCATACTCTCGGCATAGAGAACATCTTGTGAAACAAAAAAGTACCCGAACCCTTTTTCATAAAGAATCGGGTTCGGGTACGAACTGTATGGTGGGCCAGGCAGGACTTGAACCCGCATCCTCGGACAGACGGGGGTCCTGCGTGCTGACGACGGCGGCAGGCGCAGGATCGGCCGCTGCGGTCACAGCCTTTTTGGCAAGGCCGGTATGGATGGTGAGCAGTGCCATTACCAGCAGCACCAAAGCGCAGCCCAGCAGGCGGATATCCACATCACATTTCCGATCGTACATTCTGAAACGCCCCTTTTCCATTTTTGCCCTGCCCGGCGGACACGTTTCCGCTGCGGCGGGCCGACTGATGTTTCCTATCCTCTGCTGCGGACCCCCTCTATCTGTCCGCAGAAGAACAACAAAATGCAAAAAAGCCCAGAGCGATACCGCTCCAGGCTCCTTTGTCTGTATGTACATATCACATTATAACGTCCGGGGCGGATATTGTCAAGGGAAGTGAACGGGTTTCATCTCTAGGTGCCCACCGATTCATCTTGTTTGGTGTTTTGCATCCACCGCACCAGCGCTTCGGCGTCCTGTTTGCCTTTGGCGTACATTTTTTCAAGGCCGGCGCGGTTCTTGGTCAGGGTGGACATTCCCTCGGTGTTGTCCGGGGCGATGATGCAGACAAGGCCCTGTCGCTCCAGCTCCCGCGCCCGCTGGACAGCCGTGTTGTACCGCCATGCCCGGCGGCGCAGCCCCTCGGCTGCAGCGGGGTAATGCGACTGCAGCAGGTGTGCCAGATGCTTGTCCCGGACATCACTACTCACCAGCCCGATGGGCTTGGTCAGGATGAGAGCCACCCGGTCGCAGCCGTGGGCAAAGGCCCATTCCAGCGGGACGGGGTCGGCCAGGCCGCCATCAAAATAAGGCACGCCGTCGATGACGCAGGGCTGGTCGATAACCGGGATGCAGCAGGACGCCATGAGGACGCGGTAGTCGTCCGGGTGGAGGTCTGCCTTGGTGAAATACTGCGCCTCGCCGTTCTGTGCATTAGCGGCCACCACGCAGAACTCTGCCGGGCTGCGGGCAAGCGCCGCGTAATCCAGCGGATTCTCGCCGCCTGCATTGCTGAGGGTGCCGTAGACATAGCTCAGATCGAGATAGGAGTGCTTGCGGATGAGGTTGTGCACGCTCATGTACTCCCTGCGGAAGGAGTATTCATCGTAAAAGGGCTTGTTCCGCCCATGCTGGCCTGCCAGATAGGACGCCATATTGGCGCTGCCCGCCGAAACGCCGATGCAGAGATCGAAGCGGAGGTCCTCCTCCAGGCAGCGGTCCAGCACGCCAGCGCCGTAAATGCCCCGCAGGCCGCCACCCACATCGATGACACCGTATTTCATGGTCTGTTCCTCCATCGTTTCATTCCATTTCCCTCCCAGTATAACGGGACGGCGGGAAATACTCATTGAGCAAACGGCGGGATCTGATGCAATTTGCGGCAGAAAGCAGGATCTGCCGCAATGGGGCAGAAGCCGGACACGCACAGCCCAGTACGACCCTCGCAATCTATACGCAGGTCTACGATAGGCGGCGTGATGAGATTCGAAAACAGATGAGAAAAGAACTGTATGAATGAGCAAAAAAGAAGCACGAAGGCCGGAACCTTCGTGCTTTTTTGGTGGAGCGAAGCAACCCAAATCCGAACCATTGCCCTCTGGGGCATCTTTGGCGGCGATTTCATCGAAAGTGATGGTTTTTGTGCCGTCTTTGTAGTTGAATGTGATCAAAACTTTTTCATCATAGAGATAAACGGCGTTCACGAATGTATTGATGAGCGTTTCACGGTGGCTTTTCACATTCGGGTCGAGTTTGCGGAACCGGGTCAGCCAGAACCGAACCTGATTTTCGCTTAACCGTGGCCGAGCGATTTTTTCTTCGGCAATCCGAATCGCAAGTTCTTTCTGCTGAGCTTCCGGCTTTTCCAAACGCGATTTGGTGGAGTTGGTCAGCACACCTGCTTGAATGGCGTTCAGCATATTCTCAATGCCGTTCTCTACCTCGCGCATCTGCTTTTCCAGCAAAGGAAGCGTGGTGTTTTCCTGATCCTGCAACTCCATCACTTCCGCAACGATGGCATCAATCACGGCATCGTCCTGAATCAGCTTCATGGTTTCAGCTATGACCAAATCTTCCAGCCACTCTTTACGGACGGTCTTTTTCTTGCAGGTCTTGAAACGCTTCGCGGTGGCGCACTTATAATAATGATGAACGACCTTGTTTCTACCTGTACCGCACTCGCCGAACATCATCGCGCCGCACATTCCGCAGAACAGCTTGGTGGTGAGCAAGTAATCGTCCTCGGCCTTGTGGCGGGCAGGAGCGCGGCTGTTCTTCTTGATTTTTTGCTGCACTTCTTCAAACAAGTCCTTATCCACGATGGCCGGGATGCTGTCGGGCATCACAATGTCCTTGAAGTGGTTTTCACCGATGTACCGTTTGTTCGTCAGCATCGTCTGAACACTGTTGTAGGTAAACTTCTGGTTACGGTTGGTGGTCACGCCACTGTCATTCAGCCAGTTCATCAGTTCCTTCATGGTCGCACCATCGTTATAACGCTGAAAGGCTTCTACCACAAAGGGAGCTTTCAGCGGGTCGATTTGAAAGAACTTCTCCTCATCCACCTTAAAACCAATGGGAATCGTGCCGCCGTTGTACTTTCCCTTCAGAACATTCTCGGTCATGCCGCGCACAACTTTTTCAGAAAGTTCTGCCGAGTAGTATTCAGCCATGCCGGTGAGCATACTCTTGACCATGATACCCGCAGGGCTGTCAGAGATAGGCTCCGTGGCAGATACCAGCTTGACATGATTTCGTTCCAACTGGTACTCATAGTGGGCCGAATCATAGCGGTTTCGGGCAAAACGGTCAAGCTTCCAGACCAGCACGATGTCAAACAGCCGTTTTTCGCTGTCCTTGATCATCTGCTGGAAATCCGGGCGGTTGTCGGTTTTTGCGGAAAGGGCGCGGTCAATGTAGTGTTTGACCACGGTAATGCCGTTCTTTTCGGCATAAGCCGTACATTCACGAATCTGCCCTTCGATGGATTCTTCGCGCTGATTATCGCTGGAATAGCGGGCGTAAATCACGGCAGTCATGGCTGCACCTCCTTACTTCATTTTCCGCAGACGGCGCACAAGGTCGGATGCACTGTACAGCACACGGGCTACCGACACCGCATCCTCGCTCACGATGTAGAACACCGAGTAGTTGTCCACCAGCATCTGCCGCAGCCCTTGGGTGCGCTCCGGCTCGCTTTCCACTAGCGCACAGCGTTCCGGCAGGATGTTCAGCGACTGGATTGCTTCTGCAATGCGGTCATACTGTCGCATTGCGGTGTCAGATTCCAGTAGACGGTCAGCAATGTAGCTGTAAATCTGCTCCATATCACTGAGGGCTGCATGGGAAATTTTTACGTCATACTGCTTCATCTGTGCTGTTCCCTGAACTGTGCGAATGCGCTTGCGGCATTCACGGTATCACCGTTCTGAATCTCCTTGATGCCCACCTGCAAGGCTGCATGAAGCTGATCATCGGTCATGGTGTCAGCGTTCAGTGCCGCAGGAGCCTTCGGCAGGGATAGCGAGAACGGAATGCCGCCAGTCAGCGTGATTTGGCGCAGGTACATATCAATAGCTGTTGCCATCGGGATGCCGAGTTGCTTCAGCACGTCTTCGGCTTGCTGCTTGACAGTAGGGTTGACACGGAGATTGAGTGTCATCGTTTTTTCCATGGTTATCACCTCAAGCTTATTGTAACGTATTTTGCGTTGCAAATCAACAACTTCCAAACTTATAATTAAATTTCTCCATATTGCACAACATATTTATTGCAGAATTGTTCAAAGATCAAAATATCCACCCTGTTGCTGAAATGAAATCAAGCTAGTCATTCTTATTTTTCATGTATCGATTATCTTTTTTACCATTGTACCAAACAAAATCATCAGCGGAATTACAAAGAGCAGACACATGATATTTTTTAATTCAACATTATTTGTTGAAAGCTGCATCAAAACCATAGAGAGCGGATACTTTTCTTTGCTCTGCAAAAATGTCATGGGTTGTTCCAAAAGATTCCAGCTTTCAGCGATAGAAAGGAATGCTGCAATCATAACATACGGTCGTACAATTGGAGCATAAATTTTCCTAAAAAGCACCCAGTTGCTTGCGCCGTCACAAATTGCTGAATCGAATAGACTATTATCAATTCTTTTTGCTGCGAACCAAAAGAGTAAAATCATCCAAGGCTGGAAAGCCATCATTATCAATAGCCCTTTCAGAGAATCCAACCATCCGATGTTCATCAGAACCAGATATTGAGGGAGCATAAGTGCTTGCTGCGGCAAAAGCAAAAGGAAAACACAGGTCAAAAGAAAAAATGTCTGTGTTTTCGGGGATGGGATTCTGGCAATCGCATAACCTGCAGGCAGTGCAATCACAATTTGAATAAGCACTCCGGCAATTGCAAGAATCGCGGTATTTTTATAGGCGCAGATGAATTCCATCAGAGAATCCATCCGCCACAAGTCATCTGGGTGTATATCAAATGTCGGGAAAACAAGAAATATGCATGGCAACACAAAAAGCACCGCAGCTATCAGGAGCAGGATGCCGTATGTGGTTTCTTTTCGTGATTTCATCGCTCGTTCCTCTTTTTTCTCGCCAAACACATTCCACTCAGTACAAAGGCTCCAACAAAAATCACAACCAAGATAGATGCTGCTTCCAACCGTGCATAATTCATATTCATAAAATTGTTTTGCAAAAAGTGTTGAATACTATATAGTTGCTCATTCGGATGACTACCACCAATCAAATAGGCTTCACGGAAACATCGAAAGCTATTGTAAATCGTCAAGATTCCACAAATTAATAAAGAACTCTTTATGATTGGAAGCTTTATGTACCAAAAACATTGTAGAGGGTTGACTCCATCCAGCATGGCGGCATCTATGATCTCGGATTCTATGGATTTTATAGCAACTATAAAAATCAAAATCGAGAATCCCATTGTTTTCCATAACACAATTACAAGGAACACATAAAATGCAACTGGTGTTTCACCCCACTGGCCAGGAGATTCTTGTAAGATGCTTGATGCAATTGTCACAACACAAGCTGCCGGAAGTATTGAAGGAACAAGGAAGAACAGACAAAGTTTTTCTTGTCGGAGTTTTATATAAGCTTCCGCAGTGAAAATGCCAACAACCAAATTGACGGGTACAATGATGACCCACAAATGAAATAGATTTCTAACAGCGAGTGAGAATGCCTCATTTTCAAAAAGAGCTACATAATTTTGTATGCCGACAAAATCGCTACCTGTTCCAAGAAAGAGACTTTTCCAAAAAGCAATCAGGATTGGAAACAGATAGCAAAAAAATCCGGCAGTAAGTGCCGGCAGAAGAAGGATATTGCTCTGAAGATTCTTTTTCATTTTATTCATCAAGGTACAATTTGAGCCGCGGAGTAAGTCGATCAACAAGCTCATCAAGGGTGATTTCATCATTCCAATACTGAACCATCGTTTCGCTTAGAAGATTTCCTCCATCTTCACTTTGATCAAGCTGCAAGGCACGGTACCAAATTGTGTGATATTGCGCCGCATTTATCTTGTCGCATATTGTTTCAAGTTGATCCAGCTGTGCATCAGTCAAATTGTCACCATACATCTCTTTTCGTTTTTCAATATTTTCTTGCCCTATTTTTTCATGGGATGCATCATAGACACTGAATTGATATTGTGCTTCCATACATTTTTTAAGACATCCACGTCGGACCGGAAACATATCTTTATCTGCAAACGCCGAACTCGACTGGCATTCTTCACTAAGAAGATAAGCTAAAAGTGCTTTTACCTCTGCTGGATGCTTTGTGTTTCGATTTCCCATTGCGTAAGAACCGATTTCAGCAGTAACACCGCCTAGCTCATTGGGAATGGGAAGTGTTACGGTTTTGATTCCAAGAGCTGCACACTGCCGAAGAAGTCCCACCGTCATATAGCTTGGGTCAAGACTAGCAAAAGGTTCACCGTTTGCAAAATAATCTTGGACTACTTCTGGATTGAAACTGTCAAACAAACCATTTTGCATCTCATAAGAAATTTCACCCGTACGGAATTCTTTCTCGTATGCTAATGTTTGCCGACAACTAGCTGTGTCCAAGTTAATAATGTGATTCTTGTAATCGATGATCGGCTGCGATAACGCGCTTGTCATGCTAAAGTCCGTCACAACCAGCATTGGTTTTTCCTTATAGATGCGCAGCAGTTCATCCATCGTGGCAGCAAGGCTTTTTGATGCGGCTTGCATATCAAATCCGCTGTCTTTCAGAACGCTTTCTGCACTTGTCAGAGTTGGAACTGAAAAGCACAAAGGTAAAATATACTGTTTTCCTTTTAGTTTTCCAGCATCTAAAAGAGGCATATAAAAATTCTCTGCGGTGAATCCGTTTGAATCCATTACATCGGTGAGATCGAGAAAAGCTCCATTCATTATACTCTTTTCGATATCTGGAAATAGATTAACATTTGTCAATCGGTTTCCTTCCATAATAAAAAGGTCGGGACCCTTGCCTGAAAGGATTTCCGTATTTAGCTGATGAATCTCTGCCTCACGCTCTGCGGTATCACCCTCTTTGGGCGATACGAACTGTATTGTGATATTCGGGTTCTCTTTTTGATAATCTAGCAGTTTTTCATAGATAGGACAATGTGTATCAGGATTTGCATAGTGAGCCGTAAGGTAGACTGTTAACGTAACTGGATTTGAGCTATCCTCTGTGATTGGCTCGTCTGTATTGATTTCCTTTTGGGCAGATGAGCATCCTGTGATAAGAACAAGTAGGCTTACTACAATAGCACCGATGAATATGCTAAATCGGTTATTTTGTCTATTGTCATACATGATTTCAGATTCTCCGACATCTAAAACTTTACTTCATACCAATACCATGTCATAGGCTATGTACAATATGTAGTGCCATGTCCGCATTTTCTTTGTCCACAAATATCTCTGTGACATACTTCGGTTTTATGCCTAAAGATCCAATTCTTGCCTGATCGAACGTATTCCGCCGATTGACATCTTTGGTTTTGCAATAGAATTTGATTCCAGCAGCTGCCAGTGCATCCGTGATGCGATTGCACTGGTAGGGGTCAGAAACAGCTGCAACTTGTGATTTGAAAAATTGCTCGAACATAAAAAGGCCTCCTATATACGCTCTAAATGATGTTCTTACAAATATTTATTAGAACAACGAAATTTAAGCTTGCTTTATTTCAGCCGCCTACGAATTTTTTCAAAATCGTATAGCTGCACATAACCAATTTAGATGTGCAAATCATTAGAACACATAAGGCCGATTCTATATGTTTCTGAATTACTACCAATAAAGCTTTGTGATACTGAAAGGATGCGAAGTTTCGATTTTACACCGTTGAATTTTAGAATCACATAATATTCTTTGCTTTTTGAAATATTTCTGCAAATCATTTCATATATCGTATTAGATTTGCACAAAAAACTTATTAAAAAGCTGTTTCTGTCTTCAAGCATTTCATTGTCAACAAAAATATCAACCTGTATTACTACCCCTTCAAGTTCAATTTCACCACGATAAGTACGAAATTGGGGAATATCAGTATTTTCCATATAGGACCCCTTTATAACGGTAATCACTTCAAAAAATCAAGTGTGCCAATAATAGCACGATCATAATTCCTGCCGTGATTTTGATCTTAGGAGAGAACTCCTCTTTTTGAAATTGCTCTTTCTTAACAAGAGAGAGAATCATCTCCCCTACAACTGAAATCGACAAAACCAGCCCAAATGCTTTCGTTGATAAAATGTCCGGGTTAATCATCATAACCACCCACAAAAGTACAAACCATCCGAAAAGTACTATACGCAATAAATTTCTCTTTATTGTCCATATCTCAGTTTTTCAGATTGGATTATTTATGGTCTTTGATATTTTTTATAACAACAAAAACTATTATGAGAACGCAAATGCTTCCACTTGATAAGCAAAGGAATTTATCTTCTCCCCTTAGAACGCCCACAGCACTTCTCATTTTCCAATAATATAAATCGTAAGATAAGCTCATTATTGCAAATGTAAGAAGACCATAGTATGCTTTCTTCATTTTCTATACCTTCTTTCACTACTGCCCACATTGCTGGAAATATCAAACGCCTACTTTATTTTTATGCCCTCATTTTTTACAAATCATCAAACCTTCCCGCCTTGCTTTTTTGTTTAGATAACGAAATTTAAGCCTGATTTATTTCGTTTGTCCACAAAATTTTTCAAAATCGTATAGATGCACATAAAATTCCTGAAAATTTGTAGCACAATCGCAATCTTCTTTTAAATAAACACGCTATAAGGATAAACTTTTTGTTTTACCTCGATTGAAAGCCATCTTTAGCTTTCTGGTTTGAGAACTGTACTTCGGGCCGGATTCTTTGGGTCTACTAAAATTTTTATTGGTGCCCCTTTCGGAATACATGGATTGAACCAAAACCACTGCGACTTTCCATTATAGGTTTCACCTTTAACTTTATACTGATAATGTACCACATATGGATAGATTACATCTTCATCGGCAAGGTGGTAGGTACTCATATGAAATTTTATATGTATCCGTTTTGTTGCTGTAACCTTTCCGATGATTCTTGTTCCATTTTTCAAAAGTTCTGCCTTTTTATAGTCAGAAATAATCGCCAATCCGATAATTATACCTGCTACAATCCATGCTAATATCGCAGCCACCCAAATACCAGACTTACACGCTCCAACCGATATAATTGCCGCCACGAACATTCCGACATATGCCATTGTATGAATAAGATCTTTTGAAAAAAACATTTTATCTCGTGTAATTTTCATAAAACGGCATCCTCCTCAAATCCTACAGTCGGTAATCAGCGGCTCCGTGAAATCAACGTTCCTTAGATACTTAGATTTAATCCTATTTTGTTTCATCCGTCTACAAAATTTCTCAAAATCGTATAGTTGCACATAAATTCCCATAAAGCTCGTAGCACAATCACGATTTTTTCTTTTCATTCAGATAAACCACCACGGCAGTTCCAGCCACAGGTTATCCATGGCCTGTTTCTCCGTCTTTTTTGCACGGCCTTTTGTCAGGTGAAAGTATATCGCCGTGCCGATCAGAGGATGCTCCTCGCCATCGGTGAAGCCATAGCGGTACAGCAGGTAGGTCTGCTCTCGCTGGATCAGCCGTTTCAAGGCATCGTACAGTTCCCGGCGCGATTCCTGCTCTTCCATAATACTCTGCGGCTGCAT
>ERZ1694979.16-NODE-16-length-51111-cov-15.573723_pt1 | contig 51111 bp, 49 predicted proteins | sample MGYA00581607_ERZ1694979 | MGnify/ENA primary metagenome ERZ1694979 (study PRJEB42213, sample SAMN07424410) | human gut metagenome | biome: ENVO:00009003; feature: ENVO:2100002; material: ENVO:00002003 | host: Homo sapiens | place: USA | collected 2014 ... | reverse complement strand
TCTACACTATCCTCTTCGTCGGCAGCGTCAGATGTGTATAAGAGACAGGTTTGTCTTCGGGATTTTCTCCTCCTTCGGGGTCTCCGGCGGCGCTGCCTCCTCCCGGCCCGGCTTCAGGGTGCCGGAGGCGACGGCCTGCCGGGCCTGTGCCTCGCTCAGGGCCGGGGCGCTCCCTGCGCCGCCGGTCTCGCCGCCCTCTGCGAACAATTGCAGGTCCATCATGGCCGCTTCGCTCCGGCGGCTCAGGTCTGCAAAGCGGAGGTTGTCCGGGTAGCGCTCGGCCAGCAGGGCAAACCCGGCCTTGGCCAGCTCAAAAGCCCCCTCTACCCACGGCTCCTGCGGGGCGGCGGCGGTCACGGCCAGCCGGGGGCCTTCCGGCTCATCCCAGGCATCGCTGCGGGCGGTCTTTTCCCCTGCCAGCAGGCTCACCAGAGCCTGCATCAGGGTGCTGGCACCGGCGCAGACGATGTCCTGCCCGGCGGGGGCATAGCCCGCGTGGCCGAACGCTTCCAGCCGCAGGGTCAGGCCCTCCGGGCCGTCCAGTTCACTATAGATCACACGGATCATCAGTTCTCCTTTCCAAGGCCCATGGCATCTGCCGCGGCCTTTGTGCTCAAATTGTCTGCGGGGCCGGTCACAGCGGCCTTCCCCGGCTGTTCCTGCGCCGTCAATCGGCTCTGCAAAACGGCCAGCTGCATGGCCAGCGTCCCGTTCTGCCGCACCCGCTGGCGGACTTTCTCGATGCCCTCAAAATCCATCATCTCCAGCGCTGCCAGAGCCGCATCGGCGTTGGCCGGGGCAAAGAAGCCCAGCTGATAGCACTCCTTGGCGGTCTCGTTCTGGCTCAGACGGCTGAAGGTCGATTTCTTCTCGGCGCTCACCACGATGTCGAAGACCGGTTCGCGGCTGCCCAGCTCCACCCCGCCCACGGTGCCGGCCGGCTGCGGGCGGAGCGCAGCCCCGGAAAAGGGCACGAACTCGTTCTGGCCTGCGGCCCCCACGATGCGGAAGACCCGCTCTTCGTCGTAGAACTGCCGCATCAGGTCCAGGATGAGGTAACACTCCCTGGCAAAGGCGCGGTACGCGCTCTTGAGCATATCCCGGCTCAGCTTCGAGCCTGCCTCCTGTAAGGCGGCAATGGCCGAAGCCGCCGTCACGCCGCCAGCGGTGCCGCCCTGGGTCATATCGCGGTTGCCGGAGATCTCCTTCAGCTCCTCGATGCGGCTGTTGCGGTAGCTCAGACTGTTGCCCTGCAGGCCCGCCGTCTGCAAGGGGCGGAAGCTGTCGTCGCCCAGCCGCCCCACTACATGGACGATATCCCGCGAGAGGTCTGCCAGTTCTTCTTCGTTCACACCGGCCGTGTCGCTCAGCACATACCGCTGCTTCGAGGCCAGCAGGACATTCTCATCCATCGCATGGTTCATCCGGTCGATGGCGGTCTGGCACTCCTTCATCACATCAATGTATCCGAAGCCCGCCGGGCTGTCCTCCTCCATAAACAGCGGGTCGAACACGAACGGATACTTGCCGTGGTCATAGAATCCGCGCCCGGCCAGCGCCGGGTCGTTCTCGCTGGCGTAGAGCACCACCCCGTTGCAGAACTTGCAGTAGTGCAGCAGCACCCGGCCCTCGGCGTCCGGCTTTTTGTAGTACCAATCCACCACGACGCTCTTTTCGGTGGTGTCCAGCCCGCCGTCGTGGAGGAACCGGGGCACATCCAGCACACTGGCGCTGTGGCCCTTGAGCTGGGGCCAGCGGGTTTCCAGCTGTCTGGTGTTCTCCATCCGCAGCGAGAAAAAGTTCGGCGATGTCTGGATATCCTCCACGCCCGGCTCCCAGTAGAGCATGAGCAGATTCATGGGCCGGATGGCGATCTCGCCCAGGCTGCCGTGCGCTTCCGGGTCCCAGAAGACGCCCTTGACGCCGGTGCCCTGCTTGAGCTTGCGCCACCAGGTGTCGCTGTACACCTGCTCATAATCGGCCTGTTCCAGCACCACCGGCAGGATGCTCGAAAGCACCCGCGCAGTCTGTTCGTCATCTGCCGCGCGGGGCAGCACATTCGGGGCCGGGTAGTTGTCCATCGCATCGGCGTGTTTGTTGGCGATGGAGTTGAACAGCCACCCGCTGGACGGCTGGGGCTTGCCCTCCATCATCGGATTCTGATAATTTTTCCAGTGCCCCATCCGGAACCACAGTTCGTTGTCCACCAGCCGTTTGTCGAGCGCTGCCTTGCCTGCCTTGTACTTTTGCAGAACAGCCGCCGCCTCGGCGACCTCCTCCGGCCCGATGGGCAGTTTTTCTTCCACGATATCCAAAATCTACTCCTTTCTAAATCCGATAAAACCTTGCCTGCCGGTGCAGTTCCAGCGGGTCGTCCCCCACCGGCGGGCGGGCCGTGCGCCGGGGCGGCGAGATGGGATGTTCCATCAGAACATACCGACACTCGTCGTAAATGTGGTCTTCCTGCCGGGTGTCGATGTCCTCCACGTTGCTCTCGTCGTACACCAGATTCGGGATGGTGCGCAGGAAGTGCCTGCAGGTATCGAACACCTGAAACATGGGCCGCCCCTCTCCGTCAAACGCCAGCCGGTAGTGGAACTGCATCTTACCAGCCAGTCGGGTGTGGTCGCCGGGCATCCAGTGCAGGAAGTTCGGCCCCCGCTCCATCATGGCGGCGATGCTCTCGCCCCGGCTCTCGTCGAAGATGGCCGGGTCTGCAATGCCCTGAATGACCCGGCCGCGCAGCTGCGGGTCGTTTTGCTCCACCTCTCGGATGCGCCGGGCCTGCTCCACCGGGTCGATCCGCAGCCCCTCGTTCGGGCGGCCTGTGCAGCCGTACAGCTCTTTTATGCGGTAGAGCCGCCCTTCCTCATCCGCCGCGTACCACCCCACCGAGAACGGCTTCGAAAACCCGAAATCGAACCCGCGGTAGATCTTCCAGTGCTTCGGGATGGGGAACGGTGCGATGACATGGGTCCAGCGCTGGTCCTGATAGTGGGCGGGGTCGTTCCGCCACTCGGTGAACACCTGACCGGAGAAACTGTCCCAGCTGCCATAGAGCAGGGCCTGTTTTTCCGCTTCGGGCAGAGAGGCCAGACTTGCAAGGTAATCCGGGTCGTTTTCCAGCAGGGCCGGGTTGTCGAAGACGCTGGATGGGATAAACACCCGCGCCCGCTGCAGCACCTTTTCCGTCCCGTCCGGCATCCGCACCGGGAACGCTTCCACGATGGGAGTGCCGGGCGGGGCCGGGGTGATGAACCGGGCCTTGACCCAGCCGTGGCCGACGCCGCCGGGATTGGTGGTGGCCCGCAGGTACACCCGCGTACCGGGCCCGGTGGGGCGGTTGCGGCTCATCATGTAGCTGTACTCCTCCCATTCGAAGTGGGTCAGCTCATCAAAGCCGATGAAATCAAAGGCCTTGCCCTGATAATTCGTGCGGTCCTTGGTGTACTGCATCGAGCCAAAGTAGATCTTTGCCCCGCTGGGGAAGACCCACACATGGCTCGTGGCGTTGTACTGCGCCTCCGGGAAGGCCCGGCGGTAGTAGACCAGACTCTTGTCCACAAGGTCGCTCAGCTGGGGAAAGGTCTTGCGCAGGATGAGCCCCCGGTAGTGCGGGATCTGCACCTGCCGCAGCGCCTCGATGATGAGCGCATCGCTCTTGCCGCCGCCTGCCGCGCCGCCGTAGAGAGCCTCCGGCTCCGGTCTGCGCATGAACTCCCTCTGCCGGGGCTGGGGCCGCCAGACGACTGGCGCATTCGTTCCAGTCTTCATACATCCTCCACCGGCGGCAGCAGCACCACGCCGCACTCCCGGCCCTCCGCATCCGCGCCCTGTTCGTTCAGCGTCTTGGCCACAGCAGCCAGGTCTTTGAGCACCGCAGTGGCTTCCTTCAGGCCCTTCATGGTCCCGGCCGCCTCTGCACCGTCGCGGCGGGCCGCTTTCTGGCGGGTGTTCAGTTCCTTCACCTCCTGCGCCAGCATCGTGCTCAGCGTGTCCGTGGCGCGGTGCAGGTTGTCCAGCCCCTTGCCCGCCGAAGGTCGTATCTTCTGCGCCATTCGGTTCATTTCACATCCTTTCGTTTTGATTTGTCAACATAATACCACCAACCATCTTTTCGCAACAGTGCAACCTTTTGCAAGCCCGCTCTGTAATTTTTCAAATTTGTTTTCCATTCTGTACAATCTCGCCGTGCAAAAATCCCCCTGTCCGCGTTCTTTTTCCGCAAACAGGGGGATCTGCCCTCAATTTTTTAAGGAGAAGCATAAAATGGGCTGGCGTATCGTTTTCAAATGGTTTATACTAGAACTAAACTTCGTCTCATTTCGACCTTCGGAGGTTTTTTATGGTACACCCCGATCAGCTGCCTGCGCAGCTTGCCCGCAGGTTCCGGCCCGAATGGCGGCTCGTGTTTTTCTCCGCCTTCGGGTTCGGCCTGCTCGCGCACTTTTATAAAATGGCCAACTGGCTCCCCAACTGGGATTCCCTTGTCTTCCGGTACGATGCCCAGCAGATGCTGCAATATGGCCGCTATTTTCTCTCGCTGGCCTGCGGGCTCAGCTCCTATTACGACCTGCCATGGCTGAACCTGCTGCTGGGCTTGTTGTTCCTGGCTGGTTCAACGTTCTGCGTGGCGGCGCTGCTGCACCTGAAAAAGCCGGTGGCGCTGGTGCTGACCGGGGCTTTGATCGCGGTCTTTCCCACCGTCACCTCCACCTTTGCCTATGAATACGTCGCCGACGGCTACTGTCTGGCCATGCTGGCCGCCTGCCTCAGCGCGCTTCTGCTCACCCGGCCGGGCTGGCGTTCCTTCTTCGCGGGGGCAGTCTGCCTGTGGTTCTCCGTGGGCATCTATCAGGCTTATCTGACCGTCACCATCACCCTGCTTCTGGTCTGGCTGCTGGACGATCTGCTCTTTCACCGCCGCAGCGCTGCCGCATCCCTCCGCAGTGCGGGGCGGTTTCTGGCAGGTGGTGTGCTGGCCGGAGCGGTCTATGCTGTGGCCCTGCAGCTGGTTCTGGCCTTTTCCGGCACCGCCCTGTCCGACTATCAGGGCTTCGACACCGTCGGTTTTCTCCATCTCTGGTCGGCTCTGCACGGCTGCTTCACCAGCTTCTTCCGCTTCTTCTTTGACCTGCACAACGGCCTCACGGTCTGGTTTGTGCTCAACGTTCTGGTCTTTGCCCTGCTGGCCGTTTTCCTGCTGACCACCCTCGTACAGCAGGCCCTTTGGCACGACCCGGCCCGCTTTTGGCTCCTGCTCGTCTATCTGGCCGCACTGCCGCTGGGAGCCGCGGCCCTCTATTTTCTCAACCCCTGGGTCGATTACCACAACCTGATGACCATGGGCTACGCCGCCTTTTATCTGAGCTTCGTGCTGTTCTACGAGCGGCTGGACGGTCTCTCGCCGCGCGCTTCCGCGCTCCGGAGCTGGGCCATCCTCCTCGTGGGCGGGGCCATCGTCTTTTACTGCATCGTGCTGGCCAATGTCTGCTATCACCTGTCCCAGATGAGCTATGAGCGCTCTTACGGCACCCTTCTGCGCATTGCAGACCGCATCGAGCAGCTGGACGGCGCGGACGTCTGCACCCGGATCGCCGTCATCGGCCATCTGCCCGATTCCAGGGCTTATTCCGCCGACCTCTCCCCGGAAATGACCGGCTACACAGCCGGCCTCATCCTCTTCGCCGATAATCCGACGGTGGGCCAGAGCGTCCTCACGGCTGCATTGAACGACTACTGCTCCACCGACTACACCTTTGCCACCCGCGCAGAAAAGCAGCAGCTCCTCGCGCTGGACGAAGTCCGTCAGATGCCCCTTTGGCCGCAGACTGGTTCGGTCGCAGTCGTGGGCGATACCATCGTCATCCGGGCGGGAGAGGGGATCGACACAAATGACTGAACTTCCCATCCTCTATTTTCACGCCGATGACTACGGCATGACCGCCCATGGCGATGCCCTCATCCGGGACTGCCAGACCCACGGCTGCCTGAACAGCGTCAGCATCGTGCCCAACGGTTCGCTGGAAGAAGCCGTCGCCGCGCTGCGCCCTTCCGGGCTGAAGCTGGCTGTCCACCTCAACCTTGTGGAGGGCAAAGCCCTTTCTCCCGCTGCGGAGATCCCGCTGCTCGTCCGGCCGGACGGCAGCTTCTGCAACTCCTTCACCGGGCTGCTGCGGCTCTCGCTGACGCCCCGGCGCAGGGCCTTTGCCGCCCAGCTCTACCGGGAACTGGAGCGCCAGCTCCTCGCCTATGCCGCCCTCTTCCCCGCCGGGACGCCCCTGCGCATCGACAGCCACCAGCACACCCACATGATCCCGCTGGTCTTCCGGACGCTGCTGCATATCCTTGCCGACCACCATCTCCCGGTCGAGCATCTGCGCATCCCGGCCGAGCCGCTGTCGCCCTTTGTCGGCTGTCCCCGGCTCTGGGGCAGCTATTCCGCCGTCAATGCCGTCAAGCAGGCCGTGCTGAACGGCTGCTGGCTGCTCGACCGCCCCGCATTCCGCCGCAGCGGCATCCCCACGGCCCTGTTCTGCGGCATCCTCTTCTCCGGCCACATGGACGCCGACCGCGTCCGGGCCGTGCTGCCGCAGTACCTCCGTCTGGCGCAGAAACGCGGCCAGCCGGTCGAGCTGCTCTTCCACCCCGGCGGCGTGGAGCCGGGCGGGCCCTTCTTTGACCCGCAGAAGACCGATTTTCACCCCTTCTACCTGTCCGAGGGCCGGGCGGTCGAGGCCCATGCCCTGCACACCCTCAGCCGAAAGGAAGTCGAGCACCTTGGCCGTTGAACCGCTTCTCTCCGTCATCCTCCCCGCCCACAACGAAGCGGAGAATATCCCCAAAATGGCCCAGCGGCTGGCCGAGGTCCTCACCGCTGCCCACATCCGCTACGAGGTGCTCTTCGTCAACGATGGCTCCACCGACAACAGCTGGGACGTCATCCGCCAGACGGCGCAGGCGTACCCGCAGGTGCGCGGCATCCGGTTCTCCCGCGCTTTCGGCAAGGAAGCAGCCCTGTACGCCGGGCTGCAGGCCGCCCGCGGCGATTGCTGCGTCACGCTGGACTGCGACTTGCAGCACCCCGTGGAAACGATCCCCGAAATGTACCGGCTCTGGACCCAGGGCATCGAGGTCGTGGAGGGCGTCAAGCGCGAGCGCGGCACCGAAAGCGCCGCCCACCGCACCGCCGCCCGCTGGTTCTATGGGCTCATCAGCAAGGCGGCCAAGACCGACCTGCGCAGCAGCTCCGACTTCAAGCTGCTGGACCGCAAGGCCGTGCTCGTCCTGCTGAATCTGCCGGAGCGGAACACCTTCTACCGCGCCCTCTCGGCGTGGGTGGGCTTCCGCACGGCGCGGGTAGAGTTCGACGTCCAGCCACGCACTGCCGGGCAGAGCAGCTGGTCTACCTTCAGCCTCATCCGCTACGCCATTTCCAGCCTGGCGTCCTTCACGTCGGCCCCGCTCTACCTCGTCATCCTGATGGGCTTTCTGATGTTGATTGCCACCCTTCTGGTGGGCGGCGAGGCGCTGTTCCGCTATTTTGCAGGCGAAGCGCTCGAAGGCTTCACCACGGTCATCCTGCTGCAGCTCTTCACCGGCACGCTGCTCATGTTCAGCCTCGGCATCATCGGCTACTACCTCGCCAAGATCTACGATGAAGTCAAGCGCCGCCCCCGCTATGTCATCGCCGAAACGCTGGACGACGCTCCGTAAAAAAGCAAAAATCCCCCGGTCAGCCGGGCCGCTCTCCGTTCAGAGCGTTCCAGCCGCCGGGGGATCTCTTCTTTTATCTTGTGTTACAGCGTCTCGATGCGGTCGAACAGGCCCGTTGCGCCTTCCACGGCCTCCTTGCTGCCAAAAGCCACGCGGGTGCCGTGCTGCATCGCGGTGCCCAGCTCTGCGGCCATGGCCTTCAGCGCGGCAGCGTCCACGCTGCACAGGGCCTTGCGGTCTGCGGCCAGCATCGCGTCGGTGATGCCGCAGAAGTACCGGCGGTCGAGGTCCCGCGCCTCTGCGCTGGGCTTCATGGGCTTGTCCATCTCGGAGACGGTGCCCACGATGGAATCCGTCAGGTCCTTTTCGGTGTACGCGCGGGCGGCCAGTTCCGCCGGGCCCTTTGCAAAGGTCTCGTAGCTCTCGGCCAGATGCGGGTCACGGTAGGTATACAGATACTCCGTCTCGGCGCGGGTCACCATGCCGGTGCCGTACGCGCCGCCCACCTCGCGGATGTGGTGCCACAGATACTCGTAGCTCATCACGCGGGCCAGCACCCGGCGCTCCGGCTTCCGCTCCTGCGGCCAGGTCAGGATGTTGTAGTTCACCCCGCCGTCGATGATGAAGGCTTCGTTCACCGGAGCCGTCAGCGCCTGGGTGTAGGGCCGGGCGGGCGAACGCATCCCCTCGGCAAAGGCACTGCCGGGCAACAGGGCTTCCAGCTGCTTCCGGGCATCCTCGCTGCCGTGCAGACTGATGGTCAGGGCTGCGTGGTGCAGCACCTTTTCCCGCACGGCTTCCAGCTTCCGGCCCAGGTCGGCCCAGTCGGCCTGTTCCAGCAACGCGCACAGGAAGTGATACCCTGTCACGCCGCTGCATGCCTCGCTCAGCGCATACTCCACCGAATAGTGGCTCCCGGCGCGCACGGCGGCGTACTGGTTGCCCATCTGAAGGAACTGCTGCTCCATGTTCAGCTTCTGCTGGCTCAGCACACGGGCGAAGGCCGCTTCGGCCTTTGCGCCGGTCAGCCGGGTCTCATACAGCCACTCGCCGCCGAGTTCCACAGCCTTTTCCAGACTGCGCTCCAGCAGGCTCATGTTCAGGGTGAGCTTTGCGTGGCAGGGGTTCCCCGCCTGCCGCCCGGTCCAGAAGCTGATGCAGGCCTGGCTGTCGCCCAGCCAGGTGCTGCGCAGGGTGTTCAGCTCGCGGGCCGTGTGGCGCGGGGTGTCCAGCTCGTCCAGCACATCGGTCAGCAGGTCGAGATACTGCACTTCTTCGGTGGTCAGCCCGCCGAGGTCGTAGTAGATGTTCAGATACAAACTGCCTTTGGAGGGGTGGTGCAGCAGCTCCGCACCGGCCACGCTGCCCACGACGCCCTCGGCGCTGGGGCTGCCCTCGCCCAGGTCTGCCACCGTCAGCGGATGGTCCAGTGCCAGCTTGCCGTCGGTGCGGGCCGGGGCTGCATCGGGTTCTTCCGCTTTGGGCAGGGTCGGCACCTGAATGACCTGCACCGGCGCAGCCGCGAACAGCTCCCGCAGCAGGTCGTTGAACCAGCCGGAGGCCATCTTCTCCCGCAGGGCTGCGAAGAGCTGATTCGTGTGGAGCAGCAGGGTCGGGTCCCCGGCGTGGAGCCAGCCGGTCGCTGCATGGATGGCGTCCAGCACACCGTCGGGCAGGCTGCCCGGCCGCTCCAGCGAGGCGAACTCTGCCGCGTTCAGGCTGGCCAGCAGCAGGTCTTCCGGGATGCCCTCGGCCAGGATGTCGTCCACGGCGCTCCGGACCCCGGCCGCAAACCGGCCTGCGGTCTCCTCGGTAGCACCGCGCAGCACCAGTTCCAGCGTGGGCTGCAAAGTGCTGTCGTCAAAGCCGATGTCGATGTCGGCCCCCAGCTGCTGCTCCAGCAGCGCAGCCTTCAGCGGCGACTGGTTCGACCCCAGCAGCGCATCCAGCAGGATCTCCACGCCCAGCTGGCGTTCCCGGTCGGCAAATGCGCCGGTGTACCAGGCCAGCGCACACTGCACCTGGTCGGCCTCCGGCTTTTCGGTATAGTACGGGATGTTCACGCAGACGCCCGGCTGCTCGTCCTGCAGCGTCAATCTGGGCTGGCTGGTGCCCTTGGGCATCCTGCTCAGGTAGTGTTCATCCAGGAAGGCCAGTTTTTCGGCCATATCCATCCTGCCGTACAGGGTCACACAGCAGTTGTCGGCGCTGTAATGGCGGCGGTACACCCGCTGGTACTTCTCATAGGTCAGCGCCGGGATGGAGGCCGGGTCACCGCCGGACACAAAGCCGTAGGCCGTATCCGGGAACATTGCCCGCTCCAGCGCATCCTGCAATTGTGCATCCGGGGAGGCCAGCGCGCCCTGCATCTCGTTGTAGACGACGCCGCTCACAGTGCCGTCGGCATCGCGGTGCCAGCCCTCCTGCTCGAACACGGCCCGGTCCACCATGGCCAGCGGGCAGAACACCGCGTTCAGGTAGACGTCCATCAGGTTCCGGAAGTCGGTCTCGTTGGGGGTGGCGAAGGGGTAGACCGTCTTGTCCGGGAAGGTCATCGCGTTCAGGAAGGACGCCATGCTGCTCTTGAGCAGCTGCAAAAACGGCGAGGTCACCGGGTACTTTTCGCTGCCCGCCAGCACCGAGTGCTCCAGAATGTGGAACACACCCGTGTCATCCGATGGGAAGGTGCCGAAGCCGATGCCGAACGCCTTGTTCACATCTTCGTTCTCCACCAGCAGGATGGTCGCACCGCTGACATCGTGGGTCAGCACGGTCAGGGTACCGTGCTGTTCGGGGCAGTCCTCGCAGCGCACGACGGTATAACCGGGATATTGCTTCATTGGGATTCTCCTTTTTCAAATGGATTTTTGTTTATTGTATCACGGTGCGCTGTAAGACGCAACAAACAATCCGGAGATGCTCTCTTTTGCGTGCGGCCCGCCAATAAAAATCGGCTCTGCTAAAAAATCGGAAAAGCGTCTGCGCCGACTGGCGCACCGCCCGATTTTTTGGCAGAGCCTTCTTCTTTGGGATTATCAAGGGCGAGCAGCCCTTGATTCGTGCCTCCCGTCCTTGCCGCGCTGAACACGCGGCATTTGCTTCGCAAACCGGACGTCGGCTTAAAAGCCCCGCAGGGGCTTTCATGGCTTCGCCACCGCCGAGCTTCTCAAAGCGGCTTTTCTGGTACTCTTTTGGCGCGCAAAAGAGTACATTACTCCGTAATAACTCCCTCTTTGTAGGACACCCGGAACAGCACAAAGCCCACAATAAACAGCACGATCAGCGAGCCGACGCCCACATTGGCGCTGCCGGTCAGCTGGCTGCCTACGCTGACGATCATGGTGCCCAGGAAGGATGCCCCCTTGCCGCAGATGTCGAACAGGCCGAAATACTCGCCCGACTTCTCCGGCGGGATGATCTTGGCAAAGTGGGAGCGGCTGAGCGCCTGCACACCGCCTTGGAACATGCCCACGACGAAGGCCAGCACCCAGAACTGCCACTGCTGGGTCAGGAAGAACGCAAACAGCGCGATGCCCGCATAGGCCGCGATGCAGACCGGGATGAGGGTGGTGGACGGATACTTCGCCGACAGCCGCCCGAAGATGAGCGCCGACGGGAACGCCACGATCTGAGTCACCAGCAGCGCCAGCAGCAGGCCGGTGGTGTCCAGCCCCAGCGCGGTGCCGTAGGCTGTAGCCATGTCGATGATGGTGTAGACGCCGTCGATGTAGCAGAAGAACGCCAGCAGGAACCAGAACACCTGCTTGTCCTCATGCAGGTGGCGGAGCGTGTGGCCGATGCGGGCAAAGCTCTGCCGGATGGCGTGTTTCTCCACCTCCACATAATGCAGCTGCCGGTAGCTTTTCAGCAGGGGCAGGGTCATTGCCAGCCACCACGCCGCTGTGATGAAGAGCGCAATGTTCAGCGCCGTCATCTGGCTCAGGCCGATGGCCCCGGACCCCAGCACCAGCGCCAGGCAGACCACAAAGGGCACACAGCTGCCGATGTAGCCCCACGCATACCCGCGGGAGGAGACTACATCCATCCGGTCCGGGGTGGTGACATCGCTCAGCATCGAGTCATAGAACACCAGACTGCCGGAGAAGCCCACCTTCGCAAAGACGAAGATAAGCAGGAAGGGCAGCCAGGTCTTGGCCAAGCCCATGGCGCAGCAGCCGGCCACGCCCACCACCAGGCAGAGGATGAAGATGGGCTTTTTGAAGCCCCGCGTATCGGCCAGTGTGCCGAGGATGGGGCTCAGCACTGCCGTGATGATGGTCACAGCCGAGGCCGCATAGCCCCAGTATGCCAGATAGTCCACTGAGCTCAGGCCGCCTTCTTCCGCCAGAGCGTTGAAAAAGATGGGGATGAGCGTCGCCACCAGCAGCACAAAGGCTGAGTTGCCGACATCGTATAAGATCCACGCGCGTTCCAGCCCGGTCGGGCTGAATTTTTTGTTTTGTTCCATAGTCCCTCTCAATTCTCTCCAAAGGTGTGCTGGTAAGCCGCATCCAGCGGCGCATCGGTGTCCAGCCCGGCCACGTACTCGTTGATGAGCCGCACCGCCAGCGGGATGGCGCTCTGGTACAGCGCATCCAGCTGCTTTCCGCTCTCGGCGCACTGCGGGTTCGGCTGCGGGTTCGCCACCAGCCCGTGCATGAACTCCCACTTGCCCGCTGCCCGGATGGCCGTCAGCACCACCCAGCGCTTGACCGGGTTCGAAGCCAGCAGCATCTTGTGCACGAAGACCATGCCGGTCATGGCCTGATAGGCCTCATCCACCGTGACGCCCTCATAGAAGGGAGCCACCACATTCGCCCAGATGCGGCTGGGCTGGATGTGGCTGGCCGTCAGGTCGTGCAGCGGGTCGCGGCCCTCCCGGCGGAGCAGCTGGTTGTCGAACTCCGTCTCGATCTCGCAGTGGCTCACGCCGCTGGTGCGGACGTACTGCTCCACATAAGGGTGGCAGGTGCTGTCCAGCGCAAAATGGCAGATGTACCCCAGCGCATACACCAGCGCGGCATCCCGGTTTTTGGCGTTCCGGATCACGCCGCGCGCCCGCTCAAAAAAGACGGTGCCCGGCTGCTCGTGCATCGCATTGCCCAGCCGGTTCACCGGGTTGGACTGCAGCGCCTTATAGTAGAACAGCAGGTCCGGCCCATGAAGGCCTATATCGTACAGCGCACGGTACGGCTCGATCTTCTTCTGGATCGCTTCCGGCAGCTGGGTCAGAACATCCGCGCCAAAGCAGCGGTGTGCATAGGTCGAAGGCATAAAAACTCCCCCTCATAAACTTTCATACAAGGTCAGTATACCAGAAACGGTTTCATCTTACTACCCTTTCGGGTGTTATTTTGGTAAAACATTTGAGATATTTTTGAAATTTACTGCAAATGCCTTTTTCTACGTTCTCCGTCTGCTTTTATTTTATCATTTCAGCCCGATTGGTTCTTCCCAGCAGATAGTCTGTAGAAGTTTCATATAAATCAGCAAGTTTTATCAGAACCGTTGTGGGAACATCTCTGAGTCCCTGTTCATACCGGTTGTACTGCGGCTGCGGCATTTGCAGTATTACTGCTACCTGTCTTTGTGTCAAGTCGTGGTCCTCGCGCATGTCACGTATTCTGCGGTAGTAAGCCATAAGCGTCCTCCTGATATCTAAATGGATATCTTGACAATACATCGAGGAAATGCTATTCTTTGGTTATGATATCCGTTTGGTTATCAAGTTTTTTCATGCAAGTCATTGAATCATGTGCGAAAATAAAAACGGGAGGATTTTTATGTCTAAGAAAATGGACCGCCGTAATTTTCTAAAACTCGCCGGTACAACTGCTTTTGCGGTATCTGTCACGAGCGTCCTTGGCGGATGCAGCGAAGTTCCTGACGCGCCAAGTTCCTCTTCCCCATCAGCATCACCAGAACCGCCTGCACCAAGTTCATCCGGCAGTTCCTCCAGCAGTTCGGACACTTCCAGCACTCCGGACGTTGAACAGAGCAAAATCATCTGGGAAACTCGTAACAATGACGATGGCACTGCCGTTCTGACGGGCTATGACAGCAATGGCGCGCAGCCTATGGGTGTCATCACACTTCCCGAAAAATGGTCTGGTCGGAAAATCGTTGAACTGGACGGAAACCTCGGTGGAAAAATCACAAAGATGATCGTTCCCGGATGTTATAAGAAAGTCCACTATGGCGGCAGTAAGTATCTGGAAGAGCTGATTCTGAACGAAGGTGTAGAAAGCATCTATGAGTTCGATGGCTCTACCAGCCTTCGCAATGTTCAGCTTCCTTCTACCATCAAATCGATTGGCTATAAAGCCTTTTTAGGATGCACAAGTCTGACTTCAATCAATCTCCCCGAAGGCTTGGAATCTCTGGGATGGCACGCATTTAGTGAATCTGGTCTGACCACTGTTGTTGTTCCTTCCACTGTTGTCAGTTATAATTCTTACAATGATTCCGCGCCTTTCTACGATTGCAAAAATCTCGTGTCGGCTACCATAAAGTGTTCTGTTCTTTCGCAGTGCATGTTCGAAGCTTGTCCCCAATTGAAGAGTGTTTCACTCAATGATACGATTCTGGAGCTTCCCTATAAAATTTTTCGAGATTGCTCTGCTCTTCCCGCCATTACTCTTCCTGAAAAGCTGAAAAGGCTTCATGGTGAAGCGTTCAACGGTTGCAAGTCACTTCCTTCTATCACCATTCCAGAAACTGTCAGCGTAATTGATGAGAAAGTGTTTTCTCGGACAAGCATTCAAAAAATTATTCTCCCCAATAATCTTAAAAAAATTGCTTGGGGTACTTTTGAAGAATGTTCTATTCTGCAAGCAGTCTATATTCCTCTCTCCGTCAACACAATTGAAAACGATGCCTTCGAAAACTGCCCACTGCTGAAAGACGTTTACTATCAATCCGGTGAGACACAATGGGTCCATATCAACATCAGCGATTACGGTAACACCATGCTAAAAGCCGCCGCTATGCACTATTACTCTTCTCCCAACTCCCTTCGTTGATTTTCGAAAATAAAAAAGCGAGAGATATGAAGTTTTCCACTTCGTGTCTCTCGCTTTTGTCTTAACATCGAAATTTTCAAAAATAGTGCCGATCAAAAACGGCATATTGCGATATGCAGTTTGCGGATGTTGCTTGTGCATTAAAAGTGCAAACTGCTATAAATTGCCGTATCTCTTACTTCTCGTACCCCTTGGGCAGCTCGTTCTTGGGGTCGCGGTCCATCAGGGTGCGGACGGCTTCCGCCGCGCCCATGCCCTCGTTGACGATGGCGTTCACGGTCTGCACGATGGGCATTTCCACCTGATACCGCTCCGCCAGTTCCAGCGCGGCGGGCAGGGCGTTCATACCCTCGACCACCATGCCGACTTCCTTGACGGCCTGTTCCGGCGTCTCGCCCTTGCCGATGAGGATGCCGGCACGGTTGTTGCGGCTGTGCATACTGGTCGCGGTGACGATGAGGTCGCCGATGCCTGCCAGACCCGCGAACGTGTGGACGTTGCAGCCCATGGCCACGCCCAGCCGGGCGATCTCCGCGATGCCGCGGGTGATGAGGGCGGCGCGGGCATTGTCCCCGTAGCCCAGGCCGGTGGAGATGCCCACGCCCAGCGCGATGACGTTCTTCATGGCACCACTGAGCTCCACGCCCTTGATGTCCTCGTTGGTGTAGACGCGCATGACGCTGTTGGAGAACACCTCCTGCACGAACTGTGCCGCCTCCACGTCCGGGCTGGCCGAGACGATGGTGGTGGGCAGGTCGATGGCCACTTCTTCGGCGTGGGTGGGGCCGGACAGCGCCACCAGGTGCACCTTCTTCGGGCCGCCCTCCCGGCCCAGCTCATCGGCCAGAACCTCCGTCATGGTGTACAGGGTGTCCGGCTCGATGCCCTTGGCCACATCCACGATGATCTGCCCCTCGGCCACATAGGGCCGGGCCTTGGCAGCCGTGGAGCGCACGAAGACCGACGGCACCGCAAACAGCAGGATGTCCTTGTCCCGGCACACTTCCTCCACGCTCTTGGTAAAGCGCAGCTCCTCCGGGATCTTCATTCCGGGCAGATTAGGGTGCACGCGGGTGCTCGACAGGGCGTCGATCTCCTTTTCGATGGCAGACCAGACCAGCACATCGTTCCCGCTCACGCACAGCATCCGTGCCAGAGCCATGCCCCAGGTGCCCGCACCCAGGATACCGATTTTCTGTTTCGTCACGTTCAAATCCTCCGAATCTGCCGCGCGGCTTTCGTCGCGGGCCTGTTGTGCGCCGCAGTGGGCGGCTCGTCTGGTCTCATTGTACACGAAACCGCCTGCAACGTCAACTCCTTGCCAGACTGCACAAAGTTAGCGCGTGTTTCCCCGCGATTTTAGGAATAACAGGGGATTTGCCCAAACGAATTGCGCCGATTGGAAAAACATGTTATAGTATTCTGGTAGGAATTATAGGATATTCCCTGCCCGAACGCTCCTTTTCAGGTCTCTCATCAAACCTCCGCAGGTTCTTTTTTTCAGATAAGGAAGTTTTTTCAAATGCTTGAAGCCATTCTTTCCAACCGCACGGCCAGCGTTTTGTGGGAAGCGCTGCCCCGTATCCTGTCGGCGGGCCTCACCATGACCATCCCGCTGACCCTCATCTCCTTCAGCCTTGCCATGGTGCTGGCCGTGGTGGTGGCACTGGTGCAGTACGCCAATGTGCCGGTGCTGCGCCAACTGGCCCGGTTCTACATCTGGGTCATTCGCGGCACACCGCTGCTGGTGCAGCTGTTCATTATCTTCTACGGTCTGCCCAGCGTCGGCATCATGCTGGACGCGTTCCCGGCAGCCATCATCGCCTTTGCCATCAACGAGGGGGCCTACTGCGCCGAGACCATGCGCGGCGCGCTGGAAAGCGTGCCCCAGGGCCAGCTGGAAGCCGGTTACTGCGTGGGCATGACCTGGTGGCAGATCATGCGCCGCATCGTGCTGCCGCAGGCGCTGCGCACGGCGGTGCCTGCCCTGTCCAACTCGCTCATCGGCATGATCAAGGACACCTCGCTGGCATCGAACATCACGGTCGCCGAACTGTTCATGGCCGGCCAGCGCGTTGCCGCCCGCACCTACATTTTTTTGCCAATCTACTGCGAGGTCGCCGTGGTCTATCTGCTGTTCTGCACGGTCGTCACCAAGCTGCAGAGCCTGTTGGAGCGTCAGCTGAACGCCCACGGCTTCCAGTGAGAAAGGGGGACGCATCATGGCCATGTTAGAGATCAAGAACATCCACAAATCCTTTCGCACCTATGACGAGAAACCGCATTTTCACATCGGGCCGTTCCCGCGCGGCCATGCCCACCGGGTGATCCGCACACTGGACGTGCTCCGGGGTGTGGACCTGACCGTGGAAAAAGGCGACGTCGTTGCCATCCTCGGCCCCAGCGGTTCCGGCAAGACGACCCTTCTGCGCTGCCTGAACTTTCTGGAGCCCACCGACAGCGGCAGCCTGACCTTTGACGGCGAGACCTTCGACCTCAGCAGGATCTCCGGCGCCGACATCGCCCGCCTGCGCAAAAAGACGGCCTTCGTCTTCCAGAACTACAACCTGTTCCGGAACAAGACCGCCCTGCAAAATGTCACCGAAGGGCTGGTCGTGGCCCGTAAAATGCCCAAGGCAGAAGCGGACGCCATCGGCCGGAAGATGCTGGCAAAGGTCGGTCTGGCCGACCGGGCAGACGCCTATCCCCGCCAGCTTTCCGGCGGCCAGCAGCAGCGGGTGGCCATCGCCCGCGCCCTTGCCACCGACCCGGAGATCATCTATTTCGATGAGCCCACTTCGGCCCTGGACCCGGAACTGACGGGCGAAGTGCTCTCGGTCATGCGCCAGCTGGCCGAGGAAGGGATGACCATGCTGGTCGTCACCCACGAGATGGGCTTTGCGCGGAACGTTTCTTCCAAGACCGTCTTCATGGAGAACGGCGTCGTCGTGGAGCAGGCCCCCTCGCAGGAGTTCTTTGCGAACCCGAAGGAGGAGCGCACCCGCGAATTTTTGCAGAAGATCTCGCAGCACGCATAATTTATCGCAATTTTCAAAAATAGTGCCAATCAAAACGGCATCTTTGCGATATGCAGTTTGCGGATGTTGCTTGTGCATTAAAAACGCAAACTGCTATATTCTATTTGATTCTCTTACTTTCGAAAGGATATGATACCATGAAAAGAAGAACCTTTATCTCCCTGATGAGCGTTCTGGCTGCTGCCGGTGTGTTCACCCTGTCCGGCTGCTCTTCCAACGCGTCCAGTTCGAACAGCAATTCGAGTTCCAAGAGCGAATCCGCTGAGGCTGCTGACCAGCTTGCCGCCATCCAGGCCAGCGGCAAGCTCATCGTGGCACTGGAAGGTGCCTGGCAGCCCTGGAGCTACCACGACGAGAGCGACACCCTCGTCGGCTACGATGTCGAGGTCTCCCGCGCCATCGCCGAGAAGCTGGGCGTGGAGCCGGAATATGTCGAGAGCGACTGGGACAGCCTGTTCGCCGGTCTGGATGCAGGCCGCTATGACATGGTCTGCAACGGCGTCGAAGTCACCGACGAGCGCGCTCTGACCTACGACTTCACCACCCCCTACGGCTACATCCACACCGCCCTTGCCGTCAAGAAGGACAACGATACCATCCAGACCTTCGAAGACCTGAAGGGCAAGACCACCGCCAACAGCCTGGCCTCCACCTATATGGAGCTGGCCGAGAGCTACGGCGCTACTGTGCAGGGCATCGACACGCTGGAAGAGACCATCCAGCTGCTGACCGCCGGCCGCATCGACGCGACCCTGAACGCCGACGTCTCCTTCTACGACTATCTGAACGTCCATCCGGACGCCGACTTCAAGATCGTCGCCCAGACCGAGGAGGCCTCTCACGTGGCCATCCCCCTGCGCAAGGACGATGCCAGCGCCACCCTGCTGGAAGCCATCAACAACGCCATCGACGAACTCCGCGCCGACGGCACCCTCAAGGAGCTGAGCGAAAAATACTTCGGTCAGGACATCTCCTCGGAAAACTAAGGCAAATTAAAATCGGCCCTGTCGAAAAATCGGAAAAGCGTTTGCGCCGACTGGCGCACCGCCCGATTTTTTGGCAGGGCCTTCTTCTTTGGGATTATCAAGGGCGAGCAGCCCTTGATTCGTGCCTCCCGTCCTTGCCGCGCTGAACACGCGGCATTTGCTTCGCAAACCGGACGTCGGCTTAAAAGCCCCGCAGGGGCTTTCATGGCTTCGCCACCGCCGAGCTTCTCAAAGCGGCTTTTCTGGTACTCTTTTGGCGCACAAAAGAGTACATCAACCCGTCGTGCGGAAATAGTCATAGATTGTCTGCGCCAGCTGGGGGCCCACGCCGGGCGTGTTCTCCAGCTGTTCCGGTGTTGCTTCCCGGACTGCCCCCACGCTCTTGAACTGCGCCATCAGCGCTCTGGCCGTCTTCGGCCCAACGCCGGGCACCTCGGTCAGGGTGGAAGAATAGCTCTTTTTCTTCATCTGCTGCTTGCGGTAGGCATTGGCAAAGCGGTGGGTCTCGTCCTGGATGGCCGTGATAAAGGTGAATGTTCCCCGGTTCATGTTGATGGCGATCTCCCGGCCCTCGCTGTCCACGATGGCGCGGGTGCGGTGATGGTCGTCTTTCACCATGCCGAACAGCGGCACATCCGCCAGCTTGGTGCCCGCCAGCGCCGCCTTGGCCGCGCTGACTTGGCCCTTGCCGCCGTCCATCAGCAGCAGGTCCGGCTTCTCGCCGAAGTAATCCTCGCTGGCCTGCCCATGGGCGGCCAGCTCATGAACCCGTTCGTAGGCCGCCGCCCGGCGCGAGACCGTCTCGGCCAGCGAAGCGTAGTCGTCGGTGCCCAGCACCGTCTGCATCTTGAACTTCCGGTAGCCCGTCTTGTAGGGCTTGCCGTCCCGGAAGACCACCATGCCGCAGACGCTGGAACCGTCGCCCCAGTTGGAGATATCGTAGCTTTCGATGGTGCGGGGGGGCTTCGAAAGCCCCAGCACCTGCGCCAGCTCGTCCAGCAGCTTTTCCTCGCGGGCGTAGCGGCCGCTCTCCCGCGCCAAGCGCTCCACGGCGTTGGTGTGGGCCATCTCGATGAGGTGGGCCTTGTCGCCCCGCTGAGGGACATAGAGCTGCACCTCGCTCCCCCGCTTTTCGTTCAGGGCCTGCTGCAGTGCATCGCTGTCCGGCGGCAGCTCGTCCACCGCGATGACCTTGGGGATCTGCTCATCGTCCAGATAATAGCGGGGCAAGAACTCCTCCCGCACCGCCGCAATGTCGGCGGTATCGTGGAAGAGAAACTCCCGCTTGTCCGTCAGCCGCCCCTCGCGGAAGCGCAGGACTGCCGCGCAGACGCTGCTGGGGGTCCCGGCCAGCGCCACCACGTCCATCTCCACATCCGGGTCCACGACCACCTTCTGGCCCGCCGTCACCTTGGTGATGGCGTTGATCTGATCCCGCAGTAGAGCCGCCGTCTCAAATTCCAGCCGGTCAGACGCTTCCTGCATCCGCTCGTTCAGCGTTTTCAGGATGTCCTTTTTGCCGTAGCGGATGAGATGCACCGCGCTCTTGACGGCCTGATTGTAGTTTTCACAGCTGATCCTGCCGCTGCACACCGCCATGCACTTGCCGATGTGGGCGTTCAGGCAGGGGCGCCCTTTGCCGCAGTCCTGCGGGAAGCGCTTATTGCACCGGGGCAGCAGAAAGGCATCCATCGCCGTTTCCGCCATCTGCCGGGCCGCAAAGCTGGAGGTGTACGGGCCGAGATACTCTGCGCCGTCGTCCTCCTTTTGCAGCGTGAAAGACAGACGCGGCCATGGCTCTTTCGTCACCTTGATATAGCTGTAGCCCTTGTCGTCCTTCAGCAGGATGTTATATTTTGGGGTGTGGGCCTTGATCTGGCTGGCTTCCAGCACCAGCGCCTCGAACTCGCTCTGGCAGACGATGACGTCGAACGCATAGGCGTGGGCGATCATCTGGCTGACCTTGTTGTCGTGGGGGACCCCCTCCCGGAAATACTGGCTCACCCGGATGCGCAGCCGCTTGGCCTTGCCGATATAGATGATGGTGTCGGTCTTATCCCGGATGATATACACACCGGGCAGCAGCGGCAGCATACAGGCTTTCTGGTAGAGTTCTGCTTTCGTCATTCTTCTTCGTCGTGCTCGTGGTTCTGTTTTTCTTCCCGGATGCGTCTGGCTTTCCGGATGTTATAACAGGCGCTGCCCATGCCCGCACCGGCCAGGATGGAGCACCACAGCTTCGGCTTTTCCTCGGTGAGGGCGGGCAGCAGCAGGTCTGCCGCCAGCAGCGCCGCAAACAGGCCGAAGAACACCTTCCAGATGGTGCCCTCCTCGCAGATGTCGTTCACTTTCTTCAGCAGCTTCGTTGTCGAACCTTTCACGGCACATGCCTCCTTCTTCTCATCCTACCAAAAAAGCGGCAGGAAATACTCCCACCGCTTCAAAAGATCAAAGGCTCGAATTACTCTGCAAAGCCAGACTCGACCAGCTTGATCAGGCCATCGACTGCAGCCTGCTCATCCGCGCCGTCCGCGATGATGCGGATGGTGGTACCGCCCACGATGCCCAGAGACAGAACGCCCAGCAGGCTCTTCGCGTTCACGCGGCGCTCCTCTTTCTCGACCCAGATGGAAGACTTGAACTCGTTAGCCTTCTGGATAAAGAAGGTAGCCGGACGAGCATGCAGACCAACCTGATTTTCAACGGTAACTTCTTTGACGTACATAGTAAAACGCTCCTATCTTATCGTTTTCGGGATGCAATCATGTTTTGTGCCTGTTGCGTTGTACCTATTTTAGCGCAAGGCGAAACCGTTGTACAGCCCCTCGACACATTTTTGGCGGTTTTCCCAATGATAATGGGGGCTTTTTTCGCCATTTATACAAAGATACCAAAATTATTCCCCTGTCATTGGCGGGGTAATACAAAAGTTTTCAACATTTTTTCGACTGTCGGCGGACGTCTGCAGGCTTCAGCAGCTTTTTTCAGCCCTCGTACCGCATCTTGAGCAGGCGGCTCTCCACGGCCACATCCTCAAATTTTTCCGGATCAAACACCAGCTCGATGCCCTCGATGGCCCAGCCCATCCGGCGGTAAAGGGCCAGTGCACGGGTATTGGTATCCAGCACAGTCAGCTCCGGGTGGGGCCATTCCGGCAGCTTTTTGCGGGCAAAGTCCAGCATCTTCTGGCCGATGCCCTTTCCGCGTGCCGCAGCGCTCACGAACAGGTGCTCGACCTGGCCGGTCTTGTGGTTCACACTGACCATGCCGTCCGCCACATCCTTCGTGTAGTGCAGGTAGCAGGCCCAGCCGTCCTTCTTTTCCTGTTTCAACTGCTCCAGGAACACTTCCGGCGTCAGCGTTTCCAGGTATTCTTCCGTCCAGCCGTCAGCACAGACGGTTTTCCGTCCCTCGGCAAAGAGCTGTGCAGCGGCCCGGAACTGCTCTTCGGTCTTCACCAGCCGGACGTTCTCGCCCCGCTTCCACTTGGGCAGCTCGGTGATGGGGTGGGTCCTACACCAAGCCTCATAGAGTTCCGGGCGGCGCAGCCGGGTGCGGGTACGGCTCTGCTCACCCCGCCATGCGTCGATCTTCTGGTGGTCGCCGCCCAGCAGCACCGGGGGCACCGCGCGGCCCTCCCAGACTTCCGGCCGGGTGTACTGCGGATATTCCAGCAGACCGTCCCAGTAGCTTTCCTCTTCGTAGCCCTTCTGTTCGGCCAACACACCGGGCTTGAGCCGCAGCACACTGTCCGCCACCACAAGGCTTGCCAGCTCGCCGCCGGTCAGGATATAATCGCCGATGGAGATCTCCTCATCGGCAAAGGCGTCGATGACCCGCTCGTCGATGCCTTCGTAGTGGCCGCAGACCAGGGTCAGATTGTCGTATTCCGCCAGCCGCCGGGCATGTTCTTCGGTGTAGCGCTGACCGCCTGCCGTCAAGAATACAATATGCGGCTTGGGGCGTCCCTGTGCCTCCACTTCTTGCTGAACGGCCCGCAGGCAGTCCGCAATGGGCTGGGCATACAGCACCATGCCGCAGCCGCCGCCGTAGGGGTAGTCGTCGGTCTGCTTCTGTTTGTTCAGGGTATAGTCCCGGATCTGGTGGCAGTGGGTCTCAATATAGCCCCGCTTTGCCGCACGGCCCAAAATGCTGGCATCCAGCACCTGCTGGCACATCTCCGGGAAGAGAGTCACGATGTCCACACGCATTCCCATGGCTCACTCCTCCTCCCGCTCGCTGTCACAGTCGTCGTCCAGCAATCCGGGGATGGGCGTGACGAGGATGTACCCCTCCGGCGGGTTCCGCTCTTTCAAAAAGGCGTCCACACCGGGGAACAGATATTCTTTGCCGTTGGGGGCCTTGACGGTGTAGATGTCCTGCGCACCGGGGTGGTCCACGCTGGTCACAACACCGTACACCTTGCCGGTGTCGGCATCCCGCACCTCGCAGCCGATGAGGTCGGCCACATACCACCGCCCGGCGGGCAGAGTGGCATCGCTGCGGTCAAAATAGAACACCTGCCCCCGCAGCGCACGGGCGGCATCCATGTCGTTGACGCCCTCCAGCTGGAGCAGCGCCATCTGCCCCTGCGGGCGGATGGACACGATCTTGTAGCACCTGCCGCCCTGGGCCGAAGCATACAGCCTGCCGACCTTTTTCAGGAACGCTACGCCGTCGCACCAGAGCTCCAGTTTCATTTCACCGCGCACACCGTGGGTGGTCACGACCTTGCCTGCTTCCAGATATTGCTGCATCGTTATCTCCTATCATTCTGCATCCTGCCCCTCTCCGTCATCGCTGCGCGATGCCACCTTGTCCCCTTCTGGCACTGTCGTGCCACCTCCCCCGGCCGGGGGAGTCTTTCTAAGGGCGAGGTCTTGGCAGTCTACGCGACGCAAACAATGCGCCAAAAGCTCCCCCTGCGGGGGAGCTGGACGCGAAGCGGCCTGAGAGGGTTCAAACAAAAAGGCCCTTTGCCTTGCAGCAAAGGGCCCGTAGGGTGCTCAGTCGATCTCAACAAGGACCTTTTCATCGACCCGCACAGCAGCCGCGCGCATCACCACACGAATGGCTTTTGCGATCCGGCCCTGCTTGCCGATGACACGGCCCATATCTCCCTCTGCCACGCTCAGGTGGTAGACGATGGTGCCGTCCTCGCGGGGCTCGTCCACCGTGACCTTGACGGCGTCCTTGTCCTCCACGAGACCGCGGGCAACTGCCAGCAACAGCTCCTGCATGAGTCAGCCCTCCTACTTACAGAATGTTGGACTTCTTCAGCAGCACACGAACGGTATCGGTGGGCTGTGCGCCGTTTGCGATCCATGCCTTTGCCTTCTCGGCGTCGATCTTCACGATAGAGGGCTCCTGGTTGGGATCGTAAGTGCCAATCTCCTCGATGAAACGGCCGTCGCGGGGGAAGCGGCTGTCAGCAACAACAACACGATAGAAGGGAGCCTTCTTGGCGCCGACGCGGCGCAGACGAATCTTAACTGCCATGGTAAATATCCTCCAAAAATTGTTTGTGCCCCAGTGCGGGGTGTTCTAAAAATCTATCTGTACAACCCCATCGGGGTGTATACCAACATTATTTCAGGCCGCGGAAGGCATTCGGGTTGCCCATCATGCCGCCCAGGCGGCGGGCAAAGCCCTTGGGGCTCTTCTTGAACTGCTTCATCATCTTCTGCATCATCTCAAACTGCTTGAGCAGCTTGTTGACGTCCTCGACCTTGGTGCCGCTGCCCGCTGCAATGCGGCGCTTGCGCTTGGGGTTGATGATGGAGGGCTTCTCGCGCTCTTCCTTCGTCATCGAGTAGATCATCGCCTCGATGCGGTCAAAGGCCTTCTCGTCGACCTGGCTGGCGTCGATGCCCGACATGCCGGGCATCATGCTGAGCATGGCCCCCGCGCCGCCCATCTTGCGGATCTGCGCAAACTGGGCCAGCATATCGTTCATGTCGAACTTGTTCTCCATCATCCGCTTGGCCGTCTCTTCGGCAGCCTTTTCGTCGGCGGCATCCTGTGCGCGTTCGATGAGGCTGAGCACATCGCCCATGCCGAGGATGCGGCTGGCCATGCGGGAGGGATGGAAGACTTCGAGGTCATCCAGCTTTTCGCCGGTGCCCTGGAACTTGATGGGTTTGCCGGTGACGGACAGCACCGAAAGGGCTGCGCCGCCGCGGGTGTCGCCGTCGGTCTTGGTCAGGATGATGCCGTCAATGCCGACCGTCTCGTTGAAGGTCCTGGCGACGTTCACGGCGTCCTGACCGGCCATGGCGTCCACAACCAGCAGGGTCTCATCCACAGGCACGGCTTCCTTGATGTCCACCAGCTCCTGCATCAGGACCTCGTCGATCTGCAGGCGACCGGCGGTATCCAGGATGAGGATGTCGTTGCCGTAGTCCTTCGCGTGGGCCAGCGCCTTTTTGGCGATGACCGGCGGCTTTTCACCATCCAGCGTAAAGACCGGTGCCCCGGCCTGTTTTCCCACGACCTTCAGCTGGTCGATGGCGGCCGGGCGGTAAATATCGCAGGCCACCAGCATGGGGCGGCGGCCCTGCTTGATGAAGTATTTGGCCAGCTTGGCGGCGTGGGTCGTTTTACCATTGCCCTGCAGACCGCAGAGCATGATGATGGTCTGGCCCTTGTTCTTGACGATCAGCTTCGGGGCTTCCTCGCCGCCCATCAGGGCGATCAGCTCCTCGTTGACGATCTTGACCACCTGCTGGGCGGGGGTCAGGCTCTCCATGACCTCCTGCCCCATCGCGCGTTCCGAGACCTTGGCGCAGAACTCCTTCGCCACCTTGTAGTTGACGTCGGCTTCCAGCAGGGCCATCCGGACTTCGCGCATCGCGGCCTTGATGTCGGCCTCGGTCAGTTTGCCGTGGCCGCGCAGTTTTTTGAACACACCGGCAAGGCGGTCGGTCAAAGATTCAAATGCCATGTGCGGTGCTCCTCTCAGAATGATCTGAGCATCAGCTCTCGTTGACCTCGTCCATGGACCGGATGATCCCCAGCATCTTAGTCAAAGTGGCTGCATACTCGGTGGTGGTGAGTTTCGCGTAGGGGCCGGTGCACTCGAACCGTGCATCCACGACGAGCTGTTCCAGCTCTTCCAGCTTTTCCTGCACCCGGCGGTAGCGGGCCGCGAAGCCGACTTTGGCTTCCAGCTCCTTCAGGGTGGTCTCGCCATGCTTGATGGCGTCCCGTGCGCCCTGGCGGGTGATGCCGAAATTTTCCCCGATCTCGCTCAGCGAAAGGTCGTCGTTGTAATACTGGTTCAGCATCTCGCGCTGCTTGGGCGTGAGGACTTCGCCGTAAAAATCGAGCAGATAGCCCATCTCAAAATCTTTTGCCATTGTGCGTTTCTGCCCTGACCTTCCATCGTTTGTAAAGTTTTTTTGCTTTACATACGGAGTATAGCAGACTGTTCGTCCCTTGTCAAGGCTTTTCTTCATCACTCTGCCAGATTTTTTCGCAGATTTTCTCCATTTTTGCCAAAGTGCGGCTTGACGCCCCGCCCGCTTTGCGTTAGGATTATTATAATGTATCCCACCGAAGGAGGAATTTTGTGGCCATTTATCCGAACTTTTACCAGACCCTGCTGCCCTGCCCCATCGTGGAGCTGCGGGGCTACCTTTCTGCCTGCGGGCTGAAGGGGCGGCTGTACGCCTACCTGGACTTTGACGGCCCCACCGGCACGTCCCGCGATGCGCTGGCCGAAGGGATGCTTGCCCTTGCGGCAGAGCAGCACGCGCTGGCCCCCGGCCAGCCCATCATCGAGGCTTCCACCGGTGCCTTTGCGGCGGCACTGACTCTGGCCAGCCGCACCGCCGGGCACCCCATCGTGATCGCCATGCCGGAGGATGCCCCGGCCCTGCGGCAGGAGTATCTGCTCCGCCTCGGTGCCCAGATTTTGCACTCCCCGTCCCGGAACGGTCTGGCCGGTGCGCGGGCGCTGGCCGAGAGCAAGGCTGCGGAGAACGGCTGGTACTATATGAACTGGCTCGCCAACGACAACAACCCCGAATACCACCGCCGCGTCACCGGCCCCGCCATCGCCAAAGCCATCGCGCGGGAGGGCAGGAGCCTTGTGGACAGCGTCGTGGTCAGCGTGGGCAGCGCAGGCACCATCACCGGCGTGGGCGAAACGCTCAAAGCCTGGACGAACGACGTCCGGATGGTGGCGGTCGAGCCGTTTGAGAGCCAGGCCCTCAGCGGCGGGTTCACGGGCGGCCACGGCATCCCGGAGATGGGCTTCGGCTTCATCCCCAAAAATTACAATGCCTATGTGGTGGACAACGTCGCCGCCGTCACCCGCTCCGACGCCGCCCGCGCCGCACAGAAGGTCCTCATCACCGATGCCATCCCCGCTTCACTCAGCGCCGGTGCCGCCCTTCATGCCGCCGCGCAGCTGCTGGCCAAAGGCACCAGCCGTTCGGCCCTCGTCATCCTCAGCGGACGGCAGAACCTGAATTTTTGATTTCAACAGAAAAGAGCATCTACCATGACAAAAGATATGACCACCGGCAGCATCACACCGCTGCTGGTGAACTTCACCATTCCCCTCGTGCTGGGCAACCTGTTTCAGCTCACTTACAACGCGGTGGACAGCATCATCGTGGGCAAGTTCGTCGGCGAAGACGCCCTGGCCGCCGTCGGCACCTCCAACCCGCTGATGACGCTGGCCATCCTCTTCATCAACGGCATGTGCCTGGGGGCGGGCATCCTCGTCAGCACCGCGTTCGGTGCAGGCGACAACAAGCTCGTGGAGCGCCAGGTCTCCACCACCGCCATCGCGGGCACCGTGTTCTCGCTGGCCTTCTCGCTGGTCTGCATCCTGCTGGCGAATCCCCTGCTGCGGCTGCTCCAGGTCCCGGAAGAGATCCTTCCCATCGCGGTGAACTACCTGCGCATCGTCTTTGCAGGCCTCATCTTCACCTTCTTCTACAACTTCCTCGCCGCCACCATGCGCGCTTTGGGCGACAGCAAAAGCGCCCTCTACTTTCTGATGGTCAGTTCGGTGCTGAACATCGCGGGCGACCTGTTCTTTGTTGAGGTTCTGGACTGGGGCTCGGAAGGCTGTGCGCTTTCCACCGTCCTCAGCGAAGCCGCCTGCTGTGCGCTCTGCCTCGTCTACATCCGCTGGAAGATCCCCGTCCTGCAGCTTGGCCGCCGCTGGCTCGTTTTTGACAGCTCCCTGCTGAAAAAGACCGTCAGCTACGGCTGGGCCAGCGCCATGCAGCAGGCCACGGTCCAGCTGGGCAAGATCGCGGTGCAGGCCATCGTCAACACGATGGGCGTCAACGCCATGGCCGCGTTCACCGCGTCCAGCCGCATCGACGACTTCGCCTATATCCCCCAGCAGAACATCGGCCACGCCGCCACCACCCTGATGGCCCAGAACCGCGGTGCCGGGAAAAAGGACCGCGTCCGCAAGGGCTTCTTCTGCGGCCTGAAGATCGAAGCCGTCTACGCCGTCTGCATCACGGTCCTCTGCTACGTCTGCGCCGAACCCATCATCCGCCTCTTTGCAGACCAGCCCGAAGTCGTGGAGCTGGGCGTCCGCTTTCTGCGGCTCGTCTCCCTGTTCTACCTGATGCCTGCCCTCACCAACGGTGTGCAGGGCGGCTTTCGCGGCCTGGGCGACCTGAAGATCACCCTCAACAGCAGTATGCTCAACATGGCAGGCCGTGTGGCCGCTGCCGCCGTTTTCGTCCTCATCCTTCACATGGACATCGAGGCGCTGCCCTACAGCTACGCCGTTGGCTGGGTCCTCATGCTCCTCTACGAAGTGCCCGCCCTCGTGCGCTGCCTGAAGGACGGGACGTTGTAAAACCAGACCCTTTTCCGGACGCTAAAAAGGGAGGCCTCCTTCGCAGGAAGCCTCCCTTTTGGTTTGCGTTTGATCAGCCGCGCTTTGCCAGCAGAGCCTCGATCTTCTTGATGGGGTCAATGATGCTGGAAACGGACATGTCGTGGTTCAGCGCCACCACGAAGTAGGCCGCATACTTGGAAACATCGACATCGACGTACCAGTCGCGGGTCAGCAGCTCCGGCAGACGGTAGGTCAGGTTGGTGCCCACCACGTAGTCCAGCGTACCATCCGCCACGGCCTGGTCGAACTTTGCCAGACCGCTGGTGAACAGCGGGAAGGTGGCGTTGGCGATGATGCGGCCAGCACCGCGCTTTTTCAGGTTGCCGGCAACTTCCAGCATGCTCTCGCCGGAAGCGATGATGTCGTCCGCGATGAAGACAGTCTTGCCCTCCACAGAATCGCCCAGATACTCGTGGGCCACGATGGGGTTGCGGCCGTTCACGACGCGGGTATAGTCACGGCGCTTGTAGAACATGCCCAGGTTGCAGCCCAGCACACTGGAGAAGTACATGTTGCGGCTCATTGCGCCTTCGTCGGGGCTGACCACGATGAACTGCTCCTTGTCGAAGCTGATCTCCGGGTTCTTCTTCAGCAGGCTCTTGAGGACCTGATAGGTCGGCATCGCGTTGTCGAAGCTGAGCAGGGGCACGGCGTTCTGGACGCGGGGGTCGTGTGCGTCAAAGGTAATGATGTTCTTCACGCCCATGGTCTGCAGCTCCTGCAGGGCCACAGCACAGTCCAGGCTCTCGCGGACGACGCGGCGATGCTGGCGGCCGCCGTACAGGCTGGGCATGATGACCGACACGCGGTGTGCCTTGCCGGCCACTGCCTGGATGAGGCGCTTCAGGTTTGCGAAATGGTCGTCGGGAGAGAGGTGGTTCTCGTAGCCGAACAGGTTGTAGGTCACGCTGTAGTTGCCCGGATCGACAACGATGAAGATATCGTCGCCGCGGACGGACTCCTTGACCAGACCCTTTGCGTCGCCACTCTGGAAGCGGGGGCACTCGCAGGGGATGATGAAGCTATCCTTCTCCACACCGGCAGACTTTGCCCACTCGACAAGGTGTCTGTCGATGAGGGCGGTCAGCTCCTCTGCACCGGGGCAGGCCAGCAGACGCAGATCTGCAACGCTGGGCTCCTGAAAAAATGCCATCGGGTTAACTTCGTTAGACATTGTTACAACTCCTTCATGTTCCTTAAACCAAGCCGACAACAGGACTGCTGAAGTCCATATCTGTTTCTATTCTATCACAAAATCTCCGTTTCGACACCAAAAAATTCCCCCATGAGCGGATTTTCTGCGCCTTGCACATCTGTTATTCCAAAATCCGTAGGACTCTGTGAGTTTTTTACAAAAACCACAGTTTTTTCATACAAACCTGCCTTCTTCGACACAAAAAATGGTCCGGGGCCTCTCCCAGCGGAAAGGTCCCGGACCGTTTTTTCAGTTTCTTATGCCGATCACAGCGCTGCCACAGCAGCCTTCAGTTCATCCACGCGGTCGGTGTTCTCCCACTTCACGCCCAGATCCTCGCGGCCCATGTGGCCGTAGGCGGCCAGCTTGCGGTAGATGGGCTTGCGCAGGTCGAGGTCGCGGATGATGGCGGCGGGGGTCAGGTCAAAGACCTTCTCCACAGCCTGCTCGATCTTGTCGTCGGCGACCTTGCCGGTGCCGAAGGTATCCACCATGATGGAGACCGGCTTTGCCACGCCGATGGCATACGCCACCTGCACCTCGCACTTGCTGGCCAGACCGGCAGCCACGATGTTCTTGGCCACCCAGCGGGTCGCATACGCAGCGCTGCGGTCCACCTTGCTGGGGTCCTTGCCGGAGAATGCGCCGCCGCCGTGGCGGGAATAGCCGCCGTAGGTATCGACGATGATCTTACGGCCGGTCAGGCCGGAGTCGCCCTGCGGGCCGCCCACGACGAAGCGGCCGGTCGGGTTGATGTAGTATTTGGTGTTCTCGTCCAGCAGCTCGGCGGGGATGGTGGCCTTGATGACCTTTTCCATCACGTCGGCGCGCAGCTGCTCCATGCTGACGGAGTCGCTGTGCTGGCTGGAGATGACCACGGCATCCACGCGGAACGGCTTGCCGTCCTCATCGTACTCCACGGTGACCTGGCTCTTGCCGTCCGGGCGCAGATAGTCCAGCTCGCCGTTCTTGCGCACCTCGGTCAGGCGCTTGGCCAGCTTGTGAGCCAGCGAGATGGGCATGGGCATCAGCTCCGGGGTCTCGTCGCAGGCATAACCGAACATCATGCCCTGGTCGCCTGCACCGCCGACCTGATCGTTGGTGCCAAGGGCGATGTCGGGGCTCTGGCCGTCGATGTTGGAGATGACAGCGCAGGTGTCGGCGTCAAAGCCGTACTTTGCGCGGGTGTAGCCGATCTCAGAGACGACCTCGCGGACGATTTTCTGGAAATCCACGTAGCAGTTGGTGGTGATCTCGCCCATGATGTGCACCAGGCCGGTGGAAGCACAGGTCTCGCAGGCCACGCGGGCGTCGGGGTCGTTGGTCAGGATCTCGTCCAGGATCGCGTCGGAGATCTGGTCGCAGATCTTGTCGGGATGTCCTTCGGTAACGGACTCAGAAGTAAACAGATGTCTTGCCATAAAAGTTGTCCTCCATAAAATGTGGTGATCCATTCACAGCTTCCTACACGGCATCAAGATTTTTTGCGCAAACAAAAACGCTCAGAACCGAAGCTCTGAGCGTTGCACTCTTATCTTTCGGTTTCCCGCAGGATTTGGCACCTTATGCTCTCGCACAGGTTGTCGGGCTTCACAGGGCCTGTCCCCTCAGCCGCTCTTGATAAGTCGGTATTCAGTTGTTTTCTGCGTAATATCTTATCATCTCTTCGTCGAAATGTCAAGAACAGTCTGACTCTTTTTATACAACATTCCAAAATTGATCAAGAAGACCGTTTTGAACAGCAAAAGCACAGCTTTCGCTGTGCTTTTGTTGAAAAAAACTCAGTAACCCTTTGCCTGTTCGCCGTTCAGCAGCTTGACCGCGCGGGAAGTGCCCAGACGGTCCGCGCCCAGCGCGAGGAACTTTTCCATATCGTCCACGGTGGAGATGCCGCCGGCAGCCTTGACCTTGCAGCGGCCATGCACGCCCTTGACCATCAGCTCCACGTCGTGGAAGGTCGCGCCTGCGGTGGAGAAACCGGTGCTGGTCTTGATATAGTCCGCCCCCGCCTCACAGACGATGTCGCACATCTTCTCTTTTTCCTCATCGGTCAGCAGGCAGGTCTCGATGATGACCTTGAGCACCTTGTCGCCCACGGCCTGCTTGACGGCGCGGATGTCCTCGCGGACGGCGTCGTACTCCTTGTTCTTCAGGCGGCCGATGTTGATGACCATGTCCACCTCAGACGCACCGTTCTCGATGGCCTTCTTTGCCTCAAATGCCTTGGACTCGGTGTCCATAGCCCCCAGAGGGAAGCCGACGACGCAGCACACCGGGATGCGGCCGGCCAGATACTCCACGGCCTGTTTCACATAGCAGGTGTTGATGCAGATGGAAGCCGTGTGATTTTCCACGGCCTCGTCGCAGATGACCTGGATCTGGGGCCAGGTCGCCTCCGGCTTCAGCAGGGTGTGGTCCACATGGGAGAGAATTTCTTCACGAGTCATGTCAGTTCCTCCAAATCAGTTTTTGCTGGCATGGCGCACCTTTGCCATGCCGACAGCACTCAGGGCAATTGCAGTTGCAGAGACCGTTGCACCAATGATGCCCAGCACCAGGCCGGAAACCAGAAATGCAAAACCTTTCAGACCACGTTTCATAAAACCGTACCTCCTAAATGTTTTGATTGGTAGAACCTTACTTTTTCTTAAAAATGATCAACTTGCTGAACACATAGTTCAGCACGATCACCAGTACATTGGAAAAGATCTTCACGGCAAGGCCCCACAGGCTCTGGGCTGCACCTGCCGCCACAAAGACTGCGGTGGGCCCATCGGCGCCGCCGATGACAGCAATAGCGGCAGAGCCATCCGTGACCCCCGCCGGTGTGCCTGCATAGGAGGCTGCCATCTGGATGGCCGTATCCGGGCCAAGCCAGTGGGCCACCACGCTCAGCACCCCCTGCATCAGCTCGTCCATCAGCGCTGCACCCTGCGCAGCCAGCAGATTGCCCAGCACCAGCATAATTGCAGTGTCCAGCAACATTGTACCCAGACGACAGGTGACGAATGCACCAAATTCCCTCGCCATGGCCTTGCCCTGCGTTTTGCTGCGGAACACAAAGGCGCGGTTGGTGCAGTAGGCAAACAGGATGCAGATGATGTTATCCAGCACATTGCCCCAGCTGTTGGCAGCTGTGTAGCCGAACAGCTTGTTGAACAGCGCATACAGCACGATGTTCAGCAGGGTGGTCAGCACACCAAAGATGAGATAGGAAAGCACTTCCCAGTGCTTTTTGATCCAGTGTATCATAAAACTCACGTTTCCTCAACCGCAGGGCCTGCCTGCGAGGGGATAAAAAACAGCCCCGCCGCCGTTATCCCGGCAACGGGGCTGTTGATCGCATTGTGTCAGGCGTTTGCCTTCACGATGGGCTGATTACTCAGCGTCCTCGTTCAGCAGAGCCTTCATGGACAGGCTGATGCGCTTCTTGTCGAAGTCGACATCCAGCAGCTTCACATCGACCATATCGCCGACCTTCAGTGCGTCGGAGACCTTCTCAACGCGGTCATTGCTGATCTCGCTGATGTGGACCAGACCGTCAACACCCGGCAGGATGCGGACGAAAGCACCGAACTTGGTCAGAGAGACGACCGGAGCATGGAAGGTGCTGCCGATGGGGTAGTTGTTCTTCAGCTGCTCCCAGGGGTTGTCCTCAGCCTTCTTGTAGCCCAGAGAGACCTTGTGGTTCTCACGGTCGATATCCTTCACATACACCTCGATGGTGTCGCCGACAGAGACGACCTCAGAGGGATGCTTGATGCGGTTCCAGCTCAGCTCGCTGATGTGGCACAGGCCGTCCACACCGCCGATATCGACGAATGCACCGTAAGAGGTCAGGCTCTTGACAACGCCGGTGTAGCTCTTGCCCACTTCGACATTTGCCCAGAACTCCTCACGCTTTGCCTTGTTCTGCTCAGCGGTGACCTTGTTGATGCTGCCGACGATCTTGCGGCCGGAGCACTCGGTGACGACCAGCTGAACGTGCTGGCCGACCAGAGCAGTGTAGTCCTCGTCGCGGCGCATCGTGGCCTGAGAACGGGGAACGAACACCTTGACGCCCTTGACGTTGACGACAACGCCGCCCTTGTTGAACTCGGTGACATCGCCCTCGACGACTTCACCGGATTCTGCTGCCTTGGCGATCTCTTCCATGCCCTTGCGAGATGCGAGCTTCTTGCGGGAGAGCTGGATGACGCCGTCCTGGTCCATAACCTTCTCGACGATGAGGTCCAGCTCATCGCCAACCTTCACCAGGTCTTCGACCTTGGCGGAGGAATCATCGGTCAGCTCGCTCAGCTTGACAAAGCCGGTCTGCTTCGCACCGATATCCACCTGGATCTCGTTGGCAGAGATGCTGGTCACGATTCCTTTCACAATACTGCCTGCATGAACACGCTTCTCCTCGGATGCGTTCAGCATCTCCTCAAAGCTCATGCTGTCATTGATTTCTGCGCTCATACTGTTAAGTACCTCCTCAATAATAGACGATGGCGTTGAAGCCCCTGCTGTGACGCCCGCCGTTTTAACATTCGCAAACCATTCAGGCCGAAGTTCGCTCGCTGTCTCGACCGTTACGGCTCGCGTGTGCTTTGCGGCGACCTGTACCAGCTTTTGGGTATTGGAAGAATGATGACCGCCAATGACAACAATGATGTCGCATTGCTGGCTGAGGTCTTCCGCTTCCTGTTGCCTCGCCCACGTCGCATTACATATTGTATCAAAAATTCGGGCGTTTGTATAGGCTTTTTTGAGAAACTCCGAACTTTCTTGCCATTTTGTTACCTGAAATGTGGTCTGTGCAACCGCAAAAATGGGTTTTGAGGGGTCCGAAGGGCCTTTCCAGGCCTTCAACTCGTCCAGATCACTGAACACAAATACCTCTCCCCCGGTATGTCCGACGATGCCCTGCACCTCCGGATGGGTCTTGTCGCCTGCCACCAGCAGCACTGCGCCCTCAGCCTCCGCCCTGGCGGCGATGTTCTGGATCTTCTTCACAAAGGGGCAGGTTGCATCGTGGTAGACCAGGGCGCGCTGCTCCAGCGTGTCGTAGATGCTGCGGGGCACACCGTGGCTGCGGATGATGACTTCGTACCCGGCGGGGATGTCATCCACCGTGTCGGCCACCAGCGCCCCCCGGCGCTCCATATCGGCCACAGCCTGCGGGTTGTGGATGAGCGGCCCCAGCGTTGCCACCTTGTGGCCCTCATCCAGCAGGTTATACGTCAGCTCCACCGCCCGGTTCACACCGAAGCAGAAGCCCGCCGTCTTCGCCAAACGAATCTCCATGTTATCCTCCTGTCTTGATCGGCCTTACCCTCTCCGTCATCGCCTGCGCGATGCCACCTCCCCCAAAGTGGGAGGTTTTGGCAATTCTCGATAAAGTTTATCGTTCGATTAAAAGCTCTCCCCTGGGGAGAGCTGGCGCGAAGCGCCTGAGAGGGTAAGCCTGTGCACTCAAGCCTGCTGCCCAAGTTCTTCCCATGCGTCCAGAAGCGCCTGCTTGTTGGCCCGCAGGGTCTTCAGGTCGCGGCGGCTCTCCATGGCGAACTGCGCGGCGGGCATCGGCTCGCCGTAGACGACCTTCACCTTGCAGAACAGCTTCATCCTGCCGTCCGGTGTGTCATAAAGGATGCGCACCGGCACCACGTCCACCGCCGCCTGCGCCGCGATGACGAACAGGCCGCTCTTGGGCTGCAGGAGCTTCCCCTCTTTTTCGCGGGTGCCCTCCGGGAAGATGAGCAGTGTGCCGCCGTTCCGGCAGGCCTCCACCGTCTGGTCGATCACGTCCAGCTCTTCGCGGGTGCCGCGCACACACAGCGCCCCCATCCAGCGGAAAAACCAGGTCAGCAGCACGTTGATCTCAAACAGTTCCTTCTTGGCGAAGACCACCATCCGCCGCCCCCAGAACCGGGTGATGACCACGAACACCGGGTCGATGGCAGAAACATGGTTCGGTGCGATGATGCAGCCGTTCGTCCGGACTTTCTTCAGATTCTCCCGGCCGATGCACTCCACCCGGAACCCGATGTGGAACACGATCCACGCCAGCGGGAGCAAAATATAATAGAGTACCATTGCGCTCCTCTCAGACCTTGGATGCGATGATCTGTTTCATGGCATCCAGGCTCTGCTCAAAGTTGAGCTCAGAGGTGTCCAGCAGAACGGCGTCGTCGGCCTGCTTCAGCGGGGCAGCCTCGCGGTGGGTGTCCTGATAATCGCGCTGCTTCACATCTTCCAGCACCTTTTCAAAGGAGATGTCCACGCCCTTCTCCTGATACTCCTTCCAGCGGCGTCTGGCGCGGGCCTCCGGGGCAGCGGTCAGGAAGATCTTCACGGTCGCATGGGGCAGCACCACCGTGCCGATGTCGCGGCCGTCCATCAGAACGTTCTGGGTCCGGGTCATATCGCGCTGCTGATCCAGCAGGAAAGCGCGGACTGCCGGGTTGGCCCCCACAGCCGAAGCCGCCATGCCCACCTCATCGGTGCGGATGAGCCGGCTGACGTCCTCCCCGTTCAGGTAGATGTGCTGTTCGCCGTCCACCGAATCCAGCCGCAGCGAGATCTCCGGCAGCAGTGCATTGACGGCCTCGTTGTCCTTGGGGTCTTTGCCCGCGCGCAGTGCATACAGGCCGATGGTGCGGAACATCGCACCGGTATCCACATAAATGTAGCCCAGCTCAGCCGCCAGACGGCGCGCCAGCGTGGATTTGCCCGCACCTGCAGGCCCATCGATCGCAACAGAAATCATGTGTATGTCTCCTTCTATATAAATTATAAATTATTTGCAAAACTCTGTGCTGTGCAGAACGCGATCTGCAAATTGTAGCCGCCGGTGTAGGCATCCACGTCCAGCACCTCGCCTGCAAAATAGAGGCCCAGCGCCTTCTTGCTCTGCATGGTCTTGGGGTCAACCTCCCGCACCGACACGCCGCCCGACGTGATGACCGCATGGGCCAGGTCGCCGCGGGCATCAATGGGCACCTTCCAGTGCTTGCACAGCTGCACCAGCTCCCGCTTCTGCTCGCGGGTGATCTGGTTGGCTCTGATGGCCGGGTCGATGCCCCAGCGGGCCACCATGACCGGCTGCATACTGGACGGCAGCAGCTTGACCAGCGCCCCCTGCGCCGCGTGGTTCGCCAACAGGGCAAAATCGCGGGTGATGCGGTCGTAGAGCTGCTCCTCGCTCAGGGCGGGCTTCAGGTCGATCTCCGCATGGTAGCGGTGCTTTTTCATGTCGCCGAGGTGGCTGGATGCGCTCAGCGTCAGCGGGCCGCTGATGCCGAAGTGGGTAAACAGCATCTCGCCCTGCTCGTCGAAGATGGCCTTGCCGTCCTCAAACAGGGTCAGCGTCACATTTTTCAGGGCCAGCCCCATCATCTTCTTGCAGTCCGGGTCATGGCTGACCAGACTCACCAGGCTGGGCACCGGCTCCACGATGGTGTGCCCGGCCTGCTCGGCCAGTTTGTAGCCGTCGCCGGTGGAGCCGGTCGTCGGGTAGCTCAGACCGCCCGTAGCCACCAGCACGGCATCGGCGCGGTACTCCCTGCCGGAGGTTCCCCGCACCCCGACGCAGCGGCAGGCCGCACCGGGCTTTTTCTTTTTGGGGTGGCGCGGGTTCTCCGGCACCGCAGGGGCTGCCTCCTCAGCCGGGGCCAGCGGCTCCAGCAGCAGTTTTTGGGCCCCGTCGCGGATGATGCGGGCATCCTCGGCGTAGCGCAGCAGCGCCTGACGGATCTCCTCGGCCCGGTCTGACACCGGGAACACCCGGCGGCCCCGCTCGACCTTCAGTTCCACGCCCAGCCCCTCAAACAGCTCCATCGTTCTGGCTGGCGGGAACGCCCCCAGCGAGGAGAACAGGAAGCGCGGATTGGTCCGCACATGGCGCAGGAACTCCTCCGCTGTGCAGTCGTTGGTCACGTTGCAGCGGCCCTTGCCGGTGACAAGGATCTTCTGGCCGGGCTTTTCCATGTGCTCCAGCACCGTCACCTCGTGCCCCTGCCGCACAGCAGCACCCGCCGCCATCAGCCCGGCCGCACCGCCGCCCACGATCAACACCTTTGCCATCCTGCTTCCTCCTGCGTTCACGCTCTGTCGAAACTTGTTCTATTGTATCATACCAGAATCGGCTTCCAAATGCAATCGCTTCCCGGCCCGGAACTGCTGGAAATCCCCACACAAAAAAGCCCGCCGGGGGCTTTTTCCCTCCGGCGGGCCGCTGATTCAGTTCCTGCACGCTGCGGGGTCCAGATAGCTGTCGCCCTGCTTCACTTCCAGATGCAGGTGGCTCTCCTCGGCGCACTCGCAGCTCACGCTGCCCACGGTGCCGAGCACCTGCCCGGCCGACACGTTGTCGCCCTCTTTCACCTTGGGGCTGGCCACACCGCAGAGCCGCCAGACACGGCCCGCGCTGTCCTTCACGGCCACGACCGGCCCCCAGCTGCCATCGGCACCAGCGAGCACCACGCTGCCGTCCACCGGGGAAGGAACTGCTTCGCCCTCGCGGGCTGCATAGTCGATGCCGTTGTGGGTGCGCCAGTCGCCCAGCGTCTTGTTGTACACCAGCTCATCGCCGCTGTAGGCGTTCAACACTCTGCCAAAGATGGGCTGCGTGGAAGCAGGCGCTGCCGAACTGCTGGCAGGCGAGGATGCGCCTTGCAAGGCGGAGGGTTCGCGCACCGAACCAGAGCCAGACGCCTGCCCAGACGAGGCAGCAGACGACGCCGAAGACCCGGCTTTGGGGGCCGGGTCGGCCTTGGGGACATTGGCTACACTGTTTGCGGCGGGCGTAGTAGGCTGCTGCCATTCGGGATATTCCTCCTCCGGGATGATCGTCAGGTCTTCGTCGATGCCAGGCAGGGTCGATGTGCTGTCCGGCTCGTTCAGGCCGTCAAGGTTCTCTTTCAGCTCGTCCCGGACGGTGCGCACGGCCCAGACGCCCGCCGCAGCCGCGGCCACCAGACAGGCCAGCAGCGCCAGCGCAAACCCCTTGTCCCGCAGAAATCTTTTGAGTTGTTCCATGGTTCGTTACTCCAATCATCGTTTGTGTACGGTCCAAATTCTGATTGTAGTGTGCGATGGCTGCGCAGGGTTTATTCAGTTGTTCCTATAAAAAATAAGGGATGTGCCCGGCGGGCACATCCCTTATTTTTTAGGATCATTAGCTGCGGCGGCGGTTGTTGCCCAGCAGGCGGACGACATACAGGAAGATGTTGATGAAGTCCAGATACAGGGTCAGCGCACCGTAGATGGAAGCTTTTTCCGCCATTTCGGCGTCGGCAGCGTAGTAGCTGTACATCTGCTGCAGCTTCTGGGTATCGTAGGCGGTCAGCAGCATGAAGACCACCAGGCCGATGCCGCAGTAAAGCACCGAGCCGCCAAAACCGAAGCCGAACAGCATCCCGACAAAGCCGGTGATGAGCATGGCCACCAGTGCCATCATCAGGCGGGGGCCCCAGCCGGTCAGGTCTTTGTGGGTGGTGGTGCCGTAGACGGCCATCAGGCCGAAGTACAGCGCCGTGGAAAGAAAGGCTAAGATCAGCGTCCCCACCGAGAAGGCGAGGAAGTAGTAGCTGAGCACCATGCCGTTGAGCAGCGCGTACCCGAAGAAGGTCGCCCTTGCCCCCTGCACCGACATGGTCTGTACACGAGAGCTGAGCACGAACACGAGGGCCAGCTCAGCGATGGTGAGCACAAGGTAAAGCGAATCGACCAGATACAGCAGCGGAGTTGTCGCGGTGATATAGGCCATTGCAAAGGTGATGAGCAGCCCGCTGGCCATCCAGCGGTAGGTGCGGGTCATATAGTCCGATGCGCTCATCGTAGGCTCCGCATAGCCGCGGTTATAATTTCTGTAATCCATGGTAAGGTCCTCCCATCTTGTTCCGGAGCCTTGCCCCGGTCTACGAAATATAGTATACTGCATAGAAATGAACGTTTCATGAAAAAGGCTGTGATATTTCGTGTCTCTTGGACTTTATCTCCACATTCCCTACTGTTTTTCCAAATGCAGGTACTGCGATTTCTATTCCGCACCCGGCCAGCGGGGCGTCCCCTCGGCATACGTGGACGCCCTGCTGCGGGAGCTGCACCGCTTTTCGCCGGATGCCCCGCTCCGCCCGGACACCCTCTATTTCGGCGGCGGCACCCCCAGCCTGCTGGCCCCGGAGGATGCCGCCCGGCTGATCGCGGCAGCGTCTCCCCTCCCCGGTGCCGAGATCACGCTGGAAGCCAACCCGGAAACGGTCACCGAGGCATCGCTCTGCGCCTTCCGGGAAGCCGGCATCAACCGCATTTCCTTCGGCGTCCAGTCTGCGCGGGACAGCCAGCTGAAAACGCTGGGCCGCCCCCACACGGCCCGGCAGGCGCGGGCGGCATTCGCAGCCGCGCGGCGGGCAGGCTTCGAGAACATCAGCGGCGACATCATGCTGGCCCTGCCCCATTATACGCAGGCGGAGTTCGACGAGACGCTGGAACTGATTGAAAGCGGCGGTGCCACCCACATCTCGGCTTATCTGCTCAAGATCGAGCCGGACTCCGCGTTTGGCCGGCATCCGCCGGAGGGGCTGCCCTCCCCGGACGAAGCGGCGGACGTTTATCTCTATGCCGTCGAGCAGCTGGAACACCACGGCTACCAGCAGTACGAGATCTCCAACTTTGCAAAGCCCGGCTATGAGGGGAAGCACAATCTCATCTATTGGGACTGCGGGGACTACCTCGGCCTCGGCCCGGCGGCGCACTCCTGCATGGGCGGCAGGCGGTTCTATTACCCCGCCGACACCGAAGCCTTTCTTCACGACACCGCCGCTCCCGTTCTGGACGGCGGCTGCGGCGCAGAGGATTATCTCATTTTACAGCTGCGCCTGCGCAAGGGGCTGGACCTGGCGGAGTACAAGGCCCGCTTCGGGAAGGAATTTTCCACGTCGCAGCTTGCCTTTGTCAAAAACTGCGTCAAGAACGGCTATGCGTCCTTCGACGGCCGCACCCTCGCACTGACCCCCGCCGGGCTGATCGTGCAAAACAGCATCCTGGCAGAATTGTTATAATTCCATCACCCGCCACCCCAGCTCCTGAATGGCCTCCTGATCGTGGGTGGCCAGCAGAACGACCTTTTCGCCGCAGCGCTTCTTCAGCAGCGCTGCGGCTTTTTTCATGGTGTCGGGGTCCATGCCGGTGAACGGCTCGTCCAGCAACAGGGTGTCGCTCTCGGCCCAGAGTGCCCGCAGCAGGGCCGAGCGGCGTTTCTGCCCGCCGGACAGCTTTCGTACCGGGAGCGAGAGGACGGCTTCATCCAATCCAATTTGTAAAAAGTCGTTGCGGATCTGCTCTCTGTATTTCGTTTTTTCCTCCGGGAGCACCAGTTCCACGTTCTGGATCGCGTTCAGCTGGGGACAGAGCCGGTCTTCCTGAAAGACAGCCCCCACCTTCCCCACGCCGGTCACGGTTCCGGAGGTAGGCACTTCCAGCCCCATGAGGATGCGGAGCAGGGTCGTTTTGCCCCACCCGCTGGGTGCCCAGAGGATGACCGGGCCGGTAACGGTCAGGTCCAGCGCTTCGAAGAGTGTTTTTTCTCCGAAGCGTTTTGTCAGGTTCGAAATTTCCAGTTTGTATTGCATTTTACACACCCTCTTCCCCCAGCACACGGGCCACGGCTCTGTCCAGCAGGGCCAGGAACAGCTTTTCGAACACTGCGCTCAGCAGGATGATGACAAAAGTCCAAGCGAACAGCTCCCCGGTGGACAGGGTGATCTTGGCCCGGTACAGCGCATCGCCGATGCTGCCGTCGGGCAGGCCGATGACTTCCGCCGCCACGCCGCTCTTCCAGCAGATGCCCAGTGCCACGCTGCACCCCTGCCGGAACGCCGGCAGCACAGCCGGGAGCCAGATGGCCCGCAGCCGACGCCCCAGCGGGAGCCGGAACACCTTTGCCATTTCCAGCAGCTGCACATCCGCGCTCCCGATGCCGGTGCGCACCGCGCCGTAGAGCACCGGCAGCACCATCAGAAAGCTGATGAGAACCGACAGCGAGCTTCCGCTGACCCACACCAGCGCCAGAATAATGAAGCTCGCCACCGGCGTCGCCTTCACCAGCTGCATCACCGGCGCGAGCAGGGCTTCCACCCACGCCCAGCGCCCGGCGGCCACGGCCAGCACCACGCTGGACACCGCCCCCAGCCCGAAGCCCAGCAGGATGCGCCCAGCGCTGAAGCCAATGCGCTGCCAGAACTCTGCCTGGGGCAGCAGCTCCAGCAGGGTGCCCAGCGTCTGCACCGGTGACACCAGAAAGACCTCCTGCCCCACGGCCATGGCCGCAGCCTGCCAGACCGCCAGCCAGAACCCCACCGCCGCCCACTTTGCCAGGCGGCTTTTTTTCGTTTGTTTCATTGCGTTCGTCCGCTCCTTCCCATTCCCTGTTTTTTCTTTTATAAGATAGCATATCATGTGATAGAATACAATTCTTCACCTTTCTTTTTCTTGACGTGAGGAATTTTCGCTTCTATACTGTAAAGTAGTTCATCGGGCATCCCGCCCGGAAAGGAGGCCCTCCCCCCATGCAAAAACTCCCCGTCAGGCAGCGCCTGCTCCTCGGTTTTACGCTGTTTTCGATGTTCTTCGGAGCCGGAAATCTGATCTTTCCGCCCCATCTCGGCGCACAGGCCGGTTCCAACTTTTGGCCTGCCTTTGCCGGGTTCGCCGTCAGCGCCATCGGCCTGCCCATCGCAGGCGTGGTGGCCGTGGCCAGAGCGGGCGGGTTCGACCAGCTGGCCAGCCGGGTCCACCCGAAATTTTCCCTCGTGTTCACCATTCTGGTCTATCTCTCCATCGGGCCATGCCTCGCCATCCCCCGCACGGCCAGCACCTCGTTCGAGATGCTGGTGCCTCTGGTGGGCGGCGGGCGCGGTCTGCAGCTGGGCTACTCCATCGTTTTCTTTGCGGCGGCATTCCTCGTGGCGCTCCATCCGGAAAAACTCACCGACCGGCTGGGCCGCGTCCTCTGCCCGGCCCTCATCGCGCTGATCTTCGTCCTGTTCGCGGGCTGTCTGCTCCACCCGGTAGCCGCGCAGTACGGCCCCCCTGCCGCCGCCTATGCCCGTCTGCCTGCATTTGAAGGCATTCTGGGCGGCTACCAGACCATGGACGCCCTTGCGGGGCTCAATTTCGGGGCTGTCCTCGCGCTCAACATCCAGGCCCTCGGCGTCACTGAGGAAAACGCCATCCGTCAGAACACCATCCGGGCGGGCTTCCTCGCGGGTGGGCTGCTGCTGGTCATCTACGCCATGCTGGGCCATGTGGGCGCGCTGACCGGTGCCGCCGCGCCGGACTGCACCACCGGCGCCGAGGTCCTCTCTGCCCTTGCCAGTGCCCTGTTCGGCCGGGCCGGGCAGCTGCTTTTAGCGGCCATCTTCCTCATCGCCTGCTTCAACACCTGTGTGGGGCTCATCTCCTGCGTGGGGCAGTATTTCCACACCCTGCTCCCCCGCATCCCCTACCCGGCTCTCGCGGGCTTTTTCGCCGCCGCCAGTATGCTCATCTCCAACATCGGGCTGGCGGGCATCATCCAGCTGTCCACCCCGGTTCTGGGCGCACTGTATCCGGCAGCCATCGTGCTCATCGCGCTGTCGTTCCTGCCCAAAACGTTCCAGAAACGGAGCGTCTACGTCTGCACCGTCGCACTGACGGCCGTGCAGAGCGTTCTTGCAGCCCTGCCGTTCACCGCAGCTTTCGTCACCGCCCTGCCGCTGGGGGCCTATGGCTTCGGCTGGGTCGTCCCGGCAGCGGCGGGGCTTCTGGTTGGGTTCCTGTTCCCATGAAAAAGTGCCGTGCGGCTGCACGGCACTTTTTTGTGGAAGTTCTGTTTACTTCAGCGAGTGGACCAGGCGCTGGAATGCCTTCTGCACACGCTTGGCCACCGTGGCCTCGGTGTAGTAGAAGTTTGCATCCGGCAGCTTGCCGCCCACGGCGGCGGGCGAAGCGTCATAGAGCACCTGCAGATAAGCGTTGACGTCTGCCTTCATCTCGTCGCCGATGCGGTAGACGATGTTGCACTTGGGCAGCGCCTTCTTCGCGATGGCTGCCTTGGCCACCACGCCGACCTCCTCGCAGAGTGCGGCGGTGCCGTCCAGGTCGTCGTTGGCGGCATCCACGCTCTTCTGGTAGTCCTTCAGGAAGTTGATGACCTCCTCCGGGTGCTCCTCTGCGTAGGCGGTGCGCACCACCGTCACGCCGGTGATGAGCTGGGTGTCGCAGACCTTGTTCCACTCCTTGGTCAGGTCCAGCACGACGCGCAGGCTGCTGTCCTTCATCTGGGCGGCAGTCACATAGGGCTGGGGCAGCACGGCGATGGCGTCTTTTTTCGTGGCAGCCATCTGGGCGGTCACTTCAGATGCCTCGCTGTAATATTCGATCTTCACATCCTTGTCGGGGTCGATGCCGTTCTTCCGGAGCAGATAGCGCAGCACGTACTCCGGGGTAGTCCCCTTGCCGGTGGACAGGATGGTGCGGCCCTTCAGGTCTGCAAAGCGGTGGACGGTGTCGCCCTTTTCCACCACATACAGCACGCCCAGCGTGTTCACGGCCATGACCTGGATGCCGCCGCTGGTCTTCTGGTAAAGGGTTGCGGCGAGGTTGGCCGGGATGGCGGCGATGTCCACTTCGCCCTTGATGAGCTTGGGCACGACCTCATCGGCGGCACCATAGAGCTGCAGGTCGTAGTTCTGGGAAGCCGTGCCGTTCTTTTCCATGGCCAGCAGATTCACCAGACCCATGGTGGTGGGGCCTTTCAGGCCGGCCACCCGGACGGTGGTGTTCGTCTTAGCCGATGCCCCGCAGGCCAGCATCCCGACGAGCAGTGCCGCCGACAGCAGCAGGGATGTCAGTTTTTTCATCATTGTGTTATTCCTTCCTCTCTTGATCTGTTCCAATCGTGAACAAATTTGCAAATTTTTCGAAAAACATTTGCTTTACAGGCTCAAGTTTACTATAATAGAGCCAAAAATACCGTTGCACGCGCAACGGAATCGCCAGTGGGCGGTGAGGGCCCGGAGAAAACCTCACAGGACGGCTATGGAAAACATTCTTCCTTTGTTACGATCGACCTCTCTTTTCACCGGCATCGAAGACGACGCGCTCCGCGTTCTGCTGAGCGAGCTGGGTGCGGTGATCCGCAGCTACGGCAAGGGCGAAGCCCTGGTGCAGGCGGGGATGCCCAACCGCCGGGTGGGCGTCGTGCTCACCGGCTGCATCGAAGCCTACCGCCCTGCGCCGGGCGGGGCCCGTGTGCCCATCACCCGGATGGGGCCGGGCGGTGTCTTCGGCGATGTGCTGGGCGGCTCCAGTCTGGACAGCCCCGTCACCGTGGTGGCAGCTTCCAGCTGCGAGGTGCTGCTCTTCCCCTATGAGCGGCTGCTCCTCTCGGACGGCAGCGCCGCCCACCAGCAGGCGCTGCAGAACCTTGTGCGCACCATCAGCGACAAGTATTTCCTGCTCTCCCGCCGGGTGGACCTGCTGGTGCTGAAAAGCCTGCGGGCCAAGGTCTGCGCCTACCTGCTCAGCGAAGCTGAGCAGCAGGGCAGCCTGACCTTTTCCATCCCCTTCTCCCGCATCCAGCTGGCCGACTACCTCAACTGCGACCGCAGCGCCCTCTCGCGGGAGCTGAGCCTGATGCAGCGCGACGGCCTGCTGGACACCTACCGTTCCAGCTTCAAGCTGCTGCAGCCGGATGCGCTGCGGCAGATGGTGCTCTGACGGCCCGTTCCTGCGTACAATCCATAAAACGAGGTAACATTTCATGTCCAAACCCATTCTCTGGATCGTCATCCCCTGTTACAACGAGGAAAAGGTCCTGCCCATCACGGCCCCGATGTTTTTGCAGAAGCTCCAGTCTCTGGCCGAAAAGGGCCTTGTCAGCGACAAGAGCCGGGTGCTCTTCGTCAACGACGGCTCCCGCGATTCCACCTGGGAGCTCATCTGCCGGTTCGCAAAGGAAGATGAACACTTCATCGGCATCTCCCAGAGCCGGAACCGCGGCCACCAGAACGCCGTGCTGGCCGGGCTGATGGAGGCCAAGGCCAGCGACTGCGACGTCACCATCTCCATCGACTGTGACGGGCAGGACGACATCAACGCCATGGACGAGATGGTGCAGAAGTATCTGGACGGTGCCGAGGTGGTCTACGGTGTGCGCAGCCGCCGCGACACCGACACCTTCTTCAAGCGGTTCACCGCCGAGGGGTTCTACCACCTGATGAACGCTCTGGGGGCCGACATCGTCTTCAACCATGCCGACTACCGGCTCATCAGCGCCCGCGTGCTGGAGAGCTTTGCGGACTATAAAGAGGTCAACATCTTCCTGCGCGGCATGGTGCCGCTGGTGGGCTTTCCCAGTGCGACCGTAAGCTACGAGCGCCACGAGCGTCTGGCCGGCGAGAGCCACTACCCCCTGCGCAAGATGCTGGCACTGGCCTTTGACGGCATCACCAGCCTGTCCAACAAGCCCATCCGGCTCATCACCGGCGCAGGCATCGTCGTCAGCCTCATCAGCTTCATCGGCGTCATCTGGGCCATCGTGCAGGCGGCGCTGGGCAGCGTAGTGGCAGGCTGGGCCTCCACCATCTGCATCGTCTGCTTCGTGGGCGGCGTCCAGCTCATCTGCCTGGGCGTCATCGGCGAATACATCGGCAAGATCTACATGGAGACCAAGGCACGCCCCCGCTACATCATCAGCGAGCGCACCTGGGCCCCGTATGAAAGGAAGTATCACGGATGAGCAAACAGAGCTGGAAAGGCAGCACCCTGCTGAACCCGGAGCCGCCGGTGCTGGTCTCCTGCGGCGGGCTGGAGACCCCCAACCTCATCACCATCGGCTGGACGGGCACCATCTGCACCCAGCCCAGCATGGTATCCATCAGCGTCCGACCGGAGCGGTTCAGTCACCACCTCATCCGGGAGAGCGGGCAGTTCGCCATCAACCTGCCCACGGAGGCACTGGTCCGCTCGGTGGACTGGTGCGGCGTCAAAAGCGGCCGGGATGTGGACAAATTCGCCGCCTGCGGGCTCCATGCAGCCCCCGGCACGGTCCTGACCGACTGCCCCATCCTCGAAGAAAGCCCGGTCAACCTCGAATGTCGGGTCACGCAGGTCATTCCGCTGGGCAGCCACGACCTCTTTCTGGCAGAGGTCGTAGCCTGCGATGTGGACGAGAGCCTGCTGGACGAGAACGGCAAGCTCTGCCTCGACAAGGCCCGGCTCATCGTCTACAGCCACGGCGAGTACCTGAGCCTCGGCAAAAAGCTGGGTACCTTCGGTTACAGTGTGCGGAAAAAGAAAACGCGGCGGAAATGACTCCCGCCGCACTTGACAAAAACGATAAAACGCACTATACTAAAATCAAAGAAGGCACTGCGACAAGCGGTTGACCTCTTGCTATCAGGTTAGTTCAAAAATTGAACCGTCGCCTTTGCCGAGGTGGCGGTTCAGCGTTTTTTCACGATAATGGTGATCGTAAATTCACCAATATGGAATGTAATACGCATTGCCTCACCCCCTTTCGGGAAGTGTAGGCCAACCGCCTGCCGTATGTGCAGTGCCTTGCTACCTAAGTAGCAGATTCAGTATAGCATAGATTTCGACAAGATGCAACAAAAGCGGGAAACACGGAAGTGTTTCCCGCTTTTGTTTATTGTTCCAGCAATTCGGTCAGGCAGCGCACCGTCCGGCCATGATTTCCGGTCACGGTCTCGGCGTGGAGCAGGCTGCTCAGAACGCTTTCCTCCACGCATTCTGCCACCGCACGGAAGAGCGGGTTGATGGCGTCGTCGTGGAGGATGGCCATGGGCAGGATGGCCGTGTCGGCGTAATGCGGCATCCGGTTGGCCGTGGTAAAGGCGATCACGATCTCGCCGCTGCCGTTGCCGCAGTAGGAGCCGGTGCGGGACAGGCCCACCAGCGCCCGGTGGCAGAGCCGCCGCAGCTGGCGCTCGCTGAGCGGGATGTCCGTAGCCAGCACCGTGATGATGGAGCCTTTGTCCTCATGGGGCGGGATCTTCGCATCCAGCAGCGTCTGGATGGGCGTCCCCGCCACGACGAGGTCGTCGAAAACGGCATGGTTCGAGAGGACGAGCGCACCGATGGTGTAGGTCTTCCCGTCCAGCTCCACCTGCCGGGATGCCGACCCGATGCCGCCTTTCAGGCCGTGGCAGCGCATCCCGCGCCCGGCTCCGACGGCACCTTCGGCAAAATCGGCCCGGCAGTCGGCCAACGCGGCAAAGACATGCTCTTCGGTCACATGCAGGCCCCGGATGTCGTTCAGGCCGCTGTCGTTGCACTCACAGACGACCGGGTTCACGCTGCCGGTAGTCTCGCAAATATCCGGATTACGCTGCAGCATATACTTCACCAGCGCCGTCTCCACGGTGCCCACACTGAGGGTATTGGTGAACAGGATCGGCGTTTCCAGCGTCCCCAGCTCGTCGATCTGGACCAGGCCGGTCGTCTTGCCGAAGCCGTTGATGACATGGCTGGCCGCCAGCACCTTATCGTGGAACACATCGCCCGGATGCGGCAGCAGAGCCGTCACGCCGGTCTGGACATTGCCGTCCGCCAGTGTGCAGTGCCCCACCGTCACGCCCGGCACATCGCTGATCTTGTTCCGGGGGCCGTGCGGCAGTCTGCCGACCCGGAAGCCCCATTTGTTCGTTTCGATTCCCATTGCAGCATCCTCCTTTGGACCAGTGCTTTTATTTTTCGTGTTTCACCCGCTCCATGGCCCCCAGGTCATACGGCGTGTTCTGGTAGACATAATAGTTCAGCCAGTTCTCATACAGCAGGTGCGCATGGGCGCGCCAGCGGAAGAGGGGCGGCTGCTCCGGATCGTCGCCGGGGTAGTAGTTCTTCGGGATGGCGATGGGCAGGCCCTTTGCCACATCCCGCTTGTACTCTGCATCCAGCGTATACTTATCATACTCCGGGTGACCGGTCACGAAGATCTGCCGCCCGTTCTCGGTGCTCATGAGGAACGGCCCGGCCTCGTCGCTCTCGGCAAGGATGCGCAGTGCCTCGCAGCGGTCCACATCCGCGCGGGAGATGCCGGTGTGGCGGCTGTGGGGGGCGTAGAACACCTCATCAAAGCCGCGGACCAGCGGGTTCGACGGGCGGGTGACCCGGTGCTCGAACACGCCGAACATCTTCTGGGGCAGGATCTCCTTCCGGACGCCGTAGTGATAGTACAGGCCCGCCTGTGCACCCCAGCAGACATACAGAGTGGAGTAGACATTCGTCTCGCTGAAGTCCATGATCTCGCACAGCTCCGGCCAGTAATCCACCTGTTCAAACGCCATCGTCTCCACCGGTGCGCCGGTGATGATCATGCCATCGTAGCGGTTGTTCTTCACTTCATCGAAGGTCTTGTAAAAGGCCTCCAGATGCGCCGTGGAGACATGGGTGGCCGCATGGCTGGCCGTCTGGAGCAGGGTCATGTGGACCTGCAGCGGCGTGTTGGCCAGCAACCGGGCGATCTGGGTCTCGGTGGCGATCTTGGTCGGCATCAGGTTCAGGATCAGGATCTCCAGCGGGCGGATGTGCTGGGAGGCCGCCCGCTCCCGGTGCATGACGAAGACATTCTCCTCATAGAGGGCGTCGTAGGCGGGGAGCGTTTTGGGGATGATCAGGGGCATGACGATTTCTCCTTCGGGATCAGATTTTGTCGAGTGCCTGTGCAATATCCGCGACCAGGTCCTCGCTGCTTTCCAGACCGCAGCTCATCCGGACCAGTTCGGCCGGCACACCGGCAGCCTTCAGCTGCTCGTCGGTCATCTGGCGATGGGTGCTGGAAGCCGGGTTCAGGCAGCAGGTGCGGGCGTCGGCCACATGGGTCTCGATGGCGGCCAGACGCAGGGACTTCATAAAGATGCTGGCGGCTTCGCGTCCGCCGGCCAGGCCGAAGGACACCACGCCGCAGCTGCCGTTAGGCAGGTACTTTTCAGCCAGCGCATGGTAGGGGCTGGACTCCAGACCGCAGTAGTTCACATACGCCACCTTGGGGTGTGCTTCCAGGAACTTTGCCACAGCCATGCCGTTGTCGCAGTGGCGCTGCATCCGGACATGCAGGCTTTCCAGACCGAGGTTCAGCATGTAGGCGTTCATGGGCGACTGCATGGAGCCAAAGTCGCGCATCAGCTGGGCCGTGGCCTTGGTGATGAAGGCTCCCTCTTTGCCGAAGCGCTCGGCGTAGGTGATGCCGTGATAGCTGTCGTCCGGGGTGCACAGACCGGGGAATTTTTCGGCGTGGGCCATCCAGTCGAATCTGCCGCTGTCCACGATGGCACCGCCCAGAACCGCTCCGTGGCCGTCCATGTACTTGGTGGTGGAATGGGTCACGATGTCTGCGCCCCACTCGAACGGGCGGCAGTTGACCGGGGTCGGGAAGGTGTTGTCCACGATGAGCGGCACCCCATGCGCGTGTGCGGCGTTTGCAAACTTTTCAATGTCCAGCACGGTCAGGGCAGGGTTGGCGATGGTCTCGCCAAAGACGACTTTGGTGTTGGGCTGGAAGGCGGCGTCCAGCTCTTCCTCGCTGCACAGCGGGTCTACGAAGGTCGCGGTGATGCCCATCTTCTTCATGGTGACGGAGATGAGGTTGAAGGTGCCGCCGTAGATGGTGCTGGACGCCACGATGTGGTCGCCCGCCTCACAGAGATTGAACAGCGCGAAGAAGTTGGCGGCCTGACCGCTGCTGGTCAGCATCGCGGCCGTGCCGCCCTCCAGCTCGCAGATCTTCTTGGCCACCATGTCGCAGGTGGGGTTCTGCAAACGGGAATAGAAATAGCCGTCGGCCTCCAGGTCGAACAGCTTGCCCATATCCTCGCTGGTGGCGTATTTGAAGGTGGTGGACTGGATGATGGGGATCTGGCGGGGCTCGCCGTTGCCGGGCGTATAACCGCCCTGCACACAGATGGTATCACGGTTCATTGTTACATACTCCTTTACTGGGTTGGTCGGAATAGCACAATTCCCCGCCGGAAGACAGACCTCCGGCGGGGAATTGAAACGTTAAATTTTTCCCTGCCGAAGGGCAGCTTTTTTACTTGCGCAGCCGCTTATCGCTCCGGGTGGCCCACAGGGTGCCGGCGGTCTGGAAGACCTGCACCAGCAGCACCAGCAGGATGACGCAGACGATCATGATGTTCGTCTGGTAGCGGTAGTAGCCGTAGGACAGTGCGATCTTGCCCAGACCGCCGCCGCCGATGACACCGGACATGGCCGAGTAGCCCAGAATGGTGGT
>ERZ1694979.5-NODE-5-length-93076-cov-20.385246_pt1 | contig 93076 bp, 96 predicted proteins | sample MGYA00581607_ERZ1694979 | MGnify/ENA primary metagenome ERZ1694979 (study PRJEB42213, sample SAMN07424410) | human gut metagenome | biome: ENVO:00009003; feature: ENVO:2100002; material: ENVO:00002003 | host: Homo sapiens | place: USA | collected 2014 ... | reverse complement strand
GGTCACCCGTGAGGAAGTGTTGGGTTCGAGTGCTGTGGACAATGCTCCACCAAACGAAAGCCTCTAATGAAAGTTAGGGGCTTTTTTGTTGCGTCTGCCGCTGTCTCATGTCAGAGCGGGACGGTACAGGACTCGAACAGGGCAGCTCTGACGACGCCAGTCGGCAAAGTAAACGAGCAAAGGCAGGGTATCACTATGACGGTGGTATCCTGCCTTTTGCTTTGTGGAATCAGGTTCGCTTTGTGCGAACTTGGTCGCCCCCTATATGGCGGCATGGGGCAATCGCTGCGTACGCAGGAAAAAGGGCAAGCTCTGACATATAGGGGTGTTCTTTCCTTGGCGGGTGTGATATACTCGGCTTAGCCCAGTAAATCGGAATTTGAAAGGAGAAAACTCATGTATCCGTTAATATCTGTTTTTATTATAGTAGTTGGTGCGCTACTATTGGTTTTTGCAAATAAAATTATAAAAAATAACAAGGTTAATCGAATTGGCATTAAAGTGGTTGGCGGTATTCTAATTATAGTTGGTTTACTTCTGCTGTATTTTTTATTATCAGGAAAATTGACATTGCCATTATCTAAGTAAGTGAAATTCCAGTTTGTCGCAACCTCAACAGCAGGGTTTGGGGCACCGCACGCCCCAACAGGAAGCTGTCCCAAGGGGCAGAAAATTTTCAAGAATTGAAAATTTGTGGCCACGGGACGGTTCTTGTCCTCTACGTTTTCCTGAAAGGATTGAAAGAGCTAAGATGATTCAAAAACACGAACTGCCTATTTTAGAGTACGATTCCAACTCGGAAGAAGTCATAAGGCCAAATCATGGTGCAGAACAGCTGAAACTTCCCGAAAAATGCGTCTATGCCTTTCTTGGAGAAGCGGTTGATGATTATGCTTTCGAGGCAGAAGCCACCGTTGCTGAAACTTTTGAAACCATAACCCGAAACTATCCTGTTTACATCGTAAAGCAGGATGGCATGGAATTTTGCCTTTGCGCTGCCCCGCTGGGCGCACCTGCGGCAGCACAACTGATGGACTTCCTCATCTCCTGCGGTTGTAAGAAAATCATTTCGACTGGTTCTTGCGGTGTTCTGACCGATTTGGCCGAAAACGAATTTCTCATTCCGGTAAAGGCGTTACGAGACGAGGGAACCTCTTATCATTATCTCCCGGCATCCCGCTATACAGAACTTAACAAAAATATCCGGGATGCCATCGAGCATACTCTTCTTGTGCAGAACATTCCGTTCCAGGAGTGTGTTACATGGACAACGGATGGTTTTTTTCGAGAAACACGAGATATGGTAGAATATCGCAAATCCGAGGGCTGTTCCACAGTTGAAATGGAGTGTGCCGCATTGGCTGCCTGTGCCCAGAAACGTGGTGTAGTCTTTGGCCAGATTCTCTACACTGCCGACTCTCTTGCGAATATTTATGCTCATGATGAGAGAGATTGGGGAAAGGGTTCTTTGCGGAAAGCGCTGGAACTCTGTATTGCTGTGCTGCAAACGATTTGAAGGTTCGGCTGCCGTGGACGGTACAGGACTCGAAAGCACGGCCTGCCGGAGTATCTTCCCCCGCCAGTGCAAGTCCGAACGGTCGTACAACAACAAAGGCAGGGTATCACCATGATGGTGGTATCCTGCCTTTTACCATTGTATAGGATTGCTCGCGCGCCCTGTTCTCGTCCTGTGCCTCTCCCCCCACACAAAACAAAAATCCCCAGACAAATGTCTGAGGATTTTTATGTGGTGGAGCATTGTCCACAGCACTCGAACCCAACACCTCTTCACGGGAGATGGTTTTGGAATCGTCCGTGAAGTTGAAATTGAGCACGACCCGGTCGTCAAAAACGTAGACCGAGTTGACAAAGGTATCAATGATTTGCCGCTGGTGTTCCATGTCTCTCATGTCACCCTTGCGAAATTTTTCAAACCAGAACCGCATCCATTCGCGGGTCAGGACGGGCTTTTTTAGCTCTTCTTCCAGAATGCTGGTGTTCAGGGCTTCTTTCCGGGCTTCCAATTCGTCCAGCCGCTGCTTGGTGGTCGGGGTCAGGATGCCCTGTTCAATGGCTTCCAGAAGGTTTGCCAGCCGCTTCTCCGTGTCCCTGAGCTGGTCTTTCAGGACAGGCAGCCGGGTGTTCTCCTTCTGCTGGGCTTCCATGACCAAATCTATCAGCTGTTCGATGATTTCATCGCTGAAAATCACCTTAATGGCGGTGTCCACCACGAACCGTTCCAGCGGCTCCTTGCGGATGGCTTTCAGGTCGCAGTGCGCCTTGCCGTGGCGTTTGGCGTTGCCGCACTTGTAGTAATAGTAGGTGTTTCCCATGTGGCTGGTGCCGCTTTCGCCACCCATCAGGGTGCCGCACTTGCCACAGAACAGCTTGGTGGTCAGCAGATAGCTCACATCCTCTTTTGCAGGCCGACCATGGGCGATCCTGTTCTGCTCAAAACGCTGCTGCACCCGGTCAAACAGGTCCTGGTCAACAATGGCCGGAATGCCGCCCGGCGTCACAATGTCCTTGTAGCGGTATTCGCCGATGTAGCGGCGGTTGCGGAAGATCTGGAAGAAGCTGTTCTTCACGAACGGCTTCCCGGTGCGGGTACGCAGGCCGCGCTCGTTCAGGGATGCCGCAATCTTCTCAGCCGGTTCGCCGTCGGCGTACCGGGTGAAGATTTCCTGCACGATGGGAGCCGTCTCCGGGTCGATATGGTACAGCCTGTCCTCCTTGCCGATGGTGAAGCCCAGCGGCACCACACCGCCGTTGTACTTGCACTGGAGGGCATTTTCGCGCTCACCGCGCGCCACTTTCAGGGCGAGCTCGGCGGAATAGTATTCCGCCATGCCGATCAGCATACTCTCCACCATAATGCCTTCAGGCCCCTGCGAGATGGGTTCCATGGCAGACACCAGATGGACACCGTTCTTTTCCAGCTGGTACTTGTAGTTCACGGCATCGAATCGGTTCCGGGCAAAGCGGTCCAGCTTCCAGACCAGAACCACATCGAAGATTTTCTTTCCGCTGTCCTTGATCATCCGCTGAAAGTCTGGGCGGTCATCCGTTTTGGCAGAGTAGGCACGGTCAATGTAGGTGCCGACCACGGTGATGCCGTTCTTCTCGGCGTAGGCCTTGCAGTCGCGCAACTGTCCCTCAATGGACGCTTCTCGCTGGCTGTCGGATGAATAGCGGGCGTAGATTACGGCGGTCATGGTTGCACCTCCTTGGCGTGTATTCGACTTGCCTTTATAGTATCGGGTCAAGCGCAGCTTGTCAACAATCTGCGAGCAGATTGAAATGTGAAAATTGCGAAACGCAGCGAAAAAGGTGAGAGCAAGAATCGTCCCGTGGCCACAAATTTTCAATTCTTGAAAATTCTTGCCCCTTTGGGACAGCTTCTTGTTGGGGCGTGCCTGCCCCAAACCCTGCTGGAACGAGTACGGCAAACTGGAATTTGACTAATCCTACATGTGCATCATATTACACTCATGTAATTATCCTCTACATAAACAGCTTTTCCATCAGCAAGCTTAATCTCATCTTTGCCGTTCGGTAATACTGTTGTTTCAGAACCATTCCAATGGGGGATAATAGGATTGTCAATAATATGTAATCCATCTGTTAAATTTCCCGCCGCATACATACTTCCTGCACTGATTCCGACATATATAAGTCCGTTTTTAATTGCATTATTAAGTATTCTATCAAAACCAGTTCTAGACATTTCACGACAAAGCACAGATACATCACCACCACTGACAAAAACAGCATCAAATTGGTTTAATTCTTCAAAAGTTAATAGCCTTGTAAGCATAAACGGGGTTGTAACATACGAAGAATAGGTTCTTTGATAGTCTTTTGAAAGAATTAATTCCAGATTGTACACTAATATATTTTCGTACTGAATTCCCATTAGAAAGAGTTCATGAAAACATATTGCAAGCGACTCTCTTGCACCATCTGTTTCAATGCCAGCTGTTGGAATATAAAGCACTTTCACATCCTTCGGACACTTTCCAATAATATCAAAGAATTTCTCTTTCATCTTATCGGTCAACCCTGCAGATGTAAGAAATAGATGTTTTCCATTCATATTCTTTTACCTCGTCAAACTCCGATTTACTGGGCTAAGCCGAGTATACCACACTCCACCATGAAAGAACACCCCGATATAGTGAAATTTTGCCATTTTTCTGCGTACGTGCGTACACGCTCCGCAGGGATTCTAAGGGGCTTGACCCCTTGGCACACAGACTTTGGCACAAAGTCTAGTGTGTTACACCTTGTCAGAGGTGTACAGGCTCCCGGTACGCACGTACGCAGCGACTACTCCCAAACGCGCCATATAGGGGGACGACCAAGTTCGCACAAAGCGAACTTGATTCCGCAAAGCAAAAGGCAGGATACCACTATCATAGTGATACCCTGCCTTTGCTCGTTTACCGTTCCGAGTAGTCCTTCCGCAGAACTTCCGATAAACAAAAAACGTACCCAAACCCTTTTTCATAAAGAATCGGGTTCGAGTACGAACTGTATGGTGGAGAATTAGGGACTCGAACCCCAGACCCCCTGCGTGTGATGCAGGTGCTCTAACCAGCTGAGCTAATCCTCCGAATCGGAACAAGAAGATTATAGCACAGCCTTGGTGGATTTGCAAGCCCCAATTTTCGATTTCGGCAAACTTTTTTGCGCTGCTGCCCGGTTGCTCTTTTGCGGAAAAAGGTGTATACTAAAATTGTGCCTGTTGGCGCAAAAGAGAGGTCTTATTGATGCTGTTGTCCATTCGCGGAATCGTTACCGTCCTGGTGCTGGCGGCGTTGTTTACCCTCGCGGTCATCTGGATCTCCAAGCATGACGGCTGGGAAGGCAAAGGCTGCGGCGGAAATTGCTCTGCCTGCCATGAGCGCTGTAACCATCCGGAAAAGAAAAATCAGTGAATGCAGGGCTCCCGGCGTTTCGCATGGGGAGCCTTTTTTCATCGTTTCATGACCAGCTGTCTGCCTCACAGGGCACCGAACCGGGCGGCATAGACCGCCACCGTGCTCAGAAGGTCGTTCTGCGCCTTCTGGTAGGTGCTGCGGCCGATGTGCAGCCGCTCGATGGTGTCGTCCTCGGTGCGGCGCTCCAGATAGCGCAGCCGCAGCAGGTCGGCGCGGAGCGGGTCTTCCTGCTGGTAATATTCGATCGTCCGCTCGATGGCCAGCCGCCAGCCTGCGTTGGCCGGGCAGGCCGCCCACTGGCGGGTGCCGTAGCGCCGCAGGGCGAGCTTGGTCTTTTCCCGCTGTTCCTTTGTCATCCGCGCTCACCTCCGGCCGCCGCAGAAAAAGCAGAGGTCCCGCTGGGGCGGCGTCAGCTCCAGCAGCGAGGAGAGGGTGTCCGCCTCGCTGACCTTGAAATCCGTTTTTCCGGTGAGCTTGTTCTTCAATGTGGAGGTGCTGATGCCAAGCACCTGTGCCACATGGTTCATCTTCAGCTTCCGGTCCCAAATGTAGTATTCGATCTGTGCGCCATCTGTCATGCGTACTCTCCTTTCTGTTTTTCACAGGACTCGCGCTTTACAATCTTTAGTTGTATTATATAACGAAATCCACCCATTGTCAACCACTCTTTTCCATTTTTATAAGGAGATGCCCCCTATGAACCAACCATCCAACGAGGCCATGACCCTGAAGGTCATCGCACACATCCACACGGCCTTCCCCACCAAGTTCGGCATCCCGCGGCAGAGCGGGCTGGTGGACAGCCTGCGGGGCGAGATCATTTTCACGCCCGAATACCGCAGCCTTGACGCTGTGCGCGGGCTGGAAGATTTCAGCCACATCTGGCTGGTGTGGCAGTTTTCGGGTGCCGTGCGGGACAGCTGGTCCCCCACCGTCCGGCCGCCGCGGCTGGGCGGCAACACCCGGATGGGCGTCTTCGCCACACGGTCGCCGTTCCGGCCCAACCCGCTGGGGCTGTCCAGCGTGAAGCTGGAAGCCATTGAGGTCCGGCCAGAAGTCGGCCCGGTGCTCATCGTGCGGGGAGCCGACCTGATGGACGGCACCCCCATCTACGACATCAAACCCTACATTCCCTATGCCGACTGCCACCCGGACGCAGCTGCAGGCTTTACGGCGCAGACGCAGTTCCACCATCTCGACGTCGCCTGCCCGGAGACGCTCTGGGCCAGGGTCCCCGCAGACCAGCGGGACGGCCTGCGGGGCGTGCTCGAAAACGACCCCCGCCCCTCCTACCAGCACGACCCGGAGCGGGTGTACGGCATGGAGTTTGCCGGGCTGGAAGTCCACTTCCAGGTGGACGGCAGCACACTGACCGTCACCGGCATCGACCGCCGCTGAGCCAAAGGAGACGCCATGGAACTGCGAACCGTCAACACCTTCCTGCACATTGCCGAGCTGCACAGCTTTTCCCGCGCGGCGCGGGAGCTGGGCTATTCGCAGTCGGCGGTATCGTCGCAGATCGCGCAGCTGGAAGCGGAGTTGGAGACCCCGCTGTTCGACCGAGTGGGGAAGACCGTCCGGCTGACCGATGCAGGCCAGACCTTTCTGTCCTACGCCCGCACCCTGCTGACCACCGCGCAGCAGGCCAGAGCCGCGCTCCAACCTGCGCAGCAGGTCCGCGGCACCCTGCGGGTCGCACTGGCGGACTCGCTGTGCAGCGCATTCCTGCCCGGCCTGCTGCAGCGCTATCACGCGCTCTGCCCGCAGGTGGAGCTTGTGCTCTGCACAGCCACTTCGGACGAGATGCTGCAATGGCTGGGCACGAATCAGGTCGATCTGGCCTACACACTGGATGAGCCGCTGGTCCAGCCCAACCTTGTGCTGGCGCTGGATGTGCCGGAAGCCATCTGCTTCGTGGCCCCCGCCGGGCACCCGCTGGCCGCGCAGAAGCGCGTGTCTCTGGAAGAGCTGGCCCACCAGGAATTTTTGCTGACCGAGCGGGGCATGAGCTACCGCGACGCGCTGGACCAGACCTTTGCCGCCCACCAGCTGGCCGTCAAACCCTATCTCGAACTGGGCAGCGCCGCCCTGCTCTGCCAGATGGTCGAGCGGGGCATGGGGCTTTCGTTTCTGCCGGAGTACATCGTCCGGGACGCCCTCGCCGCCGGGACACTGGCCCGCCTGCTCGTGCCGGACTGCACCGTGACCATGCGGCGGCAGCTCTTCTACCACCGCGACAAATGGCTGACCCCGCAGATGAAAGCCTTCATCGAGCTGGCACAGGACAAGAATCGATAACAAAGACCCCCGGTCTCGCAAGTTTATGCAAGACTGGGGGTAGTTTTATAAAGAGGCTCGTTCAGATATTATTCGACCGAAACATCACTCGGCTTTGCGTTGTAGTGAACCACAACATTCTTAGAACTGTCACCAATGATGTCCATTTTGCTCTTGATGCCCAAGCTATTCCATTCCTCTTCCGTCCCCTGATAATAGACTTCCTTATCACAGCACGGATAGGCAAATGGGCAGTCAAACTTCTTTACGCTACGGGGAATATAAACACGAACCAGCCCCGTGCAGTAGTCAAAGGAGCAATGTTCTAGTGTAATTTCCTTGCCATCTCGATTTTCCGGAATGACAAGATTGTTTAAGATTGGGCAATTCTTAAATCCATGTACACCGATATGGGTCAAACCCGACGCAAGTTTGACATTCTCCACCTTTTCGCAGTTGGAGAATGCCGCATAGCCAATATCACTGACACCACTTTCGCTCTCATTTTCCAGCATCACGATTTTCTTCAGACTCCGGCATGCGTAAAAAGCATAATCGCTAGCTGTTTTCACCGAAGCCGGAATTACCAGAGTTCCAGCCAATTTCTTGCAGCCCTGGAATGCACTGCTTCCAATTGACTTCAGCGAATTGGAAAGCTTAAGGGTTGTAATATTTTCACAGCCCTCAAAAGCGCTCGATCCAATTTCCTGCACAGAATCAGAAATTTCAAGTGCCGTGATATTCAAATCGCCTTTGAACGCGCTATTTCCAATCTTTACGATTTTATACCCGTCCACCTCACCTGGCAAAGTGAAAACACCATTCGGTGCATCCGGATTGGAAGAATTGTACCCTGTCAGAATCGCCGTCTTTTTGCTTGTCTCATAAATCAGATACGTCCATGGGCTAGTCTTCTTCTCCGCCTCACTGGAAGAAGATGGTTCTTCTGTACCAGAGGAAGAGGTCTCTTCTGAGCTGGATGTGCCGCTCGTTGTCTCGCTTGAAGTGCTCGACGACGGCGCTGGCATTTCGCCATTGCTGCAGCCAGCAAGAATCCCAGAGGCAACCACAACCGCTGTGCCCTTCATGAAATCGCGTCGAGAAATTTTTCGTCTCATTGAATGTTTCCTCCTATAAATTTATTTTATCAATAGTGTTATTACACTACCTTTTTACCCCAGACTCATTATAGCACCAAAACGCTTTCTGCACAATGCAATTCATAAATTTCATGGTCATTTATGACTATTTAGTTTATGCAATTATTCAGGTCACGTCCTTACAATTTAAGATAGCACAAACTGTATAGACAGGAGAGTCTTCATGGATTACAACGCTATCGGTAAACGGATTCGTGCCCAACGCCTTCAGCTCAATCTATCCCAAGAAGAATTAGCGGAGATGGTCGGTATTTCCGCCGTTCATATGAGTCACATTGAAACCGCAAACACTAAACTCAGTCTGCCCGTACTCGTAGACCTTGCCTGTGCACTCGGATTACGAACCGATGACCTAATTTTTGACAAAGATACATTAGGTCAGGATGCACTATTGGAAGAAATCACGTTAGAGTTAAAAGGTTGTTCTCATGCACAACTGCTTGCTTTACGGCAAATTTTATCTAGCTCGAAGGAAGCCATTCTCAAATATCTCGATACCTAAACACGCAAAACTACCCCCGGCCCTGCAATTTCATGCAAGGCCGGGGGTCTTTTCTGCGGATGCGTCAGCGGTTCTCCCGCGCGGAAAGCCGGGGAAATCGTTTTTCCTTTTCGTCGTCCTTTTCCTCGGCGTCCACAGGCTCTGCGGGCGTGAGGCGGACCTCGGTGACGCGGCGGCGGGCCGTGCGGGTCACGACGCCGTCGTACTCGCCGAGGGTGAAGTGGTCGCCCACCTTGGGCAGATGGCAAGTCTTTTCCTGCACGAGGCCGTTCACGGTGTTGGAGTCGATGTCCTCATCTTCGGGCAGCTCCAGCGTCTCAAACAGGTCATCCACGCTGGCGGAACCGGCCACCAGCCAGCTGCCGTCCGACTGCTTGCGGAAGTCCTCCGTCTCCTCGTCGTGCTCATCCCAGATCTCACCCACCAGCTCTTCGAGGATATCTTCCAGCGTGATGATACCCTCGGTGCCGCCGTATTCATCCACGACGACCGCCATGTGGTGATGCTGCTCCCGCAGGATGCGCAGCAGCTGCGAGATCTGCGTGGAGCCGGTGGTATACAGGGTGGGGGCCACCAGATCGTCGATCTTGGTCTCCTTTTTCAGGCGGGCAATGTAGAAGTCCTTTTCATGGACGACACCGATGATGTTGTCGATGGTGCCATGATAGACCGGCAGGCGGGAGTAACCGGACTCCGCAAAGGTCTGCGCCAGTTCCTCCAGCGGGATATCATCCGCCACCGCCACCACATCCACACGGGGGGTCAGGATCTCTTCCACCTCCACGTCATCGAACTCGATGGCGCTGCGGATCAGCTCACTCTCGCGGTCGGTCAGCTCACCGTCGTTCTCAGCCTCGCTGACCATGGTCATCAGCTCGCCCTCGGTGATGGTGTCGCTCTCGCTGCTGTGAACAAAATGGTTCAGCAGCCGTTTCCACTGGCTAAACAGCCATGTCAGCGGGGTAAACACCACCATCAGCAGGCTGAGCACCGGCGCAACTGCGGTGGCTACCGTTTCCGGCATCTCCTTGGCCAGGCTCTTGGGGCTCACCTCGCCGAAGATCAGCACCACGATGGTCAACACGATGGTGGAGACCGTAGCGCCCCGCTCTGCACCCAGCATCTGGGTGAAAATGATGGTACCGATCGAGGCTGCAGCAATGTTCACGATGTTGTTGCCCACCAGAATGGTGGACAGGAGCTTATCGTATTTTTCTGCCATTGCCAGCACACGGGCGGCCGTGCGGTCGCCATCGTCGGCCCGGCTTTTCAGGCGGATCTGATTCAGGGAAGAAAATGCGGTCTCGGATGCGGAGAAAAAGGCGGAGAACGCCACCAATACTACCAGCGCTACCCAAAGCGTCATACTGCCATCGTCCATAATAAAGGAAAATCACACTCCTATGTTGTCGTGAATCTCTCAGGCATTGCTTCGCAATGCCTGAGAGATTCTGAATATTAAAAAATGCTTTTCACCGTTGCTCTCGACGATGAAAAGCACTTTGTTCAACGCTTATCATATCATATTCTGCACCCCCGCGCAAGTGTTACTGCTCACACGAAGGTACAGAACTGGTAAAATCAACGTGATTTATCGCAGGATCAGGGCGCTGCCGTCGTAATCCACCGTCAAAGTGGTACCCTCAGCGTAGTCGCCCCGGATGATGGCCTTGGCGATGAGGGTCTCGACCCGGCTCTGGATGAACCGCTTGATGGGCCGTGCACCATAGACGCTGTCGTAGGCAGAGTCGATGATGAAGTCCTTGGCGGCGGTGGTCACATCCAGTTTCAGATGCTTGCCCTCGTCCATGCGGCGGCGCAGGTCGTCGAGCTGCAGGTCCACGATGCTGCGCATCTCATCCTTGGTCAGGCTCTTGTAGTAGACGATCTCGTCCAGACGGTTCAGGAACTCCGGACGGAACTTCGACTTGAGCAGCGCGTCGATCTGCTGGCGGGCCTCCGGGCTCAGCTCGTTGGAACCGCTGGCGCGGGCACGCTCCAGATCGTTCAGGATGATGTCGCTGCCCAGGTTGGACGTCAGGATGATGACGGTGTTCTTGAAGTCCACGGTGCGGCCCTGGCTGTCGGTGATGCGGCCATCATCCAGCACCTGAAGCAGGATGTTGAAGACGTCCGGATGGGCCTTTTCCACCTCATCGAACAGCACGACGCTGTAGGGCTTGCGGCGGACGGCCTCGGTCAGCTGACCGCCCTCTTCGTAACCGACGTATCCCGGAGGCGCGCCGATCAGGCGGCTGACGCTGAATTTCTCCATATACTCCGTCATGTCGATACGGACCATGTTCCGCTCATCGTCGAACAATGCCTGTGCCAGCGCCTTGGCCAGCTCGGTCTTGCCGACGCCGGTGGGGCCGAGGAAGAGGAAGCTGCCGATGGGGCGGTTCGGGTTTGCGATGCCGGCGCGGCTGCGCAGGATGGCTTCGCTGACCTTGGTGACGGCCTCATCCTGGCCGATGACCCGCTTATGGAGCACATCGTCCAGATGCAGCAGCTTCTCGCGCTCGCCTTCCACCAGCTTCTCGACCGGGATGCCGGTCCAGCGGGCCACGATGCGGGCGATCTCCTCGTCGGTCACGCGGTCGCGCAGGAGGCTGTCCTCCTTCTTCTCATTGGCCAGCTTCTCTTCGGCTTCCAGCTGTTTCTGCAATTCGGGCAGTCTGCCGTACTTCAGCTCCGCAGCCTTGTTCAGGTCATACTCGCGCTGCGCCTTCTCAATGGCGGCATTGGTCTGCTCGATCTGCTCGCGCAGGGTCTGCACCTTGCCGATGGCGTTTTTCTCGTTCTCCCACTTTGCCTTCATGCTGCGGAATTTATCCTGCAATTCGGCCAGTTCTTTTTCCAGGTCGCGCAGACGGCTCTGGCTGAGCGCATCGGTCTCCTTTTTCAGGCTGACCTGCTCGATCTGCAGCTGGGTGATGCGGTGGGCCAGATCATCCATCTCGCTGGGCATACTGTCCATCTCGGTCTTGATCATGGCGCAGGCTTCATCCACCAGGTCGATGGCCTTATCCGGCAGGAACCGATCGGTGATATAGCGGTCGGACAGGGTGGCGGCGGCGATCAGGGCGTTGTCGCTGATCTTGACGCCGTGGAAGACCTCGTACCGCTCCTTCAGGCCGCGCAGGATGGAGATGGTGTCCTCAACGGTCGGTTCATCCACCTGCACCGGCTGGAATCGGCGTTCCAGCGCGGGGTCCTTCTCGATATACTGGCGGTACTCGTCCAGCGTCGTCGCACCGATGCAGTGCAGCTCGCCGCGGGCCAGCATGGGTTTGAGCAGGTTGCCCGCATCCATGGCACCGTCGGTCTTGCCTGCACCGACGATGGTGTGCAGCTCATCAATGAAGAGGATGATCTTGCCCTCGCTCTTCTTCACCTCGTTCAGAACGCTCTTCAGGCGCTCCTCGAACTCGCCGCGGTACTTTGCACCGGCCACCAGAGCGCCCATGTCCAGGCTGAACACGGTGCGGTCTTTCAGGTTTTCGGGCACATCGCCGCGCACGATCCGTTCGGCCAGACCCTCAGCGATGGCCGTCTTGCCGACGCCCGGCTCACCGATCAGGCAGGGGTTGTTCTTCGTCTTACGGGACAGGATGCGGATGACGTTGCGGATCTCCTGATCCCGCCCGATGACGGGGTCCAGCTTCTGCTTGCGGGCCAGGTCTACCAGATCCTGACCGTATTTTTGCAGGGCATTGTAGGTGTCCTCCGGGTTGTCATTGGTCACGCGCTGGTTGCCGCGCACGGCCGTCAGCTGCTGTAAGAAGGCATCCTTCCGGATGTTGAACGCGCGGAACAGGTCTGCGGTGTTCTGGTTCTGCTCGTCCAGCAGGCCGAGGAACACATGCTCGACACTGACGTATTCGTCCTTCATCGCCTTGGCCTCGCGGGCAGCGGCGCTCAGGACCTTATCGGTGGCCTGCGAGATATAGACCTTGTCAGGGTCACGGCCGGAGCCAGACACACGGGGCAGCGCCGAGAGCTTTTCGGCCACTGCGGCGGCAAAGCTGCCGGGGTCTACGTTCAGCTTCTGGAGCAGCTGCGGGATGAGCCCCTGCTCCTGCGATGCCAGTGCGTGCAGCAGGTGTTCCGGCTCCAGTGCGTTGTGCTGGTACTCCACAGCCAGCTGCTGAGCAGCCTGCAGCGCTTCCAGCGTCTTCTGGGTATATTGATTGGTATTCATAGAATCGACCTCCATTCGTACCGGATGTTGATTTAGCAGTCGTTCATTGGATATGCTATTTTGCTTTTAGCACTCTATCTGTTCGACTGCTAAAATTATATTCCAAACCCCCTATGATGTCAAGAGCGCAGGCCCCTGCTCCACGGAAATTCACAAAAAGTTTGCAAATATAGCAGTTTGCGTTTTTAATGCACAAGCAACATCCGCAAACTGCATATCGCAAAGATGCCGTTTTGATTGGCACTATTTTTGAAAATTGCGATAAAAAAGTGCCCTGCCGAAAAAGCAGGGCACCGTTTCCATATTCGATCGAATGTCAGCGATCAGAGCTTTTTGCCCGTCAGCATCTCATAGGCTTCGAGGTACTTCTCGATGGTCTTGTCGATGACGTCCTGGGGCAGGTCGTAGTTGCTGTCCGGGTTGGCCTTGAGCCAGTTGCGGACGAACTGCTTATCGAAGGAGGGCTGGCCGTGGCCTGCCTCATAGCCTTCCAACGGCCAGAAGCGGGAGGAATCGGGGGTCAGCATCTCGTCGCCCAGAACGACATTGCCGTTCTCGTCCAGACCGAACTCAAACTTGGTGTCGGCGATGATGATGCCGCGGCTCAGGGCGTATTCTGCGCACTTCTTGTACAGCGCGATGGTATAGTCCCGCAGCTTGGTGGCGTACTCTTCACCGTGGCCGGGGAACTGCTTTTCCAGCACGGTGATGCTCTGCTCGTAGGAGATGTTCTCGTCGTGGTCGCCGATCTCCGCCTTGGTGGAGGGGGTGTAGATGGGTTCCGGCAGCTTCTCAGACTCCTGCAGGCCCTCCGGCAGCTGGATACCGCAGACCTTGCCGGTCTTCTGGTAGCTGGCCCAGCCGCTGCCGGTGATGTAGCCGCGCACGATGCACTCGATGGGCAGCATGGTCAGCTTGCGGCACTTCATGCACTTGCCCTCGAACTGGGGCTGCTGGAAGAACTCCGGCATATCCTTCGTGTCCACGCTCAGCATGTGGTTGGGCAGCACATCGCGGGTGTAGTCGAACCAGAACTTGCTCATCTGGGTCAGCACCTTGCCCTTGTTGGTCACTTTATTTTTCAGGATCACGTCGAATGCGGAAATGCGATCCGTTGCGACCATGATCAGGCTGTCGCCGTTGTCATAGATCTCGCGGACCTTTCCTTCTTTGATAGGCTGGAACTCCTTCATCGCAAAACACTCCATTTTCCTTATTTCGATGTTCTACTGTTTCCTTTGTGCGGCCGCTCCGGCCATACGGCAGAGCGCGCACAGAGGAGCCATTCCCCTGTGCGAACAGGCCGAACGGCTTTTTCTTACGTATCCAGTCTATCATATTTTCTGTCCGTTGGGAAGAAACAGAATGGAAGGAAAATCTCCCGGTTTTTCAGATTTTCTCGTGAAAACTGCAAAAAATCACGCTCGATTTTCGTCAAAATGACGGAAATAGTCATACTTTCGTCCTTGAATGCCCTCACGGAACATGATAAAATGAAGGCAGCAGAATTTTTGTTCAGGAGGTATTTTTTATGGGCAGATTTCCGAAAGACTTTTTATGGGGCGGTGCCACCGCCGCCAACCAGTGCGAGGGTGCCTACAACGAAGGCGGGCGCGGGCTGGCCAATGTGGATGTCGTTCCCTTTGGCGAGGACCGCTTCCCGGTGATGTTCGGCAAGCTGAAGATGCTGGCATGCGATGACCAGCACTACTACCCCTCGCACGAAGCCATCGACATGTACCACCACTTCAAGGAGGACATCGCCCTCTTCGCTGAGATGGGCTTCCGGTGCTATCGCCTGTCCATCGCGTGGACCCGCATCCTGCCCCACGGCGACGATGCAGAGCCCAACGAAGAGGGGCTGGCCTTCTACGATGCGCTGTTCGATGAGTGCCGCAAGTACGGCATCGAACCGCTGGTCACCATCTGCCACTTCGATGCGCCCATCGCGCTCATTCAGAAGTATGGCGGCTGGAAAGACCGCCGGATGGTGGATGCCTACGTCCACTACTGCGACATCATCTTCCGCCGCTATAAAGATAAGGTAAAATACTGGCTGACCTTCAACGAGATCAACATGCTGCTGCACATGCCCTTCATGGGGGCAGGCCTGCTGTTTGAGCCCGACGAGAACGTCGAACAGGTCAAGTATCAGGCCGCTCATCACGAGCTGGTGGCCAGCGCCAAAGCCGTCCAGCTGGCGCACGAGATCATGCCCGGCTGCATGGTAGGCTGTATGCTGGCCGCAGGCGAGTTCTACCCCCGCACCTGCGCCCCGGCGGATGTGCAGGCCGCTGCCGAAGCCGACCGCGACAATTACTTCTTCATCGACGTCCAGTCCCGCGGTGCCTACCCGGTCTGGGCCAAAAAGCGGATGGAGCGGGCCGGCATCCAGCTGCGCACCGAGCCAGACGATGACCAGACCCTGCGCGAGGGCACGGTGGACTTCATCTCCTTCAGCTACTATTCCAGCCGCTGCATCACGGTAGACCCGGAGCTGTTGGAGCAGGCCGATGGCAACGCCCTCGGCGCGGCGACCCGAAACCCCTACCTCAAGGCCAGTGCGTGGGGCTGGCCCATCGACCCGGTGGGCCTGCGCATCACCATGAACGCCCTCTACGACCGCTACCAGAAGCCGCTGTTCATCGTGGAGAACGGTCTGGGCGCGGTGGACACGGTGGAACCGGACGGTTCCATCCACGACAGCTACCGCATCGACTATCTGCGCGCCCACATCGAGCAGATGGAAAAGGCCATCAACGAGGACGGCCTGCCCCTGCTGGGCTACACCACCTGGGGCCCCATCGACCTTGTCTCCGCCTCCACCGGTGAGATGAAAAAGCGCTACGGCTTCATTTATGTAGACAAGGACAACGCCGGAAACGGCACCCTGACCCGCAGTCGGAAGGACAGCTTCTACTGGTATAAAAAGGTCATTGCGACCGATGGTGAAGACCTTGCCTGAGATCATTGCACACCGCGGGTCAACCTACCTTGCCCCCGAAAACACCCTGTCCGCCTTCCGCAACGCCATCGACCTCGGTGCCGACGGCGTTGAGATGGACGTCCAGCAGACCCGCGACCATGGCCTCATCATCCACCACGACTACCTCATCGACATCGGCACCGAGCTCTCCGCCAAGATCTACGACCTGACCGTCGGTGAACTGCGCTCCATCGACCTGACCAAATGGAACGGCGTCAGCCTCACCACCGAGAGACTGGCCACTCTGGACGAAGCGCTGGCCTGCTGCAAAGAAATGGAGGGCTGCACCGTCCAGCTGGAACTGAAGGCCCCCATCCTCCCCGACCCGGACTTCGTGCCCCATGTCGTGGACTGCATCCGCGCTTCCGGCATCGCAGACCGGCTGCTCCTCGTCTCGTTCCGTCACGACCTGCTTCAGCAGGCCAAGGCGCTGATGCCGGAACTGCGCATCGGCGTCCTGACCCTGGGTGACCTGCTCAGCATGATGCTCCCGCCGCCGGTGATCTGGCAGGACCTGGGCCTTGTCAACAGCATGGACGAGCCGCTGGACGAGGAGAACTGCCCCGCCCTGAAAAAACAGGTGGGCATGGTCTCCAGTGTTATTTCGGACAAGCTGACCCTCATCGCGGCTCTTTACCCGCAGATGTCGGTCCGGCAGATCCTCGCCACCCTGTCCGCGCAGGCAGACCCCGCCGCCTATGTCCGGACGCTGGGTTTCCCGGTGGAGCTGGTCAGCTGCGAGTACCACACCGCCTTCGCCAACCCGGAGGTGGTCAACCAGCTCCACGACGCCGGCTGCAAGGCCGCGTTCTGGACCGTCAACACTGAGGATGTCGTCCGCTCTCTGGTGCCTCTCGGCCCGGACTGCTTTGTCACCGACCGCCCCGACGTCATCCGCGAATGGATCGAAAAAGCACAGGCTGAAACGTAACGGAACCCCTCTCCGCTCTTGCCTTGCCATGCAGCTCCCCCTTTGGAAGCGCTGGCGCACGGCGAGACGGAGAGGGGTTTATTTTTTATAAACGCTCTTGACATTCCGGGATGCAAGGGTTAGAATGGTATCGTATCAAACAGTTTTATTCAAAACAATCGCCAATCCAACAATTCAAAGGACGAACCATCATGTGTGACGAAATCAACTCCAGCTGCCCGCCGGTGACGCCCCCCTGGGAGCCGCCGCAGGTCATCCCGGCGCAGATGCGCCGGGTCAACAACCTGATCTTCCGCAAAATCAACCAGTTCCACCGCGAAAATGAGGTCGAGGACGTGACCCCGATGCACGAGTGGATCCTGAGCTACCTGTTCTGGCACAGGGACGAACCCGTCTACCAGCGAGACATCGAGCGGGAGTTCTCCATCACCCGCTCCACTGTGACCAATATTTTGCAGCTCATGGAGCGCAAAGGCTACATCAAGCGTCAGAGCGTACCGCAGGACGCCAGGCTCAAGCGCCTGGTGCTGACCGAAAAGGGAGCCTGCATCCACGAAAAGACCATGCAGTCCCTGCACCAGACCGACGAATTTGTGGAGAGCCTGCTCACCCCGGAGGAGAACGCCGAGCTGCTCCGCCTGCTGAACAAGCTGCGCAAGGGCCTGCAGTGACCCCGCGAATCGTACGATTTTTGAGAGTTTCATAACTTTTTCAGGAACTTTGCAAAAACGCATTGACAATTAAATTGTTTTGTATAGAATTGTTCTTTGTCAAACAAAGAAAGTAAAAAACAGGAGGATTACCAGATGATCAAAAAATTAGTGTCACATCTGGGCGAGTACAAACGCGCCGCGATCCTGACACCAATCTTTTCCGCATTGGAAGCGGTCATGGACGTTCTGCTGCCCACCATCATGGCCTTTATCATCGACCAGGGCATTGAAAAGGGCGACATGAACGCCGTCATCAAATACGGTCTGCTCACCTTCCTGGTGGCCGCCATTGCGCTGCTGCTGGGTGTGCTGGCCGGCAAATTCGCCGCCGAGGCTTCCACCGGCCTTGCCGGCAACCTGCGCGACGCGATGTATGAGAACATCCAGCATTTTTCCTTCTCCAACATCGACAAATACTCCACGGCTGGTCTGGTCACCCGCATGACCACCGACGTGACCAACGTGCAGAACGCCTTCCAGATGATCGAGCGCATGTGTGTGCGCGCCCCGGTGCATCTGGTCTTCGCGCTTCTCATGGCATCCGCCATCAGCGGCACGTTGTCGCTGGTGTTCGTGGTGGCCATCGTCTTCCTGGTGGCGGTGCTGGCCTCCATCATGATCCCCACCTTCAAGATCTTTGACCGCGTGTTCAAGAACTACGACAACCTGAACGCTTCGGTGCAGGAGAACATCTCCGCCATCCGCGTGGTCAAGAGCTTCGTCCGCGAGCACTTCGAGAACGAGAAGTACACCACCGCCTGCGAGAGCCTGTACAAGCAGTTCGTCAGCGCCGAGAGCCGCCTGAGCTTCAACAACCCCGCCATGCTGGTCTCCGTTTACGGCTGCAACATCGCCCTGAGCTGGTTCGGTGCCCACTACGTGCTGAACGGCTTCATCACCACCGGCCAGCTGAACGCCCTGTTCGGCTACATCATGAACATCCTGATGGCCCTGATGATGCTGAGCATGGCCTTCGTCATGATCTCCATGTCCGCTTCCTCTGCCCGCCGCATCGTGGAAGTGCTGGACGAGACCACCGACCTGCCCGCCCCCAAGGCCCCGGTGGACACCGTGGCCGACGGCAGCATCGCCTTCGACCATGTCACCTTCAAGTACAAGCATGGTTCCGGCCAGCCTGTCCTGAACGACATCACCTTCACCATCCGGCCCGGCGAGACGCTGGGCATCATCGGCGGCACCGGCAGCGCAAAGTCCAGCCTGGTGCAGCTCATCCCCCGCCTGTACGACCCGGAGACCGGCTCGGTCAAGGTCGGCGGCGTGGATGTCCGCGATTACAATCTCGACGTGCTCCGCCGCGAGGTCTCGATGGTGCTGCAAAAGAACGTCCTGTTCTCCGGCACCATCCTCGACAACCTGCGCTGGGGCGATGAGAACGCCAGCGAGGAAGAGTGCATCCGGGTGGCCAAACTGGCCTGTGCCGATGAATTCATCGAGCGCTTCCCCGACAAGTACAATACCTGGATCGAGCAGGGCGGCTCGAACGTTTCCGGCGGCCAGAAGCAGCGCCTGACCATCGCCCGCGCCCTGCTGCGCAAGCCCAAGGTGCTGATCCTGGACGACTCCACCAGCGCCGTGGATACCGCCACCGATGCCAAGATCCGCAAGGCGTTCCGGGAAGAGATCCCCGGCACCACCAAGATCATCATCGCACAGCGCATCTCCTCCGTGCAGGATGCCGACCGCATCCTGGTGCTGGACAACGGCCAGATCAACGGCCTGGGCACCCACGAGGAGCTGCTGAAGACCAATACCATCTATCAGGAAGTCTACAACAGCCAGACCCAGAGCAGCGGCGACTTCGACAAACAGGGAGGTGAGCAGTAATGGCACAGGTGAAAGAAGTTCGCGGCCCCGGCCCGCGCGGCGCAGGTCAGCCCCGGCCCAAGGTCGAAAATCCGGGTCTGCTGCTCAAGCGGATCATGGACGAAGTGTTCCAGCACTATCTGCCCCACTGCATCTTCGTTCTGGTGTGCATCGTGGTCAGCGCGCTGGCCAATGTGCAGGCCAGCCTCTTCCTCAAGACCCTTATTGATGATTACATCGTGCCCATGACCCAGCAGGCCACCCCCGATTTCGGCCCGCTGGCCGCAGCGCTGGGCCGCATCGGCTGCGTTTACGCCGTCGGCGTTCTGGCTGCGTGGCTCAATTCCCGCATCATGGTCAACGTGACCCAGGGCACTCTGCGCAACCTGCGCACCAAGCTCTTCACCCACATGGAGAGCCTGCCCATCCGGTATTTTGACCAGCACCCCCACGGCGACATCATGTCCGTGTACACCAACGACGTCGATACCCTGCGCCAGATGCTCAGCCAGAGCATCCCGCAGCTGACGTCCAGCGCCATCACCATCGTTTCCGTCCTCACCAGCATGGTGCTGATGAGCTGGCAGCTCACGGTCGTGACCCTGTGCATGGTAGCTCTGATGCTCTTCTGTACCAAGAAGATCACCTCCATGAGCGGAAAATACTTCATCGCCCAGCAGAAAGACCTGGGCAAGGTGAACGGCTACATTGAAGAGATGATGGAGGGCCAGAAGGTCGTCAAGGTCTTCACCCACGAGCAGAAGACGCTGGACGGCTTCCGTGCGCTGAACGACAAGCTGAAGGACAGTGCCAAGCAGGCCAACAGCTACGCCAACAACATCATGCCCGTCACGGCGCAGCTGGGCAACATCAGCTACGCGGTCTGCGCTCTGGTGGGCGCTGCCATGGCCGTCGGCAATGTCGGCGGCATGACGCTGGGCACCGTCATGGCCTTCCTCTCCCTGAACAAGAGCTTCAACATGCCCATCAGCCAGGTGTCTATGCAGGCCAACAGCATCATCATGGCTCTGGCCGGTGCCGAGCGCATCTTCAAGATGATGGACGAGACCAGCGAGACCGATGAGGGCTACGTCACCCTCGTCAACGCCAAATACGATGCGAACGACCAGCTGGTCGAGACCACCGACCGCACCGGCCTCTGGGCCTGGAAGCACCCCCACCACGACGGCACCACCACCTACCACAAGCTGGCAGGCGACATCACCTTCACCGATGTCGATTTCGGCTATGTGCCGGAGAAGACCGTTCTCCACGACATCAACCTCTATGGCCGCCCCGGCCAGAAGATCGCCTTCGTCGGCTCCACCGGTGCCGGCAAGACGACCATCACCAACCTCATCAACCGCTTCTACGACATCTCGGATGGCAAGATCCGTTACGACGGCATCAACATCTCCAAGATCAAAAAGGACGACCTCCGCCGCTCTCTCGGCATCGTGCTGCAGGACACCCACCTGTTCACCGGCACGGTCATGGAGAACATCCGCTACGGCCGTCTGGAAGCCAGCGATGAAGAGTGCATCGCCGCTGCCCGTCTGGCCAACGCCGACGGCTTCATCAAGCGCCTGCCCGATGGCTACAACACCATGCTGACCAACGACGGCGCCAACCTCTCGCAGGGCCAGCGTCAGCTGCTGGCCATCGCCCGCGCGGCGGTCGCAGACCCGCCGGTGCTGATCCTGGATGAGGCCACCTCCTCCATCGACACCCGCACCGAGGCACTGGTCCAGCGCGGCATGGACGGCCTGATGTATGGCCGCACCTCCTTCGTCATCGCTCACCGCCTGTCCACCGTCCGCAATGCAGACTGCATCGTGGTTCTGGAGCAGGGCCGCATCATCGAGCGCGGCAGCCACGACGAGCTGATCGCCAAGAAGGGCAAGTATTACCAGCTCTACACCGGCAACCTGGCCGAGAACTGAGCATAAAAATACGGAGCATCGCTGCAGCGATGCTCCGTATTTTTTATGTCTGCTTATTCCAGCCCGATCTGCTGGGCGTATTCTTCCAGCAGTTCCCGCTCCAGGAATGGGGTCTTGACGCCCATCCGGTCGCGGTAGGTCTCGTGGCCCTTGCCGATGACGGCAATCAGGTCACCCTCCTGTGCGTGGTCCACGGCGTAATGCAGTGCATCCAGCCGGTCGGGGATCTCCACGAATTTTGCGTCCGGGTTGCCCTTGTTCATGCCCACCCGGATATCGGCGAGGATGTCCTCGACCTTTTCGAAGCGGTTGTTGTCCTCGGTGAGGATGGAGAAATCGGCCATTTTGGCACAGGTCTCGCCCATGCCGTAGCGGCGCAGCTTGGAGCGGTTGCCGCCGCAGCCGAACACCACCACCAGCCGATGCGGCTTGTAGGCCCGCAGGGTGGTGAGCAGGCTCTCGGTGGAGACCTCGTTGTGGGCGTAATCCAGCAGGATGGTGAACTTTTTGCTGATGGGCACCAGCTCCACGCGGCCCTTGACGACACATTTGCCCAGACCTTCGTGGATGGCGGCATCGGGCAGGCCCAGCACCTTGCCTACGGCCAGTGCGGCCAGCGCGTTGTATACGCTGAACTCACCGGGCATATTCACCCGGACGTCCATGTCGTCCTTGCCGGAAACGTGGAAGGCCACCCCCAGAAAATCGTGGGTGCGCAGCAGCTCGCAGCCCTCGGCGCGGTAGTCGGCCTTCTCGCTGCGGCCATAGGTCACCAGCTTGCAGGTGTGGCCTTCCAGCAAAGCCTCGGTGTTCTCGTCGTCGATGTTCACGACGCCGACGTCGCACCGCTTGAACAGCTGGCCCTTCCAGCTGCGGTACTCCTCAAAGGTCTTGTGCTCGCCGGGGCCGATGTGGTCCGGCGAAAGGTTGGTGAAGACGCCGACGTCGTAGTGGATGCCCGCCACGCGGTCCATCATCAGGCCCTGGCTGGACACTTCCATCAGCGCCACATCACAGCCTGCATCCACGAACTGGCGGAAGGTCTTTTGCAGCTCGTAGCTTTCGGGGGTGGTGTTTGCGGTCTCCTGATGGCGGCCCATGAAATAGATGCCGTTGGTGCCGATCATGCCCACCTTTTTGCCGGCGGCTTCCAGCACACTCTTGATCATGTGGGTGGTGGTGGTCTTGCCCTTGGTGCCGGTGACGCCGATCACGGTCATCTGCCGGGCTGGGTTGCCGAAGAGGTTGCAGCTCATCAGCGCCATGGCATAGCGGCTGTTCTCCACCTTCACAACGGTCACGTCCGGCATGGCAGACAAGTCGATGTCATGCTGGATGACCAGCACGCTCACGCCTTTGGCGGCGCAGTCGGCCGCAAAGTCGTGGCTGTCGCGCTGGGTGCCCACGATGCAGACGAAGGCCATGCCCTCGGCTGCCTTGCGGCTGTCGTAGATGATATCGGTCACTTCGGTCTCCAGACTGCCCTGCACAAGAGCAAAGGGGACGCCATCCATCAATTGTTCCAGTTTCATACATGAACCTCGCTTTTTCAGTTTGCAGCCCCGGTGCCTGCCGTATCCTGTGCGGCGGGGGCCGGGTCTGTCTCTGTGGTCGGAGCCTGGGCATCGTCCGCAGGCTGTGCAGCGGCGTCCGCCGGGGGCGCTGCTTCATCGGCGGCACCCACTGCGGTTCTGTCCGCCGTTTCCTCTGCCGGGGCTTCCTCCGGTGTCGTCGGCTCCGGCACGACATAGCCGGACGGCAGCTCCGGCTCGCCCTGTGCAAAGGTGAACTTGCGGGTGCTGGACATGCTGATGTGGGTGAAGTCCAGCGTACCGGTGTCGGTAGCCGCGCAGCCCTTGCCGTCCTCATTGAGCAGCACATGCCGGGCCAGTTTGAGCTTGTAGTCCAGTTCGTTCAGGGTGCCCAGCCGGACGCTGATGCGGTCCTGATACAGGAACGCCATCTCCTCCGGGTCGGCGAACTCGATGCGGGTGACATCCCCGCGCATCCCGGCAGTATCCAGCGCCGTCAGCAGGGTGCTGAGAGCCTCCAGACGCTTGTCGCCCGCCTCCTCTTCCACGGCAGCGGAGGCGCTGGCCGCGTCGGAGGCACTCTCCGAAGCGGTGCTGCTGTCTGCCGGTGTTTCCTCCTCGAAGCACAGCTGCTCGCCGGGGTCCGAGAAGACCGGCTCGCCGCCGTACAGCGTGGGCAGGCCGGTGGGCTGGGCGGAGTCCGCCGCCAGGATCTTCAGACCGGCCGAGAGGGTCAGCCAGCCCTTTGCCGTCTGCATGGCGTAGGCGGGCTGGGCTTCCGCCACCCGCACCACCACGGTGCTGGGGTAGTCCCGCTCCACCCGGATGTCCTCCAGCATGGGGAAGACCTTTTCCAGCGCGGCGGCTTTGGCAGCGGGGTCAAAACTGAAGATGTTCTCTTCTTTCTGGACGCCCAGCGCCTGCAGGATCTGCTCGCTGGAGTAGCCGCCCGCTTCGCTCACCACGCCGTCCGCCGTCCGCACCTCAATGGTGTTGATCTTGAACAGCATGGTGACCGTCAAATAGATGCCTGCCGCGATGACGCAGAGCAGCATGGCCAGCGCGGTCAGGCGCTGGATGGCTCTGCGGCGTCGGAGGGCCTTGCGGGTCATCTTCCGTTTCTTTTTTCCTTCCCGGCGGGCGGGGTCCCGCAGGTTCGCCTGCGTAGGGCGGAGCCGCTGGCCGCTGGCCGGGCGCCGGGCGTTCGGGTTCTGAGGCCGAGCCTTCCCATTGCGGGGCCGCTGGCTCTGCGGCGCGCTCGTTCTCCGCTGGTTCTGGCGCGGCGCATTGGGTGCCCGGTTCCGGGAGGGGTTCTGCTTCTGGGCGGGGCGGCCTCCGGTGGGAAACTGGATGCTGTTGTCCGGATAGCTGCCGGAGCCGGTATCCCGCGCCGCATAGCGGCTGGGCCGAGGCGCATCGGGGTCATAGTTCGGGTTGGTCACCGGGTGTCTGCCGGGCGTCGTGGCGCTGGGGTATCCCACATTGCTCCGGTCTGCCGGGCGGCTGGGCCGGGTGTCCCGCGCCTGATCGTAGACCGGGCGGCGCTTCCCATTTTTCTTCCGGTCCTGGGGTCGGTCTGCCATTGGGCCGCACCTCCTTTCCTTTGGATTTCACGTTCTGTTACGGGGTCTTGACCAACCGGAGCAGGGCATTGGCGATGCGGTCCAGGCTGTCATCCACCGAGAGCTTCCGGGCGTTCTGGCCCATCTGCGCCAGCTTGCCCGGCTCGGCCAGCAGGTCGGCCACGGTGGCCACGAGTGCTTCGCCGGTCAGGTCTTTTTCCTCAATGACCACCGCAGCCCCGGCTTTTTGCAGCTCCATGGCGTTGTAATACTGGTGGTTCTCGGCCACATTGGGGCTGGGGATGAGGATCGCAGCGCGGCCCACAGCCTCCAGCTCGGCCAGCGTCAGGGCACCGGCACGGCTGATGACGAGGTCTGCCGCAGCCAGCAGCTCCGGCATGTTGTTGATATATTCCTTCACGACAAGGCTGTCGCCGGGGGCAAAGCCCTTCTCTTTTTCCAGATTCTGGAACAGCTCCACGCCGTACTGGCCGGTGGCATGCAGGTGCAGCACCGGCTTCTGATTTTTCTGCTCCCAGGCGCAGAGGTCGGCCACGACCTCATTGACCCGCCGTGCTCCCAGACTGCCGCCGAACGACAGGATGACCGTGCGGTCCCCTGCCCCCAGCTCGGCGCGGATGGCGTCGCGGTTCCCGGCCTGGGCGAACACCTCCGGCCGCACGGGGTTGCCCACCACGCGGGTCTTTTCGGGGGCACCCAGCTTTTCCACGGCAGCGGGCACAGCGGCAAACACGATGTCCACATCCGGGGCCAGCAGCTTGTTGGTCACGCCGGGGAAGGCGTTCTGCTCATGCAGGGCGGTCTTGATGCCCATTTTGGCGGCGCAGCGCACCACCGGGCCGGACACATAGCCGCCGCAGCCGATGACCAGATCGGGCTGCACCTCCTGCATCATCTTCCGGGCCGTGGGGCCGGAGAGGGCCAGATTCCACAGCGTGATGAGGTTCCGCTTGATGTTGTGCAGCGAGAGCTTCCGCTGGAAGCCTGTGATCTCGATGTGGTGGAAGGGATAGCCCGCCTGGGTCACCAGACGGTACTCCATCCCCTCTTTGCGGCCGGCAAAATGGATCTCGGCCGTCGGGTCTGCTTTTTTCAATGCACCGGCAATGGCCAGTGCGGGGTTGATATGGCCGGCTGTGCCGCCGGCAGCGATCAGAACACGCATCTTGGTTCCTCCTTATGATTCGGTCCGCGCCCTGCGCGCGGTATCCAGCACGATGGTCTTTTCCCGGCGGCGGGCCTCCCGCTCCTCGTGGGCGCGGCGGCGCTCCTGACGGGTGCGCTCACCGTTGCGGCCAATGTTGACCATGACCCCCATCTCCGCCAGCAGCAAGATCAGGCTCGTGCCGCCGGAGGAAAAGAAAGGCAGCGAAATGCCGGTGTTGGGCAGCGTGTTGGTGACGACCGCGATGTTGCAGAACACCTGCCACGCGATCTGCGCCATGATGCCGATGCCCACCAGTGTGCAGAAGCGGTTCTCGGCGTGGAAGGCCAGCCAGAACCCCTGCACGAGGAAGACCACGAACAGCACGATGACCAGCACGGCCCCCGCAAAGCCCAGCTCCTCGCAGACGACGCTGAAGATGAAGTCGTTGGTGCTTTCGGGCAGCCAGAGCTGCTTTTCGATGCTGTTGCCCAGCCCCAGGCCCGTCACGCCGCCGGAGCCGATGGCGTACAGACTTTGCAGGGTCTGGTCTGTCATCTTGGTCAGGTCCTGCGTCCAGCCGTCCAGACGGCTTTGCAAGTAAGGGATGGAGTCGATGTGCTGCAAGATCGTTTCCAGCAGAAAGATGCCGGCTGCACCGCCCACCCAGGTGATGACGCCGCCGTTGCCGCCCAGCAGCAGGATGGTGCCCACCATGGCGGTGGTCAGCACGATGCCGGACATGTGCGGCTCCATCACAAGCAGCAGAATGACCGGCAGCAGCGGGAGCAGCGGCAGGAGCAGCTCCCGCACCAGCCGCTGCTGCAGCCACGGCCCCACCGGCACCTGGCCGCTGCGGCCGGGGTCCAGTTTTTCCAGCCGGGGGGACTTGGCCGCGATATGGGCCGTGAGCAGGATCATCTCAAACTTTGCGATCTCCGAGACCTGCACCGTCATACCGGCCACGCGCAGCCAGCGCTTGCAGCCGTTCAGCGGGGTGCTGAACAGCACCAGCACCAGCAGCGCCAGCACAAAGAAATACCCCGGCCAGACCAGCCTGCGGAGCAGCCGGTGGTCTACATAGGAGAACAGAAACATGGCCACAAGGCCCAGCCCCAGGCAGAGCACCTGGGATTTGATGTAGTGCAGGCTGTCACCAAAGCGGAGATAGCCTGTGGTATAGCTGGCGCTGAACAGCATCACCAGCCCGAATACGATGATGATGCCCAGCGTTGCCAGCCAGTAGAGCAGAATGGGAGACCAGGGGCCGGGGTCCCGCTGCAGCAGCGCGAACGGCTCCGGCTTTTTTCGGCGGATGGTTGCCATCTGCACACCTCCTCAACTGATTTTTGCCCATTGCAGGGCCAGCGCCGCGCCCAGCAGGGCGAGCACACAGAATGTATAAAAGATCTGCACCGCACTGCTGCCGCGCAGCTCCATCCAGCGGTGGAGCGGGGCCGTGCGGAAGAGCTGCTTTTTCCCATGCGTGGTTTGATAGACCACGATCTGCACCGCCACCATGCCGCCCTCCAGCCAGTAGGGCAGCCCCAGCGGGAGCGCAAGGTCCGGCCAGCCGATGCACAGCGGCGCACAGCCCAGTGCCCCGGCCAGAAACAGGCTGCCCACGCTGCCCAGCCGCAGCCGGGCGGGCGGGAAGTTCCAGAGCAGGAACGCCATCAGCGCACCGGCCAGCGCCGCCGGGAAGACGGCCAGCGGGAACCAGCCGAGGATGGTCATGCAGAGCATCAGGCCCAGCTGGGCCGCAAATGCGGTGCCGCAGCACAGGCCGTCGATGCCGTCCGCAATGCGGACGCTCTCGGCCAGCGCCACAAGGCCCGCTTCCCAGACCCACGGAGCCAGAACGCCCAGCTCCACATAGCCCAGACCCGGCAGGGCCAGCCCGGTGGCAAGGCAGCGGCTGGCCCCCAGCAACAGGAGCACCACGGCACCGGCCCCCGCTTCCAGCAGCAGGCGGGTGCCCCGGCGCAGGCCCAGCGGGGCACGGCGGCGGATGCGGGCCAGGTCATCGGCCAGGCCGACGCCGCCGAACAGCAGCGCCCCGAACAGGGCGATGAGCAGCCGGGTGGAGAGCAGGCCCTCCGTGCCCAGCAGCTGCGGTTCGGCCACGCAGGCGGCGGTCCAGCCCACGCCCACGGCAGCCAGCACCCCCACCATTAGGCAGAGCCCGCCCATCGTGGGCGGCTGGGCCGGGCGTTCCGGCGCTTCGTCCGGGTCCGGGCTTGGCGCAGCGTCCGGCCGTTCCGGCTCCGGCGGGCGGGTGGGCTGCTGGCGGCTCTGGAAGGCCCGCAGCAGCGGCACCATCAGATTCCCCATCGCCGCCGTGAGGACGAACCCCAGTGTCGATGCGACGATCAAGGCAAAACGGATCATATCACTGCTGCTCCTTGTAGAAGAGTTCCAGCACCTTTTCCAGCGCCATGCCGCGGCTGGCCTTGACCAGCAGCGCATCGCCCGGCTGCATCAGCCGGAGCAGGGCGTCGGCGGCTTCGCGGTAGGTGTTGGCGTGCAGGGTAGTCAGGCCCTTGGCCGCAGCCACCACGGCCGTGCGTCGGGCCTGCTCGCCGTAGGTGATGAGGGTGTCGATGCCGCTTTCCGCCGCCTGACGGCCCACTTCCTCGTGGGCCTCACGGCTCAGGTCTCCCAGCTCCAGCATATCGCCCAGCAGGGCAAAGCGGCGCTTGCAGGGGTACTCCCGGAACATGGCCAGCGCGGCCTTCATGCTGTCGGGGTTGGCGTTGTAGCAGTCCTCGATGACATCCACGCCGTTGCTGTGCACGATCTTCTGGCGCATCCCGGTCTGCTCAAAGTTGCTGATGCCCCGCAGCACCTTCCGGGCATTGAGGCCCAGCCGAGTGGCGGCGCAGTAAGCGGCCAGCGCATTGGCCACATTGTGGCGGCCCATCGCAGGGATGTGCACCATAAAGGTGCCCTCCTCGTGGTCTTCGAGCACGAAGCTCATGCTGTCGGCCTCCTGCTGGATGGACAGGGCGCAGACATCCGCCCCCTCGTCGCCCAGGCTGAACCAGACGGGCCGGACATGCTCCGGCAGCTCTGCCTTCCGCAGGAAGGGGTCGTCGCCGTTCAGCACCAGCGGAGCGCCCTCCGGCAGACCGGCGCAGATCTCCAGCTTGGCTTTGCAGATGTTCTCCTGACTGCCCAGGTTGCCGATGTGGGACACGCCGATGCAGGTGATGATGCCCACATCCGGGCGGGCGCAGCGGCTCAGCCGCTCGATCTCGCCCAGGTGGCTCATGCCCATCTCGACGACGGCATATTCGGTCTCGTTCCCGATGCGGAACATCGTGCGGGGCAGGCCCAGCTCATTGTTCTGGTTGCCCTCGGTCTTGATGGTATTGCCGAAGCCCTCGATGGCAGCATAGCACATCTGCTTGGTGGTGGTCTTGCCCACGCTGCCCGTCACACCCACGACTCTGGGGTGGAACTGGCTGCGGTAGTTGGCCCCCATCACCATCATGGCATGGTAGCTGTCCGCGCAGAGCACGGCCTTTTCCGCCGGGACACCCTCGACCGGGTGGTTCAGCACCACACAGAAGGCCCCGGCTTCCAGCGCCTTGGCTGCAAAGTCGTGGCCGTCGAATCGTTCGCCCGGAAAGGCCACAAAGATGCAGCCGGGGCAGACCTCGCGGCTGTCGGTGGTCACAAGGGACACTTCGGCGTCCCCGGTGTCAAAGCCTTCCGGCGCAAGGCCGTTCAGCAGAATGCTTGCTCTGATCTTTTCCATACGATACTCTCCCTTTTCCTGATATCACTCGATCGTTTTCCATACGAGATGCCGTTCCTCTTACTAACAGCCCCCAGCAGATTGGATCCTCACGACCCGGCTGCCAATGGCTCTCCCTTGGGGAGAGCTGGCGCGATGCGCCTGAGAGGGTTTACCCGCAGGTGATGGTCACGAGGGTGCCGCGCTGGACGCTGGCCCCCGCCGCCTCACTCTGCTCCTGGACCAGGCCGTTCGCATCGCCGGCCACAATGCAGTTGAGCCCGGCTGCTGCCAGCATCTGGCGGGCAAAATCCGCGCTCTTGCCCGTCACATCCGGCACCTCCGTGTGCCTGCCTTCATACGTATCGGTATACAGATACACCGTGGTGCCGTAGGGCACCTCCGCGCCTGCGCGCGGGTACTGGTAGGTGACCACCGCGCCCGCCTGGCTGGCGTCGCTCTCGGCCAGCTGGTGCTTGAGGCCCTTGATGTTCAGCGAGACCTGCGCATTGCTCCACTCGTTGCCGATGAGGTTGGGCACTTTGACGATGGTGCCGCTGCGGTCAGTGCCGTCGGTGGCGATGCCAAGGTAGGGCGCGATCTCACTGATGATGTTGCCGACGACGGGCGCAGCCAGAATGGACGAGTAGTCCGTTTTGGCGTTGTTGGGGTCGTCGAGCATGACGTAGACGAGGATCTCCGGGTCGTCGGCGGGCAGGACCGCCACAAAGGAAGCGACCTTCTTGTAGTCGCCATCGCTGCGGCGGTCCATGTTCAGCTGCTCGGACGTGCCGGACTTGCCGCCAATGCGGTAGCCTGCCACATAGGCGCGGCCGCCGCCGCCCTGGGTGCCGTCCGCCACTTCATATTCCATGATCTGGCGGATAGCCTTGCTGGCGTTCTCGCTGATGACCTGGCGGCGGACGTTTGCCCCCACCTCTTCGATGACGTTGCCGTTCTGGTCGGTGATCTTATCCACCACATGGGGGGTGACGAGATAGCCGCCGTTGACGGCAGCGGAGATGGCCGTGCAGACCTGCAGCGGCGTGACCGCCATGGCCTGGCCGAAGGCCGACGAGGCCAGCTCGACTTCGCCCAGGCGGCTCTTGCTGTAATACTGCATGAAGTTCGTCTCGCTGGGCAGGTCCACGCCGGTGCGCTCGGTGAAGCCGAAGGCGTCAAAGTAATCATAGAACAGGCTGGAACCGATGCGCTGGCCCAGCTGGATGAAGTAGATGTTGCAGCTGTTCCGCAGCGCTTCGGCCAGATTCTGGACGCCGTGGGCCTTTTTGCCGGCACAGTGATAGGTCTCCTTGGCGACGCCGTAGGCACCGGAACAGTTCAGCGTGGTGTTGATGGTCGCCTTGCCGGAGTCCACCCCCATGGCCGCCGTGATGACCTTGAAGACGCTTCCGGGGTAGTACAGCTCGGTGATGGTCTTGTTCTTCCACTGGATGTCGCGGTAATAGCCGGAATAATCGCCCTCCGGGTCCAGCACCTTGTTGCCGTTCGCATCTGTGACATAGCTGCCGTCCTCATTCTTGAGGTAGATGCCGTAGAGCTCCGGTTCGGCGTGGACCAGCTCGTTGAGATAGGCCTCGTTGGCGGTGTAATCCAGCGCGTTATTGGGGTCGAAGTCCGGCTTGGAGGCCATGGCCAGAATGGCACCGGTCTTGACATTCATTACGATGGCCGCGCCGCGGTTCTCGACGTTGTTGGCCGAGATGGCCTCGTTCAGGTAGCGCTCCGCCACCTCCTGGATGTTCACATCCAGCGACAGCACCAGATTGGAGCCGTCCTTGGCAGCGTAGGTGGTGGCGTTTTCGTCCGCGATGGCATTGCCGTAAGCGTTGCGCAGGGTGATGGTGCGGCCATTGACGCCCGCCAGCGTGGATTCGTAGGATTTTTCCAGGCCGTAGGTGCCGTAGCCGTCGGCATCGCAGAAGCCCAGCACCGCCGCCGCAAAGGCTCCGTAGGGATAATCCCGCTGGAAGCTCTTGGTGGACGAGACCGAGATGCGGCCCTTGCGGATGCCCTTGTCGGCATCGGCCTTTTTGTGAGCCTTGTTATACGCGGTGACGTATTGTTCAATGGACAGCTTGATGGCGTTGTTCACCTTGGTGGCCAGCGTCTGGTAGGCCGAGTCGCTCTTGGACAGAGCATCGTACACCGCCTGATACTGGGTCTGGTAGGCCGCCGAGGAGGTATCCACGCTGTCCAGGCTCTCACCATCGCCGGAGAGCAGCCGCAGGGTGATCTGGGTGCTGACCTCCTGCAATGCGGCAGGGTCGGCCGTCCTGGTCACCTCGCCGGTGTCGTCGTTCTTGCTGCTGGTGAACAGGGCCGTGCTGTAGCTGGGGTCGGCCCAGATGGTCCAGACCACGCTGGTGGAGGCCAGCGTGATGCCGGACGTGTCGTAGATCTCGCCGCGGGTCGCCTGGATGGTGCTGTCCAGCAGCTGCTGTTGGGCCGCATACTGGCGGAAGGTCGCGCCGTTCTTGATCTGGATATTGTACAGGCTGTGGATGACGATGCCTGCCGCCGCCACGACGAACACCACCGCTGCGCCAAAGCTGAAATGCCGCAGCCGTGCGCTCAGCCGCTCGTGCGAGTCGGCGCGGCGCAGCCGGTAAAGCCCTTTTTTGTTCTTGGAGGATGGTTCCTGCATGTTGGTTTGACTCCTGAGAAACCGAAAAAGCGTGCGCTGCCGCACGCTTTTCCTGTTTTATTTTAGTTTGCGCGGTTCACGCGGCCCATGACCATCATGGCACCGTCGTGCAGCAGGTCAGTCCACTGCCGCACAGCGGACTCCTTGCGGACGAGGACGCTGCCCTCGTCCAGGCGGATGTAGGTGATCTGGCTCTGGTCGATCTTCATCAGACCGAGGCGGGTGGCCGTCTCTTCCACGCTGGTGATGTTGGTGCGGTTGTTCAGTGCACTGTTGTAGTAGGTGTACTGGCTCTGCTCGCTGACGAGTTCCGCCTTGGCGTTCTGGATCTTGCTGTTCAGCTCCACCAGCTGGGACTCGCTCCACAGCAGGCTGACGGCAAAGCCCACCAGCAGCGCCGCCGAGAGCAGCTGCAATGCGTGCTGCATGGCAGCGCGCACCGGGTTCAGCCGGGGCTTGCCGCCTTTTTCCACCCGCAGCGGAACGTTCCGCTGCGTCTGGGGTGCTCTTCTGCGGCGCACCTCTGTCATATCATATGCTGCCTGGCCCATGGTACTCTCCTCCTCACTGATACTCCGCGGTGGTTAAATTTTTTCAAGAACGCGGAGATGTGCCGACCGGCTGCGCCGGTTCTCTTCCAGCTCCTGCGTATTTGCTTCGATGGGTCTGCGGGTGATGAGTTTTGCTTTGGCCCTGCCGCCGCAGACGCAGACCGGGAACTCCGGCGGGCAGGTGCAGGCGGTGGCCCAGCGGCGGAACTTGTTCTTCACCAGCCGGTCTTCCAGCGAGTGGAAGGTGATGATGCACAGCCGCCCGCCGGGGGCCAGATGCTCAAAGATGGTGTCCATGCCCTCTTCCAGTGCGTCCAGCTCGTGGTTGACCGCAATGCGCAGCGCCTGGAAGGTGCGGCGGGAGGGGTTCTTGTTCTTGCGCCGCTCGGCCGCCGGCATGGCGCTGGCCACGATGTCGGCCAGCTGCAATGTCGTCTCGATGGGGGAAGCCTCCCGTGCCTCGACGATCTTGCCCGCGATCTGCCAGGCGAAGGGTTCTTCGCCGTAATCCTTGAGGATGCGGGCCAGCTCCTCCCGGCTCTCGGTGTTCACAAGGTCGGCGGCAGTCTCGCCCTCCTGGCTCATCCGCATGTCCAGCGGAGCGTCTGCCCGGTAGGAAAAGCCTCTGGCGGCATCGTCCAGCTGGTGGCTGGAAACGCCGAGGTCCAGCAGCGCTCCGTTGATCTTGTCGATGCCCAGCTGTTCCAGAGCTTGTCCCGCATAGCGGAAGTTGATCTGCACCACGGTGGCAGGCAGCCCGGCCAGCCGCGCCCGCGCGGTCTGCACCGCGTCCGGGTCCTGGTCCAAAGAGATGAGCCTGCCGCCCTGTTCCGCGTCCAGCCGCAGCGCGATCTGGCGGGAATGCCCCGCACCGCCTGCGGTGCCATCCAGATAGATGCCTGCCGGGTCAATGGCAAGGCCGTCCAGGCACTCGTTCAAAAGCACAGGCACATGCTCAAACGAGGCCGGGTCAAAGGCTTGTCCGATCGTTTCACTGCCCATAGGGCCCAGCCTCCTTTCTGTCGTTTCAAGTTGCGTATCATCCGGCGTTTTCACGCTGTTTTTTCCGTTTTTCGCCGTGTTTTTCTGCCCGCAGGCACACACTGCCCCAAGGCATCTCTCTGATACAGTTTTATTGTAACAAAACCGCCCTGCGAATGCAAGGCTTTTCGGGCTGGTTTTTCTCTCAAAATGTCACAAAAAAAGCCCCTGCAAGCCGTCAATTTTGCTTGCAGGGGCAAATGGGTTTTTCCGACAAATTCCGCTCACTGGGGTTTCCGGGGCGTCTGGCGCAGATTGGCGCGGACGTTCCGGACCTGCGCAGCGTTCTCTGCCATGGTCTCCTCGGTGGTCTTGAGCATATTATCACAGTAGTCGGTCACGGTCTGGCGGACGGTGCGGGCCTCGGTCTGGGCGGCTGAGACGATCTCGGAGGCGCGCTGCTGGGCCGCCTTGACGATCTCCGCCTCGCTGACAAGGATGCGGGCGCGGTCCTCGGCCTTTTTCACGATGGCCTGGGCCTGGGCGTTGGCCGAATCAATAAGCTGGGCGCGGTCGCTGACAATGGACTGTGCCTGCCGCAGCTCCACGGGCAGGTTCTGGCGGATCTCGTCCAGATAATCCCGGATCTGCTCCACGTCCACGATCCGCTTGCCGCCCGAAAGGGGCATCCCGGCGCTTTCTTCCAGCGCGTCCTCAATGGTATCCAAAAGCTCGTTCACGTTCATTCCGCATCTTCCTCTCCGGCAGGCTGCATGGGCTTCGTGTACTTCCACAGCAGCACCTTGCCATACTTATACTGTTTCTTCAGCGTCAGGCTGCCCACCTCGGCAGGCAGCACAAGGCCGGTCTCGCTCTCGCACAGGGCAATGCCGCCGGGCGCCAGCACCTTTTCCACGCTGGGAAGGATCTTTTCCAGCGTACCACCGTGGAACGGCGGGTCCAGCAGAACCAGGTCGAACTGCTCACGGCAGGCGGAAAGATACCGCGCCGCCTCGCCGATGTTGACACGGCTGCGGTCGAACACGCCGCAGGTCTTGCAGTTCTTCATCACGATGTTGACGGCCTCGCGGTTCTCGTCCAGGAACACGCACCGTGCCGCCCCGCGCGAGAGGGCCTCGATGCCGAGCTGGCCGCTGCCTGCGTACAGGTCCAGCACCCGTGCGCCGGGCAGGTCGAACTGAACGATGCTGAACATCGCCTCCTTGACCTGGTCGAGGGTGGGGCGGGTGATATCGGTGCCGGGCAGGGCCTCCAGCCGTCTGCCCCGTGCGTCTCCTGCAATGACTCGCATGTGGTTGCCTCCTTTTGCATTCCGTTTTATGTATCTTTATATTATTGTCAAGACACCGTACTTTGTCAAGGCCCGCGTTGCACTGCGGCCGCAAGTGTGCTAAAATCAGGGCAGAGCGCCCCCCTGTTCCGGGGCGCATGGTCAAAAGGAGAGATTCAACGTATGAAAGTCCTGCTCATCAACGGCAGCCCCCATGAGAAAGGCTGCACCTACACCGCTCTGTCCCTCATCGCGGAGGAGCTGAACCGCGCCCACATCGAGACCGAGATCTTCAACGTCGGCACCCGGCCCGTCGGCGGCTGCATCGGCTGCGGCGGCTGTGCCGCAGGCAGCGGCTGTGTCTTTGGCGGCGTGGTCAACGAGGCCATCGAAAAAGCCAGGACCGCCGACGCCTTCGTCTTCGGCAGCCCGGTGCACTATGCCTCGGCCTCCGGCAACATGACCAGCTTTATGGACCGCCTGAGCTACGCAGGCGGCAAGTATCTGGCCTACAAGCCTGCCGCCATCTGCTGTTCGGCCCGCCGCGGCGGCACCACCACCACGCTGGACCAGCTGGTCAAGTACCCGGAGTTCTTCCACATGCCGCTGGTCAACGGCTCCTACTGGGCCATGGTCCACGGCTCCAACCCCGCTCAGGTCCTGCAGGACGAAGAGGGCTGCGCCGTGATGCGGGAACTGGGCCGGAACATGGCCTGGCTGCTCCAGTGCATCGAGGCCGGCAAGGCCGCCGGCATCCGGCACCCGGAGAATCCCCGCCGCCCCATGACGAACTTCATCCGATAAGCAGCCACGCCCGCAAAGCCTGACCGGCACTGCCCGGCCGGGCTTTTCTGCTGCCATCCGCCGCTTTTGTTCCAGAAAAAGTGAGAAATCCCGCAGAAACAGCGCCTGCATCCTTTTTTCGTTCATAACTTTGTGGTAACATGAAGATAAGTATTTTTTACCATGACGGAGAGCAGACTATGGAACACTACGATTGGAACGACGGCTGGACCTTCACCCCGGTATTCGACCCCGCCATCGTGCGGCCGGAATGTCCGGATCTGCCCCTGACCCCGGTGCGCATCCCGCACACGGTCAGGACGCTGCCCTACAATTACTGCAATGAGAACGATTACCAGCGGCTCTGCGGCTACCGGCGGGAGTTTTTTGCGCCCAAAGAGTGGCAGGGCCGCACGGTCCTGCTGACCTTTGAGGCCGTGGCGCACGACGCCACCGTCTTCTGCAACGGCCGCCGGGTGTTTCATCATGGCTGCGGCTACACGGCCTTTACTGTGGACCTGACCGAATCCCTCCGCCTGGGGGAGCAGAACGTCGTGGCCGTCCGGTGCGACAGCCGGGAAGACCTGAACATCCCGCCCTTCGGCGGGCAGATCGATTTCCTGACCTACGGCGGCATCTACCGCGCCGTCTCGCTGGACGTGAAGGAGCCTGCCTACCTGCGGGACATCTTCATCGAGGCGCAGGCCGAGGGCGATTTCCGCATCTACACCTCCACCGTGGGCGAGACGGTCGGCTGCACCTTGCAGGCCGAGATCCGCAGCCCCGCCGGGAGCCGGGCACTCTACAGCGGCGAGCTGTCGCTGCCCATCGTGGGCACCCTGAACGGCGTCCACCCATGGAGCATCGGGCACCCCTTCCTGTACACCCTCACCGTGCGGCTCATCCGCCCCGGCACCAGCGGCCTGCCCGACCGAGTGCTGGACGAAAAATCCACCCGGTTCGGCTTCCGGACCCTTCAGTTCGTGGCGGGCGGGCTGTACCTCAACGGCCAGCGGGTGGAGCTGCGCGGCCTGAACCGCCACCAGAGCTACCCCTATCAGGGCTATGCCATGCCGGACAGCATCCAGCAGCTGGATGCCCAGATCCTGAAAAAGCAGCTGGGCTGCAACGCAGTCCGCACCAGCCACTACCCCCAGAGCCAAGCCTTCCTCGACGCCTGCGACGAGCTGGGGCTTCTGGTCTTTGTGGAGATGCCGGGCTGGCAGCACATCGGCGACGAGAGCTGGCAGGCGCAGGCATTGCAGAACTGCCGCGAGATGGTCTGCCAGTGCCGCAACCATCCCAGCGTCTTTCTGTGGGGCGTACGGGTCAACGGCAGCCCCGACGATGAAGCTTTCTACAAGCGCACCAATGAGGCCGTCCGGCGGCTGGACCCCACCCGCCCCACCGGCGGTGCCCACATCCGCCGCAAAGACCAATTGCTGGAAGACGTCTACGCCTACAACGATTTTTCCTACACCGGGCGGGGGGCTGGCTGCGAGAACCGCTCCGCCGTCACGCCCGACCTGCGCAAGGGCTACCTCATCAGCGAGTTCGGGGGCCAGCAGTTCCCGGCCAAGACCTTTGACGACGAGCCGCACCGGCTGGCCCAGGCCCTCCACCACGCGGCCGTCCTGAACGATGCCATCGCCCAGCCGGGCGTGGCGGGCAGCTTTGGCTGGTGCATGGCCGATTACAACACCCACCGGGAGTTCGGCAGCGGCGACCGCATCTGCTACCACGGTGTGCTCGACTCGTTCCGGAACCCGAAACTCTCCGCCGCCGTCTATGCCAGCCAGAAGACGCCCCGCTCCCCCTCCGACATCGTGCTGGAAGTTTCGTCCAGCATGGCGCTGGGCGACCACCCCGGCGGGTTTGCCGGGGCCTGCTGGGTGTTCACCAACGCCGAGAGCGTCCGGCTTTACCGCGGCAACGATTTCATTGCCGAGTTCAGCCCGGACCGCCGGGGCCGGTTCGCGGCGCTGCCCCATCCGCCCATCGAGGTGCAGGATTTCGTCGGCTCCCTGCTCGAAAAGTATGAGGGGCTGGACCCCGTGGTCGCGCCGCAGGTGGCCGCCATCCTCAACGAGATGCGCCGGGACGCGCTGAGCCTTTCGCCCCTGAGCCGGGCGCGGCTGCTCTCGCTGCGGCTGAGCTGGAATGACCTGCTCCGGATGTACTACAAGTACATTGGCGTCCTCGGCTCGCCCTCCAGCGTCTACCGGTTCGAGGCCGTGTGGCATGGGCGCACCGTCCGCACCGTGGTGCGGGAGCCAGTGCAGAGCGTCCGGCTGGAGTGCACGGTCTACAATCCCCTGCTGACGGACGGCCCCACCTGGGACTGCGCCGCCGTCAGCCTGCGGGCCATCGACCAGAACGGCAACTTCCTGCCCTACTGCGGCGAGGCTGTTCAGCTGAGCGTGGAAGGCCCGGTCCGGATCCTCGGCCCCAGCGTCGTGCCGCTGCGGGGCGGCATGGCGGGCACCTACCTTGCCACCACCGGCCGGGCAGGCCGCGCCGTGCTCCACTGCAAAATGGAGGGCGCGCTGGACACCGAAGCCGTGCTCACGGTGCGCAAGCGTTCTTAAATCCCGTCCTTTCATGATAGATTTGCACTCCGTTCAAAGTTTTATCATGTTTGGCTGATATTCTATGGGTGTAAAGAGTTTATGGGACGGCTTCGGCCGTCCCCTTTTGAAGAGTTTGAGGACAAAGGACTGTACGAATATGAGAGAAAAACTTCGCCGCTTTATGATCGGCCGCTACGGCACCGACGGCCTGAACCAGTTTCTGAGCATTGCCTCTCTGGTTCTGCTGCTCATCGCCATCGTCAGCCGCATCAGCCTGTTCACCTGGCTGGGTGTGGTGCTGCTGGGCTTCTGCTATTATCGCACCTTCAGCCGCAACATCTCGAAGCGGACCGAAGAGAATTACAAGTTCTACACCCTCAAAGACCGGGTGGACAACAAGTTCCGGGGTCTGAAAGAGCAGTGGGCCAACCGCAAGGTCTACCACTATTACCGCTGCCCCCAGTGCCGCCAGAAGCTCCGTGTGCCCCGCGGGCGCGGCCGCATCCAAATCTCCTGCCCCCGCTGCGGCACCCAGTTCATCAAGAAGAGCTGAGCCATGTTCGGATATGTGATCCCGAATCAGGCTGCGCTTTCGCCGGAAGCGCAGGCGCGGTACCGCTCAGCCTACTGCGGGCTCTGCCGCCGCATCGGTGCGCTGCACGGCCTGCGCGGGCGGCTGACCTTGAGCTATGACCTGACCTTCTTGAATCTGCTGCTCTCCAGCCTGTACGATGGCGAGACCGCGCTGCTCACCGGCGCCGACCACTGCCCCATCCACCCCATCCGGAAGGTGGACTGGCGTTCCAGCGGGCCAACCGATTACTGCGCCGACCTGAGCGTTGCGCTCCACTACTACAACGCGCAGGACAAGTGGAACGACGACCGCAGCCTGCTGGGGCTGGGGTTCGAGGCGCTGCTCGCCGCCCCCACTGCGGCAGCCGCCGAACGCTGGCCCCGGCAATGCAGCGCCATCCGCGCCTGTCTGGACCGGCTGGCGCAGTACGAGGCCGAGGGCAGCGAAGACCTGGACGCCGTGTCCGGCTGCTTTGGCGACCTGATGGCGGAATTGTTCGACTACAAGCAGGACCACTGGTCTCCGGAGCTGCGCAGCATCGGCTTTCATCTGGGCAAATACATCTACCTGCTGGATGCCTACGACGACCTCGACCGCGACCTGAAAAAGGGAGCCTACAACCCGCTGCGCAGCCTGCACCAGCTGCCCGGCTACGAAGAAGAGATGCGGGAGATCTTCGAGCTGCTGCTCGCCAACTGTGCCCGCAGCTTTGAGCGCCTGCCCTGCGTGGAGGATGTGGACCTGCTGCGGAACATCCTCTACTCCGGCGTCTGGCTCAAATACAACTGCAAACATGCAAAAAATCCCCCCAGAGCCGCCGAATGAGGCGGTTTCTCTTGATTTTTCAGGCGTTGTCCTGTACACTTAATTTTGTTCGTGCGGCAGCAAGGCCGCGCAAGTTCGTAGAGACGTGAGGAAGTTGATCCATGAAAGACCCCTATGAGGTGCTGGGCATCCAGCGCGGAGCCAGCGAGGAAGAAATCAAAAAAGCCTATCGTGCCAAGTGCAAGCGCTGGCACCCCGACCTGAACCCCAACGACCCCACGGCCGAAGAGCACTTCAAGGAAGTGCAGGCGGCCTACGACGCCATCACCAAAGGGGAGACCGGCCCCCAGAACGGCGGCTACGGCAACCCCTACGGCCAGCAGCAGAGCTATGGCGGCTTCTACAGCGGCGGCTATCAGCAGGGCTACAGCCAGCAGGACGGCGACTGGGACTTCGGGTTCGACCCGTTCGGTTTTGGGTTTGGGTTCGGCGGCTACCAGCAGCAGAGCGGGCCGGGCTTCAGCAGCGCAGACACGCCCGAACTGCAGGCGGCGCGCAACTTCATCGTGAACCGCCGCTACGTCGAGGCCCGCCGTGTGCTGGACGGCATCGCGAACCGCACCGCCCGGTGGTATTACCTCTCGTCGCTGGCGAACCAGGGCCTGGGCAACAGCATCGACGCCCTGCAGGACGCCCGCCGCGCCGCCCAGATGGAGCCGGGCAACACCGAATACCAGGTGCATCTGCGCAATCTGCAAAGCTCTGGCCGCACCTACCGCACCCAGACGACCTATGCCCAGCCGGGCGGCCTGATGCGCTGGTGCTGGAGCATGATCCTGCTGAACCTCCTCTGCAACTGCTGCTGCGGCGGCGGCTGGGGCTGGCGGTTCCGGGGCATCTGATCTCCGCTGATACACTGATACAAAAGACCCCTGCCATGCAGCTGCACGGCAGGGGTCTTCTCATCGTCTGATCGTTTTACTGGATGACGATGGTGCGGGTGATCTTTTCGCAGGAGTAGTTGCCGCCCACGGTCGCGGTCTGGACATACTCGCCCGGCTGGGTGGGCAGGGTGTCGGATCTGCTGCCGAACCAGCCGCCCTTTTTATAGGTGTAGCTGATCTTGCCCTCCGGAACGGGCTGGCCGTCCACTTCCAGCACAGCGCTCAGGTCGTAGTTCTGTGCTTCCTCCACGGTCATCGTTTCGGGCACTTCCTGCGCCCAGTAGGTGCGGACGCCTTCCGTCTTCGGCTTGATGCGGAACATGGCCACACCGGCGGTGTTCACGTCGCCGGATTCCAGCGCCACTGCACCGGCCACATAGTTGCCGGACTCGGTCGGCTGTTCATCCACGTAGATGCGGCTGAAGGCGCCATCCGGCAGGAATTTTCGGATGAGATCCAGCGCCAGCTTCAGGCCGGTGGAAACGTCCTTGATGGTGGGCATATAGAATTGCAGCACATCCATCACCGAAACGACCTCGTCGGCCACCCGCAGCAGTACGCTCACGTCGTTGCCGTCAATGAGCTGCTTGATGTAGGCGTAGAGGTTGAATTCTTCCTGCTGATCCGGCGTAGCGGACATCTTGCGCGGCAACGGGATCATCTTGAGCAGGGTGCGGATCTTGTCCGAGAGGACCAGCGTCACATAACCCTTTGCCTCGCCCTTGGTGCCAATGACCACACCGATATACTGGGTGTCGGCGGGTTTGGTCACGACGCTGAGGGTGAACGGCGAACCATAAACCAACTCACCCGAAGTGGTCAGGCGGATGGAAACGACATCATTGCTTTCCTCGACATCTGCACTTTCTGCGGCGGGCAGCAGATCCCCCGCCGACGCTGCAAACGCCGGGGTAACGGCCACGCTCAGCGTCAGAAGGACGGCGAGCAGCAGCGAGATCATCCTTTTGGTCTTCATATGGCAGACCTCCTGTTTGCATTTCAAAGGTTGCGGTCGTGCGGCGGGAAACTTCCCGCCGGGCCAAAAATTGCTTTGGACCAACTTTATTTTACCGCATCCTGCCCTTTGGGTCAATAACGGGATTCAAGTAACTCAAAGTTTTGATGTAAAAACTGCCGCCGTGATTTTGTACGGCGGCAGTTTCTTCAGCTCTTTACAGCTTGCTCAGCTGGGGGCCCTGGGCGGTATCCTTGACGGCCCAGCCCATCTCGGTCAGCTGGGCGCGGATGGCATCGGCGGTGGCCCAGTCCTTGGCTTTCTTGGCCGCAGCACGCTTTTCGACCAGCTCGGTCACTTCGGCGGGCACCTCGTCCTTCTTGCGGTTGTACATCAGGCCCAGCACGTCGGTGATCTCGTCGAACGCCTTGGCGGCAGCTTCAAGCGCTTCTTTGGTGGAAGAAGCGGACAGGGTGTTGATCTCCTTGACCAGATCGAACACCGCAGCCAGCGCATCGGGGGTGTTCAGGTCGTCGTCCATGGCCTTGCAGAATTTGGTGCGGGCCTCGTCGGCCTTGGCCTTCAGGCTCTCGTCGGTGCCGAACTCACTCTTGCTCAGGGCGAAATCGAGGTTTTCGCGGCAGGTGTACAGGCGCTCCAGGCTGTTCTTGCAGCTCTCGATGAGGTCTACGGTGTAGTTCAGCGGCATCCGGTAGCCTGCGGTCAGCATGAAGTAGCGGATCGGCTCATAGCCGTAGAGGTTGGCCACATCGCGGACGGTGAAGAAGTTGTGCAGGCTCTTGGACATCTTCTGATTGTCCACATTGATGAAGCCGTTGTGCATCCAGTAGCGGGCGAACGCACAGCCGTTGGCGCACTCGCTCTGGGCGATCTCGTTCTCGTGGTGGGGGAAGATGAGGTCCTGCCCGCCGCAGTGCAGGTCAATGGTCTTGCCCAGATGGGTGCGGCTCATGGCGCTGCACTCGATGTGCCAGCCGGGGCGGCCCATGCCGTAGGGGCTTTCCCAGGCAGGCTCGCCGGGCTTGGCGGCCTTCCAGACAGCGAAGTCGGCGGGGTCTTCCTTCAGGTCATCCTCCATCTGGCTGCGCAGCTCGCGGTTGCCGCTCTCCAGATCGTCCAGCTTGAGGTGGCTGAGCTTGCCGTACTCCGGGTCGCTCTTGACGCGGAAGTAGACGTCGCCGTTCTTGGCCACATAGGCGTGGCCGGAGTCGATCAGGTCCTTGACGATGTCCAAAATCTGCTGGATGTGCTCGGTGGCGCGGGGCTGGACGGTGGGCTTTTTGCAGTTCAGACCGGCGGCATCCTTGAGGTACTCGGCCTCAAACCGCTGGGCGACTTCCTTCATGGAGGTACCCTCTTCCTGGCCCTTCTTGATGAGCTTATCGTCGATGTCGGTGATGTTGGACACATAGATGACCTTGTTGCCGCGGTATTCCAGATAGCGGCGCAGGGTGTCGAACACGATCAGCGGGCGGGCGTTGCCGATGTGGATATAGTTGTAAACGGTCGGGCCGCAGACGTAGATGCGGTACTCGCCGGGCACCTGCGGCACGAACTCTTCCTTCTGGCGGGTCAGGGTGTTGAAAATCTGCATAAAAAACCTCTCCTTTTGTGTGGCAGACAGAAGCCGCAAAAATAAAAAAGCCCTCCTCGCTGTACCCTGGTACAGCAACGAAGGCGGTTCTCATTCCAAATCGCGGTTCCACTTCTGTTTGTCGCTCAAAGCCGGTAACGGCGGCCGCCGCACTGCGATACTGTCCTTCCCGCAGTGTGCTCTCCAGGCGCACTTCCCGCAGTCCTCTGCAAACAGGCTCCCAGCCAACGGCCCGTTCTCTCTGTGCAGACGCTCCCTGCGCTACTCTGCCCGGATCAACGCATTTGTTCTGATACAGATTTATTATATCTGTCCGGCCTACGAAAGTCAAGGCAGCAAATCCTGATTTTATCTTGCGGAGCGTCGAATTTTATGGTATTTTAACAAGAAAAAATGACCGCCCAAATGCTTCCCCAAGCACACGGTCATTTTCTCTTTGACGTGTCAGTAAGGAGCTAGCCGTTTTGCCGGGTAGCGCCTTTTGCATCTTTATTATAGAGTTTTTTTTATGATTTGTCAATCATTTTACGGAGGTCCTCCATGCAGCTTTTGACCGAACGCCTTTTTCTCATCCCGCTGCTACCGGATGGGATGCACGCCTGCCCGCCTGAGCGCAGCTTTTTCGGCATTCCCCTTTACATCTCCCTCAACTTGTGCCATAATTTACTATATTAAAGGGAAGCGTCTCCGGCTCCGGCAATTCGGCCGGTCTGGAGCGCAAGAGAGGGGTAAACTGCCATGAGTAAAACGATCATCCCGACAAACTACACGCCTGCGCTGAATCTGTACGACACCCAGCGCGCCATCGGCACCGTGAAGCGACTGTTCGCAGACACGCTCTGCGCCACGCTGAACCTCTACCGTGTGTCCGCACCGCTGTTCCTAGAGGCCTCCACCGGCCTGAACGACGACCTGAACGGCGTCGAGCGGAAGGTCACCTTCGACATCAAGGACAGCGGCACCGAGGCGCAGGTGGTGCAGTCGCTGGCCAAGTGGAAGCGCAAAGCCCTGAAGGACTACGGCTTCCGGGTGGGCAAGGGCCTGTACTGCGACATGAACGCCATCCGCCGCGATGAGGAGCTGGACAACCTCCACTCCGTCTACGTGGACCAGTGGGACTGGGAGAAGGTCATCCGTGAAGAGGACCGCAACGAAGCCTATCTGAAGAATGTCGTGCGCTCCATCGTGTCGGCGGTCTGCGCCACCGAGATGAACCTCCACGCTATGTTCCCCCAGCTGCAGGACCTGCCCCTGCACACCCCGAACGTGACCTTTATCACCACCCAGGAACTGGAAGACCTGTACCCTGACCTGACCCCGAAGGAGCGCGAGAACGCTTTCGTCAAGGAAAACGGCACCACTTTCCTGATGAAGATCGGCGCCCCGCTGAAGAGCGGCAAGCCCCACGATGGCCGTGCGCCCGACTACGACGACTGGGACCTGAACGGCGACCTGCTGTTCTGGAACGAGCCGCTGCAGTGCAGCTATGAGCTGAGCAGCATGGGCATCCGCGTCAGCCCCGAAAGCATGGACCGGCAGCTGACCATGGCAGGCTGCGACGACCGCCGCGCCCTGCCGTTCCACAAGGCCGTTCTGTCCGGCGAGCTGCCCTACACCATCGGCGGCGGCATCGGCCAGAGCCGCCTGTGCATGCTGCTGCTGGGCAGTGCCCACATCGGCGAGGTCCAGGCCAGCGTCTGGGATCAGGCCACACACGAAGCCTGCGCCAAGGCCGGCATTCCGCTGCTGTAACGACCGGCGTTCTTTCCAAGGCTGCCCCATGGGTCTTCCCGCGGGGCAGCCTTTTTGCACCGTGCAAAAATTTCCAAAAACTTTTTTGCTTTTCCCCTTGACAGAACGCTGTGTTCTGTCTATACTGAACACAGTTCATTTTGAGGTGATCGCATGAATCTTACCGCAACCTCCAAAGAGGATATCTTAAAAGCCAGTCGTGCCCTCATCCAGCAAAATGGATGGGCAGCGGTCAACATCCGCGCCGTGGCTGCGGCCTGCGGTGTGTCGGTGGGCTGCATCTACAACTACTTTGCATCCAAGACCGAGCTGGTGAGCGCCACGGTGGAAAGCATCTGGAACGATATCTTCCACCGCCCGGAGGACGAAGCCGTCTTCCGGGACACGCTGGCCTGTGTCCGCTGGATGTATCGGCAGTTGGAATACGGCTGCGCCCAGTATCCCGGCTTTTTCACCCATCACTCCCTTGGCTTTATGCACCAGGGCACGGCGGATGGAAAACAGCAGATGCAGCAGGCGTGGCAGCACATCCTGCGACAGCTGTGTCTCGTCCTGCAGCAGGACCCCAACGTCCGGCCGGACGCCTTCAACGACCAGTTCACCGCCGAACGGTTTGCCGGGGTCCTGTTTTCCCAGATGCTTTCCGCGCTGGTGCAGCAGGATTTCGACCCGTCCATGGTGCTGGAGATCGTCCGGCGGGCCATCTATTAAAAAACTTCCCACGGTTTCGTGGGGATTTTTTATCCGTCAAAGTGAACATTGTTCAATCAAGGAGGTGAGGTTTCGTTCTCTCAGGCAGGAACCCTGCATCCACCCATTTCAGACAACAAAGGAGATTTTTACGATGCGTGCGATCTTTGAAACGCTTTTTGACATTTTTTACTTGCTCACCGTCCTTTCCGTGGGCATCCGCATGATCCGGAACAGCAAAGGCTCCGCCCAGTTCCAGCTGTTTGGCTGGATGGCTGTGGTGCTGGGTGCCGGTGATTCCTTCCATCTGGTGCCCCGCGCACTGGCTCTGTGCACCACCGGCCTTGACAGCTACGCTTTCCAGCTGGGTCTGGGCAAGTGGATCACCTCGGTCACCATGACGGTATTCTATGTGCTGCTGTACTACGTCTGGCGTCAGCGCTACCACATCCAGGGCCAGAAGGCCGTGACCTGGGCCGTCTACGCGCTGTCGGCTGCCCGTGTGATCCTCTGCATGATGCCCCAGAACCAGTGGCTCACCAACCATTCTCCCCTGTCCTGGGGCATCTACCGCAACCTCCCCTTCGCGCTGCTGGGCCTGCTGGTCATCGTGCTGTTCTATCGCAGCGCCAAGGAGAACCACGACACCGCATTCCGCTGGATGTGGCTCACCATCGTGCTGAGCTTCGGCTTCTATATCCCGGTGGTGCTGTGGGGCGATGTGATCCCGGTCATCGGCCTGCTGATGATCCCCAAGACCTGCGCCTATGTGTGGACTGTCCTCATCGGCTATTCTGCCATGAAGGCAGAATACAAGAAAGCGGACTAATCCGTTCCCCCTGCTTCACGCAAAAAAGAGCCTGTTTTCCGGCGGCAGCTGCCGTCAGAAAACAGGCTCTTTTGGTTGCAGTTTATCGGCGTTTTCGGCTGTTGCCCCCCAGCCACCAGACCAGCGCTGCGCAGATCAGGTTCCCGGCCAGGATGCACGCGCACCACAGCACCGTCTGCCGGGGCGTCTGCTCATACACCAGCAAAAAGGGGTAAGGCCCCGTCCACAGACGCTGGTAGTTGGCCCACAGGGCGATGCTTCCGTAGATCGCCGTCGGCACCAGCGCCAGCGGGATGTTCCGGGCCGGGAGCCGCGGCTCCCGTTCCAGAAAGACAAAGGAGACAAAAACGAGGACCGGGTTTAGCAGGTGGTGGTACAGCATGGAGCTTTCCGTCAGCAGGAACACCACGCCGCCCTCATCGGGGTAGTAGGGTGCCAGCACGAAGACCACCGTCAGGAAGGTCAGGGTCAGGCAGCAGGCCGCAATGAACTTCAGCCGCTTGACCCAGCGGGGCAGCGCACGGCCGGACAGCAGCGCCCACAGCTGGCAGACTGCCACCAGCAGGCAGACCGCCGCCGAGAAGAGGTTGGAGTTTTCGGTGTAGAAGGTCAGGGTCTGCTCGCCCACCGCTTCCCAGCTCATCCGGATGGCGATGGGCTCCATCCGCACCACGACCAGGTTCAGCAGGATGGACAACACCCGCCGAAGCTGATCCAAAAGCGAATTTTGTTTCATTTTATTCCAGAATGGATCATTTTGCCGTGTTGATGAAGCTGCGGTTGTCCCACAGATACTTGATGCCGGAGATGGCGGTGGCCGCTGCCACCAGCCAGCACAGCCAGTAGGAGATGAGCCAGACGTTCAGGTTGCCGAGGACGGTATTGCCATAGGTCAGCGAGATACCGAAGAAGTAGAAGATGATGGTCAGCATCTGCAGCACCGTCTTCACCTTGCCCCACATATTGGCCGCGATGACCTTGCCGTCCTTCGCACCGGCGGCGACCATCCGCAGGCCGGACACCGCGAACTCGCGGGCCAGGATGATGCAGAGCACCACGGGGCTGCACACGCCGTCCCGCATCATGTAGATGAGGGCCACCGTGGTCAACAGCTTGTCGGCCAGCGGGTCGGCAAACTTGCCGAAGTCGGTGACCATGTGCCACTTGCGGGCCAGATGGCCGTCCAGATAATCGGTGAAGCTGGCAGCGGCAAAGACGATGCCTGCCACCAGATACCATGTGGCGTTGAAGGTCTCGGTGCCAAACTCGGTCAGCGAGACGAAGATCATGAAGACGGGCACCAGAATGATGCGGCACAGGGTCAGTTTATTGGGCAGATTCATACGTTTTACCCTCCAATTTGTTATTTTTCGACAGTACCATACAGATCGTAAAGGTCGCTGTCGTCCACCAGGATGTCATAGAACGCGCCGGGATACAGCGGCTCTTCGCTGGAAACGCAGACGTTGCCGTCCACTTCGGGGGCATCGGCTGCGGTGCGGCAGAGGTACAGGCCGCTCTCGTCGTCGATGCCGTCGCAGATGACGCGGACGGTCTGGCCCACCTTGGCCGCCTGCTTCTGGGCCATGATGCCGGTCTGGATCTGCATCACCAGCTCGGCGCGCTTCTCCTTGACCTCCTGCTCGATCTGGCCGTCCATGCGGGCGGCCACGGTGTTCTCCTCAGCCGAGTAGGCAAAGCAGCCCAGACGGTCGAACTGCACTTCCTTGACGAAGTTGCACAGGTCTTCGAACTGCTCCTCGGTCTCGCCGGGGAAGCCTGCGATCAGGGTGGTGCGCAGGGTGATGCCGGGGATCTCGCGGCGCAGCTTGCCGATGACGTCCAGCAGCTCCGCGCGGTTGGAGCGGCGGTTCATGTTCTTGAGGATGACATCGTTGCAGTGCTGGATGGGCAGATCGAGGTAAGGCAGGACCTTCTCGTTCCGCTTCATGGCGGCAATGAACGCATCGGTGATCCGCTCCGGGTAGGCGTACATGATGCGGATCCACTCGATGCCCTGGACCTTGTTCAGCTGATCCAGCAGCTCGCAGATGCTGCCGGGCTTGCCCCAGTCCTCACCATAGGCGGTGGGGTCCTGCGCCACGATGATAAGCTCCTTGACGCCCTCACCGGCCAGCCAGCGGGCCTCGGCCACACAGTCGGCCATATCACGGCTGCGCAGCGGGCCGCGGATACCGGGGATGGCGCAGTAGTGGCAGCGGTTGTTGCAGCCTTCGGCGATCTTTAAGTACGCATAGTGGGCGGGGGTGCCGATGACGCGCTTGCCGCCCAGCGGGAAATCCTTCTTCAGGCCGTAGCTTTCGAGGTGGTCCTCGCCGTTGAACAGGCGGGCCACGATGGAGTCAATGGCCTTGTTGGAGGCGCAGCCGACCACGGCGTCCACTTCGGGGATCTCCTCCTCGATCTGGCTGCGGTAGCGCTCGGCCAGGCAGCCAGTGACGATGACCTTCAGATCGGGGTTCTGCTGCTTGTAGGAGCAGGCTTCGAGGATGTTCTCGATGGCCTCGGTCTTGGCGCTCTCGATGAAGCCGCAGGTGTTGACCAGAATGACATCGGCCTCACCCAGCTCGGCCACGGTCTCGTGCCCGGCAGACAGCAGGATGTGGACCATGCCGTCCAGATCGACCTGGTTCTTCGGGCAGCCAAGGGAAATACATGCAATTTTCATAAGGGGATGCTACTCTCTTTCTTCTACAATTGGGTTCTCCTTCATGCAACCTCTCCGTCAATGCTTCGCATTGCCACCTCCCCTTGTAGGGGAGGCCTTGGCAGTCCTCGCAAAGTTTCTGGTTTTGCCAGAGGCTCCCCTACTAGGAAAGACTCCCCCGGCCGGGGGAGGTGGCGTGTAAACGCCAGAAGGGGAATGGCTGTCGAGCGGATGCGAGACTGAGAGGTTGTACAGAGGATCTGTTACTCTTCTTCGATCCGTTTAATCGCTTCCTTAATAACGGCATATGCAAAGCCCCGGCGCATCAGAGCGGCCACCACGAGGTCGCGGCGTCCGGCTTCCAGTTTTTTGCGGTAGCGGCTGGCCACCAGCGCGGCGGCGGCTTCCAGCTCCGGGTCTTCCCCGGTCTCGTCGGCGGCATAGACCGTGTCCAGCGCCTGTTCGATCTGCGGGGCGCTCAGGCCCTTCTGCCGCAGGTTCTGCGCGGCAGCGCGGCGGCTTTTTTTCGCCGCCAGCAGGCCATGGGCGCGGGTCTCGGCATAGCGCGCATCGTTGACATACTCCCGCTCCACCATCTCAGCCACCACGGCGGCAGCCGTCTGCTCGGCAAAGCGGCGGTTCAGCCGCTCGTAGAGGCCGCCGGAGGACAGCTCCTGCCCGGCCAGCAGCTCCATCGCGCGGGCACGGGCCTTGGCCGCATCGGTGGATTTTTCCGCCTCGTCCAGCGGGCGGCGGGCTCCACGGTAAAATGCCATTTACTCTTCCACCATGATGTCCAGTTCGCTCTCGCTGCTGCGGACGGGTGCCTTGACCACCGGCTCCTTGGCCGGGGCGGACTCGGCCTTGCTGCCGGCGTCCGGTGCAGCGGCGGCTGCCTTTGCGGTGCGGCGGGTGGCATAGAGCTTGTCGGCATTGGCGCGGATCTGGCCCTCGATGTCGTTGGCCAGCTCCGGGTTGTCCCGCAGGAACTGCTTGGCGTTGTCGCGGCCCTGGCCCAGGCGGATATCGCCATAGTTGAACCATGCACCGCTCTTCTGGACGATGCCCAGCTTGACGCCCAGATCGATCAGCTCGCTCATCTTGGAAATGCCCTCGCCGAACATGATGTCGAACTCGGCCTCACGGAACGGAGGTGCCACCTTGTTCTTCACGATCTTGGCGCGGGTGTGGTTGCCGATAAACTGGCCAGAGGAGTCCTTCAGGCCCTCCACACGGCGGATGTCGATGCGCACCGAGGAATAATACTTCAGCGCACGGCCGCCGGTGGTGACTTCGGGGTTGCCGTAGACGACGCCGACCTTCTCACGCAGCTGGTTGATGAAGACGCAGACCGTGTTGGTCTTGCCAATGACGCTGGTCAGTTTGCGCATGGCCTGGCTCATCAGGCGGGCCTGCAGGCCGACGTGGCTGTCGCCCATCTCGCCCTCGATCTCGGCGCGGGGGACCATGGCGGCGACCGAGTCCACGACGATGGCGTCGATGGCACCGGAACGGACCAGCGCCTCGCAGATCTCCATGGCCTGCTCACCGGTGTCCGGCTGGCTGACCAGCAGGTTGTTGATGTCCACGCCCAGTGCCTCGGCATACACGGGGTCCAGCGCGTGCTCGACGTCGATGAAGGCGACCTCGCCGCCCTGCTTCTGAGCCTCGGCCAGGATGTGCAGGGCCAGCGTGGTCTTACCGCTGGACTCCGGGCCGTACACCTCGACGATGCGGCCGCGCGGCACACCGCCCACGCCCAATGCCATATCCAGGCCCAGACTGCCGGTGGAGATGGCTTCCACCTGCATGGCGGCATTGTCGCCCAGCTTCATGACGGCACCCTTGCCGAACTGCTTTTCGATCTGGGCCAGCGCGGTCGCCAGCGCGTCCTTCTTGGCACCCGGCTCGGTCTTCTGGGTCGCGGTGACGACCGTGTTCTGATTCTTTGCTGCCATAGTGTTCTCCTTTGCTGTCCTCTCCCGGCGCGGCTCGTTCCGCCGCCTGCGCGGGGCATTCCGATTCTTTCTCTAATAGTATATCACAAATCCAGAATATTACAACAGGAAGTTGTTTGCTTTTTCGATTATTTTTCCGCTCAAGCTGACCCGCAAGTCGGCGCAAAACCTCGCCCTTCGGGAGAGGTGGCATCGCGCAGCGATGACGGAGAGGGTTTTTCTCGGCACTCCCTCTCAGTCTCGCCTACGGCTCGACAGCTCCCCCGAAGGGGGAGCCTTTGGCAGGCCGGGCAGGCCCACGCGTCTTGCGGCAGGCAGCCGGGCTTTGCGGTCACTTGCAGGGTTTTCTTGCGGTGACAGCCCGGTCGTTGCCGCCGTAGTCCTTCCGGCAGGCGATCCCGACCCAGCCGTTTGCTTCCAGCAGGGCCGTGACGGCTTCCCGCTGCTGCCAGCCGATCTCCAGCGCCAGCGCACCGCCGGGGCGGAGCGCTCTCTGGTAGTGTTCCGCGAGGGCGCGGTAAAATACAAGGCCATCCTCCCCCGCTGCCAGCGCCATGGCCGGTTCCTGCGCCACTTCGGGCTGCAGCTGCCCCATCTCGGCCGCGGTCAGGTAGGGCGGGTTGGACACGATGAGGTCCAGCTCCCCTTCCGGCAGAGTCTCCCAATAGGTGAACAGGTCTCCCTGCACCGGGGTCAGATGCAGCCCATTGGGCAGGCGGGCATTCCGGGTCAGATACGCAAACGCCGCCGGGCTTTTTTCCAGGCTCGTCACCTCTGCCGCCGGGCAGAACCGCTGGACGCCCAGGCCCAGACAGCCGGTCCCGGCGCAGAGGTCCAACACCTTCGGGTGCGGGACGCCCCGCAGCAGTTCAGCAGCGGCCTCGGCCACCACTTCGGTATCGGCACGGGGGCAGAGCACACCGGGCCCCACCGCCAGCTCAAAGTCGAGGAACGGCCAGCTGCCGCAGAGGTATTGCAGCGGCTCACGGTCGGCACGGCGGGCAGTCAGGGCTTCCAGCTGCGCCGCCTGTGCGGCGGTCAGCGGAGCCGTGGCCAGCCGGGCGTCTGCGCCCACTGCCAGCCGGAAGAGTTCGGCGGCATCAAAATCGGCATCGGGGCAGCCCGCCTCGGTGAGCCGGGCCTCCACCTGCCGCAGCGCCGCGCGGGGCAGGATGCCTTCGTTCACCATCTGCCATCCTCCGGGTCTTCGGGCAGGACGGGCGTCACCGCCGCAATGGCCACTTCGATCATGCTGTCGTCCGGCTCGAACACGGTCAGATGCTGCACCCAGATGCCGGGCTGTCGGATGATGCGGGTGGCAAGGTTGTCAGACCGGCCGCACCACTTCAGCAGCTCGTAGCTGATGCCCATGACCACCGGCAGGAGCAGCAGTTTGAACACCACCCGCAGCCCAGTGCTGGACCAGGGCAGCACACTGTACAGGAAGACGCTGACGATGACGACCAGGATCAGAAAGCTGGTGCCGCAGCGGGGGTGGAAGCGGGTGTATTTACGGACGTTCTCCACGGTGAGCGCATCCCCGGCCTCATAACAGGCGATGGTCTTGTGCTCGGCCCCGTGGTACTCGAACACGCGGTGGATCTCCTTCATTTTGGAGATAGCGACCATATAGCTCAGGAAGATGGCCACCTTCAGGACCGCTTCGAGGATGACTTTGCTCCACCGGCCCAGCGGGAGCAGCCGGTTGACGCCGCCCACCAGAACGGTCGGCAGCACCGTGAACAGCAGGATGGCGAATAGCCCGCCCAGCACGGCGGCAACACCCAGCAGGATATCCTCGGCTTTTTTGCCCAGGTGGTCGCCCACCCATTTTTCAAAGGCGGTCTCCTCCTCTTCAGGGTCGTAGTCGTCGCCCATGCTCACCTGTGCGGAATACATCATGTACCGGTAGCCCATGATGAGGCTCTCCACCATCGAGATGGCCCCCCGCACGAGGGGGATCTTCGTCCAGATGCCGTGGGCGGGGGTCGGCTCGATCTTTGTCTCAATGGTGCCGTCCGGCTTGCGCACCGCGCAGCAGATGTTCTTCGGGCCGCGCATCATGATGCCTTCCATCAGAGCCTGCCCGCCCACGCTTGTTTTGAAACGTTCCTGTTTTGGTTGATTCATCCATGTCTCCTGTCCCCGCGCACGGCTGAGCCGGGCGGGCGATTTTTTTGCAGTTCTCATTTTACCGCAAAATTGTGTCAAAATCTTCTCAGCGCTCATAAAGGGGCAGGCCCAGTGTGACCACGGTGCCCCGGCCCAGGGTGCTCTTGAGGTCGAGTGTGCCGTCCAGCGCCGTCATGATGGAATCCACCAGCGCCAGACCGATGCCGCTGCCGCGCACCGAGTTGCTGCCCTTGTAGAACTTGGTCTTCACGTTTTCCAGGTCTTCCGGCGGGATGCCCCGGCCCTGGTCGATGATCTCGATGAAGGCCTTATACTCGCCCTGCCAGATCTTCACGGTGATGCGCCCGCCGGGGGCCGAATACTTGATGGCATTGTCCAGGATGTTGATGAACACCTGCCGCAGGCGGTCCGGGTCGGCATAGACGGGGATCATCTCCTCCGGCTCGTTGTAGGAGAGCAGCAGCCCCTCCCGCTGGATGCGGGCCTCGCAGAAGAGGACGGCGTCCGTCAGCTCGGCCACAAGGTCCAGCAGGCGGCAGTCCATCTTCAGGCGGCCGTTCTGCAGGCGGCTGAAATCCAGCAGTTCCTCCACCATGTTGTACAGGCGGGCCGTCTCGTTGTTGATGATCTCCAAGCCCTTGCGGTAGTTCTCGTCCTCCGGGTCGTCGAGGGTGCGCAGCGTTTCCACCCAGCCCCGGATGGAGGTCAGCGGTGTGCGCAGCTCATGGGACACCGAGCTGATGAACTCATTCTTCATCTTCTCGGTCTCTTCCAGCCCCTCGGCCATCTGGTTGATGGTGCCGCGCAGGCGGTCCACCTCGTCGCGGCTGTCGCCGGTCACGGGCAGGCGGACATCCAGTTCGCCCCGCGCGATGCTGGCAGCGGTGCGTTCCACCTGCCCCAGCGGGACCACGATGCTGCGCACGAAATACAGACCGGACGCCACCGTAAAGCCCAGAATGACCACCATCACCACGATGCTGATGAGGACAACGCTCTTCAGCTGGTTCTGGATGAGGGTCAAGCTCGTGACGAGCCGCATGGCCGCCACGTCTTCGGCTGCATAAGGTACCAGACAGCAGACGGCCATGACCATCTCATTGCTGGCGGTGCGATAGATGGCCATCCCCATGCCGTCGGCGTTCTCCTGCGCCCGTTCAAAGTCAACGCTGCTCAGGATGCCCTCGGCATCGGTGCCGCTGGACGATGCGATGACGCCGCCGTAGCTGTCCAGCAGCATAAATTCGTATTTATCCTTATCGGAGAACTGCTCCACCATCCGGCGCAGGGCCACGCTGCGGTTGGCGGCAGCTTTCTGGGCCGTGTCGCCGGTGTACATCTTCAGCTGGCCGTTCACCGAGGAAAAGCGGCGGTACATCGTCTGCTGGACGCTGTTGTAGTAGTTGCGTGAGCAGCTGTACAGGAACATGCCTTCGACCAGTATCAACAGCAGCACCGTCAGCATCAGGCTGCCCCGCAGCCATCGCCTCGTAATTCCGCTTCTCACCCTGCGCACCTCCCTTCCTCAGTCTGCCTTTTGTGAGCCGGAGCGGGTCATTCTTCCCACCGGTAGCCGTAGCCCCACACCGTCATGATGTGGGTCGGGTGGCTCGGCTCGTCCTCCACCTTCATCCGCAGGCGGCGGATGTTCACATCCACGATCTTCACATCGCCGAAGTAGTTCTCGCCCCAAACGCCCTTGAGGATCTTTTCCCGCACCAGCGCGATGCCGGGGTTGTGGAAGAACAGCTCCATGATCTGGAACTCCACCTGCGTCAGCTCGATGGGGCGGCCCGCCTTGAGCAGGACACGACGGTTCTCGTCCAGCACGAAATCGCCGCTGACGAGGGCGGCGGGAGCTGCTTCCTTTCCGTTCTCCCCGCCCGTCGAGCGGTTCACACGGCGGCAGAGCGCCTCCACGCGGGCCAGCAGCTCGCTGACGCTGAACGGCTTGGTCATATAGTCGTCGGCACCGATGGACAGGCCGCGGATCTTATCCTGCTCCTGCCCTTTGGCGCTGAGAATGATGATGCCGATCTTCTGGTCGGTGCGGCGGATGGTCTCGCAGAGTGAGAAGCCGTTCATGCCGGGCAGCATCACATCCAGAATGGCCGCATCGCAGCCCGGTCTCTGCTCCAGCAGCGGGAGCGCAGCCTCGGCGCTGTCGGCCTCCACGGCCTCCATCCCGGCCCGCCGCAGGTTCAGCGCGATCATCTCGCGGATGCTGGCTTCGTCCTCCACAACAAGTACCTTGACCATCTACAACATGCCTCCGTTCTATTCCGCCCCGGTGTGACCGCGGGGCCGGTCTTTTTTCATTCGATTTCTTTTGGATTGCATCCAGCCGACCGGCCAGGCTCAGTTCAGCCGATACAGCGAGCGGGACAGCCGATAGGTCTGGTCCTGGATGACGGCATCCTCGCCCAGCTTTGCCTGCATCTGGCGGGATGCCACCACGCCCAGCCGGGTCCAGCCCGCCGCGCTGGCGCTGGACGGCACCAGCCGCAGGGTGAGCACCAGCTTGTTTTCGTCCACCGTGCGCAGCTCCACCGCATCGTCGATGTCGGCGCTGTCGGTGAGCAACAGGTTGCCCTCCCACTCGGCGGGCAGCTCGATGTAACAGTTCGTCTCTTCGTCCAGCAGGCCGAAACTCTTTTCCGGGTCGGGCCGGGTGTAGTCCATCCAGACGATGAAGTCCATCCGTCGGCTCTGGCTCATGTTCAGCAGACCGGCCTCGTCCGGCTGGGTGGGGATCTCCACGGTGCCGTCGCCGTCCAGGTCGCGGCTGACGAGGTTCGGCACATTGCGCAGCGAGGCGCTGTAAAGCGCGCTGGCGCTGATCTGCTCGGCCGGGATCATCTGCTGGCTCTCTTCATCGAAACGCAGGAGCACCGTGGCCAGATTGTTGCCGGAAATGCCAGTCCAGCCGTCCAGCACCAGATAATGCCGTCCGTCCGCTCCCAGGCCCGACGCCACCGAAGCGCAGCCGGAGAACTTGTCCGCCGACAGGCCCATGACGGCCACCTGCTGGAAACTGCCGTCCCGGTTCACGGTCAGCAGCTCGATCTGCACTCCGCCGTCCTCCATCGTGGACATCAGGATCAGGTCCTCGTTGCCGCCGCCGGTGATGTCCTCCACGAGGTACTGCTCGTAGGACTGCTCCAGAATGGCGTTCACCTCGCCGTGTTCGTAGGAATAGACGGCCAGATAGCTGTCCCCCTGCGCGGCCAGATAGCCCACCACCAGCTGCACGGCGTTGCCGTCCTGCAATTGTGCCAGCCGGACATTGTCCACCGTGTCAGCCAGACCCTCGATGGTCTGCTGCACCTTCCATGCGCCTGCGGCATCCTTCTGCAAAAAGGCGATGCAGACGTTGGAGGACTGGGCGGTCGTGTAGAGCACGGCGGCGTCCTGTTCGCCGTCGCCGTCCAGATCCTGCAGCAGAAAGGGCGAAAGCAGCTCCCCCTGCATGGGGTATTTGAGCTGCGCACTCTCGCCCAGCCAGTCGTTCAGGGCACTTTGCAGCGCACCGTAATCGCCCGAAAGGCGCGGAGCGCGCAGCAGATCCTCGACCTGCATGTTGTCCGTCATGGGGAAGCTGCACCCCGGCAGCAGCCCCAGCAGGCAGCAGGCCGCAAGCGACAGGAAGTGTCGTCGTTTCAACCGCAGTCCCTCCTCTCTGTGGAAAACTCCCGGCTGCGTATACAGTATTCAGTATAGCACGAATCGCGCCTCCGGGCAACAAAAAACGCCCTCTCCCCGAAGGGAAAGAGCGTTTCGTTACACTGTTTCTACAGTCAGAGTCGATCAGACGAGCTCCAGAACTGCCATCTCAGCAGCGTCGCCGCGGCGAGCGCCGATCTTGATGATGCGGGTGTAGCCGCCGTTGCGGTCAGCGTACTTGGGGCTGATCTCATCAAACAGCTTCTTTGCAACATCTTCCTTGGTGATGTAGGCATACACCTGACGCTTGGTGTGCAGGTCGCTTGCCTTGCCAAGGCTGATCATCTTCTCGGCCATGGAACGAACGTCCTTAGCGCGAGTGACAGTGGTCTCAATCTTGCCATTCTCCAACAGGTAGGTAACCATGGCGCGCATCATAGCGTTGCGGCTGTCGCTGGTTCTACCGAGCTTTCTGGTACCGGGCATCCCGTTTCACTCCTTAATTATTTTAGTTATTCATCGTCTGTGTTCAGCTTGAAGCCGAGGGAGTCCAGCTTCGCCATGACTTCCTCCAGGCTCTTGCGGCCGAGGTTGCGAACCTTCATCATTTCGTCCTCGCTCTTGCTGACCAGATCCTCGACCGTGTTGATACCGGCACGCTTCAGGCAGTTGAAGGAACGGACGCTCAGATCCAGCTCTTCGATGGTCATCTCCAGAGCCTTCTCCTTGTCGTCGTTGGTCTTCTCCACCATGATCTCGGTGCCAGCGGCCTCATCGGACAGGTTGACGAACAGGTTCAGGTGCTCGGTCAGCACGCGGGCAGCCAGAGAAACGGCCTCCTGCGCATTGATCGTGCCATCGGTCCAAACCTCAATGGTCAGCTTGTCGTAATCGATCGCCTGGCCAACACGGGTGTTCTCAACATTGTAATTCACCTTGAGAACAGGGGTGTAAATGCTATCGACGGGAAGAGTGTTGATGTCGTTCTTCTCGACGATGGCCTGCTTATTGCGCTCTGCGGGCACATAGCCGCGGCCCTTATCGAAGGTGAGCTCCATGACGAGCTTGCCGCCCTCGCCCAGGGTCGCAATGTGCCATTCAGGGTTCAGGATCTCAATATCGTCGCCCTGCTTGATGTTGTCAGCGGTGACCTCACAGGGGCCCACTGCCTCAACACGCACTGTCTTCGGACCATCGGTGTACAGCTTTGCAGCAATACCCTTCAGGTTCAGGACAATTTCGGTAACGTCTTCCTTGACGCCCTCAATGGTGGAGAACTCGTGGACCACGCCGTCGATCTTGACGCTGGTCACGGCGACACCGGGCAGAGAGGAAAGAAGCACACGACGCAGGCTGTTGCCCAGTGTGATGCCAAAGCCACGTTCCAGGGGTTCCGCGACGAATCTGCCGTAGCGGCCATCCGGGGACAGGCTTGCCGTTTCGATTTTGGGACGTTCAATCTCCATCATATCTATGCCCTCCTTGTCAAACCGACGTTGCCGTCGGCCCATTATTAAATTCTTTCAAAGAAAAGAATGCGAAAGACTGCCATCCATCCGGAAGGCGTGTCCTTCTTAATGGATTACTTGGAGTACAGCTCGACGATGAGGTGCTCTGCAACTTCGTAGTCGATGTCGCTGCGCTCAGGGAGCTTGGTGACGACGCCCTTCAGGGTGCCGGCCTCGCGGTCCAGCCAGGAAGGCAGAGCCACGACGGGAGCCTCAGGGCCAGTCAGCTTTGCGAACTTTGCAGAAGAACGGCTGGACTCACGGACCTCGATCACGTCACCGGCCTTGATCTGGTAAGAGGGGATGTTGACCTTCTTGCCATTGACGGTGAAGTGAGCGTGGCTCACCAGCTGGCGGGCGTCGCGGCGGGTCTGAGCAAAGCCCAGGCGGAACACGACGTTGTCCAGGCGGCGCTCCATGAGCTGGAGCAGGTTCTCACCGGTCTTGCCGGGCATTGCCTCAGCACGCATGTAAGCATTGTGGAACTGCTTTTCCAGAACGCCGTAGATGAACTTGACCTTCTGCTTTTCCTTCAGCTGAGAAGCGTACTCAGACTGCTTCTTGCGCATGTTGCCATTGGAGTTGCGGGTGGTATTCTTCTTTGCATAGCCCATGACCGCAGGAGAAATGCCCAGGGCCTTGCAACGCTTTGCGATAGGCTGCGTATTCTTTGCCATAATTCAATTTCCTCCTTCGATCAGACACGACGGCGCTTCGGGGGACGGCAGCCGTTGTGGGGGATGGGAGTCACGTCCTTGATCAGGGTGACTTCCAGGCCGGTAGCCTGAAGTGCACGGATAGCGGACTCACGGCCAGCGCCGGGGCCCTTGACGTAGACCTCAACGGTCTTCATGCCATGCTCGATTGCGACCTTTGCTGCGGTCTCAGCAGCAGACTGGGCTGCAAACGGAGTGCTCTTGCGGCTGCCACGGAAGTTCAGGGAGCCAGAGGAGCACCAGGACACTGCATTACCCTGCAGGTCGGTGATGGTAACAACGGTATTGTTGAAGGTAGACTGGATATGAGCCTGACCAGCAGCAATATTCTTGCGCTCTTTCCGCTTCATGCGGACATTTGCGCCCTTCTTGGCATTATTTGCACTTGCCATTTCTCAAATCCTCCTTACTTCTTCTTGTTAGCGACCGTGCGCTTCGGGCCCTTGCAGGTACGTGCATTGGTCTTGGTGCGCTGGCCACGGCAGGGCAGATTCTTGCGATGGCGGGTGCCACGGAAGGACTGGATCTCGACCAGGCGCTTGATGTCCAGAGCAACGTTGCGGCGCAGATCGCCCTCAACGATGATGTTTGCCTGATCGATGTAGTCACGGATCTTAGCCTCTTCTTCCAGAGTCAGGTCCTTGACGCGGGTATCGGGGTTGATGCCAGTTGCTTCCAGGATCTTGTTAGCAGTGGTCTGACCGATACCGTAAACGTAGGTGAGACCCACCTGAACGCGCTTCTCGCGGGGCAGGTCAACGCCGGCAATACGTGCCATAGTAGTTTCCTCCAAAATCATCCCATGTCAGTGTCGGGGTCTGCGCCGGGACTCTACGCACTTGACCCCCAGGCGCCCGAATTAGCCCTGGCGCTGCTTATGCTTGGGGTTCTGGCAGATGACCATCACGCGGCCTTTGCGGCGGATGACCTTGCACTTTTCGCAGATGGGTTTCACGGAAGGCTTGACCTTCATGATGTTGAACCTCCTTTTGGTTGATACCCTGACGCTTATTTGGAGCGCCAGGTGATGCGGCCCTTCGAAAGATCGTAGGGCGACATTTCTACGGTGACCTTGTCCCCGGGCAGGATACGGATGAAATTGGTCCGGAGCTTGCCGGAGATGTGCGCTAAGAGGATGTGCCCGCTGGGAGTGAGCTTCCCGGTGTTCTTATCCTCGCTCAACATTTCCACCTTAAAGATGGCGTTGGGCATGGCTTCACGCACAATGCCTTCGATTTCGATAACGTCTTCTTTAGACAAGCTATTTGCCTCCTCATTGGATCTGCTCAGTTTGCCATGAATTGACGGACAGGCGGCGATAACCGCCACATACTTCTTCTCCTGCGGCACAAAATCCGCAAAGTGGGCAGAAAATCCCTGTCCACCGAGAAAGCATCTGGCTGTCACGGCCATTTATAGATTATACACCTTTTGCATCCATTTTGCAAGTGCTTTTTTCCGTATTTCCGATAAAAATTTCCTCTGATGTAAAACCGGTCCTTTTCCGTGCCGTGTTTCGGGCGTCTCACCCTGTAGGATGAAACTTTTTCACCAAAACTTGTCGGAATTGCACAAATCACAGGTCTGGAGACCAAAAAAGACCTCCCCGAAGGGAGGTCTCAGCGCGCTTGTGCTTACTGGAAGCGGAAGGTATCCGGGTCAAAATCGGGGTCATCCCAGCTGCGGGTCATGATCTCGGTGTGATCCTTGAGGATGGCGATGGAGTGCTCAAAGTGCGCTGCCAGGCCGCCGTCCTTGGTCTTGACGGTCCAGCCGTCCTTGGACTGGGTGATCTTGCAGTCGTACTGGCAGATCATCGGCTCAATGGCGATGGTCATGCCGGGCACCAGACGCGGGCCGCGGCCTGCGTGGCCGTAGTTGGGCACTTCGGGGTCCTCGTGCAGCTCATGGCCGGTGCCATGGCCCACGAACTCGCGGACGACGGAGAAGCCTGCATCCTCGCAGTAGCTTTGCACCGCACAGCCGATATCGCCGATGCGGTTGCCTGCCTTGGCCTGCTCGATGCCTTTGTACAGCGCGGCCTTGGTCACGTCCAGCAGGCGCTGGGCTTCCAGGTCGATCTTGCCCACCGCATAGGTGCAGGCGTTGTCGCCGTTGAAGCCGTCCACCTTGGCACCGGTGTCGATGCTGACGATGTCGCCGGGGCGGATGACAATATCATGCGACGGGATGCCGTGGATGATGGTATCATTCAGGCTGATGCAGGCGGTTCCCGGAAAACCGTACAGTCCCTTGAAGTTGGGGATGCCGCCGTGCTTCACGATGAACTCATAGATCAGCTTATCCAGCTCCCAGGTGGTCATGCCGGCCTCGATGTGCTCGCCACCGTACTTCAGGGCAGCTGCGCTCAGGGCATTTGCCCGGCGCATCCCGTCCAGTTCTTTCGCATTCTTGATCTGAATCACGTTTATGCCTCCAAAGCCTTCATGATCTCAGCCGTGGTCTCCTCGATGGAGGGGCAGAACGGGATGGCAGCCAGCTTGCCGCGGGTGCGGTAGAATTCCACCAGCGGCTCGGTCTGCTCATGGTAAGCATTCAGGCGGTCGAGCACCGTTGCGGGCTGATCGTCCTTGCGGATGACGAGCTTGCCGCCGCAGCAGTCGCAGACGCCTTCCACCTTGCTCTTCTTGTTGACGATGTGGTAGCTTGCGCCGCACTTCTCGCAGACGCGGCGGCCGCCCATGCGGTCCACGATCACATTGTCCTCGACCTGCAGCTCCAGCACCTTGTCGATGCGGATGCCCATGGTCTCAATGGCCTCGGCCTGCGCGATGGTGCGGGGCACACCGTCCAGGATGAAACCATTGGCACAGTCTGCCTCGGACAGACGATCCTTCAGAATGCCGATGATGACCTCATCGGGCACCAGCGCACCGGCGTCCATGAAGCTCTTGGCTTTCAGGCCCATCTCGGTGCCTTCCTTCACAGCCGCACGCAGGATGTTGCCGGTGCTGATGGAAGGAATGTTCAGCTTTGCGCAGATGATCTCTGCCTGCGTGCCCTTGCCGGCGCCAGGTGCGCCCAACAGAATCAGATTCATAGGATGGCTCCTTTCCTCTTATAAAAGGACGTTCGTATTTTTGTTTGAGTCGGCTAACGACTCACCAAAGCAAAAAAGCACTGAAAAGTTCGAGTCGTACTCTCCTTTCCAGTGCTTTCTCACATCCGTGCTTTATTGGATCAGCCGAGGAAACCTTTGTGGTTGCGCATCGTCATGAAGCTGTCCAGGCTGCGGGTCGTGTCGAGTGCAACACCCACAACGATCAGCAGGCTGGTACCGCCCAGCTGGATGCTCATACCGGTCAGGTTGCCGAGGATGATCGGCAGTACAGCCACCGCAGCCAGGAAGATCGCGCCGATGAGGGTGATCTTGTTCAGGGTGCGGGTCAGGAAATCGCTGGTCGGCTTGCCGGGACGGAAGCCGGGGATCGAGCCGTTGTTACGGCGCAGATTGTTGGCGATCTCCACAGGGTTGTACTGGATGGCCACATAGAAGTAGTTGAAGGCCAGGATCAGCAGCAGGTAGATGACCACATACAGCGCAGACGTGTAGTTGAAGGTATGGAAAAACGCATACCAGAACGGATGTGCTGCCTGGTCGATCTGCAAAAAGCTGCCGACCGTGCCGGGGATCGAAACCAGAGCGGAAGCGAAGATGATGGGCATGACGCCGCTCATGTTCAGCTTCAGCGGCAGATAGCTGTTCTGCCCGCCCATCTGCTTGCGGCCCACCACGCGCTTTGCATACTGGATGGTGATGCGGCGTTCTGCATTCGTCATGATGACGATGAACACGATCACGACCAGTGCCAGCACGACCAGCAGGGGCAGCAGAATATAGAACTTGGTCTCGCCTGCGGCGGCGCGGGTCAGCAGACCCGTGACCGTGGTGTAGACGCTGGACCAGTTGGAAACGATCGAAGAGAAGATCAGAAGGGACAGGCCGTTGCCGATGCCCTTGTCATCGATCTGCTCGCCGCACCAGGTGATCAGCTGAGCACCTGCGGTGAAGGTTGCGATGATGACCACGGCGGTAAAGATACCAGCCGCGCCGGTCGTATACTTCAGTGCGCCCATATTGCGGACCACGAAATAGTAGCCAAGGCTCATCACCAGAGCGATGACGCCGCCGGCATACCGGGTGATCTGCTGCAGCTTGTTCTGGCCGTCCGGCTCCTTCGCGATGTTTTCCAGCGAAGGGATCGCAACGGTGAGCAGCTGCACAATGATGGAAGCGTTGATATAAGGTGTCACACCTAACGCGAAGAGTGTGCACCGGGACAACGCACCGCCGCTCATCATATCAAGGTACGAGAGCATGTTGCCGTTCGAGAACATCTGGCTCAGTGCAGAGCCGGTGATGAACGGAACGGGGATGGCGCAGCCCAGACGATACACCACGAGGATCGCCAGCGTGAACAGGAGACGATTTTTCAGCTCGGGAATCTTCCATGCGTTACGGAATGTCTGAAACACCTTACATCACCTCAGCCTTTCCGCCTGCCTTTTCGATTTTTTCTTTGGCAGAAGCGGAATAGGCTGCGGCCTTGACGGTCAGAGCCTTGGTCAGCTCGCCGTTGCCCAGGACCTTAACGCCGTCCAGAGTCTTCTTGACCAGACCCTTTGCCTTCAGAGCCTCGGTGTCAACAACGGCACCGGCCTCAAAAGCTGCTTCCAGGTCTGCCACGTTGACGATGGCATACTGGGTAGCAAAGATGTTGTTAAAGCCAACCTTCGGCAGGCGGCGTGCCAGAGGCATCTGGCCGCCCTCGAAACCAGCGTGCTTCACGCCGGAACGGGCCTTCTGGCCCTTGCTGCCGAAACCGGCAGTCTTGCCATTGCCGGAGCCAATGCCGCGGCCCTTGCGGGTCACAGCCTTGTTTGCGCCGGGAATCGCGTGCAGTTCATGAAGTTTCATTATGCGTATACCCCCTGCTATTAGGCTTCGGTGACGCTGAGCAGGAAACCGATCTTTGCGATCTTGCCCTGCGTAGCGGCATTGTCAGGCTGAACGGTAACGTCGCCCGGCTTCTTCAGGCCCAGAGCCTCGGCGGTAGCGATCTGCTTTGCGCCGCGGCCGATCAGGCTCTTCTTCAGCTCGATTTTGAGCATCTTATCTGCCATGGTTTGTTACCTCCTTAACCCAGAATCTCTTTCACGGTCTTGCCGCGCTTCTCAGCGACGGACTCCGCGCTGACCAGGCCGCACAGACCTGCGAAGGTAGCAGAAACAACGTTGATGGGGTTGTTGGAACGCATAGACTTCGCACGGATGTCCTTGATGCCAGCAGCCTCAATGACGGCACGCACAGGGCCGCCGGCGATCATACCGGTACCAGGTGCAGCCGGCTTGAGCAGAACGGCGCCTGCGCCGTACTTGCCGACGATCTCGTGGGGGATGGTGGTGCCCTTCAGGGCAACCTTGTGCATGTTCTTCTTTGCAGCAGCTTCGCCCTTGCGGATTGCCTCAGGCACTTCGCCGGACTTGCCGATGCCGTAACCGATGGTGCCCTTGCCGTCGCCCACAACGACCAGAGCAGCAAACTTCATGATGCGGCCGCCCTTGACCGTCTTGGAAACGCGGTTGATGGAGACAACCTTGGTGATCATGCCGTCGTCTTCACGGTTTCTCATAGCCATAATGTGTTTCCTCCTCTCATTACAGCTTCAGGCCGCCCTCACGGGCGCCATCAGCCAGGGCCTTAACACGGCCATGATAAACGTAACCGCCACGGTCGAAAACGACCTCGGTGATGCCCTTTTCCAGAGCCTTTGCTGCGATCTTCTTGCCGATCTCAGCAGCGGCCTCGACGTTGCCGCCGAAACCATTGAAGTCCTTGTCCATGGTGGAAGCCGACACCAGAGTCACGCCCTGCTCATCATCGATGATCTGAGCGTAAATGTGCTTGGCGGAGCGGAAAACATCCAGGCGAGGACGTGCTGCGGTGCCGCTGATCTTGTTGCGAACACGGCGATGACGACGAAGACGAGCTTCGTTCTTGTCGATCTGCTTAACCATTGTCTTTCACTCCTTACCTTATTTCTTGCCCTTGCCGGCTTTGCCTTCTTTGTGCTTGACGACCTCGCCCTCGTAGCGGATGCCCTTGCCCTTGTAAGGCTCAGGCGGCTTCTTGGCGCGGATCTCGGCGGCATACTGGCCGACCTTCTGCTTGTCAATACCGGTAACAGTGAAGTGGTTGGGGTCCTGCCACACGATGGTGCAATCCTCAGTATCGGGGATGTTCACCTGGTGAGAGAAGCCCAGGTTCATGACCAGGTTGGAGCCCTGCTTCTGGCAGCGCAGACCAACACCGACGATCTCCAGCTTCTTCTCATAGCCATTGACGACACCGTTCACCATGTTGGCGATGTTGGTGCGGGTCAGGCCATGCAGGCTGCGTGCTTCGGGCTCGTCATTGGGGCGGGTAACCAAAACCTCATTGCCCTCGACCTTGACGGTCATCAGGTGATGATAGTTGGAATTCAGGCTGCCCTTGGGGCCCTTGACGGCGACGGTATGTGCTGCCTCATCAACAGTGACCGTGACACCGGCAGGAATGACGATGGGTTTTCTTCCAATTCTCGACATTGTCTTTTACCCCTTTCTTACCACACAAAGGCCAGGACCTCGCCGCCAACGTGCGCAGCACGAGCAGCCTTATCGGTCATGATGCCCTTCGAGGTGGAAATGATTGCGGTGCCCAGGCCCTTCATGACCTTCGGCATATCCTCGCAGTTGGTGTAGATGCGCAGGCCGGGCTTGGAAACACGGCGCAGGCCGGCGATGACGGGCTCGCCATTTGCCTGATACTTCAGGGTGACAACGATGGTGCCCTGGACGGTATCGTTCTTGACCTGCATACCCTTGATGTAGCCCTCGTCAACCAGAATCTGGCAGATTGCCTTCTTCATGTTCGATGCGGGGATCTCCACAGAAGGGTGTTTGGCAGTGCTAGCGTTGCGGATGCGAGTCAGCAGGTCCGCGATAGGATCAGTAATCTGCATTTGCCACTAACCTCCTTAGATTAGCTCTCATTTGTTTTATAATGATACCGCTCCGAAACAATCGTTTGCCCCGGAGCGGATATCCGACCATTTATCCGGCGTCCGGTAAATTACCAGGAAGCCTTCTTGACACCGGGAATCTCGCCCTTGTAGGCCAGCTCACGGAAGCACACACGGCACACGCCGTACTTGCGCAGCACGGAGTGGGGGCGGCCGCAGATGCGGCAGCGGGTGTATGCACGGGTAGAGAACTTAGCAGGACGAGACTGCTTCAGCTTCATAGACAGTTTAGCCATTGTACCAATCTCCTCCTTAGTTATTCTCGGTAGCGAACGGAGCGCCCAGAGCCTTCAGCAGCTCCTTGCCCTCTTCGTCGGTCTTAGCAGTGGTAACGAAGCAGACGTCCATGCCGCGGACTGCATCGACCTTATCGAAGTCGATCTCCGGGAAGATGATCTGCTCCTTGATGCCGCATGCGAAGTTGCCGCGGCCGTCAAAGCCGTTGCCGTTGATGCCGCGGAAGTCGCGGACACGAGGCAGAGCGACGTTGAAGAAACGATCGACGAACTCGTACATGCGCTCACCACGCAGGGTGACCTTGCAGCCGATGGGAGTGCCCTGGCGCAGCTTAAAGTTTGCAACGCTCTTCTTGGCACGGCAGACGACTGCCTTCTGGCCAGTGATCTGGCCCAGATCCTTCATGACAGCTTCCAGGATCTTCTCGTTGTCCTTGGCTTCGCCGCAGGCAACGTTGATGACGACCTTGTCCAGCTTGGGGATCTGCATAACGCTCTTGTAACCGAACTTGGAGTTCAGAGCAGGAGCAATTTCATTGACATACTGTTCTTTCAAACGAGCCATTGTTCCATACTCCTTTCTTACAGCTCAGCGCCGCACTTCTTGCAGACGCGGACCATCTTACCGTCCTTCTCGACGTGGCCCACGCGCACAGCCTTGCCGCACTTGGGGCAGATGGGCATGACCTTGGATGCGTACATTGCACCCTCAGCCTTGACGATGCCGCCCTGCTCGCCCTGACGGCGGGGCTTGACGTGCTTGGTAACCATGTTCTGGCCCTCAACGATGACCTTGTTCTCAGAGGGGCTGACCTGCAGGACCTTACCAGTGTGGCCCTTGTCCTTGCCGCTGATGATCATAACGTTGTCGCCGGTTTTAACATGAAGATTATTCATTACTAAAACCTCCTTACAGCGATTCCGGAGCCAGGCTCAGGATCTTGGTGTAGCCGGCATCACGCAGCTCGCGAGCGACGGGTCCAAAGATACGAGTACCCTTGGGGCTCTTGTCGGCCATGACGATAACGGCGGCGTTCTCATCGAAACGGATGTAGGAGCCGTCGTCGCGGCGGACGCCATGCTTGCTGCGCACGATGACAGCCTTGACGACGTCGCCCTTCTTAACGGAGCCGCCGGGGGCTGCCTTCTTGACAGAGCAGACCACGACGTCACCAATGTTTGCGTATCTCTTGCGGGTGCCGCCCAGCACGCGGAAGCACATCAGCTCCTTGGCACCGGTGTTGTCGGCAACTTTGAGATAAGTTTGCATCTGAACCATTTCAGATATCTCCTTTCAAACTGTTCAAAGCAGCGGGCAAAGATTACTTTGCCTTCTCAACGATACGGACCAGGCGCCAGCGCACATCCTTGCTCAGGGGGCGGCACTCCATGATCTCAACACGGTCACCGATGCCGCACTCGTTCTTCTCATCACGAGCCTTGAACTTGGCGGTACGCTTCAGGATCTTCTTGTACAGGGGGTGCTGCACGCTATCCTTAACGGCAACCACGATGGTCTTATCCATCTTGTCGGACACGACGACGCCGACGCGGGTCTTTCTCAGATTACGTTCTTCCATCGTTTAACCTCCTTACTGCTTCTCAGCCAGAACGGTCATCACGCGGGCGATGTCCTTCTTGACTGCTTCGATGCGGCCGGGGTTCTCCAGCTGGTTGATGGCATGCTGGAAGCGCAGGTTAAACAGCTCAGCCTTCAGATCTGCCAGCTTGCTGGTCAGCTCTGCGGTCTGCATCTCGCGGAGTTCATTAGCCTTCATTGGTGCCATCCTCCTTCACGGAGTCCTCACGGACCACAAATTTGCACTTGATGGGCAGCTTGTGCATAGCCAGGCGCAGAGCCTCACGAGCAGTTGCCTCATCGACATCTGCCAGCTCGAACAGAACGCGGCCGGGCTTGACCACAGCGACCCAGTATTCGGGAGAGCCTTTACCGGAACCCATTCGGGTCTCAGCGGGCTTCTCGGTAACGGGCTTATCGGGGAAGATCTTGATCCAGACCTTGCCGCCGCGCTTGATGTAACGAGTCATCGCAACACGGGCAGCCTCGATCTGAGTGGAAGAGATCCATGCCGGCTCCAGAGCAACAAGGCCGTACTGGCCCTGGCACACCACGTTGCCGCGGGTAGCCTTGCCGGTCATGCGGCCGCGCTGAACGCGGCGGTACTTAACACGCTTAGGCAGTAACATTACTTGTTGCCTCCTTCCTTCTTCTGAGCGGTCTTAGCGCTCTTCAGGACCTCGCCCTTGTAGACCCACACCTTGACGCCGATGCGGCCGTAGGTGGTAGCAGCCTCTGCAAAGCCGTAGTCGATGTCGGCACGCAGGGTCTGCAGGGGGATGGTGCCCTCATGATAGCTCTCGGTACGAGCGATATCAGCGCCGCCCAGACGGCCGGAGCACATTGCCTTGATGCCCTTTGCGGGAACGGTAGAACGATCGCGGGGGCTCATGGCATTGCGCATGCACTGCTTCATGGCACGGCGGAAGGTCACGCGGTTCTCCAGCTGACGAGCGATGTCCTCAGCAACCAGCTGAGCGTTGGTGGAAGCGCTCTTGACCTCGATGACATTGACGATCACGGTCTTGCCATACTCTTTGGTCAGCTTGTTCTGGAGTGCAACGCGCTCTTCGCCGCCCTTGCCGATGACCATGCCGGGCTTTGCGCAGTAGATGTTGACGGTGACGCGGGGAGCGGAAGTGGAAGGATCCACAGTGCGCTCGATCTCGATCTTGGGGACGCCAGCGTCCTTCAGCTGAGCCTTCAGCTCAGTGCGGATCTTGTGATCCTCGACGAGGTTATCGCTGAAATCCTTCTTGGAGGCAAACCAGCGGCTGTCCCAGTCTTTAATAACGCCGACACGAATGCCGTGCGGATTTACTTTCTGGCCCATTGTTTTCCCTCCTTACTCTTTCTCTTTCAGAACAACGGTCATGTGGCTGGTGCGCTTCAGGATGCGGTAGCCGCGGCCCTGTGCACGAGGCATCATGCGCTTCAGCGTCGGGCCGGGGCAGACGTAGCACTCGGCGACGTAGAGGTTGTTCTTGTCCATATTGAAGTTGTTTTCCGCATTTGCGGCTGCAGACTTCACCAGCTTCAGAAGGGGCTCACAAGCGGCCTTCGGGGTGTACTGCAGGATTGCCAGCGCTTCGTCCAGGGGCTTGTTACGGATCAGATCCATAACGATGGACACCTTACGAGGACTAATGCGGGCATAACGAAGAATTGCCCGAGCTTCCATGTTGTGTTCCTCCTTCTCTTACTTCGAATTACCGGTGTGGCCCTTAAAGGTGCGGGTGGGAACGAACTCACCCAGCTTGTGGCCAACCATATCCTCGGTCACGTACACAGGCACATGCTTGCGGCCGTCGTGGACGGCAAAGGTGTGACCAACGAATTCGGGGAAGATCGTGGAGGCGCGGCTCCAGGTCTTGATGACCTGCTTCTTGCCGGAAGCGTTCATCGCTTCAACGTGCTTCAGAAGAGCAGCCTGGACGAAAGGTCCTTTTTTAATGCTTCTACCCATTGTCTTAAACTCCTCTCTTACTTACCTGCACGCTTCACGATCAGCTTATCGGAGCGCTTATGATGCTTGCGAGTCTTGAGACCCAGAGCGGGCTTGCCCCAGGGAGTCATAGGACCGGAGTGACCAACAGGTGCGCGGCCCTCGCCACCGCCGTGGGGGTGGTCGCAGGGGTTCATGACGGTACCACGGCTGCCGGGACGGACGCCCATGTGGCGCTTGCGGCCAGCCTTGCCCAGGTTGACGTTCTCGTGGTCGATGTTGGAAACCTGGCCGACGACTGCAGTGCAGTTGAGGGGCACGTTGCGCATCTCACCGGAGGGCAGACGAACCAGTGCGTAGCCGTTCTCCTTTGCCATCAGCTGAGCCATGTTGCCAGCGGAACGAACCAGCTGAGCACCGCGGCCGGGATACAGCTCGATGTTGTGGATGATGGTACCGACGGGGATGTTCTCGAAGGGCAGGCAGTTGCCGGGCTTGATGTCGGCGCCCTTGCCGCTCAGGATCACATCGCCGACCTTCAGGCCGTCGGGAGCGATGATGTAGCTTTTGACGCCATCGGTGTACTCGACCAGAGCGATGAATGCGCTGCGGTTCGGATCGTACTCCAGGGTCTTGACGGTAGCGGGCATATCGGTCTTCTGACGCTTGAAGTCGATGACACGATACTTGGTGCGGTTGCCGCCGCCCTGGTGGCGGACGGTGATGCGGCCGGTGTTGTTGCGGCCGCTGTGCTTCTTCATGGGCTCCAGCAGGCTGCGCTCAGGAGCGACCTTGCTCAGGACGCTGTAATCCGTGACGGTCATGCCGCGGCGGCCCGGAGTAGTGGGGCCATACTTCTTGATAGCCATAATGCTATTCTCCTTTGTTTATCTTATGAATTATTATCGGGGTCATATCCCCATAGAGGAACCCTCGGTGGGTTCGATCAGACCATGCTGTTGAAGAACTCGATTTCCTTGGAGTCCTTGGTCAGGGTGACGATGGCCTTCTTGGATGCAGCAGTGTAGCCTGCGTGCATGCCCTGGCGGCGGAAGCGGCCACGCACAGAAATGGTGTTGACCTTTGCGACCTTAGCGCCGGGGAACAGGGTCTCGACTGCCTGAGCGATCTCGACCTTGGTAGCGTCGGTAGCGACCTTGAAGGTGTACTTCTTGTCGGCGATGCCAGCCATGGAGTTCTCGGTAATGACCGGCTTCAGGATGATATCATGTGCGGTTTTCATTAGCCAAGCACCTCCTCAAGCTTCTTTGCTGCGTCGACGCTGATGATCAGCTTGTCGGCGTTCAGCACGTCATAGGTATTCACGCTGCCAGCGAAGGTGGTCTTGACACCGGCAATGTTGCCAGCGCTCTTGACGAACTTTGCATCGACAGTCTCATTGACCAGCAGGTTCTTCTTGCCGGCGCCAACGGCGTTCAGCATTGCAACCACGGTCTTGGTCTTGTACTCATCGCAAGCGAACTTGTCAACAACGACCATGTTGCCATTGGCAGCCTTGTCGGACAGGACGCTCAGCAGAGCCAGGCGCTTGACCTTGTTGTTGATGTGGTAGTTGTAGCTGCGGGGCTTGGGGCCCAGAGCAACACCACCGTGAGTCCACTGGGGAGCACGGATGGAGCCCTGACGAGCGTGGCCGGTGCCCTTCTGACGCCAAGGCTTCTTGCCGCCGCCGGAAACCTCCATGCGGATCTTGGTGTTCTGGGTGCCCTGACGCTGGTTGGCCAGGAAGTTCACCACAGCAATGTGGACAGCCTTCTCGTTCGGGGTGATACCGAACACGGCGTCGGAAAGCTCGATCTCGCTAACATGCTGACCGTTCATATCGACTACGTTAAACTTTGCCATTGTAGCTTTCCTCCTTACGCCTTCACGCTGTTGGCCAGGGTGACGATGGTGCCCTTGGTACCGGGAACTGCACCCTTGACAGCGATCAGATTGTTCTCGGTGTCAACCTTGACAACGGTCAGGTTCTGCACGGTGACGCGCACAAAGCCCATGTGGCCGGGCAGGCGCTTGCCGGGGAACACGCGAGAGGGGGTAGAAGTGGAACCGTTGGAACCTGCATGACGAGCAACAGGACCAGTGCCGTGGCTCTCACGCAGACGGTGCTGACCGTAGCGCTTGATAACGCCCTGGTAGCCCTTGCCCTTGGAAACGCCCACAACGTCGACCTTGTCGCCAGCTGCGAAGACATCAGCCTTCAGCACGTCGCCAACGTTCATTGCGGAAACATCTTCCAGACGGAACTCGCGCAGGGTCTTCTTGGGGGCAACGTTTGCCTTCTTGAAGTGGCCTGCAGCTGCCTTGTTGACCTTCTTGGCGGAAACCTCGCCGAAGCCCAGCTGAACAGCCTGATAACCATCGCTCTCGACGGTCTTCTTCTGCACGACGGTGCAGGGACCTGCCTCGATGACGGTCACGGGAACGACCTTGCCGTTCTCATCGAACAGCTGAGTCATACCGACTTTCTTGCCGATAATGCCTTTAACCATTTTCTTTTCCTCCTGTAAAGGTTATTGGTTGGCGGCGCACGTCACCGCCAACATGACCCCTCGGGAAACGAGGAGCATCTCCGGATCAGCTTTTACAGCTTGATCTCGATGTCCACGCCAGCGGGGAGCTGGAGGCTCATCAGAGCCTCGACCGTCTTGTTAGACGGCTTCAGAATGTCGATCAGACGCTTGTGAGTGCGGCTCTCGAACTGCTCGCGGCTATCCTTGTACTTGTGGGTAGCACGCAGAACGGTCACGATCTCGCGGTCGGTGGGCAGGGGGATGGGGCCAGACACGCGTGCACCGGTGTGCTTTGCGGTCTCCACGATCTTCTCTGCTGCGGCATCGATCAGCTGAGCATCATAGCTCTGCAGACGGATTCTGATTTTCTCTTTGACTGCCATTGCTTACGCCTCCTGAAAAAATTGATTTTGCCCTAGGCGAGCCGATAAATTGCTCTACACAGTTCCGGGTGTTCCTCGATTTGGCACTAGAAAAACCGGTGAACCGCCTGGCAGTTCTCCCGGAAAAATATTAGCAAATCAAATCCGAACATTGGTTCCGCCCGTTTCGCAGGTCGCCCTGCCGAGGGAACGTATTCCATCGCTGTCAGTAATTTTTTCGCCCGGTTCTAAGATCGGACATACTCCGCGGAAATAACCCATCACAGCTATCGCCGGATGACAACCTCCCGCATCTACGCATATCGCTGGCCTGCACGACTTGTATCGCACAAGCCTTTTGCAGCCGAGAGATATTTTATCACATCTTCGTGCATTTGGCAAGTGTTTTTTCGCGATTTTTCAGAAAAAATCTGATTTTTCTTTTTTATTTTCTTCTTTTGGCCTCCCGGCTCAAATTTTGTGCAGAACGCACAATTTCCGGAAGCTCCTTCCGGTGGAAAACCGGAGCCACTCTTTCAGGATGCCCCCAAAAAGCTCCTGTTATACAAAAACCCTCTCCGTCATCGCTGCACGATGCCACCTCTCCCGAAGGGCGAGGTTTTGGAAGCAAACCTCTCAGTCTGCTTCGCAGACAGCTCCCCTAATAGGGGAGCCCTTGGCAGGCCGGGCAAGCCCTGCTGTCCGCACAGGCCCGATGGAGCGCAAGGCAGCGAGCCCTGTCCTCATCGGTAGCAACTGCGGGACTGCGCTCTGACAAGGGGTGTTTGGCAAGCAGTCGTGAATCAAAACAGCGGAGCCCGGTCGTTTCCGGACGCGAAAAACTTTGTTCGTCTAGCACGACCATTACCGACTCGCCAGTGGCTCCCCTACCAGGGGAGCTGGCGAGAAGCGCCTGAGAGGTTGTACCAAGGAACGCTATCCTCCAAGAACAGGCTGTTATCGCAAGCCCGCCTGAGAAGTTGTACCCCATGCCGCTTCACAGTTGCCGGAAGGCAGCCCTTCGTACAACCTCTCCGTCACCTTCGGTGACACCTCTCCTGGTAGGAGAGGCCTTGGCATCCCGCAAACTTTACTTCTTCGTTTTCAGCCGCTCCGCCAGATCTTCCCTCGGTGTGATGTAAACGGTCGTGTACACCTCGTACAGCACCATGCCGGGCTTGGCACCGCTGGCTTTCCAGATGTTCTTCACCTCGGTGGTGTCCACCGCGACCTTGGCACCGGTGCCGGCCTTGAAGGTGCTGGAATACAGCACGGCAAGCTCAGCGGCTTCCTGCCGGGTGGTGTCGGGGATATCCTCGCCCCGGCTCATGACCACCACGTGGCTGCCGGGGGCCTTCTGCACATGGAACCACAGGTCTTTGCCGCGGGCGGTGTGAAGGGTGAGCCGGTCGTTCTGGGCGTTGTTCCGCCCCACCAGGATCTCAAAGCCGTCGCTGGAAGTGAACCGCAGGAAATCCGCCGGTTTCTGGCGCTTGTCCCGCTGCTTGTAATATTTCAGGTAGCCCTGGCTCTTCAGCTCCGCGCGGATCTCATTCAGCGCCGCCTCGCCGGAGGCCGTTTCCACCTCATACAGGACCGTTTCGAGGTAGGCGATCTCTTTTTCGCCCTCGGCCAGCAGGTCCACCAGCATCCGCGCCGCCGTCTGCTTCTTCTTGTAGTTCTTGAAGAAGTTCTGCGCGTTCTGGCTGGGCGTGAACCGCAGGTCGAGCGGAATGGTGACTTCCCTGCCCTCATCGTACCAGTTGGGCACGGTGATGCTCTTCATGCCCTTTTGGGCCAGATAGAGGTTGGCCGAGAGCAGCTCGCCGTACAGGCGGAGCTTTTCGCTCTTGCCGCTGGCGGCCAGCTCTTCCTGCCGGGCGGCCTGTTTGCGGACGGCGCGTTCGTACATGTTGTGGACCGCCTTGTGGAGTTCCTTGCTCTTGGTGCGCAGGCGCTCAGCACGGTCCTTTTCGGCATAGTAGCCCTCCAGCATCGCGTTGAAGGACGGCCACTCCCTGACCGCATAGGTCTCGCCGTACTGCCGGGGCCGGAAGAAGGTAAACTCCACCGGTTTGCCGTCCGGGGCCGTCACACTGCACGGACAGCCGCCGTTGGCATGGATCTCCTTCAGCTCGTCGATGGCTGCCATCAGGGCGCGCTTCTGCTCCCCGGTCAGCTCATTGGCCAGCAGGTGTTCGCCGTCGAATGCGCGCCAGGCGGCTTCGCGGCAGACCACCGGGCCGACTCCGGCCACCGTCTTGTTCAGGGCATCCGCCACGGGCAGGTCCCGCTCGCAGGCCGCTGCCACGATGGATGCCGAACTCACAGTCAGAAAATCCGGGCGGGCCGGTTTGGGCGGCACGGTGTAGGGCAGGCCGGGCAGCAGCTGCCGGATGTCGCTGTCCTCAAAATCGACCCGCTTGAGGGCGTCGATGATCCTGCCGTTCTGCACCAGCACCAGATTGGAGTAGCGCCCCATCAGCTCCGCGCAGAGGACGTTCCGGACCAGGTCGCCCATCTCGTTGGTGCACTGGAACTCGAAGTAGACGATGCGGTCGCCCGGCTCCATCCGGACATCCAGCAGCTTACCGCCGGTGAGGTGCTTGCGCATCAGCATACAGAAGGACGGCGGGGTCTCCGGGTTCTCGAAGCTCTCCTCGGTCAGGCAGACCCGCGCGGAACCGCTGCGGGCCGACAGCAGCAGGCTGTACGTCTCGGTGCGGGTGCGCAGGGTCAGCACCAGTTCATCGCGGGTCGGCTCAAACAGTTTTGCGATCTTCGCATCGGTCAGGGTCGTTTTCAGTTCTGCCGCCGTCAATGCCAGCGTTGCAGCATCCAAAGCCATATTCTTTCCTCACTCTCCTTCTTTATATATAAGTATAGGGGTCTCGGTTCGCGGTGCTCACCAGCACCTCCAGTTCCGGGAACGCCGCCCGCAGCCTTTCGGCCACGGCTTCCGTCACCGGGAACTCGGTGGCGTAGTGCCCCGCCGCGATGAGTGACAGGCCCAGCTGGGCCGCGTCGCAGGCGTGGTGGTGGTTGGCCTCGCCGGTCAGCAGGCAGTCCGCCCCCACGGCAATGGCCTCTTCGAACAGGCTCCCGCCTGCCCCGCTGATGACGGCCAGCCGCCGCACGGGCCTCCCGCTGTCGGTGTATTTCACCTGCACTACAGGGCCAGTTTCGGGCAGGTTGCACCGCTTGCCCAGCGCGTCCTGCGCCTTTTTCGCCAGTTCCGGCACCGGGATGGGGTCCACTTCGCCCACACGGCCGCAGCCGCCCGCGAAAGGCTCCCAATTCCGCATCCCGAAAATGCCCGCCAGCACCTCGTTGACACCGCCCTCGGCGGCGTCCAGATTGGTGTGCATACAGATGGCCGAGATGCCGTTCTGCACCAGCTGGAAGGGAACGTCCCTCGGCTCCAGCCGCTTGAGCGGGCTGAAGATGACCGGATGGTGGGCCACAATGAGCCCGCAGCCTTTGGCTGCAGCTTCCTGCACCACTTCCGGGGTGATATCCAGCGTGACCAGTACGCGGTCCACCGGTCTGCCGCAGTCCACCAGAAGGCCGGGGTTATCCCAGCTTTCGGCCAGTTCCAGCGGCGCGATGCGCTGCATCGCTTCATAAAGTTCGTTGACTGTTCTCATAGTTTCACCCGCTTTCCCCTCTCCGTCATCGCTGCGCGATGCCGCTCTCCCCCGAAGTGGGAGGGTTTGGCAGTCCACACAGCGCATCTCTTTATGCCAAGGGCTTTCCCTTCGAGAGAGCTGGACGCGAAGCAGCCTGAGAGGGTGAGGATTCTAACAACGTGTCGATCTCTTCGGCCAGTGCGGTCCCGTCCGGCACACCCAGCCGGAACCGGGGGAGCTTGGCTTTCTGCCAGGCTGCATAGCCTGCACCCTCCGGCCACTCGCCGGTCCTGCCGAACAGGCATTCGGTGAAGGAGGCTTCCTTCCGCTCGCCGGTGTACTCTGCGGCCATCACCGCATACCAGCGGCCCGCCGCCTGCACGGGGCGGTCGGCTGCAAGGGCAAAGCCGTGTGCCCACAGCCAGCGCCGAAGTTCGCTGTGGCGGGTGGCAGGCACCAGGACCAGCCGCGGCCCGCCGGGCTGCGTCACCCACGGTGCCTGTTCGATGATCTCCCACGTCGTCTGTGCGGAGACGCCCGCCAGCACGATGGTGCCCACTTCCCCCGCCGACAACACAGAAAGACCGTCGCCGAGCCGAAGCTCAGCGCGGTCTTCGCAGCCTGCATGTTCCAGCGTCTGTTTTGCTTTGGCCAGCGGGCCGGGGCGCAGGTCGGCACCGATGACCTTCGGATAATTCCCCGAAGCCGCCAGCACTGCCGTCAGCTTGCCGTGGTCGCAGCCGATGTCGGCCACAGGCCTGCCCGGCAGCACCAGTTCTGCCGCCGCTGTCAGACGCGCATCCAGTGTGGGCAGCATCAGGCCTTCTTTGCAGCCAGGTGCTCGTTCAGCTTCCCGATGAGCTCATCGCAGTCCACGCCGTGCACCTCGCAGGCCTCCTCGATGGTCTCGCCGCGGGAAGCCGGGCAGCCCAGGCAGTGCATCCCGATCTCCATGAAGTAGGGTGCGGTGGTCTGGTCCATATCCAGGATATCGCCGATGATGGTCTCGCGGGTGACCTGCTTCACGGCAGCCTTCTTTTCGTCCTTGTCCTTCTTGAGCATATCAAAAATATCAAACATGATGGTGTTTCCTTTCTGTTTCGGTCATTTCGCCAGCCAGACGGCCGACCATATATACTATACCCTATTACTAGGTTTATTTTCAAGTATTCTTGTAAATTTTAACGTTTTGGCTCTGTACGACCGCTCCGTTATCGCTCCGCAGAAACCGTGAAGCAGCATGTAGTACAACCTCTCAGTCTCGCCTGCGGCTCGCCAGCTCCCCTGATAGGGGAGCCTTTGGCAAGAAGGCGAAGTTTGCGGAATGCCAAGGCCTCTCCTACCAGGAGAGGTGTCACCGAAGGTGACGGAGAGGTTGCACGAAGGACAAGCCTTCCCGGCAGCCGTGAAGCAGAACGGAAACGCAGCATGTAGTACAACCTCTCAGTCTCGCCTGCGGCTCGCCAGCTCCCCTGGTAGGGGAGCCTTTGGCAAGAAGGCGAAGTTTGCGGGATGCCAAGGCCTCTCCTACCAGGAGAGGTGTCACCGAAGGTGACGGAGAGGTTTTGGCGCAAAAAGCCCCCTCTGCCTTGCGGCAGAGGGGGCCACGCGATTCAAACTTGTAAAATCAGCGCTTAGTTCTGCTTCATGCGAGCGAAGCAGTCAGAGCAGTAGACCGGACGGTCCTCACGGGGCTGGAAGGGAACCTTGCAAGCCTTGCCGCAAGCTGCGCAGACAGCATCGAACATCTGACGGTCGCCGCCGTTGTTGCCGCCACGGACGCCGTTCTTGCGGGCGTCACGGCAGGGCTTGCAGCGCTGGGGCTGGTTCTCAAAGCCGCGAGATGCGTAGAACTCCTGCTCACCAGCAGTCCAAACAAACTCCTTGCCGCAGTCTTTGCAAACTAAAGTCTTGTCTTCGAACATAGTAGTATCTCCTCTTTGTTTAGTTCTTGCCCACGGAAGGATTGTAACCATACCTTTGGTTTTTAGGGACCATCGCGCTGATCGTAAGCTACCAGGGGCTTGAATGATAAAACATCCTCTAGCTGAGGACTCCCCTATTGTACCGTTCTTTTTTGGATTTGTCAACCAAAAAACAACCCTTCGCCTTTCTTTTTGTGGATTCCGCCCAATAAGACAGACTTTGCATCGTTCAAAACAGCAAAAGAGCCGCGCTCCCCTGCGGAAACGCGGCTCTTGCAATGCGGCTTTGGAGGTTCGATTATTTCTTCTCGATGACTTCCTTGGTGTCGCGGGCGATCATCAGCTCCTCGTCGGTAGCGATGACCAGCGTGCGGACCTTGGCGCCCCAGGCAGTGATCTCGCAGACATCGCCCTGCGGGTGCTTGTTCTTTTCGGTGTCGATGCGGATGCCCAGCCAATCCATGTGGTGGCAGATCTTTGCGCGGGCGATGGCGTCATGCTCGCCGATGCCGCCGGTGAAGACGATGGCGTCCACACCGCCCATGGCGGCAATGTAGCTGCCGATGGTCTTCTTGATCTGATAGTTCAGCATATCGGAAGCCAGCTGTGCGCGCTTGTTGCCGGCAGCTGCTGCCTCTTCAACGTCACGCTTGTCGCTGGAAACACCGGAGATGCCCAGCAGGCCGGACTTCTTGTTCAGGATCTCGTCCAGCTGGTGGCCGGTGATGTTCAGGGTGTACTTCAGGTAGTTGACCACAGAGGGGTCCAGGTCACCGCAGCGGGTGCCCATCATCAGGCCGGCCAGCGGAGTCATGCCCATGGAGGTATCGACGACCTTGCCCTGGTCCACAGCGGCGATGGAGGAACCATTGCCCAGGTGGCAGGTGATGAGCTTCAGGCGCTCAATGGGCTCTTCCAGATACTCTGCAGCCTTGTATGCAACGTACTTGTGGCTGGTGCCGTGGAAGCCGTAGCGGCGGACGCCGTACTTCTCATAGTACTCATAGGGGATGGCGTACATATAAGCCTTCGGGGGCATGGTGCTGTGGAACGCAGTGTCGAAGACGGCGACCATCGGAATGTTGCCGAACACCTTGCGGGCAGCCTCGATGCCCAGGATGCCTGCGGGGTTGTGCAGGGGAGCCAGGGGGCTCAGCTCGCGGATGGTGTTGATGACATCATCGGTGATCAGGCAGCTGGCCTTGAACTTCTCGCCGCCGTGGACGACGCGGTGGCCGATGGCATCGATCTCGCTGACATCGTTGATGCACTTGCCCTCGCCGGTGGTCATCTTCTTGACGACCTCAGCAAACGCTTCGGTGTGGGTGGGGAAGATCGCCGGGGTGGTGGCCTTGTGGCCGTTTGCCTCGTGGGTGATCATGCTGCTCTCCATGCCGATGCGCTCGCACAGGCCCTTGCACAGCACCTTCTCGCCGTCCATATCGATCAGCTGATATTTCAGGGAAGAAGAACCGCAGTTAATAACCAGAACTTTCATCTTCTTGTGCCTCCATATTGTTTTTCCACCCGACGGAACGGGCAGAATTTTACAGATTCCTAAAAATATTATATAATAGGTCTGCCCCCTTTTCAAGCCGTAAACGAGGCAAAGGGTTCTACAAAGTATCCCATCTTTTTTGTACATCCTGCCCAGAATCCGCAGTATATTGCCATTTTTTGTTGTTAGTCTGACATATATTTCACAATGTGTCTGTCGATGCGTTTTGATTTGAATCGAACCTCTCAGTCCGCGCTCTGGCGCGGCCAGCTCCTCTGATTAGGGGAGCCCGACCGAGGAATTGAGGTGAACTTCTATGAAACTGGCCGGTATCATTGCCGAATACGATCCCTTCCACAACGGCCACGCCTGGCAGCTGGCGCAGGCCAGAGCGCTGGGGGCCGAACGGGTCGCCGTGGCCATGAGCTGCGGGCTGACCCAGCGGGGCGCTCTGCCCCTGCTGCCGGAGGCCGTCCGCGTCCGCGCGGCGCTCACCTGTGGGGCCGACTTTGTCTTCGCCCTGCCCGCCCCCTGCGCCGGGGCCGGGGCCGAAGCCTTTGCCCGCGCGGGGGTGCGGCTCCTTTCCGCCGCCGGGTGCGACGCGCTGGTCTTCGGGGCCGAGACGCCGGACGCCGCCCTCCTGATGCAGGCAGCCCGCGTCCTGCTGTGCGCGGACTACCGCGCCGCCCTCAAGGCCCAGCTGGCCGACGGTGCCAGAAACTTTGCCGCCGCACGGCAGGCTGCGGTGGAAGCGCTCTGCCCCGGCACCCCGCTGGCCGCCCTGCTGGACAAGCCCAACAACAACCTGGCCGTGGAATACTGCAAGGCCATCCTCGAACTGGCCCCCGCCATGACGCCGGTCCCGCTGCCCCGCCAAGGCGCAGACCACGGGCAGGAACTGGCCCCGGACGCCGTCCGCTTCGCCAGCGCCAGCGCCCTGCGGAAGCTCTGGCAGACCGGCGGAGCGGATGCCGTGGCCCCTTATGTACCCGAAGCCGTCCTTCCCTTCTACCGGGAGGCCTTCGCCGCCGGGCAGTACACCGATTTTGACGCGGCAGGCCGCTGCGAGCTGGCCCTGCTCCGCTCCCGCTGCGTGGGGCAGGCGCCGTTTGCTGCCGTGCGGGGCGTTTCGGAGGGGCTGGAACACCGGCTGGAGCGGGCCGTGCGGGCCAGCACCACCCACGAAGAGCTGCTGGAAGCCCTGACCACCGTGCGCTATCCCCGCGCCCGGATGCGCCGCCTTGCCATGGACGCCGCGCTGGGCTATGACGACGCCCTGCCCGCCCTGCCGCCTTATCTCCACCTGCTGGGGGCCAACCGGGAAGCCCTTTCTTTATTAAAGGAAGCACACCTTCCCGTCTCGCACGCGCTGATGCGCCTGAAGGACGAAAACGACGCCTGCGCCCGGATGGTCTCCGCCCAGCTCACGGCCAGCGATTTTTCCGCGCTCTGCCGGAAAACACCGGAGCCTATGGGCAGCGCACTTCGTCAAAAAATTATCTTTTTGACGAAGTGACAAAATTTTTCGCAAAAAAATTGGCAGATACGCTCTTGTATCACGAGGGGCATCCGGTGTAGAATAATAGAGAACATTGGATACAACGAAGCGTCCCCAGAATGGGCGCAAGAGGAGGAACTGCATGGCACTTCATGTTCTGGACGAAGCCAACCGCTGCCTCGGCTGCAAAAAGCCGATGTGTCAGCAGGGCTGCCCCATCCACACCAACATCCCGGAGGTCATCCGTCTGCTCAAGGCAAACGAGCTGGATGCCGCAGGCCGGATGCTGTTCGAAAACAACCCCCTGACCACGGTCTGCTCTCTGGTCTGCAACCACGAGAACCAGTGCGAGGGCCACTGCATCCGCAACCGGATGCCCAGCCACGACCCGGTCCACTTCTCCATCATCGAAGACTACATCTCCACCACCTATGCCAACAAGATGGTGGCCGGCCCCTCCCCCAAAAACGGCATGAAAGCCGCCGTGGTCGGCGCCGGCCCTGCCGGCCTGACCATCGCGGTGCTGCTGGCGCGCTGGGGCTACGACATCACCATCTTTGACGCCCGCGACAAGATCGGCGGCGTCATGCGGTACGGCATCCCCAACTACCGCCTGCCCGACAGTGTGCTGGACGACTTCCAGTATCACCACCTGGACCTGAAGGGGATTCGCTTCCGCCCCAACACCGCCATCGGCAAGACCATCACCATCGACGACCTCTTCCGCGACGGTTACAAGAGCGTCTTCATCGGTGCCGGTCTGTGGAAGGCCAACGCCATGCACATCAAGGGCGAGACCCTGGGCAACGTGGCGTTTGGCATCGACTACCTGGCCAACTCCAAGGCGTTCCACCTGGGCAGCGACATCGCCGTCATCGGTGTGGGCAACTCCGCCATGGACTGCGCCCGCACCGCCATCCGGAACGGTGCCCGCCATGTGACCTGCTACGCCCGCCGCGATGAAACCTGCATCAGCGCCTCCGAGTACGAGGTGCGCTACGCCAAACTCGAAGGCGTGGGCTTCCGCTTCTGCAAGGCTCCCGTCGAGATCCGCGAGAACGGCCTCATCTGCCGCGACACCGTCAAGGGTGAGGACGGCAAGTTTACCCAGGTGGAGGGCAGCGAGACCTTCTACCCCCACACCGGCGTCATCGTCTCGGTGAGCCAGGGTTCCGAGAGCAACCTCGTCAAGACCACCACCGGCATCGAAACCAACCAGCGCGGCCTGCTCACCGTCAGTGAGGACGGCAGCACCACCCGCCCCGGCGTCTTTGCAGGCGGCGATGCGGTCATGGGTGCCCGCACCGTCGTCGAGGCTGTGGCCATCTCCAAGCAGGTGGCGCAGTCCATGGACGAGTATATGAAGAGCCTGCCCGCTGATACCACCCCCGATCCTTATGCCGACATTCCCACCTTTGAGACGCCCACCTCGGATGTGCTCGGCAAACAGAACATCGAATGAACCCAGCCAGCCCGGCCCCGCCGCCGGGCTGGCTTTTTATGTCGGATCTGTAAATATTCGGAGCCTTTTACATTCTTAGCCAATTCTTAGTTGCCCTGCATCGTCATTTCTTGTATACTAGAGATAAATCACAGCGTGATTATTCCAAAGAGGATACCTGTTTTTGTCATTCCGACGCAAAACAGGTCCAGAAAGGTCGGTGGACACTATACGCAAAGGTTCGCTTCCCAAACTGCGGGAAAAACTGCTCGAAGCATTGCAGGCCGTGCTGCCCATCGTGGCGATCGTGCTGGTGCTCTGCTTTTCCATCGCGCCGGTCTCCCCCAGCATCCTGCTCTGCTTTCTGCTGGGTGCGGCCATGATCATCGTGGGCATCATGTTCTTTACCCTGGGTTCCGAGATGAGCATGAGCCCCATGGGCGAGCGGGTGGGCGCGGTGCTGACCCGAAGCCGCAGCGTCCCCCTCATCATCGGGGTGGGTTTTGCGCTGGGCTTCCTTATCACCATCTCCGAGCCGGACTTGCAGGTCCTGGCCAACCAGGTCCCCTCCATCCCCAACATGACACTCATCCTCTCGGTCGCGGCGGGCGTGGGCTTCTTCCTCGTCGTGGCCTTCCTGCGCATGCTGCTGGGCATCGCGCTGCCCAAGCTCCTCGTCGTGTTCTATGGGCTGATCTTCGTGCTGGCGGCCTTCGTGCCCAAAGAGTTCCTGGCCGTCGCCTTTGACTCCGGCGGCGTGACCACCGGCCCCATCACGGTGCCCTTCATCATGGCGCTGGGCGTTGGTGTGGCCGCCATCCGAAGCGACCGCCACGCGGCGGACGACAGCTTCGGCCTCGTGGCCCTCTGTTCGGTCGGCCCCATCCTGGCCGTTCTGCTGCTGGGCATCCTGTTCCGGGCCAGCGACAGCGCCTACGTCCCGCCCATCCTGCCCGATGTGGGCGACTCGGTGGAGCTGTGGCAGCTGTTCCATGTCAGCCTGCCCACTTACTTCAAAGAGATTGCCACCTCGCTGCTGCCCATCGTGCTGATGTTCGGTGTCTTCCAGCTGGTGGCCCTCAAACTCGACCGCCGGACGCTGGGCCGCATCGGCGTGGGCCTGGGCTATACGTACATTGGCCTTGTGTTTTTCCTCACCGGAGCAAACGTTGGTTTTATGCCAGCGGGTAATTATCTGGGCCAGGTGCTGGCCGGGCAGACCTTCCGCTGGCTCCTCGTCCCCATCGGGATGCTCATCGGCTACTTCATCGTCAAGGCCGAGCCGGCTGTCTACGTCCTGAACAAGCAGGTCGAGGAAGTCACCGACGGTGCCATCTCCGCCGGGACGATGGGCGCGGCCCTCTCGGCTGGTGTCTCCCTCTCGGTCGGCCTCGCCATGGTGCGGGTGCTCACCGGGATCTCCATCCTGTGGTTCCTCATCCCCGGCTATGCGTTCGCCATCGGCATCTCGTTCGTGGTGCCCAAGCTCTACACCGCCATCGCGTTCGATGCAGGCGGCGTTGCCTCCGGCCCCATGACGGCCACCTTCCTGCTGCCGCTGGCGCAGGGGGCCTGCGCCGCAGTGGGCGGCAACATCGTCACCGATGCGTTCGGCGTGGTGGCCATGGTCGCCATGACGCCCCTCATCACCGTGCAGCTCATGGGCCTGATGGCGCAGCTCAAGCAGCGCCGCGCCCGCAGCGCACAGCCGGTGCACACCACCCCCGCGCTGGCCTTTGCCGACCTGCCGGATGACGCCATCATCGAGCTGTAAGGAGGTCTTTGCGTGAATTCACTTTACTGGCTGGTCACCATCACCGACCGCCGCTCCACCGACGCCTTTCTGGCTCTGTATGCCGAGTTCGGCGTCACGGTCAGCCTGCGCACCGTCGGCTCCGGCACCGCCGTGCAGGAGACGCTTTCCACCCTCGGCCTGGAAAAGACCGAGAAAGCCGTCCTCTTTGCCATGATCACCGCCGACACCTGGCCCAGGCTCCAGAAGGGCCTGCGCCGCAAGCTGCAGATCGACGTGCCCGGCACCGGCATTGCCTTCATCGTGCCGGTCAGCAGCATCGGCGGCAAGCGCGCCCTGCAATTTCTGACCGAACACCAGACCTTCACCGTAGAGGAGGAGAGCACCTTGAAAGATACCCGCTATGAGCTGCTGCTCGTCATCGCCAACCAGAGCCACACCGGTTCCATCATGGATGCGGCCCGCGCCGAGGGAGCCGGCGGCGGCACCGTCATCCACGCCAAGGGCACCGGCATGGAGGGGGCCGCCCACTTCATGGGGGTGGAACTGGTCAACGAAAAGGAGCTGGTCCTCATCGTCTCCCACACCGCCCAGAAGAACACGATCATGAAAGCCATCATGCGCAAGGCCGACCCCAAAGCCGGGGCCATCGTCTTCTCCCTGCCCGTCACCGATACAGCGGGCCTGCGGCTTCTGGAGGAAGAATCATAATCCTAACAAGAAGAACGGCACCCGGTGGGTGCCGTTCTTCTTGTTATTGCATCTTATTGCATCGCAGGCGTGGATTTTTTCATATTTATCCTGTATCATAGGAGAAAGGAGGGATCTTCTATGAACTACACGCATCGCCGCCAGCTCTTCTGGAACAGCCTTGTCATCGTCCTTGGCAACGCGCTCTACGCGCTGGCGGTCGCCTTATTTCTGGAGCCTGCCGGGCTCGTGACCGGCGGTGCCACCGGCATCGCGCTGGCCTTCGGGCGGCTGACGGGCCTGTCCGTCTCCGGCTTTCTGCTGGTGTTCAACCTGGCCATGCTGGTCTGGGGCTGGGCCGTTCTGGGCCGCGCCTTTGCGCTGAACACGCTGGCCAGCAGCATCCTCAGCCCCGTTTTTCTGGCGCTGTGGGAGCGGCTTCTGGCCGACCGCGTCCTCACTGAGGACATCTTCCTGTGCACGGTCTTCGCGGGGCTGGGCATCGGCGTGGCACTGGGGCTGGTCATCCGGGCCGGTGCCTCCACCGGCGGCATGGACATCCCGCCGCTGGTGCTCCAGAAATGGTTCCGCCTGCCGGTGTCTCTCACGATGATGGTCTTCGACATCGCCATCCTGCTGGTGCAGGCGCTCTTCAGCCCGCCGGAACAGGTGCTCTATGGCATCGTGATGGTCATCCTGCACACCATCGTCATGGACAAGATGCTCCTTCTGGGCGACAGCCGCACCCAGGTCAAGATCGTCAGCGCCCGGTCGGACGAGATCCGGGATGCCATTCTGGAACAGATCGACCGGGGCGTGACCATCCTGCACGGCGAGGGCGGCTACACCCACGAGCCCACCGAGGTGCTGCTCAGCGTCGTTTCCAACCGGGAGCTGCCCAAGCTCGAAAAGCTCGTTCATTCCATCGACCCGGAATGCTTTCTCATCGTCAGCCGCGTCACCGAAGTCAGCGGGCGCGGTTTCTCGCTGGAAAAGCAGTATCAATAAATTCAAACGGAGGTACCCACTATGAATCAGTTTACCCATCCCGTCGGACGGCGCAGCGCCACCCTGACCGGCTATGTCCAGCAGACCAGCAGCGCCCTGCCCAATCTGAATGTCTGCCCTGCCGTCCTCATCTGCCCCGGCGGCGGCTATGCCTACTGCACCGACCGCGAGGCCGAGCCAGTGGCGCTGGCCTTTCTGAATGCCGGTTACAACGCCTTCGTGCTGCGGTATACCGTCAGCACCAGCTGCCCCGGTGCCGAGGTGTTCGACAATGCGCTGGCCGAGGCAGAGGAGTCGCTCATCTACCTGCATGACCACGCGGAAGAACTCCACATCGACCCGGACAAGATCGCCGTGCTGGGCTTTTCCGCCGGTGCCCACCTGACCGGTGCATTGGGCACCATGGGCCGCATCCGCCCCGCCGCCCTGCTGCTGGGCTACGGCGTCTACGCCGCGGACGGTGTCGCCATGGGCGTCCAGATGCCCAATGTGCTGAACCACATCGACGCCCAGACGCCGCCTTCCTTCCTGTTCGCGACCCAGGGCGACCGGCTCGTGCCCGCCTCGAACTCGCTGGACTTTGCCTCCCGCCTGGCGGCGCTGCACACTCCCTATGAGATCCACATCTTCTCCTACGGCGACCACGGTGCTTCGCTGGGCACCCTCAACGTCACCGCGCCCCGCAGCTATGAGAACCCGGATCTCGCCCACTGGTTCCCGATGGCCCTGCGCTTTCTGGAGCACATCTTCCGGCATGACGAGCTTGTGCCCCAGCCCGCAGAGGCCACGGAGTACGGCCCGGACATGCGGATCGGCAAGCTGCTGGATGACCCCGCCAGCGCCCCGCTGCTGGCAGAGCATCTGCCGGAGCTGGTCGAACTTGTCCAGAACTATCCCGACTGCCGCGCCCTGACGCTGAAAAAGTTCCAGCTCTTCACCCAGACCCTCCCGCAGGAGCGCTTTGACGCCTGTGTCAAGGCACTGACTGCACTCAACTAAGCAAAAACGAGGCTGCCCGTATCCCGCGGACAGCCTCGTTTTTTTGTTTCTTTTTTACAGCAGCGGTGCCAGCACTTTGAGCAGCATGCCCAACGCACGGAACAGCCACCGCCCCTGCCAGATGCTTCTGGGGTCGTTTTCCACGGTGCGGCACTGTTCCAGCGTCGCCTGAAAATCCGCCTCGATGTCCCGGATGCAGGGGGCATCCGTCAGCCAGACCGCATCTTCAAAGTGGTGGTACAGGCTGCGGTAATCGAGGTTGATGGTGCCCACCACGGCCTCCCGGTCGTCCACGACAAAGACCTTTGCATGAACAAAGCCCGGCGTCCACTCGCTGATCTTCACTCCCGAATCCAGCAGGGCCGAATAATGGGTCTTGGCCAGCGAGTTCGCAAACTTTTTGTCCGCGATGCCCGGCAGGATGAGGTGGACGTCCACACCGCGCTCGGCGGCAAACTTCAGGGCCGTTTCCAGCTCGCCGTCTAAAATCAGATAGGGCGTCATGATGTGGATGTACCGCCGCGCCCGGTTGAGCAGGTCGATGTAGACCATCTCGCCCACCCGCTCACCATCCAGCGGGCAGTCCCCATAGGGAGCCGCCGTGCCTCTGGCATTTTCCGGCACCGGGATGGGCTCGGCCAGAAAGGCGTCGAACTCCGGCTCTTGCAGGATGCACCACATCTGCAAAAACAGCGCGGTCAGCGAGCGGACCGCCTCGCCCTCCAGCATGATAGCGGCATCCTTCCAGCGGCCATACTTTTCCACCTGGTTGATGTACTCATCGGCCAGGTTCACGCCGCCGGTAAAGCCCACCCGCCCGTCGATGACCAGGATCTTCCGGTGGTCGCGGTAATTGTAGTGGGTAGAGACGAACGGCTGCACCGGACTGAACACCTTGCACCGGATGCCCAGCGCTTCCAGCCGCCGGGGGTAATCGCGCGGCAGGGTCGAGAACTCGCAGGTGCCGTCGTACATCACCCGGACATCCACCCCCGCTGCAGCCTTGCGGGCCAGCACTTCCAGCACCCGGCCCCAGAACAGCCCCTCGTCGATGATAAAGTATTCGACGAAGATGTACTTTTCTGCCGTTTCCAGCTGGCGCAGCAATTCTTCGAACTTGGCCTCGCCGCTGGGGAAATAGGTCATGGCGGTGTTCTCATACACCGGGAAGCCGCCGCCCCGCCCATACAGATAGGTCGCCAGCGACGCCGCGCCGGGTTCGGACGCTTCCAGCTTCTGGACGACCGATTGGTTTTGCGGCAGCTGGGTGCGCAGCACATCTTCCAGTTCCAGCAGCCGTTTGCACAGGATGTTGTGGCCGAAGTTGCTCTTCACATAGAAGAACAGCGGCACACCCACCACCGGAAAGAGCGCAATGACCACCATCCAGGTGATCTTTGCACTGTTGTCCATCTTGCTGTTCAGCAGGTAGAGGACCATGGCCGCCGTGACGACCACACTGCCGCCAAAGTAGTGGGGCAGCAGATTGCCGAACCAGCGGAAGATGCTGACTAACAGCCCCACCTGAAGCAGCAGGAGCAGCAGCACCAGCCCGAACCGGCTGAAGATGGCGTGAATGACCCCCTTCTGGCCCTTTTTCAGCAGCCGGAGGCCGCCGTCCTCAAACTTCTGGGCGTAGCTTTTGACATTTTGTTTCAGTTCGTCCTTCTGCATGGTAGCTCACCTCCTGCGCAGGGTCACAGCGAACATCCCCTGCGCGGCATGGCAGGCCTCCACCAGCGCCTTGGGCTGGCAGCAGAGGCCGTGGTCGTGCCATGGGTCATTGAACCAGTAATGCTCTGCATCGTAGCCCACCAGCAGCAGGCAGTGCTCGTTGCACTTCCAGGCAAAGTCGGTGCCGTCGGCCAACAGCCAGTGGTCCCGCTGTTCGGGCACCGGCTGGAAATCCAGCGTCGCCCAGAACACCACCGGCATCCCGGCGTCGATGTACCGGCAGAGTTCCGCCGCCGTCTTGCCGCTCTCGTCCACCACCTCGAACTGCCCGGCCGCGCCCTCGTGTTCCAGCGCACTGTTCAGTGCCCGGACGATGCAGGGCGCATAGCAGCCGTAGCCGGTGTGGTCGTGCGGGTCGCCGGGGTAGACCTGCCATGGGTCCGGGCCGTAGAGTTTCCCATCCTGCTCCCAGTAGGGCGCATGGGGCAGATCCCGCTCGATGAAGGTGTCCGGGTCGATCCGGATGCCCATCGCCTGCAGCAGCATCACTGCGCTGATGCTCTCGCAGCCGTTCACCCAGCGGTCTGTCTGGTCAATGTAGGGTGCCAAAACGATTTTTTTCATCAAATTTCCTCCCAGAGCATGGTTTGCTCTGTCAAAAACCGTGTTTTTGTGTTATGATAGGCAGTAAGATACAGTGTTTCTATTATAACTTATTTTGACCGATTTTTCTACCGAAATCGGCAGGCGGGAGGATTTTGGAGCATGAACAATCTCATCATCGGCATCGCGGGTGGTTCGGGCAGCGGCAAGACCACACTGGCCATCCGGCTCAAGGAACGGTTCGGGGAGGACGAGGTGCGTCTGATCTCCCACGACAGCTACTACAAGCGCCACGACGAGCTGCCCTTTGCGGAGCGCTGCAAGCTGAACTACGACCATCCGGATGCGTTTGACAACGACCTGCTCATCGAGCACCTGCGGGAGCTGAAGGCGGGCCGCGCCATCGACTGCCCGGTCTACGATTACGCCGACCACAACCGCAGCAGCGAGGTGCAGCACATCGAGCCGGCCCCCGTCCTCATCGTGGAAGGCATCCTGCCCCTGGCCGAGCCGGAGCTTTGCAAGCTGTTTGACTACAAGATCTATGTGGACACCGACGCCGATGAGCGCATCCTCCGCCGCATCCTGCGGGACGTCAAGGAGCGCGGTCGCTCGCTGGACAGCGTCATCACCCAGTACCGCGCCACGGTCAAGCCCATGCACGAAGCCTTTGTGGAGCCCAGCAAGCGCAACGCCGACATCATCATCCCCAACGGCGGCGAGAACGGCCCCGCCATCGAGATGCTGGCCCACCACATCCGCAGTCTGATCCAGAAGGCTAACATACAGTAACATTTTCCGATACCACACAGCCGCCCCGCCGCGTTGTATTCTCAACGCGGCGGGGCGGCTGTTGTTATAGTCTTCGCTTGTATTTCAGGGGCGTCTGCACCTCAGCGCGGATGCGGGTCAGATAATTCCGCGTCTCTCCGGTGCTGCGAAGGATGGCGTCGAGCTGGGCCTTCTGTTCCCCGGTCATGCCCTCATCCTCGGCCAGAAGCTCGGCATTGCCCTGAATGACCGTCAACGGCGTCTTCAGCTTGTGAGACAGCTGGATGATGCTCTCCCGCTGCCGATGCTCCATTTCCCACTGGGCCTGCAGGCTGTCGGTCAGTTCCTCGCCCATCAGCTGCAACGCACGCAGAGCCTCATCGTACTCCCGCACCTTTGCCCCGGTAAAGTCGATGTCCTCGATGCCCTTTTTTTCGGCCACCTGCCGGGATGCCTCCGTCAGCCGAGCCGTCTCCCGTCTCAGAAACGCACCGGAACGGTGGGTGCTCCACGCGACCACCCCCACCAGCAGGAAAATGCCCAAGATCAAGTGCATCGTCTGCACATCCGGCAGAGTATCGCGCAGAGTTGGGTCTGCATAGGGCACTGCGTAGTCAAATTGCAGCAGACAAACCGTCCCGTCCTGCAATCTCGCGCGCAGATAATACTGTTCGTATCCAATCTCCCAGCGAAGATCCCCCGTCCACTCCCGCATTGCCTTTTGCAGATGGGAACTGTCCATGTTGGTGGCAAGCACCGTATTCCCCTCTGCATCAAACAGCACATACCGGCACAGCGGGTCCAGCTCAGCCGGGTCAAATGTTTTCGCCGTCCGGTACGGCAGGATGTTCTGTGCCGCCTCGTTCGAGACCCGCGCCGCCCGGTTGGCCGGAAGAAGCCATCCGCTGTCGATGCACAAGAAAAACAGCAGGAACCAAAGCACCGCTGCCACAATGCAGCTCACCGCTGTCTGCACAAGATACCCCAGCAGCACGGCCCGCAGCGAGATCAGTTTTCGCTTTTCCATTGATAGCCCACTCCCCACACCGTCTTCAACAGCGTCTCCGGTGCCCCTGCGGCCCGCAGCTTGACCCGGATGTTTTTGATATGCTGGGTGATAGCGGTGTCGTCCGCTGTTCCATCCACGCCAAACACGGCTTCGTAGATCTGTTCCTTGGTGAAGGTCTGCCCGGCATGAAGCGCCAGATACTCACAGATCGCGTACTCCGAGCGGGTCAGCGGCAGTTCTTTTTCTGCGTAGGACGCCGATTTGCCCGTCATATCAAAGCTCACCCCGCTACGCACCATCCGGTATACCGGAACACGATTCTGCCGCCGCAGATGGGCCGCGACCCGCGCCCGCAGTTCGCTCACCCGGAAGGGCTTGGTCAGGTAGTCATCTCCTCCAATGCCCAGCCCCTCCAGCACGGATGCCTCATCGGTCCGGGCTGTCAGGAACAAAATGGGTGCATCCGTCTGCTCCCGGATCCGGCGGCAGACAGCAAAGCCGCTTTCGTTTGGCATCATCACATCCAGCAGGATGCAGTCCGACCAGCGGCAGAGTGCTTCGGTCAGGTCTGCCCCGGAGCTGCATGTCACCACCCGGTGGCCATCCCGCTCCAAGGCCGTCTTGAGCAGGATGCACAGGTCCGGGTTATCGTCCACCGCCAGAATGTTTGCCACACGATCACCTCATCACATTGTAAAGCAGGCAGGACGCCCCATACAAAAGATAGATATGGGCCGGATAGAACCAGTAAAACAGCTGCTTGTGCCCGCTGCCCCGCCTGCCGTTGTAGAGTCCCATCAGTACCGCCGCCGCCACGCCGAACCACTCGTAATAATCCGTAAACATCTGGGTCCAGACGAAATCTGCCTGAGCGTGAACCATCGCAAAGGGCAGCACCAAATCCCACAGAAGCGCATTCAGCGCCCACACACCCAGCTGCACCTGGCGATGCCCCCGCAGCGCATACAGCAGCACCCCGCCCAGCAAAAAGCCCCAGCTACCGTCTGTGACAGCCGTCCACATGGGCAGCGGACTCGTCATCAGGAACGCCACCACCGCAGAGGCAATGGGCATATCCTGCACTTGGGGGAAAAGCAGCAGAAAAACCACGACCATATAGGGCCAGCAAAGCACAGCTGCAATGGCTGCTGCGCCCTTTGCAATTTTCTTTTCGCGCAGCCAGTCGATGCCCTGCCAGATCACGCACAGCAGCACAAGATCCTGAAAGATGGCATTCTGCGGATAAAAGCCGTCTCCACGCCGGAAGGCACCGGCATAAATCATGAAAAATTCCAGTGCCGCCATCGCCGTTCCGATTGCCCAGATGCGGAGAACGTAGCGTTTCCGGTCATGGGTGTGCGCAAAGCCCTCCACCGTGCAGAACAGAAACAGCGGCGCACTGAGCCGCCCCAGCATACTGAACCAGATGGGCACCCAGCCCGTAAATTCAAAGAAATAATGGATGTGATCCAACACCATCAGCACCAGCGCGACGGTCTTGAGCCGAGTCCCATCCAGCCCTTTTTTCATCAATTGTTCCATACAGATACTCCTCTCCTTGTACTGCATCCAGTGTAGCAGGAATATCTGTAGAAACTATAAGTTTCTGCCTTTTATGATACTATTTTTCGCTCCAAAGTGCAACAAAAAACGCCCTAAGATTTCTCTTAGAGCGTTTCGATCAAGTCGGCGACTACCTATTTTCACAAGCCGTTTCCAGCTAACTATCTTGGGCACGA
>ERZ1694979.2-NODE-2-length-131677-cov-12.871556_pt1 | contig 131677 bp, 123 predicted proteins | sample MGYA00581607_ERZ1694979 | MGnify/ENA primary metagenome ERZ1694979 (study PRJEB42213, sample SAMN07424410) | human gut metagenome | biome: ENVO:00009003; feature: ENVO:2100002; material: ENVO:00002003 | host: Homo sapiens | place: USA | collected 2014 ... | reverse complement strand
ACACTATCCTCTTCGTCGGCAGCGTCAGATGTGTATAAGAGACAGCATCTGGATGTCGTGCGCGACGCCCTGCGCCTCGTATTCCAGACTGACCAGCAGGGTGGCTTGGCTGGCCATGCTGGAAAGGGTCGTCTCGTCGATCTGTGCCATTGCGCTGGCAAGCTGCTGCTGGATCATCTCGCGGGAGAAGCCCGGCATCTGCGCCATGGCTGCAAACTGGGCGCACACGGCGTCCAGATCGGCAGCAGTGGGGGCGATGGTCTCCGCTGCGGTATCCTCAGTGTTTTCCGAGGGGGCTGCGCTCTCAGCGGCCTCGCTGGAAGCAGCCGGATACTCCGAAAGGGGAGCCATGCCCTGCGCGGGCATCCCGGTGCCATTGGCAGCCTGCGAAGCGGCCATATACAGCACGATGTCCGGCATGGTGACGATCTCTTCCAGAGAAGCACGCTCCTCGGCGGTCAGGTCAGCGCGGAGCTTCAGAACGCCGTCGTCCTGAATGTAATATCCGTAGGCGTTCCGGAAGGTCTCTGCGTCCTCTTCGCTCATCAAAAGCGACAGCGCATCCCGCGTGGAGGAGCGCAGGGTCTGGGGCAGGGGGCTTTCGATGCCGCCCTGCTGAATGCCGGTATCCACGATCTTGCTCGTGTAGTCCGGCAGGGAAAGGTCGCAGTACGCCTGCATGAACAGCAGGCCGATCACGACCAGGCAGGCGGCCCAGTGGCGGGCCAGCTGCTTGAAGATCTTACCCATTTTGATTGTCTCCCTTCGATTTGGTCTGGAATTCCGCATTTTCGGCCATCACCGCATCCAGCAGAACATCCTTCAGCTCCTGCAGCTGGGTCAGCTGCTGGGGCGTCAGGCGGCGCGCCACCCGGTCGAAATACCCACTGAGGGCCAGCTCGCACTGGCGGCTGGAAGCAAGGCCTTTTTCGGTGACGTGCACCAGTGTCTTGCGGCGGTCGTTCGGGTCGGTGATGCGTTCGATCAGTCCATCCTGCTCCAGCTGGCGCAGCCACCGCGAAACGGCGGGCATCGGCTGCCGGACGGCAGCAGCCAGGTCGGAAACATAGATGCTTCCATCCGTTCCGTGCTGTTCAATGTTCGCCAGAACGCCTTCCAGCATCACGAAATGACACCTGGGGCACTCTTCCAGCGAGGCCTTCATCCCGCGCTTGGCTTCGTTGCTCAGCTGGTGGAAGTAGTAGAACAGCCCGAACAGCTCCGGAGCGTTTTCCTTCGGCATGTGGAACCTCCTTGTTTGTTATCCACTGCAAATATTTAACAATTGATAACTATTTGCGTGTGATAATAATATACCCGCCTGCACCGGAATGCAAGCGGGTCAGATTTCTTTTTACAATTTCTTCATCACTGGGCAGGGGAGCGGGTCACTCGTGGAGAGCACGGTCATGTTTCAGCCCGTCACGCATTCCGTGAATGCGGCCCAGCCCGTAAGCCAGCAGGGCGGCGCACAACAGGTTGAGCCAGCCCAGGCGGCTGCTGGTGGCCCCGGTACAATTCGCAAGGCCAATCACGATATTTGCCATACAGAGCAGGAACAGCATTTTGCCGATTTTGTCCAGATGGGCGATGCGGGAGTCGATGTCGGAGAACATGTTGAACTCGCCCAGTTCCGATTTGCGGCGGAAGTAGCCCCAGCGGAAGCAGCGGCCAACGGATTCGGCCCCAAGCTCCTCCATGAAATTTTCAAAATCAGAAGAGTTGTCCAGTGTTTCTACCCGGATGATGTATTCGCCCGGTTCGCATTTTTCGAAGGTATAGGTGCAGAAGCCGCCACACGTCAGCGCCCAGCCCTCCTGTGCCATCTCGTTGAGCCAGCGTTCTTCTTTTTCAAATTCCCAGACCCAGAACCATTTGTGCAGGGTTTTCGTCTCACTCATGACAATTCCTCCTTCAGGATGGTGCGGCCATTCGCGGCCAGCTCTTCCAGGCGGGCCAGCTCCCGCTTGAGCACGGCCAGGCCCGTTTCCGTCAGTTGATATTCCTTCTTGCGACTCCCGCTTTCCATGGGCAGGGGGGAGATCCAGCCTTTCTCGCACAGTGCGTTCAGCGCCCCATACAGCGTCCCGGCGGCCAGCCGTACTCGCCCGCCGGAGAGCTGTTCGGTTTGCTGCATGATGCCGTAACCGTGTTGTGGGTGGTAGAGGGAAAGCAGGATGTAGTAAGTGGATTCCGTCAGAGCCAAATTTTTCATTGTATCGCCTCACTTTGTATCGACACGCGATGTATCGTAATTGCATTATATCGGACAGCGATATAATTGTCAAGAGCTTTTTGGCAGGAAACCCTCTCAGTCACGCTTTGCGTGACAGCTCCCCCAAAGGGGGAGCCATTGGCAAGCCGGTTTTGGTTGTGCTGACGGAACAAAGTTCAATAAAACCATAAAATAGAGTGCTCCGCTGTTTTGATTCACAGCATCTATCCAAACGCTCTTTGTCAAAGCGCAGTACAGATGCCGCTGATCTTTACAGCGGAGCACTTTCGTTTACGATATCAAAATACTTTCAGCGTCCAGCAGAAACCGGGCCGATTTGCCAAGGGCTCTCCCTTCGAGGAAAGACTCTCCCCGGCCGGGGAGAGATGTCGCGATAGCGACAGAGTGGGGAATCTGGCGCGAAGCGCCTGAGAGGGTATCTTACTTTCTCAAAAACTTATTATCCACCCAGATGCAGACGCAGGCACCGAGGATGGAGATGACAAAGGAGCTGAAGCTTCCGGTCGCGTGGATTCCGACCAGGCCGAACAGAAACTCGCCGACAAAGCTGCCCAGCACACCCAGAACGGCGTTGCGGGCAAACGATGTCTCGGTGCCCATAAAGCGGCCTGCGATGTACCCGGCCAGGGCGCCCACCAGTACGCCGATGACCAGCGAGGCCAGCAGCCCCACAAGGGAGAACAGGCCCATCAGGCAGCCAACCAAAGCGCAGATGAGCGCGATGACGATCAGGATCGAGAGTGTGATCATAATGAGACCTCCTATTTGGTTTGTGCAGCTGCCTGCTCTGCCGCATACCGGCAGACATCCTTCAGGCAGCAGCGTTCACATTCGGGTTTGCGGGCATTGCAGACGGCCCGGCCGTGCATGACGAACCGGTGGCACAGGTCGCTGCCCTCTTCGGGCGGGATGATCTTCCACAGTGCCATTTCCACCTTCTGCGGTTCTTTGATGCCGTCCACCAGACCAATCTTATTGCACAGGCGGATGCAGTGGGTGTCCGTCACGATGGCAGGCTTGCCGAACACATCGCCCATGATCAGGTTCGCGCTTTTCCGGCCCACGCCGGGCAGCGCCAGCAGCTCTTCAAAGGTGGTGGGCACCTTGCAGTCGTACCGGTCGCGCAGCATCCGCATACAGGCCGAGATATCCCGCGCCTTGCTGCGGCCCAGCCCGCACGGCTTGACGATGGCTTCGATGTCCTCCGGTTCGGCAGCGGCCAGCGACGCCACATCGGGGTACTTTGCAAACAGGTCCTGCACGACGATGTTCACCCGTGCATCGGTGCACTGTGCGGCCAGCCGTACGCTGACCAGCAGCTGCCAGGCGTGGTCGTAGTCCAACGTGCAGCCTGCATCCGGGTATTCCTGTTTCAATCGGTCAATGACCGTGCGCGCCAGCGCCTTTTTGGCGGAAAGGTCTTCCGCCGGGGAAGCTTTGCGCATGAAATCGCCTCGTTTCACATAAGGATAGCCTGATGATACCATGTTTCGACGGGTTTGTAAATAAATTTTGCGACATCGGGGCCGGCCCCTGCCAAAGAAGCGCTTGTCCTCAGCGGGGAAATGCGGTATACTATGATAAACAGGAAATTGTCTCAGATGAGCAAAGAGGAGGAACGACCGATGAACGAACCGCTGGCGCAGCGTCTGCGCCCCAAAACACTGGCCGAGGTCTGTGGGCAGCAGCATCTGCTGGCACCGGGGCGGGTGTTCCGCCGCACCATCGAGAGCGGAAAGATCCCCAACATGATCTTCTACGGCCCCTCCGGCACCGGCAAGACCACCGTGGCCCGCATCATTGCCGAAAACAGCGGGATGACCCTCCACAAGCTCAACGGCACCTCCTGCGGCACCGGCGACATCAAGGCGGTCCTCAAGGACATCGGCACACTGGCCGGGGCAGGGGGCATCCTGCTCTACCTCGACGAGATCCAGTACCTGAACAAAAAGCAGCAGCAGAGCCTGTTGGAGTGCATCGAGGACGGCAGCGTCACCCTCATCGCCTCCACCACCGAAAACCCCTACTTTTACATCTATAATGCGCTGCTGTCCCGCTGCACAGTGTTCGAGTTCCGGCCGCTGGCGGCGGCGGATGTGGAGCAGGGCCTGCACAACGCGCTGGAAAAGCTCTCGGCATCGGAGGGCGTCCCGGTTACAATGGACCCAGACGCCTGCACGTACCTTGCCGAGAGTGCCGGCGGCGACCTGCGCAAGGCGCTGGGCTGCCTCGATTTTGCCGTTACCGCCGCGCCGCAGGACGAGCAAGGCAAGCATATTTCCCTGGAAATGATCCGGCAGGTCACCCGCCGCACCGCCATGCGGTACGACCGGGACGGCGATGACCATTACGACATCGTCTCTGCCTACCAGAAATCCATGCGCGGCTCCGACCCGGACGCAGCGCTCCACTATCTGGCCCGCCTGCTGGAAGCAGGGGACCTGCCCTCGGCCTGCCGCCGCCTGATGGTTTGTGCCTGCGAGGATGTGGGCCTTGCCTACCCGCAGATCATCCCCATCGTCAAGGCGGCCATCGACGCGGCCAACATGGTGGGCCTGCCGGAAGCCCGGCTCCCACTGGCGGATGCGGTCATTCTGGTGGCAACCAGCCCCAAGTCCAACAGCGCTTACAATGCGATCAATGCCGCCATCGCGGATGTGCAGGCCGGGCGCACCGGGCCGATCCCGCGCCAGCTGCAGAACAAGCACTTTGACGGCGAGGATGCCCTCGTCAAGGGGCAGAACTACAAATACGCCCACGATTACCCGAACCACTGGGTCGAGCAGCAATACCTGCCCGATGTGCTCAGGGATGTCCGGTACTACACCTTTGGGGAAAACAAAAACGAACAGGCGACCCGCGCCTACTGGGCCCGCATCAAGGGCGAAGACAAAGTATAAAAACCACAACAGGAGGAACTTATGCGTTATTCCAAGCAGCGCGAGCTGGTTTTGCGGAAGGTGGAAGAACTCTGCGACCACCCCACCGCGGAAGAGATTTTTGACAAAGCTGCACCGGAGTGCCCCGGCCTGAGCCTCGGCACGGTCTACCGCAACCTGAACAGTCTGGTGGAGGCGGGCCGGGTGCGCCGCGTCTCCATCCCCGGCAAGGCCGACCGGTTCGACCACACCCTGTGCTGGCACAGCCATCTCTACTGCAACGCCTGCGGCAGCGTCGTGGACGCCGATGTGGACGAAAAGCAGGTGATGAAGCTGGTCCGCAGCCAGAAGGGCGTCGTGCAGGACTGCGCGGTGGTCCTGTTCGGCCTGTGCGAGGCCTGCGCCCAAAAGCAGGCCGAAGCCTCCGTCTGAACCGAAAAATTCGCACTTCCTACTTGCCCTGCGGCGCAAAACAGGGTATACTAAAAGGAGCTTTCTGAAAATATCGAACCGAAGGATGGTTTCATCATTGGAGTACATTGCATTTGAACACAACGCCACCGCCGCAGAGCTGGTGCGCAAGACATACGACACCCCGCCGCTGGCCTTCGTCCACAGCTACGGCTGCCAGCAGAACGTCAACGACGGCGAGCGCATCAAAGGTGTGCTGGTGGATATCGGCTACGGCCTGTGCGACAAGCCCGAAGACGCCGACCTCATCCTCTTTAACACCTGCGCCGTCCGCGAGCACGCCGAGCAGCGCGTTTTCGGCAATGTGGGCGCGCTCAAGGGCCTGAAGGAGAAAAAGCCCGGCCTGATGATCGGCCTGTGCGGCTGCATGGCCAACCAGAAGCATGTGGTGGAAAAGCTGCGCCAGAGCTACCCGTATGTGGACCTCGTCTTCGGCGTGGACGGCATCGACACCCTGCCGCAGCTCATTGCGCAGAAGCTGCAAAAGCACAAGCGGGTCCTTCTGGAGCCTGCCCAGCGCCCCGTCATCGTGGAAAACATCCCCATCCGGCGCGAGAGCGAGTTCCGCGCCTGGCTGCCCATCATGTACGGCTGCGACAACTTCTGCACCTACTGCATCGTGCCCTATGTCCGCGGCCGCGAAAAGAGCCGCAAGCCCGGCGATATTCTGGCCGAGTTCCGGGGCCTTGTGGAAGCGGGCTACAAGGAGATCACCCTGCTGGGCCAGAATGTCAACAGCTACGGCAAGGGCCTGGAAGAGAAGGTAGATTTTTCCGACCTGCTCAACCTGCTCTGCTCGGTGCCCGGCGATTATCAGATCCGCTTCATGACCAGCCACCCGAAGGACGCCAGCCATAAGCTCATTGACACCATCGCCGCGCAGCCGCACCTGTGCAAGCACCTGCATCTGCCGGTGCAGTGCGGCTCGGACCGGATGCTGGCCCAGATGAACCGCCATTACACCGTTGCGCAGTACCTCGAACTCATCGAGTACGCCCGCAGGACTGTGCCCGGCATCACCTTCTCCAGCGACATCATCATCGGCTTCCCCGGCGAGACAGAGGAGGATTTCCAGGGCACCCTCGACCTGATCCGGAAGGTCGGTTACATGCAGCTGTTCACCTTCATCTACTCCAAGCGCACCGGGACCAAGGCGGCAGAAATGCCTGACCCCACCCCCCGCAAGGAAAAGACCGACCGGATGAGCCGCCTGCTGAAGATCCAGGACGAGATCGCCATGGGCCTCGTCAAAGCACAGGTGGGCCAGACCGTCCGCGTCCTCGTGGAGAGCTTTGGCCGCAGTGAGGGCACCCTCTCCGGCCGGTTGGACAACAACCTGACCGTCGAGTTCGCCGCCGACCCCGGCTGGATGGGCCGGTATGCCAATGTGCACCTCACCGGTGCCCGCGCCACCGTCCTGCTGGGCGAGTTGGCAGATTGACCAGGATTTCCCGGAGCGGAACGGCTCCATCAAACGAAAAAAACACTAAAGGAGACTATTCTTATGGATTGCATCGACCTCTTTAAGCGTGCCGCTATGGCACTGCAGACCGACCCCCGCTATCTGGCCCTCGACCAGGCCCGCAAGCTCAACGACAACGATGAGGAGCTGCAGAACATGATCGGCGAGTTCAACCTTGCCCGCATGGACCTGAACAACGAAATCGGCAAGAGCGAGCGCAGCGATGCGCGCATCTCCGAGCTGAACGAGAAGGTCAACGACCTGTACGGCAAGATCATGGCCGATGAGGGCATGGTGGCCTACAACGAGGCCAAGAAGGACTGCGAGAACCTCGTCAACTACATCGACGCCATCATCAACACCGCGATGAACGGCGGCGACCCCATGACCGTGCAGGAACCCAGCGCGTCCTGCACCGGCAGCTGCTCCACCTGCGGCGGCTGCCACTGAGCACATGTGAAACGGAAAACGCGGCTGCGCTTTGCAGGCCGCGTTTTCCTTGCAAAAGCGGTTACTCCCTGCAAACCAGAGCAGACGGCATCTCACACACAGGCCGGTTTTCCCGGCATGATGTTTCAAAACTGCGCTAAAACAGGGATTCAATGCAAGAAAGGTGGACTACCATGGCGGAACTGTCGCCCATGATGCAGCAATATCTGGAGATCAAAAAACAACACAAGGACGAGATTCTGTTCTACCGCATCGGCGACTTTTACGAGATGTTCTTCGACGATGCCCGGACGGCCTCGCGGGAGCTGGACCTGACGCTGACCGGAAAGCAGTGCGGTCAGGAGGAGCGCGCCCCCATGTGCGGGGTGCCCTTCCACAGCTACGAAGGCTATGTGGCCCGGCTCATCGCCAAAGGCTACAAGGTCGCCATCTGTGAGCAGGTGGAAGACCCCGCCAAGGCCAAAGGCCTCGTCAAGCGGGATATCATCCGTGTGGTCACGCCCGGCACCATCATCGAGAGCAGCATGCTCCAAGATGATAAAAACAATTACATCGCGAGCATTTTCATCAAGGGGAACACGGCGGGCCTCTGCTTTGCCGATGTTTCCACCGGCACGGCCCACATCACGGAACTCCGGCAGGAAAAGGTCGTCCCGGCTGTCATCACCGAGCTGTGCCGCTACCACCCCAGCGAGGTGCTGATGAACCCCAACACCCTCGACTGCCGGGAGCTGACCACCTACCTGAAGAAAAATATGCAGTGCTCCGTCGAACTTGTCGAAGAGGAGCGCTATGCGCCGGGCCTTGTGGCCATCGCGCTGGAAAATCAGTTCGGCCGCGACTGGCCCGCGAAGACCGGCATCGACGAAAAGGGCAACGTCCGCTTTGCCATGGCGGCGTTGCTGGAATATCTGCACGATACCCAGATCAAGGGCGTCGAACGCCTGAAGACCGTCATCAGCTACAACAAGGCGCAGTTCATGCGGCTGTCGCCGGTCACGCGGGCCAATCTGGAACTGACCGAGACGCTGCGCGGCCGCGAGAAGCGGGGCACCCTGCTCTGGGTGCTGGACAAGACCAGCACCGCCATGGGCAAGCGGATGCTCCGCAGCTGGATCGAACAGCCGCTCGTTTCCAGCGGCATCATCAACCGCCGCCTGAACGAGGTGGAAAGTCTGGTCAACCAGACCGTCCAGCGCGGCGACCTCATGGAAGAGCTGCACTACATCTCCGATCTGGAGCGGATGATGACCCGCACCGTCTACGGCTCGGCCACGCCGAAGGAGATCTACGCCATGGCCCAGACCTGCGACCGCCTGCCGGGGCTGCGTCGGCAGGCCGAAAGCTGCAATTGCCCGGAGCTGGCCGAACTGGCGGCGCAGATCGACCCGCTGACCGACATCAAGGAAAAGATCTACGCGGCGGTCAGCCCGGACGCACCGTCTACCTTAAAGGACGGCGGTGTCATCGCCAAGGGCTACCACACCGAGGTGGACGAGCTGCGTTCCATCCGCGATAACACCAAGGGCATCCTGGCCCAGCTGGAGACCCGCCTGCGGCAGGAGACCGGCATCCCCAAGCTGAAGATCGGCTACAACCACGTCTTTGGCTACTTCATCGAGGTCAGCAACAGCTACAAAAATCTGGTGCCGGAGACCTACATCCGCAAGCAGACGCTCACCAGCGGCGAGCGCTACATCACCCAGGAACTCAAAGAGCTGGAAAGCAAGATCCTCGGTGCCCACGAGCGCCTCATCGCGCTGGAACACCGCCTTTTTGCCGAGCTGCTGGAGACCATCAGCGCCCAGCTGGACCGCATCCAGCGGACGGCCAATGCCGTCGCCGAGCTGGATGTGCTGGCGGCGCTGGCGCAGGTGGCGGCCGAGAACAACTACTGCCGCCCTGTTGTGGACGACGGCGATGAGCTGACCATTGTGGAGGGCCGTCATCCGGTGGTCGAGCAGATGCTCAAGGGCAGCCTGTTCGTGCCCAACGATACCACCCTCAACTGCTCCACCGACCGCTGCCTCATCATCACCGGCCCCAACATGGCCGGTAAATCGACCTACATGCGTCAAAATGCCCTCATCGCGCTGATGGCGCAGATCGGCTCCTTCGTCCCGGCCAAAGAATGCCATGTGGGCGTTGTGGACGCCATCTTCACCCGCATCGGTGCGTCGGACGATCTGTCGGCCGGGCAGTCCACCTTCATGGTGGAGATGACCGAGGTGGCCGAGATCCTGAAGAATGCCACCACGAAGAGTCTGGTCATTCTGGACGAGATCGGCCGCGGAACCTCTACATTTGACGGCATGAGCATTGCCCGCGCCGTGGTCGAGCACATCTCCGACCCGGCCAAGGGGCTTGGCTGTAAGACGCTGTTCGCCACCCACTACCACGAGCTGACCGACCTCGAAGGCATCCTGGAGGGCGTGAAGAACTACAACATCGCGGTCAAAAAGCGCGGCGAAGATATCACGTTCCTTCGCCGGATCGTCCGCGGCCCGGCCGATGACAGCTACGGCATCGAGGTGGCAAAGCTGGCCGGTCTGCCCGGCACCGTGACCCGCCGTGCCCACGAGGTGCTGCGGGCACTGGAAGCCAGCGCCCCCAAGAACAACGTCGAACAGATGGATTTCGACGCCCTGCAGGAGTACAATTCTCCGGCCGTGCCCAGCGAAGTGCTGGAAAAGCTGGAGGCCCTCGATGTGGAGACGCTGACCCCCATTGAAGCGCTGAACTTCCTGTACGAGCTCAAAAAGACCCTGAAGGGCAGCCTGAACGGCTGAAACTGACCAGATACCAACGAAAAGGGGAGGGAACCTATGGCAGTCATCCATGTTTTGGACAAACACACCGCAGAGCTGATCGCCGCCGGTGAGGTCGTCGAGCGGCCGGCTTCGGTGGTCAAAGAGCTGCTCGAAAACGCCATCGACGCCGGTGCCGCCCAGATCACGGTGAGCATCGAGTCCGGCGGCGTCAAACTGATCGAGATCAGCGACAACGGCACCGGCATCGAAGCCGCTTACATCCCCACGGCGTTCATCCGCCATGCCACCAGCAAGATCCAGACCGAGGAGGATCTGAACCATATCCACACCCTCGGCTTCCGGGGCGAAGCACTGGCCTCCATCGCCAGTGTGGCGCGGGTGGAGGTGCTGACCCGGACCGAAGCGGATGAATGCGCCTCGGTCTACCGCATCGAGGGCGGGGAAGCCTATCCCATCGAACCCGGTGCCCGCAGCGTGGGGACCACCATCCGGGTGAAGGATCTGTTCTACAACACGCCCGCCCGGATGAAGTTCCTGAAAAAGGATTCCAGCGAGGGCACCTTTGTGGCGGATACCGTCGCCCATGTGGCTCTGAGCCACCCGGAGGTCAGCTTCAAGTTCATCCGCGAGGGGAAATTGCAGTACGTCACCCCCGGCGACGGTCAGCTGCGAAGTGCAGCATATGCCGTGTTGGGCCGGGAGTTCAGCCGGGACCTCATCGAGCTGGACAACCGCGAGGGCGTCTACCGGGTGTGGGGCCTCATCACCCAGCCCAGAAGCTGCCGTGCCAGCCGGAGTATGCAGTATTTCTATATCAATGGGCGCTATGTCCGCAACCGCACCATGATGGCGGGCATGGAAATGGCGTTCAAGGGCACCACGATGCAGGGCAAGTTTCCTGGAGGAATCTTGCTTCTGGAAATGCCGTCAGACCTGGTGGATGTCAACGTGCACCCGGCCAAAACGGAAGTCCGCTTCGCCCGCGAGAATGATATTTTCGACCTCGTGTACCACGCCACCAAGCTGGCTCTGGCTCAGCCGGGTACCGGCGAGCGGCTGTTCGCCTTCGAGGAATCCAAAAACGAGAAGAACAACGAAAAATCCAACAGTTCAGAAAAAGACGAAAATCCGAGTGAAAATGCTGTAAAGAAAAACAACTTTACAGGACTTTCCGCCGTCATTCCGGGGCAGGCAGAGCCGGGCACGTTGGAACACCACCCCCAAACGGCCCCTTCCGTGGTACCCGCTGCACCGGCGGTTCCGGCTCCGGCTGTGCCCACCCGGCCCGTCCGCCCGGCAGCGGCAGAAGCGGACATCCTGCCGGGGCCGTCCACGGCATCCCCCAATGAGCACAGCTGGACAACGGTTGCACCTTCGGCTCCCCTGAATCCGGACGTCAGCCTGCACAGCCCGAAGCGGCCGGAAGAGGAGGCAGACCTTGCCGAACCGGTTGTGCCGCGTTTCCGAGCAGCGTCCAGCGAGGCTCAGCTCGACATCGAGCCAGATGCAGACGACCTGCCCGGAGCACAGGACCACATGGTAGCATGGAACCCGATCCCGCAGCCCAAAACGGCAGAACCGGAACCCGCTGCGGCCGGACCCGCCGAAACGGAAGAGACATCGGCCCCCGCCGGGACGCCCGAACAGATGGGCTTTGATCTTCAGGAGGGGCCGGAACCACTCCGCTATGTGGGTGAACTTTTCCGCACCTACATCCTCGCAGAGCGGGGGGACGAGGTGTGCATCATTGATAAACACGCGGCCCACGAGCGCCAGCTCTTTGAAAAGCTGGCCGCGTCCTACGGCGATGTGCCCAGCCAGCTGCTGCTGGAACCGGTGGTGGTGGAACTCTCAGCCGAGGAGAAGACGGCACTGCTGGCCAACATCGACCTGCTGGAACGTGCCGGACTGGAGATCGACGACTTTGGCGGCAATTCGGTCTTTCTGCGCGCGGTCCCTGCCGATGTGGAGCAGGGCAGCGCCGAAGACCTTCTCGTGGAGCTGGCGGCGAAGCTGGCCCACGGCAGCCGCGACGCCCTGAGCGAAAAGACCGAGTGGGTGCTCCACTCCATCTCCTGCCGTGCGGCCATCAAGGCAGGGGACCACACCTCCCCGCAGGAGCTTATGGCGCTGGCCGAGAAGATCCTGTCCGGCGAAGTGCCGCCCTTCTGCCCGCATGGCCGTCCCTGCGTCCTCAAATTGACCCGAAAGGAGCTGGAAAAGCAGTTTGGCCGAATCGTTTGAGAAAAAGCACCCGGTCCTCGCTGTGGTCGGCCCGACCGCGACCGGCAAGACCGCGCTGGGCGTTGCGCTGGCCGAGCAGTTCGGCGGCGAGATCATCAGTGCGGATTCGATGCAGATCTACAAAGGCCTCGATGTCGGCACCGCCAAGGTGACGCCGGAAGAGACCCACGGCATCCCGCACCATGCCGTCGATCTTCTGGAGCCGGACCAGACCTTCAGCGTGGCGGATTTCACTGCGCTGGCCGGAACGCTGGAAGCCGACCTCTCCGCCCGCGGAAAGCTGCCCATCCTGGTGGGCGGCACCGGGCTGTACGTTCAGAGCTTCCTCTACGGCGTCCGCTTCATGGCCGAAAAAGCCCCGGACGGTCTGCGGGAGCAGCTGGCGGCAGAGCTGGCCGAAAAAGGCCCGGCTGCCCTGTACGAAGAGCTGAAACAGGTGGACCCGGAAGCCGCTGCCGCCATCCACCCGAACAACCAGGTGCGGGTGCTGCGGGCGCTGGAACACTACCGCGCCACCGGCCGACGCCTCAGTGAACAGAAGGCGGCATCGCTCCCGCCGGAGCGGCCCTACCGTGCACTGGTGCTGGGGCTGGACTTCCCGGAGCGCGCCCAGCTCTACCGCCGCATCGACCTGCGGGTGGATCGGATGATGGACGCGGGCCTTCTGGCCGAGGCCGAAACCGTGTTTGCAAACCGGGCCCGCTTCAAAACGGCAGCGCAGGCCATTGGCTATAAGGAATTCTTTCCCTACTTTATGGGTGAGTCGGAACTGACGCCCTGCGTGGAGAAGCTCAAGCAGGCTTCCCGCAACTACGCCAAGCGTCAGCTGACCTGGTTCCGCCACATGGACGGCGTGGTCTGGCTGGACGCAGCGGCACCGGATCTCAAAGCCCGCGCCGCCGCACTGACGCAGGAATTTATCACGAAAGGATGAGCAGAATGCAGGAAGAGAAGGAAAAACGTGAGCTGCCCGGCGCACTGAAGACGCTGGCAGGCGTTGCCATCGTCTTTTTGCTGCTGGCGGCCGTGTATGTCTTCTATCAGGCCATGCAGGTGCTGTTCCCGCCCAACACCTACGAAACGGCCCTTCTGGCCATGGTAGAAGACACGGTGGATGCCGAGGGCGTGCTGCTGTTCAACGAAAGCTATGTGGCCGGGGACGGTACGCTTGGCTACCTTGTGGCCGATGGCGAGCGCGTCTCGGCGGGCACTGCGGTGGCGGAAGTCTATAGCGATGCTTCCCAGGCCGGTCTGCGCCAACAGCTGACCCAGATCTACGACCAGATCGACCTACTGCAAAAATCGCAGAACACCACCTCGGCGCAGATGGAATCCCTGCGCAAAGACCGCTCGGCGGCGCTGTATGATCTGATGGATGCGCTGGATGCCTCCGACTACGAGGACACCGACGCCCAGACGGAGGACTATCTGCTGGCCCAGAACAAGCTCTGGATCATCACCGGTGAGGTCTCCACCTTCTCGGACCAGATCGCCGCGCTGGTGCAGCAGGCGTCCAATGTGCAGGCCCAGCTGGGCAGCCCCACCCAGATCACCGCCCCGCAGACGGGCTATTTCATCCGTTCGGCCAGTTCCGGGCGGCTCAATGCCGGCATGGAGGACATCCTTGCGCTGGGTGCTGCGGATCTGAAAGCCTACATCGAGTCCTCCCCGGAGATCAAACTGGACGGCTGCGCGGGCAAGATCGTCTCCGGCTTCACCTGGTACTACGCGGGCATCTGCTCGGCCAAACAGGGCGAAAAGCTGCTGGGCTCGGACGGAAAACCGCGGAAGACCTCGGTGGAAATCCGCTTCCCCGGCCAGGCGGAAACGCCCCTCAAGGCCACCGTGCAGGAAGTGAACATCGACACCGAGAACGACATGACCCGCTTCGTCCTCTCGTGCGAGGTCATCAACGGCGACGTGCTGCGGCTGAACCGGGCCAATGCGCAGGTCATCGTGGGGCAGAGCACCGGCCTGCGGGTGCCGCAGGCGGCGGTCCACTACCTCAAGGAGGACGGCTCCGAGGCCGAGGGCCAGGGCGAGAACTACATCCCCGGCGTCTATGTCAAGTACGGCAACCTGGCCCGTTTCTGCAAGATCGACCCCGTGGACGACCAGCACCCCCAGGTGCTGGATGGCGATTATCTCATCGTTTTGCCCAGCGGAACGGCCGGTTCGATCAGTCAGGTTCGCCTTTATGACGAGATTATCGTCTCCGGACAAAATTTGTATGACGGAAAACTTTTGTAGTTATTGACATCTGCGGCAAAAAATCCGATAATAGTAGAAGCTATTTGCATCTCTTTGCAAAATCAGCCAGGCAGCGCAAGCCGCCCGAATGAAAGGAGCAGTTTCTATGTCTTTTGTGGATAGTCTGAAGAAGGGGCTTTTCGGCAGCGAGGACGAGTACGACGATCAGTACATCGACGACGGCCCCCAGATGGTGAACAACAACAACGGTCTGGGCGTCGGGGCAGACGAAGAGGATGAGGAGCCCGCAGAGGGCACCCCCAGGAAGAACAAGGTGGTCAACATCCATGCGACCACCCAGCTCAAGGTCGTTCTGGTCAAGCCGGAGCGCTTTGAGGATGCCAGCACCATCGCCGACCACCTGAACAACAAGCGCACTGTGGTCCTGAACCTGGAGTCTACCAACAAGGAAGTTTCCCGCCGCCTGGTCGATTTCCTCTCCGGCGTCGCCTACGCCAACAACGGCCAGATCAAGCGCGTGGCAAACAGCACCTTCATCATCACCCCCTACAACGTGGATATCATGGGCGATCTGCTGGACGAACTGGAGAACAATGGCGCATTCTATTGATCCTGCCCCCAAAGCCGTGCGGGGCTTCGTCCCCGCCCGCAGCGATGAAGAGCGCTATCTGATGCGGCACATCGAGGATCTGGCCCGCACGGCGGAGAGCCGCGGCATCCCGCGCTATTCCGCCTTTCTGAGTGACCGGGAGCAGGATCTTGCCAGAGCAGCGCTCAACCGCGCCGCCGTCCCGGAGAATGTGTATCATTTCGAGGGCGGCTGGCCCGGTGCAGAGCGCCGGCTCCTCTGCCTGGAACCGGAGGGCAGCTGGCCGGACAGCCCGCTGTGCTGTGTCCGGCTCACCTGCCGGGTGCAGGCCGGGGCTGCTCTTCCGGCGCACAAGGATTACCTCGGCAGCCTGATGGGGCTGGAATTGCGGCGGGAGGCGCTGGGCGACATCGTCCTGCCCTCCGATGCGCCGGGCACGGCCTATGTCTTTGCGCTGGAACCGGCGGCGCAGCTCATCTGTCAGGAACTGCTGCAGGCGGGCCGGGTGGAGGTCACGACCCGGCTTCTGCCGCTGGAGGAGCTTCCGGAGTTCCCGCAGGCGGAGCGGACGCTGCAAACGGCGACCGTTTCTTCCCTGCGGCTGGATGCGGTGCTGGCAGCCATGCTCCACTGCAGCCGCAGCATGGCAGCGGAGCTCATCACGGTAGGCCGGGTGGAGATCAACCACCTTCCTGTGGAGAGCATCCACGCCCCGGTGTATGAGGGCGATGTCTTCACCGTGCGGGGCAAGGGCCGCTTTGGTCTGACGGCACTGCCCGGAAAAAGCAGAAAAGACCGGGCGATCATCGAGTTTTTTCAATATTAAATGAATTTGGGAGGAAACCACTATGCTGACCTCGCAGGACGTGCGCAGCGTTCAATTTGAAAAAAACCTCCGCGGCTACCGCACCGAAGAGGTGGATCGTTTCCTGGATAAGGTCGAAGAGCAGCTCCGGCAGGACGATGCCCTGGCCGAGGAGCTGCGCAAGCAGATCGCAGACCTGACAGCGGAAAACCAGCGTCTCCACGAAGAGATGAAGAACTACGAGGCGGACGGCGACATGCTCAAGAGTGCGCTCATCAATGCACAGCGCATGGGCGAGAACGTCATCCGCGAAGCAAACCAGAAGTCGGAAGAGATCCTGCACCGTGCAAATCTGCGCGGGGATGATATTATCCGCGATGCCAATGAGCTGCTCCAGAAGGCCAGTGACCGTGCGGATGAGATCATCAACGAAGCAAACGATAAAAAGCTGGCAGAGGAGCGCGAGTATGACCGCGTCCGTCTGGAAGTCACCCGTTTCAAGTCCGACGTGCTCAACCTGTACCGCAGCCATGTCGAGTCTCTGAGCCGCCTGCCGGAGTTCCAGAAGGAGGAGCCGGAGGCTGCCGAGCCCGCTGTGGAGGAAAAGGCAGAGGAGACCACTGCTGCGGCTCTGACCGAGGAGATCGAGCAGGCACAGCCGGAGGCCGATGCCGCCCCTGCGGACGAGGAAACCGCAGAGGACGACAAGAACGAGGATTTCTGGTCCAAGGATGAGAGCCAGCTCAAGATCAAGCTGGACCCGTCTCAGGCACCCGTTGGCGCAGAGGAAGAGGAAGAACCGGCAGAGCCGGATTATGCCGCTTTCAAGGGCGTCAAATTCAGCGAGTGACCGGAGCGTTTCAATAAATTAGAGGAGTGTGTAACCATTGGCTAAGAATAAGTCTCAGTACGACAGTACGTTGAATCTGCCCAAGACGCTGTTCGAGATGCGCGCAGGCCTGCCCAAAAAGGAGCCTGTCATGCTCAAGGACTGGGAAGACAACGACCTGTACAATCAGCTCATCAAGCACAACGACGGCAAGCCCAAGTTCGTTCTGCACGACGGCCCCCCGTATGCAAACGGCAACATCCACATGGGCACCGCACTGAACAAGATCATCAAGGATATCATCATCCGCGACAAGAACATGGAGGGCTTCCAGGCTCCCTATGTGCCCGGCTTTGATACCCATGGCCTGCCCATTGAACTGAAGGCGCTGTCCTCCGTCGGCGAGAAGAAGAAGGACATCTCCAAGCTGGAGCTGCGCCAGATCTGCGAAAAGTTCGCCACTGAGCACATCGACATCATGAGCGACCAGTTCAAGCGTCTGGGCGTCATCGGCGACTTTGAGCACCCCTACCTGACCCTGAAGCCGGAGTTTGAGGCCCGCCAGATCGAGATTTTCGGTGAGATGGCCAAGAAGGGCTACATCTACAAGGGCCTGAAGCCCGTTTACTGGTGCCCCGACTGCCGCACCGCTCTGGCTGAGGCCGAGATCGAGTACGGTGAGGACGACTGCGATTCCATCTTCGTCCGCTTCCATGTCACCCAGGACCCCAACGGTGTGCTGGCAAAGCACGGCATCCCGATGGACAAGACCTACTTCGTGATCTGGACCACCACCACCTGGACTCTGCCCGCCAACGAGGCCATCTGCCTGAACGGCCAGTTCGAGTATTCCTTCGTCAAGATCGGCGAGGAGTACCACATCATGGCCACCGAGCTGGTCAAGAGCGTCATGGATGCCTGCCACATCACCGACTATGAGGTCGTGGGCGAGCCGGTCAGCGGCGCAGAGTTCGAGCTCATGCGCTACCAGCACGTCTACCTGCCCAAGGAGGGCTGGGTCATCCTGGGCGACCACGTCACGCTGGAGAGCGGCTCCGGCTGCGTCCACACCGCAGGCGGCCACGGCGTCGATGACTTCAACGTCTGCCAGAAGTATCCGCAGGTGCCCATCACCGTCCCCGTGGACGACGGCGGCTATCTGACCGACCTGGCCGGCAAGTACGCAGGCCAGCGCGTCTGGGCAGCCAATAAGACCATCCTGGCCGACCTCACCGCGTCCGGTGCCGTCATGGGCCAGGTGCACATCAAGCATCAGTACCCGCACTGCTGGCGCTGCCATCACCCCATCATCTTCCGCGCCACTGAGCAGTGGTTCTGCTCGGTCGCAAAGTTCCGTGAGGATGTCTACAAGGCCATCGACACCGTGCAGTGGATGCCCGACTGGGGCCACGACCGCATGAAGGGCATGGTCCGCGACCGCAACGACTGGTGCATCAGCCGTCAGCGCACCTGGGGTGTGCCCATCCCGGCCTTCTACTGCAAGAAGTGCGGTGCTTACCACATCACCGACGCCACCATCAAGGCCGTCAGCGAGCTGTTCCGCAAGGAAGGCTCCGATGCCTGGTACAAGTACGAAGCCGAGCAGATCATCCCCGCAGGCGAAGTCTGCGAGAAGTGCGGCGCTTCCGAGTGGACCAAGGACACCGACATCATGGACGTCTGGTTCGATTCCGGCTCCACCCATGCAGCCGTTCTGGAAGAGCGCCCGGAGCTGCACTTCCCGGCTGACATGTATATGGAGGGCGGCGACCAGTTCCGCGGCTGGTTCCAGTCCAGCCTGCTGACCAGCGTTGCAAGCAAGGGCTGCGCCCCTTACAAGTCCGTTCTGTGCCACGGCTGGGTCGTGGACGAGCAGGGCAAGCAGATGCACAAGAGCGCCGGCAACGGCGTGGAGCCCAGCGAGATCATCAAGGACTACGGTGCTGATATCATCCGCCTGTGGGTCGCTTCTTCCGACTACACCGTCGATGTGCGCGCCGGTAAGAACATCTTCAAGCAGCTGAGCGAGGCTTACCGCAAGATCCGCAACACCGCCCGCTTCATCCTGGGCAACCTGGACGGCTTCGACCCCAACACCGACTGCGTCACCGACGACCAGCTGCAGGAGATCGACCGCTGGGCACTGGCTGCGCTGGACGACCTGATCGCCAACGCACATGCCGGTTATGCGGTCTACGACTTCAACAAGGTCTACCACGCAGTCTACAACTTCTGCGTCGTGGCCATGTCCAACTTCTATCTGGATGTCACCAAGGATCGTCTCTACTGCACCAACGGCGCAGCCCGCCGCGCAGCACAGACCACCATGTACAAGATCCTGGTCGCGCTGGATAAGATCATCGCCCCCATCCTCTGCTTCACCAGCCAGGAGATCTGGGACTTCATGCCCAAGACCGAGGGCATGAACAAGTACGTCGTCTTCGAGGATATGCCCAAAGCGGGCCAGTATGCCGCCGACGATGCTTTCAAGGCCAAGTGGGCACAGCTCATCGCTGTCCGCGACGAGGTCAAGAAGGTGCTGGAGCAGGCCCGTGCCGAGAAGACCATCGGTGCCTCGCTGGAAGCTGCCGTCACCCTGTACTGCAACGATGCCGTCTATGATCTGCTGAACAGCATCCCCATGGACGAGCTGGCCGACCTGATGATCGTCTCCCAGGTGGAGCTGGTCAAGGGCGAGGGCGGCGCTGCCTCCGCGGTCGAGGGTCTGGGCGTGGCTGCGGCTCACGCCACCGGCGACAAGTGCGAGCGCTGCTGGAAGTATTCCGCAGACATCGGCACCCATCCGGCTCACCCCACCCTCTGCGCCCGCTGCGCAAGCGTGGTGGAAGGCTAAGGCTTTTTCCGTTTGAACGCTGCGGCGCTCCTTTCGAGCAGGGGAGCGCCGCTTTTTGATATCAGAAGACCGGCGGGTCCGGCCCGCTGTTGGGAGTATTTCGTTATGGCTTATGTGATCTTTAACCTGCTGTGTGTGGCAGTGCTCATCGGCGTCGACCAGGGCATCAAGTTCTGGGCGGTGCATGTGCTGATGCCCGTGGGCACCCTGCCGCTCATCCCCCATGTGGTGGAGCTGCGGTTCGTGCTCAACCAGGGCATGGCGTTCAGCCTGCTCAGCGGCAGGCAGCTGTTTTTGATCGTGGCCACCAGCGCTGCGCTGATCCTCGTCGCATACTGGCTGTTTTTCCGCAGCCGGAGCAATCGCCTGCAGCAGGCGGCGCTGATCCTTGTGCTGGGCGGCGGCATCGGCAACCTCATCGACCGTGTGCTGAACGGCGAGGTCGTGGACTACATCAACCTGCTGTTCATGCGGTTCGCCGTCTTCAACTTTGCGGACATCTGCGTCTGTGTGGGTGTGGCGCTCTGGGTGCTGGTCATCTTTTTGGAGGAGCTGCACTCCGGTGACGCAAAGGAGCCGTGACCCATGGAACAGCGTGAATTTATCGTGGAAGCGGAGGGCGCAGGCCAGCGCATCGACCGCTTTTTGAGCGGGGAGGATACCGGCCTTTCCCGCAGTGCGCTGCAGGCGCTGGTGGCAGACGGCCATGTGCTGTGCAACGGCAAGGCCCCGGTCAAGAGCCTGAAGCTCAAGGCCGGCGACATCATCCTGCTGGAGATCCCGGACGCCCGGCCCATAGAGGCTGTACCGCAGGAGATCCCGCTGGACATCGTGTTTGAGGATGCGCACCTGCTGGTGGTCAACAAGCCCAAGGGCATGGTGGTGCACCCGGCCCCCGGCAACCCGGACGGCACATTGGTCAATGCGCTGCTGTGGCACTGCAAGGGCAGCCTTTCCGGCATCGGCGGCGAGATCCGCCCCGGCATCGTCCACCGCATTGATAAGGACACCAGCGGCCTTCTCGTCGTCGCCAAGGACGACGCCACCCACATCGGCCTGTCCCAGCAGATGGCGGTCCACAGCGTGGAGCGGGCCTACCATACCATCGTCTACGGCGGCTTTGCGCAGGACGAGGGCTTTGTGGAGTCCCATCTGGGCCGCTCGAAGACCGACCGCAAGAAGATGGCCGTCTACCCGTCCACCGAACCCCACACCAAGTATGCCTACACCGGCTACCGGGTGCTGGAACGCCTGGGCGAGTTCACGATGCTGGAATGCCGCCTGAAAACAGGCCGCACCCATCAGATCCGCGTTCATATGGCGTCCATCCATCACCCGGTGGCAGGGGACCCGGTCTATGGCCCGCACAACTGCATCACCAGCCTCCACGGCCAGTGCCTTCATGCCAAAACACTGGGCTTCGTCCACCCCATCACGGGCGAGCATCTGCGGTTCGACTCCGAACTGCCGGATTACTTCACCCGCTTTCTGACCACGCTCCGTCAGCGCACAGGAGGAAACAACGAATGAGCAATTCCATCGAAAATACGCTGGTCCTCTGCGATCTCGACAACCTTCTTCTGAACGCAGAGGGCAGCCTGCCCCAGCTCCACCGCGATGTGCTGCAGCTGTTTGCCAGCCGCGGCGGCAAGCTGACCATCTACTCCCAGCGGTCGCCCAAGGTGGTGCGTTCTCTGCTGGGCGGGGTGCGGCTCAGCGCGCCCGCGCTGGTCTGCGGCGGTGTGCTGGCCTACAACTTTGCCGAGGGCACGGGCACGGCCCTGTGCAGCTTTGCCGGGATGGAGGAATCCGTCCTCCGGGTGCTTCCCAGTGTGCCGGGCGTCGGCATTGCTTTGCAGATGAAGAACGGCTCCACCCGTGTGCTGCGGATGAGCGAGTCTCTGGAAGCCCACCTGCGGCAGGAGTGGACCACCTTTGTGCTGAGCAATGCGGCGGACGTCCGGGGAGAGGATGTGCTGCGCATCCTGTTCTATCAGGACAAAAAGCAGGTCCCTCTGACGGCGCTGCTGGAAAAGGCGCTGGGTGAGGCCACCGTGACCCTCCGCGCCGAGCGGATGGGCCCGGATGTGCTGGCGCTTCTGCCGGGCAGTGTGTCCGGCAGTGCGATGGTCCAGGCCGTCTGCTCCCCGGCAGGCTATTCTGCCGAGCAGCTGACCGTTCTGGCCGACTGCACCCAGATGGTAGAGCTGGTCCATCTGGCGGGGAACAGCGTCGTCCCCGCCGATGCCCCGGCTGAGCTGCGCCTTGCCGCCAGGCAGACCACCCTCACCGACCACGATGCCGGTGCTGCGGCGGAGCTGCTCTATGGCATGGTGCGCTCTGCGGAAACGTCTGCGTAAAAGTTGTGTAAAGTCTCCTGTATTTTTCGTGCAGGGGACTTTCTTTTTGGAGGAAAGTCGGGTACAATGAAGGAAACCGGTTCTCAGGCATCTGCCCGGCGGCACGAGCGGCTGTTTTTGCTGTGTGCGGCAGCGGCGGCTGCGGTCTGCATCCTGCTGGCGGCTGCCCTTGCGCCGCCCTGGCTGACGCCAAAGGCAGCATCCGAAACGCCCATGGTCCAGCTCATCCGGGTGGACCTGAACACAGCAGACCTCGAAACGCTCTGCGTCCTGCCAAACGTCGGCGAAAAGCGGGCGCAGGCGATCCTGGAATACCGCGACACGCACGGCCCGTTCCGGCATGTTGCGGATGCGGCCGAGGTGCCCGGCCTCAGCGAGAGCATCGTGGCTTCCTGGGACGGACTGGCCTATGTGAGCTGAACAAACCCAGAAAAGGGGAGTAATTATGAAAGAGGATACCATTTTCATCAACCGCGAACTGAGCTGGCTGGATTTCAACCGCCGGGTGCTCGTGCTGGGCAAGGATAAAAATGTCCCGCTGGCCGAGCAGGTCAAGTTCCTGGCCATTTACGGCTCCAACCTCGACGAGTTCTTCATGGTGCGCGTGGGTTCGCTGCAGGAGCGGGCCAGCCTGATGCGCGCCAAAAAGGAGCGGGACAAGCGCGAGAACAAGACGAACATGACCGCCGAAGAGCAGCTGACCGCCATCATGCCCAAGGTGGCGCATTTGCAGGAGGATTGTGATAAATATTACGAGAAGGCGCTGGAAAGTCTGGCAGGATGCGGTTATAAGAAGGTGGACTTCAATGCACTTTCCAAAGAGGAGGAGCACTTCTGGAAAAAATACTTCCAGAGCGAGCTGTTCCCCATCCTCAGCCCGCAGATCGTGGACAGCCGCCATCCGTTCCCTTTTTTGCGGAACGAGGAGATCTATCTCGGCGTCCTGCTCAAGGAAAAAGGGGAGCAGAGCCTCGGCATGGTCCCCATTTCCAGCCAGATGGAGCGGATGCAGGTCATCCGCCGGGACGGCCGCACGGAGTTTGCCCTGACCGAGGAGCTGGTGCTCCATTATGCGTCCCTCATCTTCGGCAAGGATGCCGTGCAGGAGACCTGCCTCTTCCGCGTCACCCGCAACGCTGACATCGACGTCAAAGAGGGGATGATGGACCACGATATCGACTACCGCGAGATCATGGCCGACCTGCTCAAGCGCCGCCGCAAGCTGGCGGCAGTCCGCCTGCAGGTCACGCCCACGGCCCCGCAGGAGATCGTCCGCATCCTCTGCGAGAAGCTGGAACTGACCCACAAGCGGGTGTTTGCGCAGAAAAGCCCGCTGGACCTGAGCTTCTTCTACAAACTCACTTCCAGGATGGAAGCCGACGGCCACCCGGAGCTGTTCTACCCCGCAGCCCGGCCCATGCTGCCGCCGCCGGACTATGACCTCGCGGCCGAGGTGGAAAAGCACGACGTCCTCCTCAGCTATCCGTACCAGTCCATCCGGCCCTTCATCGCCATGCTGAAAAAGGCCGCGCAGGACCCGGCGGTCATCTCCATCAAGATGACCCTCTACCGGATGGCGCGGGAGTCCCAGATCGTGCAGGCGCTGATGGAGGCCGCCGAAAACGGCAAGGAAGTCGTAGCGCTGGTGGAGCTGCGCGCCCGTTTTGACGAGCAGAACAATATCGACTGGTCCAAGCAGCTGGAAGAAGCCGGGTGCACCGTCCTCTACGGCTTTGAAGATTACAAGGTCCACTCCAAGCTGACCCTCATCACCAAGAAAGGCCCGCAGGGCTACAGCTATATCACCCAGATCGGCACCGGCAACTACAACGAGAAGACCAGCGAGCTTTACACCGATTATTCCTTCATCACGGCAGACCTCGGCATCGGCGAGGAGGCTTCCAACGTCTTCCAGAATCTCGCCGTCCAGAAGCTGACGGAGACCAGTGAAAAGATGCTGGTGGCTCCGCTGCGCTTCAAGAGCGTTCTGCTGGATGAGATGGACCGCGTCATCAATGCCGCCCGCCTGGGCCGCCCGGCGTCGATGATCCTGAAAAACAACTCCATCTCGGACCGCGATATCATCCTCAAGCTGGAAGAAGCCAGCTGCGCCGGGGTCCGCATTGATATGATCGTCCGCGGCATCTGCTGCGTCCGCGCCGAGGTGCCGGGCAAGACCGAGAACCTGCACATCCGCAGCCTGGTGGGCCGCTATCTGGAGCATGGCCGCATCTACAGCTTCTACGATGGCACCACCACCCGCATCTACATTGCCTCCGGCGACTTCCTCACCCGCAACACCGAGTGCCGTGTGGAGGTGGGCGTCCGGGTGGAAGACCCCGTTCTCATCCGGAAGCTCAGCGAGATCTTGCAGCTTCAGCTGCGGGATAACGTCAATGCCCGCGAGATGAAGGCGGACGGCAGCTACCAGAAGGTCAAAGCCGCCCCGGACGAAGCACTCGTCAACGGCCAGATGGGAATGTACGACCTGCTGAAAAATGACTGGACGGCCCGCGATGATGTTCCGGAGGAAACACCCGCCCGACCGGAACCGGTTCGTGCCGCCGCCCCGGCGGAAACGCCTGCACCGGCTGCGGAAGCACCCAAAGCCCCTTCGGAGCCGACGCCGCTGCCGGCGGCAGAGCCCGCAAAGCCAGCCGTGGTGCCCGAAACCGCCCCGCAGACAGAACAGACGGTGCACCATCCGGTCGCGGTCACACATCCCGCCCCGCACACCCCGGCCAAGCCCCGCGGCGGTCTGATGGACCTTTTTGAACAGTTCCACCACTGGCTCCGCCCCAAGCGCTGAAACCACGCCCTCACAGAGAACGATGCTCTGTGGGGGCGCTTTTGTTCTCCGAACGGGATGACCGGCATAAAATACCCCCAAGGGAGGAATGTGGGATGCGGGCAGAAATGGGACGAGCAGGCAGAAAGAAGATCCTCAGGCGGGCAGCGGCGACCGGAGTGCTGGCGGCGCTGTTGCTGGGGCTGGTGGCAGGCGTCGTGCTCCCGGCACGGGCCAAAAGTGCAGAACGGGCGGCCCCGGCGGGTGCGTCGCTGGAACCGGCAAAGCCGAGCGAAGCGCTCTGCTTTCCGCTGGGGACCACGGCATTCCGCGTTTCGGACGCCTATGGCTGGCGGGCAGACCCCTTCACCGGGGCAGAATCCTTTCACCGTGGGGTAGACCTTGCCTGCGCAGAGGGGACACCTGTTCTGGCGGCGCTAGGCGGCACCGTGACCGCCGCCAGCCGCAGCGGGACCTACGGCAACTACCTGCGCATCTCGCACCCCGGCGGGCAGGAGACGGTCTATGCCCACATGCAGTATCTCTATGTCCGGGCAGGGGAGGTCGTGTCTGCGGGCCAGTGCCTGGGGACCGCCGGGCAGACGGGCCGGTCTACCGGTGCCCACCTGCACTTTGAATTTCTGACACAGGGCATCCGGGACGACCCGGCCAAGGCGCTGGGCCTGCCATGAAGCGGGCGCTGCACATCGGGCCGCTCGTCTTCCGGGACCCGGTCCTGCTCTGCGGGGTCCTCTATGTGCTGCTCTGGTTCGACGCCAGCGGCTTTCTGCGGCTGGGGCTGTGCGCGGCCTTCCTCCACGAGTGGGGGCATATCCTGGTCTATTGGGCGATGTTCCGCACCTTTCCGACCATCGAAGTGACCCTGACCGGTTTTTGTATGCGCACACGGGGCCGCAGCATGACGCCGCAGCAGACGTTTTGGCTGGCCGCAGCCGGGCCGCTGACGAACGTTCTGCTGGCGGCTCTCTGGGCCGTCCGGCTCGAACAGGAGGCCACCATCTGGGGCAGCGCGTTCTGGGCGGCCAATCTCCTGACCGGGGCGTTCAACCTCCTGCCCATCCCGCCGCTGGATGGGGCGCAGATGGGCCTTGCCCTCCGGGAGGCGCTGCGGCAGCGAAATCAAGGATTGCAATTCCCTCAGAAATCGGGTAAAATAAAACGAATGAAAAAACGTTCTGTCAATGGAGGAACTTGATGTTTGACCCGAAACTGAAAGAAGCGCTGGGCCGGGTGCAGAAGCCGGGCCGCTATACCGGCGGCGAGCCGGGCAGCGTATACAAAGACAAAGAGAAGATGGATGTCCGGTTTGCGTTCTGCTTCCCGGATACGTATGAGGTGGGCATGTCCTTCCTCGGCGAGAAGGTTTTGTACGAGCTGCTCAACAGCCACGCGAACTGGTGGTGCGAGCGCGCGTTCATGCCCTGGCTGGATATGAAGGCGGAGATGGAGCGGCTGGGCCTGCCCCTTTACACCATGGAGAGCAAGGACCCGCTGACTGCCTTCGATGCCGTGGGCTTTACCCTGCAATATGAGCTTTCCTATACCAACATCCTGGCCATGCTGGACCTGGCGCACATCCCGTTCTATGCCAAAGACCGCGACGAGAGCTGGCCGCTTATCGTGGCGGGCGGCCCCTGCGCCTGCAACTCCGAGCCCATCGCGGATTTCTTTGATGTCATCCAGCTGGGCGAGGGCGAGAACCAGCTGCCCGGCATTTGCGCCGAGATCGAAAAGGCCAAAAAAGAGGGCGGCGTCTCCAAAAAGGAGCTGCTCCGCCGCATTGCCAAGATCCCCGGCATCTACATTCCGGCTTTCTATGATGTGGCGTATCAGGAAGACGGCCGTGTGAAGTCCATCACTCCCAACGAGCCGGACATCCCGGCCGTCATCACCAAGGCCATCATCAAGGACCTGAACGAGTTTGCGCCCCCGACGAACTTCGTGGTGCCCATGGTGGGTGCCATCCAGGACCGCGCCAGCATTGAGGTGCTGCGCGGCTGTGTGCGCGGCTGCCGCTTCTGTCAGGCGGGCTTTTTGTATCGCCCCATGCGTCAGCGCGATGCGGGCCTGCTGAATCGGGCAGCAAAGGACCTCTGCGCCAACACCGGCTACGAGGAACTGAGTCTGTCCAGCCTGTCCACCTCCGACCACAGCCAGCTCGAAGAGCTGCTGGACGACCTGAACGAGTGGGCACCGCAGGAGCACGTCAGCCTGTCGCTGCCGTCTCTGCGCATGGACAACTTCTCCCAGAGCCTCATCGAAAAGACCACCAAGGTGCGCAAGAGCGGCCTGACCTTTGCGGCCGAGGCCGGCACCCAGCGCCTGCGCGATGTCATCAACAAGAACGTCACCTGGGACGAGATCGAAAAGACCTGCTCCATCGCGTTTGCCAACGGCTATTCCTCGGTCAAGCTCTACTTCATGATGGGCCTGCCCACCGAGACGATGGAGGACATCGAGGGCATCGCCGAGACGGCCCAGAAGGTCGTGGACCTCTACTATAATACGCCTCATGCCAAGGGCCGTGGGGTGCAGGTGACCATCAGCTGTTCCTGCTTTGTCCCCAAGCCCCACACGCCCTTCCAGTTCGTCCCCATGGATACGGAGGAGATGCTGCGCGAGAAGCAGAAGCATCTGGTGGAGTGCGCCCGTGCCCGCAGCCGGAAGATCCGGGTCAACTACCACGACAGCAAGACCAGCTTCCTGGAAGGCGTCTTCGCCAAGGGCGACCGCCGTCTGGCCCCGGTCATCCTGGAAGCCTACAAGCGCGGCTGCTTCTTTGACGGCTGGGACGAGTGCTTCCGGTACGACACCTGGATGCAGACCTTCGCCGACCTCGGCGTGGACCCGTTCTTCTACTGCCAGCGCCCCATCGGCCTGGACGAGGTGACCCCGTGGAGCCACATGGACTACGGCGTCACCCACGAATATCTGGTGCGGGAGTACCAGAAGGCCCTTGCGGCCCAGACCACCCAGCCCTGCAACCGTGCCTGCCACGGCTGCGGCGCCAACCATCTGTTAGGAGGGCCCTGCTTTGATTACAGTCAGAATCTCGTTTGAAAAGAAAAATGAGGCCTCCTACATCTCGCTGCTGGACATGCAGCGGGTGATGCAGCGGGTGCTCAAGCGCAGCAGCCTGCCGGTGTGGCATACGCTGGGCTTCAACCCCCATATCTACATGACCTTTGCCTGCCCGTTGTCGCTGGGGCAGGAGAGCGCGTGTGAGTGCGTGGACGTCAAGACCGAGGCCGAAGCCCCGGATTTTGAGCAGTGGAAGACGGCCCTGAATGCCATCATGCCCGCCGGTATCGTGGTCACGAAGGTGGCCCCCGTCGAGATGAAGGCCGACCTCATCGCCTATGCCTGCTACGAGGTCCGTTATCCGGCTGCGCGAAAGGCTGCACTGGAAGCGTACAATGCGCTGGAAAGCGTCCCGGTGGAGAAAAAGAGCAAGCGCAAGGTCAAGACGGTGGAGATGAAGGAATTCGTTCCTTCGCTGGATCTGACGGAAGAAGGGGAGCAGGTGCGTTTTTCCATCTGCCTGCCCGCTTCACAGGAGCTTACTCTGAACCCCGCCCTGCTCACGGCGGCGCTGGAAGAGACCTTCGGCGTCCCGGCGGCGGAGGCCAGCATCCTGCGCACCCATTTCCTGACGGCAGAAAAGACGCTGTTCGCCTGAGAAGAATGTCTTTTGGGCAGAACAGAAAATTTTTGGGATTATTTTGGACGAATCGCTTGCATTTGCGGGCGATTTGTGCTATCCTATTAAGGCGTTAGTGTCCGCTGAAACCACAGCGGGGTTAATGACACGATATCATTAAACGGGCGGTCCTCTGGCGGCGGCGAGCCGTGCATGAACGTCTAAAAACAAATGGAGGATTCAAAAATGGACGCACTGAAGATTATTTCTGAAGGCAGCATCAAGGCTGAAAAGCCTCAGTTCAACGTTGGCGACACTGTCCGCGTTGATGTTCGTATCAAGGACGGCGATCGTGAGCGTATCCAGGCTTTCGAGGGCACTGTCATCGCAAAGAAGCACGGTGGTGTTGCTGAGACCTTCACCGTTCGCCGCGTTTCTTACGGCGTTGGTGTCGAGCGTGTCTTCCCCATCAACAGCCCCTTCGTTGAGAAGGTCACGGTTGTCCGCAAGGGCAAGGTCCGCCGCGCAAAGCTGTTCTACCTGCGTGGCCGTACTGGCAAGGCTGCCAAGGTCAAGAGCGATATTTGATGATCCCCGCGTAAAACGGGAAAAAAGGGACAACTTGTTGTCCCTTTTTTCTTTATTTGTCGGGTATTGCCCGGCAAACTGGATTGAGAGGTGCATCGGGAAATGGAAAAACAGACGACACAGCAGCCAAAAACTGCAAAAGGCCAGGGCGCATTTGAATGGTACGAGGCGCTGATCTCGGCGGCTCTGGTGCTGGTGCTCATCTTTTCGTTCTTTTTCCGGATCATTCAGGTGGATGGCGAGTCTATGGTGCCCACCCTGCAGAACGGTGAAAAGCTCATCGTCTGGGGTGCCGGGTACGAGCCTCAGCGCGGAGATGTGGTCATCGTGGACAGCTACACGCCCTACGGCAAGCCGCTGGTCAAGCGGGTCATCGCCAAAGGCGGCGACACCATCTGCATCGACTACGAGACCGGCACCGTCGTTGTGAACGGCAAAGTGCTGCGGGAGGATTACATCGCTGAGCCGACCTATCTCGGCTATGATGTGGAGTTCCCGTACACCGTGCCGGAGGGCACCGTCTTCGTCATGGGCGACAACCGCAACAATTCGCTGGACAGCCGCTCGTCCTACGTGGGCTGCATTGATGAACGTGATATTCTGGGCAAGGTGCTGCTCTGCTTTTTGCCCGTTTCGGATTTTGGAGTGGTAAAATGAACAATCAGGATACCCGGTTCGCAAACCAATATAACATCCAGTGGTTCCCCGGCCATATGACCAAGACGCTGCGGATGATGGAGCAGGAGATCCAGCATGTGGATGCAAGCCTCGTGCTGCTGGATGCCCGCATCCCGCTTTCCAGCCTGAACCCGGAAATCGAGCGGATCACGGCCCGGAAGCCCAAGCTCTATGTGCTGAACAAGGCCGACCTGGCCGACCCCGTCGTGACGGAGGCGTGGATCCGATACTTCCGTGCCGCCGATGCCGGCTGTGTGGCCATCAGCGCCAAGCAGAAGGGCGGGGCCAAGGCGGTCCAGGCCGCCATCGAAAAAGAACTGGCCGGTCTGCTGGCGCGCCGTCAGGTGCGCGGCATGGGCGGTGCCAAGACGCAGGTGATGCTCTGCGGCATCCCCAATGTGGGCAAATCGACCTTTATCAACACGTTTGCAGGTTCGGCCCGCGCCAAAGCCGCCGACCGCCCCGGCGTGACCAAGGGCAAGCAGTGGGTCAGCACCGAGAAGTTCGACCTGCTGGACATGCCCGGTGTGCTCTGGAAAAAGTTTGATTCCAAGACCATCGCCTCCAATCTGGCCTTCATCGGCTCCATCAAGGACGACATCCTGGATGTGGAGGAGCTGGCGATGAACCTGCTGGACGAGGTGCGCCGCAATTACCCCGACCTCGTGGCCCGGCGCTACAAGCTGGACGCCGAGACGATGGCGCTGCCGCCCTACGAGCTGATGGAAGCCATCGGCCGCAAGCGCGGCCTGCTGGTGCGCGGCGGCGAGGTCAACACCGAGCGCTGTGCCATCATGCTGGTGGATGAGTTCCGCGCCTGCAAGTGGGGCCGAATCTCGCTGGAGTGCCCGCCCCAGCGGGACGACCTTGCGGACTTTGCACAGGAGGACGACGAATGAAACGGCGTTCCGACGAAGAGATCTCCGCACCGCTGTATGCGTATGACACGGCCATCCGGGCAGAATACGGCTGCTTTGCCGGGGTGGACGAGGCCGGGCGCGGCCCGCTCTGCGGCCCCGTCTGTGTGGCGGCCTGCATCCTGGACCCGGAACACCCGGTCTACGGCATCAACGACTCCAAAAAGCTGACCGAGAAAAAGCGGGAAGCCCTGTTTGACGAGATCATCGAAAAAGCGCTGGCTTACAAGATCGTTTTCGTGGGGCCGGAGATCATCGACCGCGACAACATCCTCAACGCCACCATGGGCGGGATGCGGCAGGCCGTGGAAGAATTGGACATCGTGCCGAACCTTGTCCTCATCGACGGCAACCGCACCCCGGCCGGGCTGACCATGCCTGCACAGCCGGTGGTCAAGGGCGACGCGACCAGCGCCAGCATCGGCGCGGCCTCGGTGCTGGCCAAAGTCAGCCGGGACCGCTACATGTTGGAACTGGACCGCCAGTACCCGCAGTACCAGCTGGCCAAACACAAGGGTTATCCGACAAAGCTCCACTATGAGCTGATCGCACAATACGGCATCCAGCCATTCTACCGCCGCAGCTTCCTCAAAAAACAGGGCTATTGGCCGGAGGGCAAGTGATGGATGCCGCCGAGACCGGCCGGAAAGGCGAGGCCGTCGCCGCGCGCTATTACCAGCAGCGGGGCTGCCTGCTGCTGGCCCACGATTACCGCACCCGGATGGGGGAAATCGACCTCATCCTGCTGGAGCCGGACGGGACCATCGTGCTGTGTGAGGTCAAGACCCGCAGCCCGGACCCGCTGGCAAGCCCCGCCTCCGCCGTTACACCAGCCAAGCAGCGCAGACTCATCCGCGCCGCAGAGCAGTATCTTCAGCAGACCGGGCAGAGCGATGCGCCCGCCCGATTTGACGTTGCCGAGGTGACCCCTCTTGACAGCGAGCGCTGGATGGTACATATTATAAAGGGCGCATTTACTGCGTGAGCGGGGATGCACCGGTGGGAAAAAGGCAGAAATCGGCGTTTGCCGCTGCCGACAAAAAAGGGTCATTGTGGACCCGCGGACGAAAAGGAGCGACGACAATGCAGTTTTTCAGTACGAGAGACCGAAACCGTGTGGTAAATGCTTCGCAGGCCATTGCACAGGGCCTGTCGGACGAGGGCGGTCTGTTTGTTCCGCAGAGCTTTCCGAAAGTGGACGTTGCATCGATCTGTGCACTCGATTACCCCGAAATGGCTGCGGCCATCGTGGGCCAGTACCTGACCGATTATTCCCAGCAGTTCCTCGCAGAGGCGGCAAAGACCACCTATGGCGAAGCATTTGACGGCAAGGCGGGCTATCTGGCTCCTGTGTCGGACGAGGTCTATTCGCTGGAATTGTGGCACGGCCCGACCTGTGCATTCAAGGATTACGCCCTTCAGCTGATGCCGAAGCTCCTGGTGGAGGCCAAGAAGAACCTGGGCCGCACGGAGAAGACGCTGATCCTGGTGGCGACCAGCGGCGATACCGGCAAGGCCGCGCTGGATGGCTACCACGACATCCCCGGCGTCGAGATCGCCGTGTTCTTCCCCACGGGCGGCACCAGCGAGATCCAGCGCCTGCAGATGGCCACGCAGGAGGGCGAAAATGTCGCCGTCTATGCAGTGCACGGCAACTTTGACGACGCCCAGACCGGCGTGAAGCGGGTCTTCGGCGACACGGCCATTGCTGCCGAGCTGGCAAAGCGGAACATCCGCCTGTCCAGCGCCAACTCCATCAACTGGGGCCGTCTGGTCCCGCAGATCGTCTATTATTTTGCCGCGTACGCCCAGCTTCTCAAGGCGGGGCAGATCGCGCTGGGCGACGCAGTGGATTTCTGCGTCCCCACCGGCAACTTTGGTGACATTCTGGCGGGCTATTACGCCAAGCAGATGGGCTTGCCCGTGGGCAAGCTGGTCTGCGCTTCCAACGAAAACAATGTCCTCACCGACTTCCTCACCACCGGTACTTACACGGCCCGGCGCGCGTTCTACAAGACCACTTCGCCCAGCATGGATATCCTGGTCTCGTCGAATCTGGAACGCCTGCTGTACCATGTCACCGGCAGCGACACCGAAGTGGCTTCTCTGATGAAGCAGCTGAACGAGACGGGCAGCTACACCGTCCGCCCCGAAACGCTGGCCGCTATCCAGGAGAGCTTCGCCTGCGGCTGGAGCAGCGAAGCACAGGTGGCAGGGGAGATCCGCGCCCGCTACGAGCAGGACCACTACCTCTGCGATACCCACACCGCCGTGGCGTTCCATGTGGCGGCCCAGCATAAGCGGGATGGGGTGCCGATGGTGGTGCTCTCCACCGCATCGCCCTTCAAATTCCCGCGCAGCGTGCTGGAAGCACTGGGCCATGCCGCCCCGGCCAACGATTTCGAGGCCATGCAGCAGCTGGAAGAGGCTACCGGCTGCACCGCTCCGGCCAGCCTGTCGGCACTGCGCCAGAAAGCGGAGCGCTTCCACACCGTCATCGACCCGGAGCAGATCGCACAGGTGGCGCTGCGCTATCAGGCGTGATCCGACCTAGAACAGGAGTAACAGAATGGCACTTTATGTGCTTGGCGATACCCATCTTTCCCTCGGCGCATCCAAGCCCATGGATATTTTTCCGGGGTGGGATAATTATGTAGAGCGGCTGGAGCGCAGCTGGCGCAAACTCATCACCCCGCAGGATACCATCGTGCTGGCGGGGGATATCAGCTGGGCCATGCGCCTGACCGATACCCGCAGGGACTTCGCGTTTTTGCAGCAGCTTCCGGGCCAGAAGCTCATCATGAAGGGCAACCACGATTACTGGTGGAGCACGGCCAACAAAATGAACGCCTACCTGAAAGCGGAGGGCTTCGATACCCTGCACATCCTGCACAACAACTCCTACACGGTGGAGGGCTACGCCCTCTGCGGCACACGGGGCTGGCTGTTCGATGTGGGGGAGCCCCATGACGAAAAGGTCATGAACCGCGAGATCGGGCGGCTGAAAATGAGCCTGGATGCTGCGGAACCGGGGCTGGAAAAGCTCGTGTTCCTGCATTATCCGCCGGTCTACACCGGCACCAGCGCCCCGGAGATCGTGGCGACGCTGAAGGACTACGGCATCCGGCGCTGTTTCTATGGCCATCTGCATGGAAATGCCATCCGCTATGCCGTGCAGGGCGATGTGGACGGCATCCGCTACAAGCTCGTCAGTGCCGACGGACTGCGTTTCTGCCCGTACCGCATCAATTAAGGGCGGACAGAGTGAGCAAAAAGAACAAAAAGTCAAAATTTGGTCTGGCAATTGTGTCTGGAACGTGCTATAATAAGTTTTGACGCGATTGTTGCACCCAATTGAGCGCGCGCGTCCCCGCATTTCGCAAACAGCAAGGACGCGGTGCGCGGTTGCAGGGGAGGGGGAACACCCCGCTCCCAACGCAATAGAATTTTTGAGTGGAGGATACACAAATGAATTTCATCAAGTGCGAAAAGCTCGAAAAGAGCATGGCAGAGCTGCAGTTCTCCATCGACGCTGAGGCCTTCAAGGCCGCAGTTGCCGATGTCTTCAAGAAGGAGGGCAAGAAGTACGCAGTTCCCGGCTTCCGCAAGGGCAAGGCTCCCCGCGCTCTGATCGAGAAGATGTACGGCGCTGATGTCTTTACCTACGATGCCATCAACGAGCTGTTCCCCGACGCATACGAGGCAGCCGTCAAGGAAGCTGGCATCGAGCCCGTTGGCCGCCCGGAGGTCAGCGTGGATTCCGCAAACGAGACCGAGGGCGTGACCCTGACTGTCAAGGTCGCCGTCAAGCCCGAAGTCAAGGTCGGCAACTACAACGGTCTGACCGTTGAGAAGACGGTCCATACTGTTACCGACGAGACCGTTGATGCCGAGCTGAAGCGTGTGCAGGAGCGCAACGCCCGTGAGCTGACCCGTGAGGGCGCTGCTGAGAACGGCGACATCGTTGATATCGACTTCGAGGGCTTCGTCGATGGCGTTGCATTCGAGGGCGGCAAGGCTGAGCACTACAGCCTGACCCTGGGCAGCGGCTCCTTCATCCCCGGCTTCGAGGATCAGATTATCGGCCACTCTGCTGGCGAAGAGTTCGACGTCAACGTCACCTTCCCCACCGAGTATCAGGCTGCTGAGCTGGCTGGCAAGGCAGCTGTCTTCAAGATCAAGCTGCACGAGGTCAAGTACAAGGAGCTGCCCGCTCTGGACGACGAGCTGGCAAAGGACTGCTCTGAGTATGACACGCTGGAGGCCTTCAAGGAGTCCATCCGCAAGAACAACCAGGAGCAGCTGGACAAGCAGGACGACCTGGCTGTCGAGAACGCTCTGGTCGATCAGGTCATCGAGAGCATGGAGGCTGAGATCCCCCAGGCCATGTATGACGCCCGTATGGACGAGATGGTCAACGACTTCGCCTTCCGTGTGGAGCAGCAGGGTCTGCGCCTGGAAGATTACCTGAAGTATATGGGCCAGACCGTGGAGCAGTTCCGCGCTTCCTTCATGCCCCAGGCTGAGAAGCAGGTCAAGATCCGTCTGGCTCTGGAGGCTGTTGCTGCCGCTGAGAACATCGAGGCTTCTGAGGAAGAGGTCTCTGCTGAGATCAAGCGCATCGCAGACCAGTACAAGATGGAAGAGGACAAGGTCCGTGAGCTGGTCAACGTCGATGACCTGAAGAAGGATCTGGCCATCAACAAGGCCATCGACTTCATCAAGAGCCACGCCAACGTCGTGGAGAAGGCTGCGGAAGCCGAGAAGACCGAGGACGCTGAGTAAGTTCAGCCTCCAAGGCCGCCATCGCAAAAACGGTGCTTCGCCGCTTTTGTGAGCAAAGGTTGTTAAAATTGACCGATACGGCCCTGTTTCTTTTGCCGTATCGGTCAATTTTGCAAATACCAAACATTTTCAATCCAGGAGGCGAACTTTATGAGTTTTGTTCCTTATGTTGTGGAACAGTCGGCACACGGCGAGCGTTCCTACGATATCTTCTCCCGTCTGCTGAATGACCGCATCATCGTGCTGAGCGAGGATGTCAACGATACCACGGCCAGCCTTGTTGTGGCACAGCTGCTGTATCTGGAAGGGCAGGACCCGGATAAGGATATCAGCCTGTATATCAACAGCCCCGGCGGCTCCATCAGTGCGGGCATGGCCATCCACGATACCATGCGGTATATCAAGTGCGATGTCTCTACCATCTGCATGGGCATGGCAGCCTCCATGGGCGCGTTCCTGCTGGCCAGCGGCACCAAGGGCAAGCGCTTTGCGCTGCCCAACGCTGAGATCATGATCCACCAGCCCCTCATCGCAGGCGGTCAGGGCGGCGGCCTTTCCGGCCAGACCACGGATATCAAGATCCATGCCGAGCACATGGTCTATATCCGCGATAAGATGAACCGGATGCTGAGCGAGTACACCGGCCAGCCGCTGGAAAAGCTCCAGCTGGATACCGAGCGCGACAACTATATGTCTGCGCAGCAAGCAAAGGAATACGGCCTGATCGATGAGGTCATCACCCACCGCTGAGGGATCGCTGAAACCAATCGGCGCAGCAGGGGAGAACCCCGCTGCGTCTGACGACCCAGAATAAGGAAAAACAGCTATGGCAAACAACAATTCCGGCAGAGACAAAAACGAAAAAGATCTGGTTTGCAGCTTCTGCGGTAAGCATCAGGACGAAGTGGAGCGGATGATCATCGGCCCCGGCGTCAACATCTGCAGCGAGTGCATCGGCCTGTGCTACGACCTGCTCGCGGACAAGCCGGAGCATCCGGGCTCGAACCGCCCCAGCCGCGGCAATGCAAGCCGCGCCCATGTGCAGGCTGCGGACGACCTCTCGGTCAACATCCTGACCCCGGAGGAGATCAAAGACGGCCTGGACCAGTATGTCATCGGGCAGGACGAGGCCAAGCGTGTGCTGGCGGTCTCTGTCTACAACCACTACAAGCGCATCCTGAGCGGCAAAGGCTCGGACGTGGAGCTGCAGAAGTCCAACGTCCTGCTCCTTGGCCCCTCCGGTGTCGGCAAGACCCTGCTGGCCCAGACGCTGGCCAAGATGCTGGGGGTGCCCTTCGCCATCGCGGATGCCACCACCCTCACCGAGGCAGGCTATGTCGGCGAGGACGTCGAGAACATCCTGCTCAAGCTCATCCAGGCGGCCGATTTTGATGTGCAGAAGGCACAGATCGGCATCATCTACATTGATGAGATCGACAAGATCACCCGCAAGAGCGAAAATCCCTCTATCACCCGCGATGTGGGTGGCGAGGGTGTGCAGCAGGCCCTGCTGAAGATCCTGGAAGGCACGGTCAGCAATGTGCCGCCCCAGGGCGGCCGCAAGCACCCCCAGCAGGAGTTCATCCAGATCGACACCACCAACATCCTCTTCATCTGCGGCGGTGCCTTTGACGGCCTGGACAAGTACATCCAGCGCCGCACCGATAAGTCCGCACTGGGCTTCGGCAGCTCCCTGAAGGACAACTCCGACGATGCCCAGAAGGCGCTGCTGCGCAAGGTGGAGCCGCACGATCTGGTCAAGTTCGGCCTCATCCCGGAGCTGATCGGCCGTCTGCCGGTCATCACCGTGCTGGATGATCTGGACGAGGACGCTCTGGTCCGTGTGCTCAAGGAGCCTCGCAACAGCCTGGTCAAGCAGTACAAAGAGCTGCTCAACATGGACAGCGTAGAGCTGGAGATCACCGATGAGGCCCTCCATGCGATCGCCCGCAAGACCATCGAGCGCAAGACCGGTGCGCGCGGCCTGCGCAGCGTGATGGAAAGCATCCTGATGCCCATCATGTACAAGGTGCCCAGCGATGCCACCATCATCCGCGTGACCATTGATGCGGACACCGTCGAGGGCGGCGAACCGAAGCTGGAATACGGCGCGGTCCGCAAGCGCTATAAGAATCAGACGTCCCTGAGCTGATCTGCCCACCCGGCAGGCTGCTCCGGGCCGCTGCCCCGCTGAAAGCTATGACTTTTGGCGGGGCTTTTTTTGAGATATGCTTGTTTTAAGAGCAGATATGAGCTATAATATTAAAGTCTGGACGGCTGGGCTGCGGCTCTCTCTGGCAGGAAGCTTCTTTTCAAAGCCCGGCGCGGACACTGTGGGAACAGGAAGTACGATAAAGGAGTGTGTTTTCAATGGCAACTTATTTTGAGATGAACCGCGACGAACTCGTAGCCGAAAAGGCAAAACTGGAAGAGCAGTACAAAGCATTTCAGGCAATGGACCTGAAGCTGAATATGGCCCGCGGCAAGCCCGGCCCTCACCAGATGGATCTGGCCATGGGCCTGCTGCAGATGACCGATTATACCACCGATGCCGGCACCGACGCCCGCAACTACGGCGACCTGGAGGGTCTGCACGAGGCCCGCGTCCTGTTTGCGGATGTCTTCGGCGTCAAGCCCGCAGAAGTCTTCGTGGGCGGCAACTCCAGCCTGCAGCTGATGTACAACCTCATCAACATCGGCTATGTGTTCGGCTTCCCGGAGTCTCCCTGCCCCTGGTCTCAGGTGGAAAAGCGCAAGTTCCTCTGCCCGGTGCCCGGCTATGACCGCCACTTTGCCATCACCGAGGAGTTCGGCTTTGAACTCATCAGTGTGCCCATGACCCCGAACGGCCCCGATATGGATGTGGTCGAGAAGCTGGTGGCCGAGGATGACACCATCAAGGGCATCTGGTGTGTGCCGCAGTATTCCAACCCCGACGGCTACACCTACAGTGACGAAACGATCGAGCGGTTTGCTAAGATGAAGACGGCCGCTCCCGATTTCAAGATCTTCTGGGATGAGGCCTATATCGTCCACCACCTGACCGATGAAATCATCGAGACCCCCGTTCTGCTGAACGAGTGCAAGAAGTACGGCACGCAGGACCGCGTCTTCATGTTCACTTCTACCAGCAAGATCACCTTCCCCGGTGCAGGCGTCTCCGCGATCGCCTGCAGCGAGAACTCCATGAAGTACATCTGCAAGCGCTTCTCGGTCATGATCATCAGCTACGATAAGATGAACCAGCTGCGCCACGTCCGTTTCCTGAAGAACAAGGAAGGCGTCCTGGCCCACATGGCCAAGCACCGCCGCCGCCTGATCCCCTGCTTCGATGCAGTGAAGACGGCCTTCTCCGAGGAGCTGACGCCCTGCGGCGATATCGCCCACTGGACCAACCCCAAGGGCGGTTACTTCATCAGCCTGTACGTGATGCCCGGCTGTGCCAAGCGTGTGGCAGCCCTGTGCAAGGAGTGCGGCCTGACCCTGACGGGTGCCGGTTCCGCTTATCCCTACCACAAAGACCCGGATGATTCCCATCTGCGCATTGCGCCCACCTATCCCAGCCTGGACGAGGTGGAGACCGCTTCGGATCTGCTGTGCGTCTGCGTAAAGCTGGCCACCGTGGAAAAACTGCTTGCGGATCAGGAAGCGTAAGCGTCCCCGTTGTTGAAGATCTCCCCGCGCGGCGGAACTCTGCCGCACGGCGGAGGTTTATTATATTTTGGAGGTTTCCCGATTTTTATGAAGACGAAAGGCAAAGCATGGCAGCTTGTTGTCACGGTGCTTCTGATCGCGGCGTTTGTCTACACGGCATTCTTCGGCGTTGCGGTCAAATATGGCGATGTGACCCGGACCTATATCAAGGGCGCGCAGGATATCCGCTTCGGCGTGGATATCAAGGGCGGCGTCAACGTGACGTTTGCACCCTCGGACGGCTACGATGCCACCGATGAGCAGCTGGACGCAGCGCAGCTCGTCATTGAGAACCGTCTGGTCGGTCTGAACGTGACCGACTACGAGCTGTATGTGGACTATGATTCCGACCGTCTGATCCTCGAATTTCCGTGGCAGTCCGGCGAGACGGATTTCGACCCCGAAGCTGCCATCGAAGAGATCGGCACCACCGCCTACCTGACCTTCCGGGAGGGGAGCAGTGCGGACGGGGAGCTGATCCTGGACGGCTCCATGGTCGAGAGCGCAGCGGCGCAGTACGGCCCGGTGAGCGGCAGCTCTTCGGAGTATTATGTGGCCCTCAAGTTTACCGATGCGGGTGCCAAAGCCTTTGGCGATGCCACCACCCGGCTCTACCAGAGCAGCGGCACCATCAGCATCTGGCTGGATGACGAGAATGTCAGCACGGCCACGGTCCATGCGGCCATTACCGATGGCGCTGCCATCATCACAAGCTCGGCATCCAACCCCTTCACGCAGGACGATGTCGTCAAGATGGCCCGCCAGATCAACTCCGGCTCGCTGCCCTTTGCGCTGACCGTGGACAGCTACTCCACCATCAGCCCCAGCCTGGGCGAGAACAGCCTGAGCGCCATGGTGCTGGCCGGTCTCATCGCTTTTGCCCTCATCGTGGTCCTGATGACGGCGCTGTACCGTCTGCCCGGTTTCTTGGCCTGCATCGCACTGGCCGGTCAGGTGGCGGCTACGCTGGCCTTCGTCTCCGGTTATTTCTCGGTGTTTGAGAGCTTCACCCTGACGCTGCCCGGCATCGCCGGCATCATCCTGGCCATCGGCATGGGTGTGGACGCCAACGTCATCACCGCCGAGCGCATCAAGGAAGAGCTGCGCAGCGGCAAGTCTCTGGATGGTGCTCTCAAGAGCGGCTTTGCCCGCGGCCTGACGCCCATCATCGACGGCAACGTGACCATCGTCATCGTGGCGGTCGTGCTGATGGGTGCCTTCGGCCCCTCGGACGGTTTCTTTGCAAAGATGCTCCACTTCGTCTTCTTTGCCTTTGGCCCGTCCACTGCGGGCACCATCTATGCCTTCGGCTACACGCTGCTCACCGGTGTGCTGCTCAACTTCGTGTTCGGCGTCTTCGCCACCCGCGTGATGATCCGCGGGGCAGCGGCCATCAAGGCCCTGCGCGATCCCTGGCTCTACGGCGCAGACCGCCCCGGCAAGGAGCCTGCGGAGAAGAAGCCCATCGACTTTGTGAGCCTGCGCAAGCGCTTCCTGACCATTTCCTCCTGCCTGATGGCAGTCATCCTGCTCTGCGCGGTGGTGTTTGGCGTCCGGCTGGATACCGAGTTCACCGGCGGTGCGATGATCACCCTGAGCTATGAGGGCGAGTTCACCACGGCCGATGTGCAGAAGACTGCTTCTGCCGCACTGGGCAGCAAGGACCTGACCCTCCAGACCGGCGAGAACGTCGCCACCGGGGAGCAGACCCTGAAGATCTCCATGCCCGGCAACGAGACCGTGACCACCGATCAGGTGGAGAACCTGCTGGATTCCCTGAACGAGACCTACCCGGACAACGGCTTCGTTCAGTTGTCGCTGAGCAACGTCAGCGCGGCCATGGGTACCAAGTTCCTGCAGAAGAGTCTGGTCGCCGTTCTCTTTGCGCTGGTGCTCATCCTGCTGTATATCGGCTTCCGTTTCCAGAAGATTGGCGGCCTGACCGGCGGCATGATGGCCGTTCTGGCCCTGCTGAACGATTTGATGGTCGTGTTTGGCACCTTCGTGCTGCTGCGCACCCCGCTGGACGGCAACTTTATCGCTGCCATGCTGACCATTCTGGGCTACTCCATCAACGATACCGTCGTCGTGTACGACCGCATCCGCGAGAACCGCACCCTGATGGAGAAGAAGACCTCCTTCGAAGAATTGGTCAACCACTCGGTCAACCAGTCGGCCCGCCGCACTATCATCACCACCGTCACCACCGTGATGGCGCTGGGCGTGATGTGCATCATCTCCAAACTCTACGGCCTGGACAGCATCTTCACCTTTGCGTTCCCGCTGATGATGGGCATGATCAGTGGTGTTTACACCTCGCTGTGTGTGTCCACTTCCGCGTGGGTGCTGTGGAGCGAGCGCAAGACCGGCAAAAAGAAAGCGTGAGCTTCGACCGAACGTGAACATGACCAAATCAGGAGGAACAAACCATGAAATGTCCCTATTGCGGCGATGAAGAATCCAAGGTCATCGATTCCCGCCCGACCGAAGATGGCGAGCGCATCCGCCGCCGCCGGGAGTGCCTGCGCTGCCACATGCGGTTCACGACCTATGAGGTGGTGGAGACGGTCCCGCTGATCGTCATCAAAAAGGATAATTCCCGCGAACCCTTTGACCGGCAGAAGGTACTCAACGCCATGCTGCGCGCCTGCGCCAAGCGCCCGGTCAGCTACGAGTCGCTGGAACGTGCTGTCAGCAGCATTGAGCAGACGCTGATGAGCTCCTACGACCGGGAAGTGACCAGCGTCCGCATCGGTGAGCTGACCATGCAGGAGCTGAAAAAAATCGACGAAGTGGCCTATGTCCGCTTTGCGTCGGTCTACCAGCAGTTTGCCGACGTTGAGAGCTTTTTCACCGAGCTGCAAAAGCTGATGGGCGACCGGAAAAAGTAAGAGAATCCTTCAAAAAAGTGCACAGCCTCCGCCTAGATTTGGGCGGCAGGGCTGTGCGCTTTTTCGTTGCAGCAGATCGTTCGCATAATTTCGATTATGCGAAATGTTGAATTGCCTCAGAGGATGCGCCGGGCGAGCCAGGCCAGCGTTTCGACCTGGACCTGAGCGCGGCGCAGCTCCCCGAACGCTTCTTCGGGGGCGTTCCATTCCAGATGGCCGTCGGCGGCGCGGAGGGCCGCTTCCAGTTCGGTGAAGTCTTCCGTTTTGAGCAGGTGGTTCATCCCTTCGCGCATCCGGTCGCAGAGGTCGGCTCCTTCGGCAAGGGCCTGCCGGGCCCCGGTCAGGTCGTCTTCCCGGATGGCTTCCATCGCATGGTCGATGTCGCCGGAGATGTCTTCGGCGAACATCTGCACCCGGAAGCTGCTGTAAAAGGCCACCGCGAGCAGGGCGGCCACGATGCCGAGGCAGGCGTAGATGCGTTTCATGCGTCCTCCTTTCTGAGCGGGCGGGCCGTGCGGCGAGGCTCTTTCTTCAGCAGAAAGTAATCTTCGGTGTCGTTGCCGATCAGAAGCAGGATCTCCTCCACCAGCAGGGTATTGGCCTGTGCCGTCCGTTCCAGCCAGGCGTGGTCCTTGCCGCACCAGTGGAGGTTGTCGTCCAGCACCTGCCCATCCAGCACAAAGGGGATGGTTGCCTGACCATGCTGGACCTTGAGTGCCAGGTCGGAGAGGGTGGCAGGCTCTCTTTCAGGGCGCAGCGCCACCGAAAGGCTGCCGTTCGTCTCCACAACGGCGTAGGAGACATCCCGTGGGTCAAAGACGTCCTTGCCGCGCAGGGCTTCCATCAGGTCAGCCGTCGTCAGCCGCAAAGTGCGCAGGGCGTTCTGGTCGATCTGCCCATCCAGAATGACCGTTTTGGGCCGGCCGGACATCAGGTTGAAAAATTTCTGGCTCTGGAAGCTGAGAATGGACCCCAGAAGCTCCAGCGCTGCAATGAGGAAGAGCGGGATGAGGCTGGCGGTCACGGGGACTTCCTCCGATTCGATGGAGATGGACGCCAGATTGGAGATGAGGATGGTCGAGACCAGCTCTTCCGGCTGCAGCTCACCCAGCTGGCGCTTGCCCATCAGCCGCATGGCAAACAGGACGCAGAGATAGATCAAAACGGTGCGAACGATCAAGAGCTTCAAGGTGGAACACCTCCTGCGGGAATAACCGGCGCTGCGGCGGGTATCCTACTGCAAAAGGGGGATGGGACCATGCAGATTTCCGAACATCTGGAAACAAACCTCGCGGCGCTCAACGCTAGGTTGGGCAGCTCCGCCGATTTTTATGCGAAGCGCATCGAGCTTTACCACATTCGGGGTGCCATTCTGCTCTTTGACGGGATGGCCAGCCTCGAATCCCTGTGGGAACTTCTGCTGGACGCAGCCAGCCGTCAGACGCCGCCGCTGCGGCTGGGTGCGCTGCCGAGTGGGGAACAGGTCTATGAGCTGCTCAGCCGCCACTCGGCATTGCCCGCCGAGAGCAGCCCCGTGGAGAACTGGGATGATCTGATGCAGCGCCTGACCGCCGGAATGGCGGTCTTACTGCTGGACGGCAGTGCGAAGGGGCTGGCGTTTTCGGTGCAGAGCCTGAAATTCCGCTCGGTGGAGGAACCCTCCGGTGAAGGAGATCTGCGCGGCTCCCGCGAGGGATTTTCCGACCTGTTGCGGGTCAATCTGAGCCTGCTGCGGCGGCTCATCCGCACCGAAGCGCTGGTGATGGAAGTGCAGCAGGCAGACTGCGCGATGAAAACGGAATATGCCGTCTGCTACTGCAAAGATAAGGCCTCGCCCGCCGCCATGGAGCGGGTGAAAGAGACGCTGCGCCGCGCAAAGCCGCAGCTGCTGTTGGATTCGAGCTACTTTCTGCCCTGGCTGTTTCCCTGCCGGGTGCGCACAGCCTCCCCGGTGAGCTACACCGAGCGCCCCGCCGTGGCCTCCGCGAAGCTCTGTGAGGGGAAAATCGTCGTTCTCGTCAACGGGAGCCCATCCGCGATGGTTCTGCCGACCCTCTTCGGCGAAAACTTCGAGTGTCTGGACGACTACGCCCAGCCTGCGTTTTTTGCGTCCTTCCTGCGCCTTCTGAAATATGGTTCCTTCTACCTGAGCATCTTTCTGCCGGGGGTGTTCGTCTGCCTGGCGGTCTACCTGCCGGAACTGCTCCCGCCGCAGCTGCTCTTCAAGATCGAAGCTGCTGAGCGGGCCACTCCATTCCCGCTGTTTGGGGAGATGGTGCTGGTCATCCTGCTGCTGGAGATCATCCGGGAGGCAGGGCTTCGGATGCCGCAGACGCTGGGGCACTCGGTCAGTCTGGTCGCAGCGCTCATCATCGGGGATGCAGCCATCGCCACCGGTCTGCTGAGCACACCCGTCATTCTCATTGCAGCGGTTGCATCCATCGCTGTCTTCGTGGTGCCGTCCCTCTACGAAATGGCCACGGCCTTCCGCTTTCTGGTCCTGCTGGCGGCGGGATTGGCAGGCCCTGTGGGGCTTGTGTGCGCGGCGTTGGTCGTTCTGCTCGCTCTGGCGCAGGTGTCAGCGCTGGGGGTACCCTATTGTGCGCCGGTGCGTTTCCCGCAAACCGCACTTTCTCCGGACGGTGTGACCCGCCGGACCTACCGCACCCTGTCCGCACATCCTTTTTCCATCTGGCAGAAACGGAGGTGAGCCAATGGAGCAAACCGGATCGTTCCGTGCCGCCGTGCCGCTCAGCGTCCTGACCGCAGTGCTGGGGCAGTGCATCACTTCCGGCAGCGCCATGCCAGCCCGGCTGTTGCTGCTGCAGGGGTTCCCCATGGCGCTGGGCATCGGCCTGCTTTCGTCCTGCTTGATGCCCGCAGAAGGGGAAGAGGGGCTTCGTTCCGAAACCGGCATCCGCCCCCGGCTGCTCTGCCTGCTTTTGTCCGTGTGGTTTGGCGCAGAGCTGTGGGAGACGCTTTGGCAGGCACAGCAGGTGTGCCGGGAGCAGTTTTCGTCCATGGCAGTCCTCGGCGTTCTGCCGCTGCTGCTGTGGGCGGGCTGGCAGCTGAAGCCGGACGTCTTTTCCCGCAGTGCGGGGGTCTTGTGGTGGGCACTGGCGCTGGCGGGTCTTGCCTGCGTTGGAAGCCTGCACGGCCAGCTTCACTGGGAGAATCTTTTCCCCGCAGCGGAACCCACAGGGAATCTCCGTTTCCCGCTTTATGCGGAATCCATCGCGTGGCCGCTTCTATTTGGAAAACGCGGATGCACCGGGAGGCGCTGCTTCCTGCTGCCGTTTCTGACTCTGGCGGGGCTGTTCGGTTTTGCGCTGGGGCGGGAACTTCTGTTCGGGTCCGGCCGTCCGCTTCCGGGGGATGAATTGCTGCGCGCCGGGACGCTGGGACGTGTCTCCCGGCTGGATGCAGCCTTTCTGCTCGTCTGGCTGGCAGCGGCATTGTTCCGGGGCTGCTTTCTGGTGCGGGTCCTGCGGGAACTGCTCTGCCGCCCGGAGGAACCGGAAAAGGGGGTGCCGGAATGAGAGCTTCCCATGCACTGCGCTGGCTGGCAGGGGGCGTTCTGGTGCTCTGGTGCGGCGTCTTTCTGCGGATGGAGACCACCGAGAAAAGCATGGTGCGGGCACTCATCGTCCAGCCGAACCGCAGCGGCTGGGCGGTGCAGCTGCTCTATCAGTTTCCGGAAGCAGCTGCGGATGCCTCCGACGCCGTGGCAGAAATCCGAAGCTGTTCGGCCGAGGATGCCACGCTGCCGCTCGCGCTGCACAAAGCCGAACGGGAACTGCCAAAAGCTGCAAATTACCGGCTGTGTGAATATCTTCTCTTTGACGAAACAGCGTCACAAACTGACATTCTGGAACTGGAAGAGTTTCTGCAAACGGAATCCGTCAGCCGCCTGTCGGCACGGGTGCTCTTTGCTTCTGGCATCGAGGCGCTGACGGAAGAAACTTTGCCGGACGGTCTGCCGGGCAGCGGGGCGGAACCGGAAGAGACCGATGCAGCCCCGGAAACGCTTCCGGGAGCGCTTTTGCAGGCCGCTGAGGATACCGCCGCACGGGCACCGCATCTGTACGAGTGCGCAGCGGGGGCCGTGATCCCCATCTTAAAAATTGAGGAAGACCGGGTGACATGGCAGAAGGAGAGCTGCCTTTTGACTGCGCAGGGAAGCACCCGACTTTCCCCGAACGAGACGGCCATGGCGCAGCTCTTGCAGGAACGGACGATGCCGATGGAGTTCGCACTGGAAGGGGAGACTGTCACCCTCCGGCGCTGTGTCGTTTCGGTGGAAGCGGATGGGAACGGGTTTTCGGTCACGCTGACCGGCCAGCGCAGGGCTGGCACACCGCCGGTGGCGGAAAGCGTGTGCCGCCAGCTGGAGGCGCTCTGCGAAGAGACCATCGTCCGGGCCTGGCAGTCGGGCGCAGATCTTCTCCGGCTAGGCGCAGTCCGTGTGCTGAAGGAAGGGCCGGGTGCCTTTTTTACAACAAAAAACGCCTGCCCGGAAGTGCGGGCAAGCGTGAAAATGCTGGATCTTTAATGGGCGGTCTCAAAGACGACGGTGATGGTCGTGCCGACATTGATCTCGCTTTCCAGCCGGATGCGGGCGTTGTGGATGCGGGCAATGTGCTTGACGATGGCCAGCCCCAGCCCGGTGCCGCCAGTGGCCTTGCTCCGGCTCTTATCGACCCGGTAGAACCGCTCGAACACGCTGGACTGGGCTTCTTTCGGGATGCCGATGCCATTGTCCTTGACGGTCAGGGTACAGTGCCCATCCCGTGTGCAGGCGGTGATGAGCTGGACCTTTCCGCCGGGGCGGTTGTACCGGATGGCGTTGTCGCAAAGGTTCTGGCACAGCTCATCCAGCAGGCTCCGGCTGCCCAGCACAGGGGCGCTCTCGCCGAGGTAGGTCAGGGAGATGAACGACTTCTGCGCGTTCACCTTCTGGCGCTCGACGCACTCCTTGGCCACATCCAGCAGATCGACCGTCTCCATCTGGGGGGTGTCGTTGGTCTCCGAAACGTTGTCCAGATGGGACAGCTGCAAGATATCGTTGACCAGCTGGATCATCCGGCTGGCTTCTACATGGATCTTCCGGCCGAACTCCGGCACATCCGCAGACTTGGCGATGCCGGTCTCAATGAGTTCGGCATAACCTGAAATGCTGGTCAGGGGTGTTTTCAGCTCGTGGCTGACATTGGCCGTAAACTCCTGCCGCATCTTTTCGTTGTTCTCGCGGAGCAGGCGGTCCGAGTGGATGCTCTCGGCAAAGGGGATCAGCTCCTTGTACGGCACATTTTCCTGGATGTGTTCCAGATCGTCCGTCATCTTCAGAATGGGCTGGACAAGGCTCCGGGTCAGCAGACCGGCCATCATGGCGGCTGCGCCCATCATCACGATGCAGCTCAGCACGATGGCCGGCAGGGCCGCATCGTAGATGGACCAGATGGTCTCGGAATCCTGCGCCACACGGAGGATGTCGCCATCCGGCAGGAGCATGGCGTAGTAATACGTCTCATACCCCAGCGTCTGGGAGTCGCGGCGGTCGCGGCCGACGCCTTTCTGCTTGGCCTGCTGGATCTCCGGGCGGCCCAGGTGGTTCTCCATCTGCTGGCTGGTCGCGGATTCAAACAGGACGCTGCCGTCCGAGGCGATGAGCGTGATGCGCAGATCGCCGTTGACATAGGCGGAGAGCTGGGCAGGGTCGTCGATCTGTTCGCACCCGGCGGCAACGAGGCTGGCCTCGTTTTCCAGCGCCGCCCATGCCTGCTCCCGGAAGGCTCTGTGGAATACGAAGAGGCAGAGCACGGTGGTGCAGATCAGCCCGACAAAGCCCATCCAGAACAGCCGATAACTGATTTTTTCTTCCATGCTCCGTGGTTTCATTCTTCGTTTTCCTCCTCGTTGTCGGCCAGCTTGTAGCCGACCTTCCGCACGGTGCAGATGTACTTTCCGGCATCGCCCAGCTTTTTGCGCAGGGTGCGGATGTGCATATCCACGGTGCGGCTTTCCACTGAGATGTCGGTGCCCCACACCACCTGCAAAATGGTCTCGCGGGTCACAACAAGGTTGGTGTTTTCCAGCAGCAGGCGGAGTAGGCTGTATTCCTTGTAGGTCAGGTCGATGTGGGCGTCGTTCACCGTCACGATGTGGCGGGCGTTGTCCAGCAGGATCTCATGGAAGGCGTAGACGTTCGTCTTTTCCTCCGGGGCCGAGCGGCGCAGCGCAGCCCGCACCCGGCTCAAAAACTCCATGATGCCAAACGGCTTGGTGATGTAATCGTCTGCGCCGCAGTCCAGCCCGCGCACGGTGTCCAGCTCGCTGGATTTGGCCGTGACCATGATGATGGGCAGGCGCCGCAGGGAAGGGGTGTTGCGCAGCTTTTTCAGGATGGAGAAGCCATCCTCACCGGGAAGCATGACGTCCAGGATGACCAGCTCCGGCACGGCGGCATTCATGGCCTGCCAGAAGCTCTCGGACGATTCAAAGCTCTGCACGTCGTATCCGCTGGACTGGAGCGCATACTGTTCCAGCTCCCGGATGGCGGCGTCGTCTTCTACGATATAGATCATGCCTTGGGGTCCTCCTTTTCGCTTGCCACGGCGGGTTCACCGTCCGGGAAGAGATACCGCTCGCGGTAACGGTCCAGGCGGCGGCGGAACTGTTCGCTCTCCTTGGTGTCGTTGCCGTAGCGGAGATCGTTTAGATAGGCGTGGGTATCAAAGCTGTCCTGTGCGACTTCGATCTGGGCAACGGCAACGTTGCTGCAGTGGTCGCAGACACGCTCATAGTTGGTCAGCAGGTCTTCCAGCACGAAGCCGTATTCGATGGAGCAGCTGCCAGCCTGCAGACGGGCCACATGCCGTGCCTTGATGGCGCGGACCAGTTCGTCCACAACGGTCTCCATGGGTTCGACCTTGCTGGCCAGATGCAGGTCGGCCTTGCGGAACGCATCGGTCGTGCGGCTCAGCACATCCTGCACCGCGCCTTCCAGAACCTGCAGCTCCTCGTGCGCATCCTGGGAGAACGCGATGTTCTTGGCGTGGATCTCTTCGGCAGAGCTGAGCAGATTCACGGAATGGTCGCTGATGCGCTCGAAATCGCTGATGGTGTGGAGCAGCGTATTCACGCTCTGGCTGTCGGCGTGGCTCAGCTCCCGGCTGGACAGCTTGACCAGATAGGTGCCGAGGGCATCTTCGTACTGGTCTACCTTGGCTTCTTCGTCCCGGACTTTCTGGGCCAGGGTGTCGTCCCACTGGTGGGTCAGGCTCATGGCCTGCACCACGCCCACGCGGGCCAGCTCGGCCATATCCGCCGTGGCGGCGCGGGCGCGCTCCACAGCAACGGCGGGCGTCTTGAGCAGACGCTCATCCAGCAGGGCGAAGCTCTCTTTCTCGGCATCGTCCGGGATGGTGAGGATGGCCAGCTTTTCCAGAACGTTGGCGAACGGCAGCAGGACCGCCGTGGCCGCAATGTTGAACACAGAGTGGATGACAGCGATGCCCCACGCCGTGACGGTATCGTTGACAAAGGTGAAGTGCAGGACCAGATTCAGGCCATAGTACATTGCCAGAAAGAGGGTCACACCGATGATGTTGAAGTACAGATGCACCATGGCGGCGCGGCGGGCGTTTTTGTTGGCACCCACAGAGGAGATCAGCGCGGTGACGCAGGTGCCAATGTTCTGGCCCATGATGATGGGGATGGCGCTGCCGTAGGTGATGACGCCGGTGGAGCTGAGCGCCTGCAGGATGCCGACGCTGGCGCTGGAGCTCTGGATGATGCCGGTGACGAGTGCGCCGACCAGAACACCCAGCAGCGGGTTGGAGAAGCGGATGAAGAGGTTGGTGAACCAGACTTCATCCTGCAGCGGGGTGACCGCATTGGACATGGCGGTCATGCCGGTCATCAGAACGGCAAAGCCGATGAGGATGGTGCCGATGCCCTTCCGCTTTTCGCTCTTGCCCATGTAGAGCAGGATGCCGATGAAGGCCAGCAGGGGGCTGAACGAGGTGGGCTTGAGCAGCTGGATAAAGAAGCTGTCGCCCTGCAGGCCGGAAAGGCTCAGAATCCAGCTGGTGACGGTGGTGCCCACGTTGCTGCCCATGATGATGCCGATGGCCTGGTGCAGCTCCATGATGCCGCTGTTGACGAAGCCGACCACCATAACGGTGGTGGCGCTGGAAGACTGGATCACGGCAGTGACGCCGAGGCCCAGGAAAAAGCCCTTGAGCGGGTTATCGGTCAGCTTGCTCAGGATCTTTTGCAGCTGGCCGCCCGCCTGCTTTTCCAGAGCCTTGCCCATGATGTCCATGCCGAACAGGAACAGGGCCAGGCCTCCCAGGAGCGAAAAAACGTTGAAGATTGTCATATATGCGTTCCTCACTTTTAATTGACGTGAAATTCTCCTGATTCTGAGTATAGACACGCAATGTAAAATCGGAAATCGGCAGAGTGTAAAATTCATGTAAAGCGACAGACTTTTTCCGCTCTTCAGGGCTTACTTCCTATTATAAAGGAAAATCGGGTGGATGCAACCGTGAAACGCAGGAACTTTTCCCAAAAGAATCATTGTAATCCGAAACCATCTCGTTTATAATAAGAGAAGGAATGCCTGCGGGAGGGTCTGCCCGCAGTTGAGGAATACACGCAGGAGGAAGAACGATGGCGAATTTTACCGTTTCGCTCAAGAAGCTGACCGAAAAGGTCAGCATGGATGTGGTCTACGCTCCGCAGAACCTCGAAAACATCAGCGTCGAGATCGCGGAAGTCAACCGTCCGGGTCTGTTCCTGGCGGGCTATTACGATTACTTTGATAAACTGCGGCTGCAGATCATGGGTCTGGCCGAGATGAACTTCCTGTCCGGCCTTTCGCCGGAAAAGCGCTACGAAGCGCTGGACCAGCTGTTCCGTCAGCAGCCGCCGGCTGTCATCGTGGGCCGCAGCGAGGAGCTGAAACCGTTCCCGGAGATGCAGGAGCTGGCCAAGAAGCACGGCGTGGCGCTGCTGCGCTCCAACGAAACGACCTGCACCCTGATGGGCAGCCTCATCAGTGTGCTGAACCTGGAACTGGCCCCCCGCATCACCCGCCACGGTGTTCTGGTGGAGGTGTACGGCGAGGGCATCCTCATTCTGGGTGACAGCGGCATCGGCAAGAGCGAGCTGGCGATCGAGCTGGTCAAGCGCGGCCACCGCCTTGTGGCCGACGATGCTGTGGAGCTGCGCAAGGTCTCGAACCGCCAGATCATGGGCACGGCCCCGGAGAATATCCGCCACTTCATTGAGCTGCGCGGCATCGGCATCGTCAATGTGGCCCGCGTGTTCGGTGTGGGCGCGGTCAAGGTGAGCGAGAGCCTGGACCTCGTGGTCCAGCTGGAAGCCTGGGACCCCACCAAAAACTATCAGCGCACCGGTCTCGAAAGCGAGTATTACGAGATCCTGGGCGTCAACATCCCCAGCACCAGCATCCCGGTCTCGCCGGGACGCAACCTCGCCGTTGTGCTGGAAACGGCGGCCATCAACAACCGCCAGAAGAAGATGGGTTACAACGCCGCCAAGGAGCTGCTCATCCGTCTGGGCCTCGAAGGCACCATCGAATAAGATTCTCATACGAAAAGGAACGAAGCGTTTATGGAACGATTGAAACAACAGCTGCAGGCCGAAGGCATCGCCTACCGGGCAGACGAGCCGCTGGCAGCCCACTGCACCTTTAAGATTGGCGGCCCGGCGGATGTGTTCGCCCTGCCGGAGACCGAAGAGCAGCTCTGCCGCGTGATCGCACTCTGCAAAGAGCAGGGCGTGAAGTACTACCTGCTGGGCAACGGCAGCAACATTCTATTTGAGGATGCCGGTTACCGGGGCGTGGTCATTGATACCATGGCCCTGAAAATGGGCATCGGCTTTCTGGAACAGGTCGCGCATCCGGGGGCAGCGCCGGGCGAGGTCTATGATGCTGTGGTCGCCGGTGCGGGCCTGAAACTTTCGAGCCTGTGCACCGCCGCACTGGAAGACAGCCTGACCGGGCTGGAATTTGCCTACGGCATCCCCGGTACGGTGGGCGGTGCGGTCTATATGAACGCCGGAGCCTACGGCGGCGAGATGAAGGATGTGCTGCAGTCGGTGCGGTATCTGACGCAGGACGGCGACATCGTGGAGGCAGAGGCTGCCGCGCTCGACCTTTCCTACCGGCACAGCATCTTTGAGGAAAACGGCGGCTGCATCCTGAGCGCAAAGTTCCATCTGAAGCGGGGCGACCCGGACGCCATCAAAGCCCGGATGAACGAGCTGATGGCAAAGCGGGTGGAAAAGCAGCCGCTCGACAAACCCAGCGCCGGCAGCACCTTCAAGCGCCCGGCGGGCGCGTTTGCGGCGGCCCTCATCGACCAGTGCGGCTTGCGGGGCTTCCGCCACGGCGGCGCGGCCGTCAGCGAGAAGCACTGCGGCTTCGTGGTGAATCTGGGCGGCGCGACCTGCGCCGATGTGCTGGCTCTGTGCGACGAGGTGCGGGCCATCGTAAAGGAAAAGACCGGGTTCGACCTGGAAAAAGAGATTCGTGTCGTGAAAGCATAAGAGGGAAGAAAAATGGATCTGCTGATCGTAAGCGGGCTTTCTGGCGCAGGAAAGTCTGTGGCTATGAATGCGCTGGAAGATATCGGCTTTTTCTGCATCGACAATGTCCCGGCGGAACTGCTGCCGAGCATTACCGCATTCTCCAAAGCCGGTGACAACAAGCTGAAGCGGGTGGCGCTGTCCATGGACGTGCGCGGCTGCCGTTCCAGCGAGGAGATCGAAAAGGCGCTCGACCTGCTGGACCAGCAGGGGATCGCCTACGAGATCCTCTTCCTCGACGCACCGGACGATGTGCTGATGCGCCGTTACAGCGAGACCCGCCGCCGTCACCCGATCAGCATTGCAGAGGGCATCTCCACGCGGGAAGCCTTCCAGAAAGAGCACCAGATCCTCCGCCCCTTTAAGGAGCGTGCGAATTATATCGTGGATACGGCGCTGCTCTCCACCGCGCAGAACAAGGAGCGCATCTGCGAACTCTTTGTGCAGAACGGCGGGGCGAAAAGCGCAATGCGGCTGACGGTGATGTCGTTCGGCTTCAAGTTCGGCGTCCCGGCGGACGCAGACCTGGTGCTGGATGTGCGCTGCCTGCCCAATCCGTTCTATGTCCCGGATCTGAAGTTCAAGACCGGCCTGGATCAGGAGGTCGTGGATTTCGTCATGGGCAAACCGGAGGCGCAGGAACTGCTGCGCCGGTACGAAGCATTTCTGGAATATGCCCTGCCGCTCTACGTCAAGGAGGGCAAGAGCCAGCTGACCATTGCCGTGGGGTGCACGGGCGGCAAACACCGCTCCATCACCTTTGCGCGGAAGATTGCGGAATACTGCGAGGGCCTGGGCTACCAGCCCGGCGTCCAGCACCGCGATGCCTCCCGCTGAACGGCAGATCGAAGAAGGAACGACAAAATGAGTTTTGCATCCCAGGCACGGGAAGAGATCGCGCAGCACAGCCTGCAATTGCAGAAAGACTGCTGCGTCCGCGCGGCGGCCTACGGCATCGCCTGCTTTGCCAAATATTTCGACGCCAAGGGTCTTGTGCTCCAGACGGAGCAGGAGCTGACCGCCCGCGTGGCCGAGCAGCTGTTTGCCCGCTGCGGCGTCCGGGGCACCATTCTGGAAAAGAGCCGCCCCAGCGGGGTGGTGTACGAGTTTGGCATCCGGGAGCCTGAACAGGTGGCGCGGCTGCATGAACTGTTCGGCACCACCGGCAGTGAGACGAGCTTGCAGATCGACCCCCGGATGATCCGCTGTCAGACCTGCGTCAGCGCCTACATCGGCATGGCATTTCTCTGCGGCGGAACCGTCACAGACCCAAAAAAAGAATACAACATCGAATTTTTAACGAGCCGCACCAATCTCGCCAGAGACTTTGAAGCGCTGCTGGCCGAGCATGAGTTTGCGCCCCACCGCACCCGCCGCAACGGCGTGAACCTGGTTTACGTCAAGAGCTGCGCCAACGTGGAACGCATTCTGGCGTTTATGGGGGCGGCCCAGGCGGCAGCGCAGATCAATGCGCAGAAAGCCGTGAAGCAGATGCGGAACCAGATCAACCGCCACACCAATTGCGATACCGCCAACCTCGGCAAAACAGCCCGCGCCAATGCGCAGACGCTGAAAGCCATCCGCTTTTTGCAGGAGCAGAATGCGCTGGAGACCCTGCCGGAGGTGCTGCAGCAGGCAGCGGCCAAGCGGCTGGAAAATCCGGACCTCTCGTTGACGGCGCTCTGTGCCTGCTTTGACCCGCCGGTCAGCAAATCGGGGCTGTCGCATCGGATGAAAAAGCTGGAACTGCTGGCGCAGACCATGCGGGAGCGGATGGAACAGGAGGAAACGAAGTGAGCGAGATCAGCGAAAACAATCACCTGGGGCGGGATTTCGTCCACCTCCATATCCATACGGAGTATAGCCTGCTGGACGGTGCCTGCCGCATCGACCAGCTGATGGACCGCGTGAAGGAGTGCGGGCAGACGGCCATCGCCTGCACCGACCACGGCGTCATGTACGGCTGTGTGCAGTTTTACAAAGCGGCCAGAAAAGCGGGCATCAAGCCCATCATCGGCTGCGAAGTCTACGTTGCCACTCGCACCCGGTTCGATAAGGTCAACAAGATCGACGGCAACAACCATTTGATCCTGCTGTGCAAAAATGAGACCGGCTACAAGAACCTTATTAAAATGGTCTCCGCAGCCTTCACCGAGGGGTTCTACTCCAAGCCCCGCGTTGATAAGCAGCTGCTCGAACAATACCACGAAGGGATTATCTGCCTTTCGGCTTGTCTGGCAGGCGAGATCCCGCAGGCCATTCTGGCGGGGGACTACGAGCGGGCAAAAAACGCGGCGCTGTGGTACCGGGACCTGTTTGGCGAAGGCAATTACTACATTGAGCTGCAGGACCACGGCCTGGAAGAGGACACCATCGTTCTGCCCCAGCTCATCAAGCTGGCGCGGGAGACGGGCATCCCTATGGCCGCCACCAACGACTCCCACTATCTGCGCAGGGAAGACGCCAAAATGCAGAGCATCCTTCTCTGCATCCAGACCGGCAAGACCATGCAGGACGCCGATAAGATGGAGTTCCAGACCGATGAGTTTTACGTCAAGACGACGGATGAAATGTACGATCTGTTCGCCATGGTGCCGGAGGCCTGCGAGAACACCCAGAAGATCGCGGACCAGTGTAACTTTGACTTTGACTTCGGCCACACCAAGATTCCCTACTACAAAGCGCCCAACGGGATGGACAACCAGGCTTTTTTTGAAAAGCTCTGCTGGGAGGGTCTGGAGCGCCGATACGGCCCCGATGTCCCGCAGGCCAACAAAGACCGCCTGACCTACGAGATCGGCGTGGTCAAGACGATGGGCTACACGAACTACTATCTGATCGTTTGGGATTATATCAACTACGCCAAGAGCCAGGGCATCCCGGTGGGGCCGGGCCGTGGTTCCGGTGCAGGCAGCATTGCGGCCTACAGCGTCGGCATCACCGACATCGACCCCATCCGCTACAACCTCATCTTCGAGCGTTTCCTGAACCCCGAACGCGTCAGCATGCCCGACTTCGACGTGGACTTCTGCTATGAGCGCCGTCAGGAAGTCATCGACTACGTCAACCGGAAATACGGTGCTGACCATGTGGCGCAGATCGTCACCTTTGGCACCATGGCCGCCCGCAACGCCATCCGTGACGTGGGCCGTGTGATGGGGATGCCCTACCAGGACGTGGATGTGGTCGCAAAGCAGGTCCCGATGGAACTGAAGATGACGCTGAAGCGCGCATTGGAAGTCTCGGCCGAGCTGAAGCGGATGTACGACACCGACCCGAAGGTCCAGGAACTGATCGACACCGCCCTCAAGGTGGAGGGAATGCCGCGCCATGCGTCCACCCACGCGGCGGGCGTCGTCATCACCCCGGAACCGACCGACTACTATCTGCCCCTCGCCACCAACGACGGTCTGCCTGTGACCCAGTTCAACATGACCGAGATCGAGGAGCTTGGCCTGCTGAAGATGGACTTCCTCGGCCTGCGCACACTGACAGTCATTCGGGATGCGGAAACGGCCATCCAGAAAAAAGAGCCGGATTTCTCCGTTGCAGCGCTCGATTACGATGACCCGGAGACCTACAAAATGCTGGGTCAGGGCGAGACGGAGGGCGTGTTCCAGCTCGAATCTTCGGGCATGAAGCAGGTCCTCGTAGGGCTGCAGCCGCAGAACCTGGAAGATGTCATCGCACTCATCAGTCTGTACCGCCCCGGCCCGATGGATTCCATCCCGACCTATCTGCGCAACCGCCACGAGCCGGAAAAGATCAGCTACAAGACCCCGCAGCTGGCCCACATTCTGGATGTGACCAACGGCTGCATCGTCTATCAGGAGCAGGTCATGCAGATCTTCCGTGAGCTGGCAGGCTTTTCGTTCGGGCAGGCAGACAATGTCCGCCGCGCCATGAGCAAGAAGAAACATGCGGTCATGGAGGCAGAGCGGGAACACTTTGTCCACGGTTGCACCGAGCCTGGCCACGAGTGCCCCGGTTGCGTGGCCAACGGCATCTCGGAAAAGGTCGCCAACGAGATCTATGACGAAATGTCGAGCTTTGCGTCCTATGCGTTCAACAAGAGCCACGCGGCCTGCTATGCGTATGTCGCATTCCAGACGGCCTATCTCAAGTGCCATTACCCCAGCGAGTTCATGGCGGCCTTGCTGACCAGTGTGCTCGATAATACCGATAAGGTCATCGAGTATTCGGGCGAATGTGCCCGCCTGGGCATCCGGGTGCTCCCGCCGGATATCAACATCTCGAACGGCGGCTTTACGGCGGATGCCAGGGGGCAGATCCGGTTCGGCCTGAACGCGGTCAAGAGCGTGGGCCGCAACCTTGTAGAACGCATCGTAGAAGAGCGTGGGGAAAAGCCCTATGCCAGCCTGTATGATTTCTGCAAGCGGCTGTACGGCAACGAAATGAACCGCCGGGCCGTGGAAAGCCTCGTCAAGGCGGGCGCATTCGACAGCATGGGCGAGAACCGCCACAGCCTCGTGGAGGCCGTGGATGGCATCATCAAGAGCGTGGAGAGCGACTCCCGGCGGAATCTGGACGGGCAGCTCGACCTGTTCTCATTGATGAGCGGGGGAGCACAGAGTACGTCGAAGGATGTGTATGAGATCCGGCACCTCGAAGAATACTCCCACACCGAACTGCTGCAGCAGGAAAAAGAGGTCAGTGGTCTGTACCTGTCCGGCCACCCGCTGGATGCGTACCGGGAGCAGTCGGCAAAGTTTGCGACCCATTCCATCAAGGCACTGACCGGCGAGGAAGCGCATGGGCTGGACAACGCCCATGTCCGCATTGTCTGCACCATTGTCAAGAGCCGGATGATGACCACCAAGTCGAACAGCCTAATGGCCTTTACCAGCGTGGAAGACCTGACCGGCACGATGGAGGTCATCGTCTTCCCGAAGGTGCTGGAGGTCTTCCGGGATGCCATCCGGGAAAATGCCGTTGTGGTCATCGAGGGGCGTCTGTCGGTCCGCGAGGACGAGCCGTCCAAGCTGATGGCCGAAAGCATCTCGCCCATTGAAGGCTACGACCCCAAGCACCCGCAGGCAAACCGTCCGGACCGGATGCGGGATGCGGCCCAGCGGCTCTATATTCGTCTGCCGTCGCGCAGCTGCCCGCAGTATGCAAAAGTCGTCAACCTACTGGAGATTTTTGACGGTGATATGCCGGTCATCTTCTATCTGGAGGACACCAAACAGAAGCTTGCGGCCCCCCGCAGACTGTATACTTCCGGCCATCCGCTCTTCTTCCAGGAGCTGCGGCGTCTGGTCGGCGAAAAAAATGTTGCAACAAAATAACATGCTGTGGAACGAATCGTGCAGATGCAACTTTCATAAAAATCATCGCAGCTTCGCAGCAAAGTATACTTTAACAAAATTTTAACAGAGCTTCAAAAAGGTATTGGATTCACAGGAAAACTGTGCTATAATAATTCAAGGCAAGTCGTATCAGAAATGAGCAAAGCAATGGAGCAGTGTCAGGAAGAAGGGGCACTGCTCCGAGGTGAATGAAGAAACAATTGGAGGGAATCTCTCTTATGGAAAAGCAAATCAAAACGATTGGTGTCTTGACCAGCGGCGGCGACGCCCCCGGCATGAATGCTGCAGTGCGCGCTGTGGTTCGTACCGGTCTGCACAAGGGATATCGGATGATCGGCATTCAGCGCGGCTACAACGGCCTGCTGAACGGCGAGTGCTTTGAAATGAACCTGCGCAGTGTTTCCAACATCATCCAGGCCGGCGGCACCATCCTGTACACCGCCCGCTGCCTGGAGTTCAAGACCAAAGAGGGCCAGGACAAGGGCGCTGCCAAGTGCCGTGAACTCGGCATTGATGCGCTGGTCGTCATCGGCGGCGACGGCTCCTACCGTGGCGCCCGTGAGCTGGCACACCGCGGCATCCCGATGATCGGCCTGCCCGGCACCATCGACAATGATATTGCCTGCACCGATTACACCATCGGCTACGATACCGCGATGAACACCGCTCTGGAAATGATCGACAAACTGCGCGACACCACCCAGAGCCACGACCGTTGCAGCGTTGTCGAGGTCATGGGCCGCAATGCGGGTTACATCGCTCTGAACGTCGCCATCGCCTCTGGTGCAATGGCGGTCCTGCTGCCGGAGAAGGAATTCGATATGCAGCACGACATCCTCGATAAGATCACCGAGACGCAGCGCACCGGCAAGCGCCACTTCATCGTCATCGTTGCCGAGGGCATTGGCCACTCGCAGGAGATCGCCAACGAGATCCAGGCCCGCACCGGCATTGATACCCGCGCCACCATCCTGGGCCACGTCCAGCGTGGCGGCTCGCCCACTCTGCGCGACCGCGTAAACGCTTCCGCCATGGGCTACCACGCTGTCTGCCTGCTGGAAGAGGGAAAGTACAACCGCATCGTCGGCATGAAGGGAGAGCATCTCGTGGATTACCCCGTCGATGAGGCTCTTGAAATGACCAAGACCCTCGACCCGGTGCTGATCGACGTTTGTAACACGATCTCTATCTAATAAAAGAGGAAGCCCCTGTTGAGTGTACGTGAATTTGTTGTAAGCGTTTGACTCCAACTGGTTTCACAAAGCTGAAAAGCGGGAATGAATCGGAATCGTCCGGTCCATTCCCGCTTTTTTATAGCAGTTTGCGTTTTTAATGCACAAGCAACATCCGCAAACTGCATATCGCAAATATGCCGTGTTGATGGGCACTATTTTTGAAAATTGCGATAGTGAAACAGCTTATTTATGATACCACCGATGCTGCATGATTTTTCGCAGAACCTCACAGTTCAACGTCAGCTGCTGCTTCCATCGCATGAAACCGTTCCAGAAAGCTGTGCTCCACGCCTTCGGATTTATACCCCGGCATGGTGTCCAGCGCGACAGCATGGATGCTGCGGAAAATGCTGTTTTCGATGTTGGGGTTGTCGCGCTTGAGGCGGCGGAGCAAGAGCTTGGTTTCCTGCCGCTTGGAACCGCCGCCGCCATTGTCGCACATGGTGCAGTTCTCGGTGAAGCGGCAGGCGCACTGGATGAATTCCAGGTCGTTGTACCGCTTCCAGGCCAGAATGTCCTCCTCGCGGATGCAGTACATCGGGCGGATGAGGGTCATGCCGGGGAAGCTGGTGCTGTGGAGCTTGGGAGGCATGGCCTGCAGCTGGGAGCCGTAAAACATGCTCATAACGGTCGTCTCGATGACATCGTTGAAGTGGTGGCCCAGCGCGATCTTGTTGCAGCCGAGTTCTTTGGCCTTGCTGTACAGGTGGCCGCGGCGCATCCGGGCGCAGAGGTAGCAGGGGTTCTTGTCGGTGTTGTTGGCCACCGAGAAGATGTTGCTCTCAAAGATGGTCACCGGGATGTGCAGCAGTGCCGCGTTGGATTCAATCTTCTGGCGGTTGAGCTCATTGTAGCCGGGGTCCATCACGAGGAAGACCAGCTCAAAGGGGACATCGCTGTGCTTTTGCAGCTCCTGCATGAGCTTTGCCATCAGCATGGAGTCCTTGCCGCCGGAGATGCAGACGGCGATCCTGTCGCCTGCCTGGATGAGCTCATACCGTTTGACGGCTACGATGAAAGGCGTCCAAAGCTCTTTGCGGTATTTTTTGATGATGCTGCGTTCGATCATCTGATAGGGTTCGAGTTCGCGTTTCATGATTTCTCCTTATCGATCTCCGTGTGCGGCGGTCAGCTGCTGGCAGCAGACGTCGAACACCCGTAAAAATTCCTGGATCTCTGCCTCGGTGGTCAGATGGCTCAGACTGATGCGCCAGGACGAAAGGGCGTTGCGGCGGTCCCGGCTGACGGCAAACACTGCGCGGGAGGGCAGGCCATCCGACGAGCAGGCCGATTTGACCGAGACGCAGACGCCGTGGGCGTCCAGTTCCCGCTGAAAGACCGTGCCCTTTACGTTCTGGACGCTGAGGTTCAGGATGTGCGGGATGGCATTTTCGGGGCTGTTGATGCGCACCTCCGGGTGCTGGCACAGGGCCGCGCGGAGTTCCGCGTTCCGCTTTTGGACAGAGGCAGAGCGTTCCGGCAGGTTTTCCACAGCAAGTTCCAGTGCACAGGCCAGAGAAGACGCCAGCGCCACCGTAGGGGTGCCGCTGCGGTAGATGGTGGTGCTCTCGCCGCCGTGAATGAGCGGCTCCAGTGCCAGATTCCGCCGCTTGAGCAGCAGACCGATGCCGTTCAGGCCATAGAATTTGTGAGCCGTCAGGCTCATGGTGTCCACCCCTTCAAACGAGACGGGGATCTTTCCAACGGCCTGGGTGGCATCGACATGCAGGTGGCAGTTGGGGTAGTCCTTCAGGATGGCGGCGATCTCCTCCACCGGCTGCACGACGCCGAGTTCGCTGTCTACCAGCGTGACCGCCACGGCGATGGTGTCCGGCCGCAGCAGCTCTTTCAGATGGTCAAGGTCTACGGTACCGTCCCGCCGGATGTCCAGCAGGTCGATCTCATAGCCCTGCTCCTGCAGCGCGGTCAGAGTGCCGCTGACGGACGAATGCTCCAGCGGGGTGGAGATGATGTGCCTGCCCGCATGGCGGGAGAGCCGGGCCAGCCCCTTGAGCGCGAAGTTGTTGGATTCGCTGGCACCGGAGGTATAGATGATCTCGGCAGGCTGTACGCCCAGCAAAGCGGCGATCTTCAGCGTGGCAGCGTCGATCTCGGCTCTGGCGGCGGTACCTGCCTGATGATGGGAGTTGGCGTTGCCGATGCAGCGCCGCTCTACGGAGCAGAACCGGTCGAGCACCTGCGGGTCGGCCGGGGTATTGGCGGAATAATCCAGATAGATCATTGGGTCTCCTTAAATCTCAATCCATTTAATCGGTATTATTATAGTGCGCAGGGGGCCGGATTGCAAGATGCAGGTGCAAAATGCTGCCGCAGGGGAATAAAACCTGAAAAAGAAAGCAATCGCAGAAAGAATGCCCAAAAACCGAAAATCCATTGCAGAACGGGGTGGTTTCTGATATACTTTACAGCGTACGAAGGGAAGGGGAGAGCAGAATGCACAGTTCAACTTTGCGGAGCACGGAGGCTGTTCTCCCGTCCCGAATGTTTTTTCTTCCCGAAAGCTGAGGCACTGTCGCTTTTTTGCGGCAATGCCTCTTTTTTTGGAAGTAAAACGCGAAAGGAGAACTCTTTTATGAGTGAAAAAATCGACTACTCCAAAGGCATTTACGACGCGCGCCAGCTGGGCACGGGCCGGATGCTGATCCTCGGCGTACAGCACATGTTCGCCATGTTCGGTGCCACGGTGCTGGTGCCGCTGCTGACGGGCCTGAGCGTCTCCACCACGCTGCTCTGCGCAGGTCTGGGCACACTGCTGTTCCATCTGGTCACCAGAGGCAAGGTCCCGGCTTTCCTTGGCTCGTCGTTTGCCTATCTGGGCGGCTTTTCCATCGTGGCCCCCATGCTGGCAGATGCCAATGGCAACCTGACCGTTGCCAACACGAAGATGCTGCCCTATGCCTGCGCAGGCGTTGCCTTCTCCGGCATCCTGTATCTGGTGGTCAGCCTGCTCATCTCCACCTTCGGCATCCGCCGCATCATGAAGTTTTTCCCGCCGGTGGTCACGGGCCCCATCATCATCTCCATCGGCCTGATCCTGGCGCCCTCTGCCATCACCAACTGTGAGTCGAACTGGCTGCTGGCCTTTGTGGCGCTGGGCACAGTCATCGTCTGCAACATCTGGGGCAAGGGCATGGTCAAGATCCTGCCCATCCTCATCGGTGTTCTGGTCTCCTATGCGGTCGCTCTCGTGACCGGCGCCGTGGATTTCCAGGCCATCGCCGCCGCCGACTGGTTCGGCATCCCGCTGCATCAGAACGCCATGGGCCTGTTCGCCATCGACGGCAGCCCGGAGTTCATCAGCGCCCTCTTCACCATCCTGCCCATCGCACTGGCGACCATGATGGAGCACGTCGGCGATATCGCCGCCATCAGCGCCACCGTCGGCCACAACTATATCAACGACCCCGGCCTGAACCGCACCCTGATGGGCGACGGCCTTGCGACCGCCATGGCCGGCCTGCTGGGCGGCCCGGCCAATACCACCTACGGCGAGAACACCGGCGTTCTTGCGCTGAGCCGCATCTACGACCCGCTGGTCATCCGCATCGCTGCGGTGCTGGCCATCATCCTGAGCTTCAGCCCCAAGTTTGAGGCGGTCATCAACACCATCCCCACCGGCATCATCGGCGGCATCAGCTTTGTGCTGTACGGCATGATCTCTGCCATCGGTGTCCGCAACGTGGTCGAGAACCGGGTGGACTTCACCAACAGCCGCAACCTGATCGTTGCTGCTGTCATTCTGGTGTCCGCGCTGGGCTTCAACTCGGTGGGCGGCCTGACCTTCATGGTGGGCAGCGTCTCCATCAATCTGTCCGGTCTGGCCATCGCCGCCATCGTCGGCATCCTGCTCAACGCCATCCTGCCCGGCAACGATTATGAGTTCGACGCAGCCGACGGTTCTGACGCTGCCACCAGCGGCAATCTCCAGGTGTAAACAAACTGTTAAATAGGAATAATTCTTAAAATTATCCTTGACTAACCTAGGAATCATTGCTATAATAGGCTCAGAAACCAAGGCCGACCGTACCAGGGGCGGCCAAAAGAATAACTGAGAAATTATGGAGGTCTATCGTATGAAAAAGTATGTCTGCACCGTTTGTGGTTATATCGCTGAAGGCTCCATCCCGGAGCAGTGCCCCGTCTGCAAGGCTCCCGCTTCTGCATTCGTGGAGAAGACCGGCAACACCTATGTGACCGAGCATGTCGTTGGCATTGGCAAGGCTGAGGGCGTCCCTCAGGAGATCGTGGACGGTCTGCGCGCAAACTTCGAGGGTGAGTGCAGCGAGGTCGGCATGTATCTGGCCATGGCCCGCGTCGCAGAGCGCGAGGGCTACCCGGAGATAGCTGAGGCTTACAAGCGCTACGCTTACGAGGAAGCTGACCACGCATCCCGCTTCGCCGAGCTGCTGGGTGAGGTTGTCACCGACAGCACCAAGAAGAACCTGATGATGCGCGCTGAGGCCGAGTGCGGTGCCTGCGCTGGCAAGATGGACCTGGCCAAGAAGGCAAAGGCTCTGAATCTGGACGCCATCCACGACACCGTCCATGAGATGGCGAAGGACGAAGCACGGCACGGCCGTGGCTTCGAGGGCCTGCTGAAGCGCTACTTCAACACCGAGGTCTGATCCCGTTTTTTCAAAAGCTGCTGTGTGGCTCAAGCTGCACAGCAGCTTTTTTACTTGACGCGCCCGGCGGCAAAGCGTACAATGAGACAAAAACGAAAAAGGAAGTTTCCTCATGAAATCGTCTTCATCCCGTTACGCGCTGCTGGACGAGCTGCGCGGGCTTGACCTCATCAGCATGATGCTCTACCATAGCATGTGGGATGCCGTATATCTCTTCGGGGTCGTGGTGCCGTGGTATTCCGCCGGGCAGGGGCGGCTGTGGCAGCAATCCATCTGCTGGGTGTTCATCCTGCTGTCCGGCTTCTGTCTGCCGCTGGGGCATCATCCGCTCAAACGCGGCGCGGCGGTCTTTGGTGCCGGAGCGCTGGTCACAGTGGTGACGCTGCTGTTCATGCCGGAAGATGTGGTCTGGTTTGGGGTGCTGACCCTGTTGGGCTCAGCCATGCTCCTGACGGGCCTTGTGCAGAAGTGGCTGCAAAGGATCCCGCCGGCGGTGGGGCTGGCGGTCAGTCTGATCCTGTTCGCGCTGACCTATCACACGATGGATGGCTACTGGGGGCTTGGCCCGCTGCGCTGGGCGATGCCGCAGGGGCTGTATGCCAACTACCTCACGGCATACCTCGGCTTTTATCCGGTCTCCTTTTACTCCTCCGATTACTTCCCGTTGCTGCCGTGGCTGTTTTTATTCTGGGCGGGGTACTATCTGCATCCTCTTGTCGGCCGCAAACGGATGGAGCCGCTGCGCCGGTCGGTCTGCCCGCCGCTGGGCTGGCTGGGGCGGCACTCGCTGGTGCTGTATCTGCTCCATCAGCCGGTCATTTTCGGTGTACTGACGCTGGTGTTCACCGTTCCGCAGCTGCTTTGAGCAGGGGAGTGGAAAAATCTGCAAAAGAACCTTGACAACCCTGCTGCATTGTGGTATTCTGTCTGTGGTTAGAGAAACCTAACCGTGAAAATGCGCGTCCGTTTCGGATGACGCATTTTCCTGACGATAAAAGTTAGAATGTACTAACCACAATTGAAAGAGAGGTTCTTCTTTATGAGCAAAGTAGCAATCGTATTCTGGAGCGCGACCGGCAACACCGAGACCATGGCAAACTGCATCGCTGAGGGGGCAGGTGCTGCCGCCACCATCGTTCCCTGCGGCGAGATGGATGCTGCCAAGCTGGGCGAATATGACGTCGTGGCATTCGGCTGCCCCGCAATGGGCGCTGAGCAGCTGGAGGAGAGCGAGTTCGAGCCGATGTTCGCTTCTCTGGAAGGTTCCCTGAACGGCAAGAAGGTCGCTCTGTTCGGCTCCTACGGCTGGGGCGACGGCCAGTGGATGCGCGATTGGTGCGAGCGTGTCAAGGAGGACGGCGCGGTCCTGTTCAGCGAAGAGGGCCTCATCTGCAACGAGACGCCCGACGACGATGTCCAGGCTGCCTGCCGCAAGCTGGGCGCTGACCTGGCTGCATGGTAAGCCTTTTCTCTTGACAAGATGAGTTTGTCTTGATAAACTAACCGACAGAGAACCGAACGATACCGGCTTTCTGCCGGTTTTTTGTTGTATCTGGAGGAACGCATGAAACAGACCACCCCGAAAGACCTTGTGAAAAAGCGCGCGGATGAACAACTTCTGGTGAGTGAGATGATCGCGCTCTACTGCCGCAGGCAGCACCACAGCCCCAAAGGCTCGCTCTGCCCGGAATGTCAGGAGCTTCGCGATTATGCGCTGGCCCGCATCGACCATTGTCCGTTCATGGAGACGAAGACCTTCTGTTCGGCCTGCAAAGTCCACTGCTACAAGCCTGCCATGCGGGAGAAGATCCGCACTGTCATGCGCTGGGCCGGGCCGCGGATGCTGCCGGTGCACCCCATCCTTTCCATCCGGCATGTGGTCGTGACCATCCGGGCCAAACGCGAGGCCGGGGCGGGGAAGTGACCGGTGTATAAATCTCACGGAATGGGGGCATCCTAGAAGCATCCCAGATTCAAAGAGGTGAGAACGAATGGAAAATACCGGTGTTGTCTGCGATGTCTGCAAGTGCCGCCACAATGTGGAGAGCTGCAAGTGTGACCTGCCGCAGATCAAGGTGACGGAGCACTGCTCCTGCACCACCCAGCAGATCGAGACCCCGCACTTCTGCCAGAATTACGAAGCCAAGTAACTTCGTAACTTCTACGCGCAGAAAACCGCCCGGTTCCGTGCCGAAAACAGCATGGAACCGGGCGGTTTGTGTTTTGGTGCGGCTCAGCGCAGGGCCACGCCGCAGGTGGCAAGGCTGCGCACCAAGGTGCCGACGCTCTCCTTCATCTGGATGCCGGCAAAGCCCAGCCGGAAGGCCGCCTGCACATTGTCCAGCCGGTCGTCGATGAAGACGCTCTCCTGCGCCTTGAGGTGGTATTTTTCCAGCAGTGCTTTGTAGATGCGGGGGTCCGGCTTGTTGATGTGGACCTCGCAGGAGGCCACGCCGCCGTCGAACAGGCCCTTCATGTCCCGGTTCATCAGCAGGTCGAGCACATCTTCCGGAATATTGCTCAGGTAATAAACGCAGTAGCCGTGGGCTTTCAGCTTCTGCACCAGCTCCTGCATCCGGCGGCGGGGGCGCAGGATGTGCATCCAGTCATCCAGAACGCCCTGCACCTCAAAGGCGCAGCCCTGTTCTCTGGCTTTGGCCAACATCCGCTGGTTGGCCTCGAACCGGGTGATGAGCCCGGCGTCCAGCAGCTTCCACTCTTCGCTGTCAAAGGTCAGGGCGCTGACTTGCTCCTCCACATCGGCGTTGCAGAAACGGTCCACCAGATACTCCTTGGGGTCAAAATCGACCATGACGCCGCCGAAATCAAACACGATATTTTTATACATCGACACATACCTCGATCTGAATGGGTGAGTTTTCCAATTGGTTGCTGCACCCAGTATAACACAAGGGGCCGGTCTGCATCAAGCGCCGCTCTGCCGCATACAGTAAAAGAGAACACACAGCGGGGAGGGGAGCCGATGACATTCCGGGAGCTTTGCGCCAAAGAGGTCGTGCAGCTGTCCAATGGGGCCTGCCTGGGTAGGGCCGATGATCTGGAACTTGACCCGCAGACCGCGCAGGTCCGGAGCCTGCTTTTGCTGGGCAGGCCGCATCTGTTCGGGTTGCTGGGGCGGGACGAGACGCTGACTATCCCCTGGGAGGAGATCGACAAGATCGGGCTGGATGCCGTTCTGGTGCGCACAGAATTGCCTTTGCCGGAGCAAAAAAGTGCTTCGTTCTGGCAAAAGCTGCGCCGCTGGTTGGATGGATGAAAGTTTTTCATCTGTTTTTCCGGAATTAGGGTTTGATTTTACAGAAAACAGGATTATAATAGGGAACCGTGGGCCATGATTTGTGCTCGCAAACTCAAAGATCATCGCCCCATTGGGGCGCTCAGGAAGTGAAAGGAACGGTTCTTGTATGAATAAACGCGCATCCCGCACTCCGGCCAGGCTCCATGCGCTGCGGCTGGCTTTCCCGCCGGTCGTCACGCTGGTGCTTGTGGTGCTCACGGAGTGGATCGCCCGCGGCAGTCTGACCGTGGACACCCTGACCCAATACATTTTTCCCCACGCCGAAGCCTATCTTCTGGCATGGGCGCTGCTTTTCCTCATCTGGCTGATGGTGGACTGGCTGACCCGGTTCGCGCCGCTGGCGACTCTGATCGCGGCCATTCTCGGCTGTGTCCCGGCGGCGGTGGATTTCTACACGCTGCAGCTGCGCGGTGAGCCGTTTCTCCCGTGGGATCTGGCGCAGGTTTCGGAGGCGGCGGGCGTTGCTTCCGCTGCCGGGATCCATATCCAGACCAGCATGGTGGTCTCCATCGTTATCATTCTGCTGCTGCTTGTGGCCAGCTTCTTCCTCTACCGCGGGCGGAAAAAGCTGAACTGGAAGCCCCGCGTGCTGGGCGTTGCGGCCAGCGCTGCGGCCGTCTGCGGCCTGCTCTTCGGCGTCTTCCTGCAGCCCGCAGTCACCCAGGCCATCGGCATTCTGCCCGACGCCTGGATGCAGGACCGCTATTATCGCTACTACGGTGTCACCACCAGTTTTCTGACCAACCTCACCAATCTGGAGATCTCGAAACCGGACGACTACTCGGAAGATGCCGTGAACGAGATTTTGGACGACACCGCCGCAGCCGGGAACTACCAGACGGCACCGCTCTACCCGGCGTCCTATGGGGCGGTCACGCCAGCCGGGGAGACCGAACAGAGCCCCACCATCATCTATGTGATGGACGAGTCCTACTGGGATGTCTCGGAGCTGGAGCAGTATGGTTTTGCATTCGACACGGATGTTTCCGCCAACCTCCATCGCCTGCAGGAGACCAGCGCTTCCGGCCGGGCTTACAGCCCCAGCTTCGGCGGCGGCACCTGCGATGTGGAGTTTGAGGCACTGACCGGCTATTCCGTCTCCTATCTGCCCAACGGCAGCAAGCCCTATCAGCAGCATGTGACCCGGCCCATGTTCTCTCTGCCGAATTACCTCAAGACGCAGGGCTATCAGACCGCCGCCGTCCACTGCTTCTGGGCCAAATACTGGAGCCGCGACACGGCCTATCCGAATCTGGGTCTGGACACCTTCCTCAGTCTGGAAAAGATGACCCACGTCAACAAGGTGCGCAGGCACTACTGGACTTCCGGCCTTGTCACGGACGACTCCATGGCCGACCAGATCATCCAGCAGTACGAGAGCATGAAGGCCTCCTCCGATGCGCCGGTCTTCCTCCATGCCGTCACGATGCAGAATCACACCAATTATAATAAGGACAACTACCCCGACGACCAGCGCGTCAAGGTGCTGAACGCTCCGTCTGGCATCAGCCGGAGCACACTGGGGGCACTCGAAGACTTTGCCACCGGCATCCGGGATGCCGACGCCATGCTGGGCCGCCTGACCGACTACTTCTCTCAGGTGGACGAGCCGGTCATCCTCGTGTTCTGGGGCGACCATTACAACCCCATTGATTCCAACTACGACGTCTTCACCAAGAGCGGCTATGCCAGCGATTCCAGCGCCGACCCCCGCCTCCACCAAACGACCCTGCTCATGTGGTCGAACTATTCGCAGCAGCCTGTGGACCTTGGCACCATCGCCGCCTACGACATTTCGCCGGTCATGATGAACATCTACGGCCTGAAGCAGCCGCTCTATTTCCAGTATCTGAACCGCCAGCTGCAGGTGGCGTACCGCACGAACACCCGCGGCACCGTCATGAACCGGGACGGCACCACCACCCAGGAGCCTACTGCATTGCAGCAGCAGTGGAGCGCCAACCACTGGTTGCTCCAATACGACCTGATGTTCGGCAAGGGCTATGCCCTCAGCCGGATGGGGATGGAGGGCCTGGAAGCGGCACCGACCGGCAAATAAGAGAAAACTGCAAAATCTTTTTGTAAAAAACAGCGAAAAGCTCTTGAATCCGCGTCCTTTTTGTGCTATTATAATTCAGCATTACACACGCATCACTATGCCCTTTTGTGCCCATCCGGGTGGAGGGCAGTCAGGCCCGTCCGATACGGTGCCCTGATCACGGTGTGCGGAGGCAAAACAATATCTGGAGGTATTTTTACTATGGCAGTCGTTTCTATGAAGCAGCTTCTCGAAGCAGGTGTGCACTTCGGTCACCAGACCCGTCGCTGGAACCCCAAGATGGCGAAGTATATCTTCACCGAGCGCAACGGCATCTATATCATCGATCTGCAGAAGACCGTGAAGAAGCTGGATGAGGCTTACAACTACGTGAAGGAAGTTGCAGCTGAGGGCGGCGACATCCTGTTCGTCGGCACCAAGAAGCAGGCTCAGGAGTCCATCCGTGATGAGGCTCTGCGCTGCGGCATGCACTATGTCAACGCTCGCTGGCTGGGCGGTATGCTGACCAACTTCCGCACCATCCGCAAGCGTATCGACCGCATGGATCAGCTGGCTAAGATGCAGGAGAATGGCACCTTTGAGCTGCTGCCCAAGAAGGAAGTGGCAAAGCTGGAGCTGGAGATGGAGAAGCTGGACAAGTACCTGGGCGGCGTCAAGAACATGAAGACCCTGCCGAAGGCCATGTTCATCGTCGATCCTCACAAGGAGCGCATCGCTGTTGCTGAGGCCCGCAAGCTGAACATCCCCATCGTTGCAATCGTCGATACCAACTGCAACCCCGATGAGATTGATTACGTGATCCCCGGCAACGACGACGCGATCCGCGCTGTCAAGCTGATCGCCGGTGCAATGGCCGACGCTGTTCTGGAAGGCAAGCAGGGCAACCAGGAAGCTCCCGCTGAGGAAGCAAACGCCTGATTTTTCCGTATTCCGAACAAACCCGTTTAGTAACGTGTAAGGGAGAATAAAAATGGCTATTACTGCAAAAGACGTTATGGAGCTGCGCAAGCAGACCGACTGCGGCATGATGGAGTGCAAGAAGGCTCTGACTGAGGCTGACGGCAACTTCGAGAAGGCAATCGAGATCCTGCGTGAGCGCGGTCTGGCTACCGCTGCAAAGAAGGCAAGCCGTACCGCTGCTGAGGGCATGGTCTACGCGGATTACTGCCCGCAGTGCAAGGTCGGTGTTGTCATCGAAGTCAACGCTGAGACCGACTTCGTTGCCAAGAACGACAAGTTCGTTGCTTTCGTCAAGGAGGCAACTCAGGTCATCATGAAGCAGAACCCTGCTGACGTTGAGGCTCTGATGGCTTGCAAGACCGAATCCGGCGAGACCGTGGACGAGGCTCTGAAGAACCTGATCCTGGTCATCAAGGAGAACATCAAGGTTCGTCGTTTCGTCCGTTACGAGGGCGTCTGCTCTGCTTACGTCCACGGCGGCGGCACCCACGGCATCCTGGTTAACTTCGAGACCACCAACGACATCGACGCAAAGGACGAGTTCGTTGCTTACGGCAAGGACATCGCCATGCAGGTCGCTGCTGCAAACCCCAGCTATGTGGACGAGGCTTCTGTCCCTGCTGAGGTCGTGGCCAAGGAGAAGGAGATCATGCTCGCTCAGATGGCTGGCGATCCGAAGACCGCCAACAAGCCGGATGCAGTCAAGCAGAAGATGATCGAGGGCAAGATCAAGAAGTTCTTCAAGGAGAACTGCCTGGTCGATCAGGAGTTCGTCAAGGACGGCGACCTGTCTGTTGCTCAGTACACCGCTAAGGTCGCTAAGGACCTGGGCGGCGACATCAAGATCGTCAAGTTTACCCGCTTCCAGAAGGGCGAGGGCCTGGAGAAGCGCGCGGACGACTTCGCTGCTGAAGTCGCAAGCATGGTGAAGTAATTCAAGCTTCCAGGCTGAAAATGGGAGCCGCAGTGCCTGTCATAGGGTGCTGCGGCTCCTTTTTTGCGTTCCGGGGTTGTAAAACCTGACCGAAGATGTTATGATAGACCCATTCCAAACAGAAAGAAGTGCTGATCATGAAAATCGTCCCGCGTGCGTTCCAACTGCCCAACGGAGAAATGCTGACGGTGCGCAGTCTGTGCGCAGACGACGCCGAAGCGCTCAACGCATTCCGCCTTGCAACCTACCGCGAAACACACTTTATGGCCCGCTACCCGGAAGAAGGCGCGAAGCTGGAAACGCTGCAAAAGGGGCTGGCAGGCTCTGAAGCCAGCGCGCTGAATTTTGAGGTCGGTGCTTTTGCCGGAGAAAAGCTGGTGGGGGAGTTTGGCGTTGCACAGGTGCGGCCGCACATCAAGTATCGCCATCGTGCCGTAATGGGCATCTCTGTCCGGAAAGAGTATTGGGGCTGCGGTCTGGGCAGTTATCTGATGCAGCTGGCCATTGACCAGACCCGCACCAATGGTTTCGAACAGCTGGAACTGGGGGTGTGCAGCGATAACACCCGTGCCATCCACCTCTATGAAAAGTTTGGCTTTGAACGCTGCGGCACCACGCCCCATGCCTTCAAACTCAAGGATGGAACTTACCGCGACGAGATCATGATGGTGAAGATGCTATGAAAACAGAACGCATTACCCTGAAGGGCATCCCTGCGCTCCTCATCGGCGAGCCTTCCCGCAAGGTGTATCTCTACGTCCACGGAAAAATGGGCAGCAAGGAGGAAGCTCTTGCATTTGCAGAGCAGGCCTGCCCGGCAGGTTATCAGGTGCTGGCCATTGACCTGCCCGAACATGGCGAGCGGAAGAACGGCCCCGAACGGCTCCTGCCATGGGTGGTCGTTCCGGAGCTGCAATTTATGGATCAGTATGCAAGAGTGCACTGGCGGCAGGTCTCGCTGCGGGCCACGAGCATCGGTGCGTGGTTTTCCATGCTGGCGTTACAGGAGAAGGCACTGCGCCGTGCGCTCTTCGTTTCGCCCATCGTGGATATGGAAGACCTCATCGGCAGGATGATGCAGCAGGCCAACGTGACCGAAGAGCAGCTGAAGGCGGCAGGGGAGATCCCCACAACTTTCGGGGAGACGCTTTCGTGGCCGTATCTCTGCTGGGTGCGGGAGCATCCGTTCCGCTGGCGCATCCCCACGCAGGTGCTCTATGGCGAAGCTGACGAGCTGACTTCCTATGCTGTGCTTGACCGATTCAAGCGCGCGACCGGGGCTCAGCTGACCCTTCTGGCCGACGGGGAACACTGGTTCCACACCGAGACGCAGCTGGCCGTGCTGCAGGCCTGGGAAGGTGCGCATCTATAAGCGCAGAAAAACAGAGATCCCCGCTGACGGGTTCGATGACGTCAGCGGGGATCTCTTTCTGCTTTTACGAACGAATCGTGAAAACCGCAGTTGTTTTTAGACCTTTGCTTCGCTGTTGTGCTCGGCGTTGGAGTAAGCCTTGAAGGAGTGGAAGACGATGTTCAGGCCCAGAACGATCAGCAGGACAGCCAGGATCAGCTGCAGGCCGTTGGCGATGAACACAGCGCCCCAGGTGGTCTCACCCGCAGGGATGCCCACCGAAGCGGCAGCGCTGATGGCCTTGACCATCGCAATCAGACGCTGAACCAGCGCGGTGAAGGTGACGCACAGCATGATGACCAGCGGGGGGAAGAGCATCTTGTTGTTGCGGCCGGTGACCTTCAGGAAGACGCACAGGGTGGCCAGAACCAGAGCGCTCAGCAGCTGGTTGGCGGAACCGAACAGCGGCCAGATGTTGGCGTAGCCGATCTTGGTCAGGATGAAGCCGAACACCAGAGTGATGAAGGTGGAGAAGTAGACGTTGCAGAACAGCTTGCGCCAGCCCTCTGCATGCTCCATGTCATCGACGCTGAACAGCTCCTGGAAGCTCATGCGGCCGATACGTGCAACGGCATCCAGGCTGGTCAGAGCCAGAGCAGAAACGCACATGGTCATGAAGACGGTAGCAGCGTAGGCGGGGATGCCGAACATCTCAAAGAAACCGGCAACGCCGCGGCTGAAGATCTGGAACGGGGTGCCTGCGGCGGGGGTGCCATCCGCAGCGGCGGCAGCGCCTGCGACGCACAGGGCCAGAACAGCCAGCAGGCTTTCGAGGATCATGGCACCATAGCCGACTTTCAGCATATCCTTTTCGTTCTCCACGGTCTTGGAAGAAGTGCCGGAAGAGACCAGGCTGTGGAAACCGGAAACGGCACCGCAGGCCACGGTGACGAACAGGATGGGGAACATGGTGCCCAGCTTCTCATTGGTGAAACCGGTGAAAACGGGCAGGTTCATGGTGGGGTGTGCGACCAGCAGGCCGACCACAGCACCTGCGATCATGGCCACGAACATGAAGGTGGTCATGTGGTCACGGGGCTGCTTCAGCAGCCACATGGGCAGGACGGCTGCAAAGAAGATGTAGATGAAGGTGATGTAGCTCCATGCAGCCTTGCCCAGGATGATGGGGAAGTTTGCACCGATCACGAAAGACAGAACGATGAAGACGATGCTGATGACGCTCTCCTTCCAGCCGGAGAAGTTGAACTTCTTCTGGATCAGGCCGAAGACGACGGCGAACACCATGAACATGATGGAGACCATGCCGGCAGCACCGTTGGTCTGTGCGGCCTCGACCAGAGCACCATCGGTGCCAAAGGCATTGAAGGTGCCGGCGACCATGTCAGCAAACGCTGCGATGACGATGCCGCAGAACAGCCAGCAGAACAGCAGGAACAGCTTGCGGCCGGTCTTGCCGATGTACTTCTCGATCAGCATACCCATGGACTTGCCGTCGTTCTTGACGGAAGCATACAGCGCGCCGAAGTCAGTCACAGCACCAAAGAAGATGCCGCCGATCAGGACCCACAGCAGAACGGGCAGCCAGCCGAATGCGGCAGCCTGGATGGCACCGGTGACAGGGCCGGCACCTGCGATGGAGCTGAACTGATGGGCAAAAACGGTCCAGCCGTTGGTGGGGACGTAGTCGCGGCCGTCCTCGTGAACGACTGCGGGGGTCTTAGCCTTGGGGTCGATGCCCCACTTGTTTGCCAGCCAGCGTCCGTAGAAGGTGTAAGCTCCCAACAGACACACGGCTGCGATCAAAACGATGACCAGCGTGTTCATTTCGTTTACCTCTTTCCTTTCTTTCCAAACGGCAAGGCGGCCAGGGTCCATCTGGCGGCTGCACTCAAAAACCACAAGCGCCGGGCGGCAGGGGATGAAAAAAGCCCCCATCTTCGTTCTGGATGCAGACCGCATCCACCCGAAGACGAAGGCCTGTCAACCGGTCTCCCGGCTGCAATTCTCCGCGGTACCACTTCGCTTGCTGCTTTTGAGGGCAGCCACTTTCTGCCCGCTCCGGGAGAACCTCACCGGAGTGGGACGCCCTGTAACGGGGGCGGATCGGCCAGGTGCTACTGTTCGGTTCGCACCGGCTGCTCGCAGGGGATAACCTCTCTCTCTTTGCTGCCGTCTTACACCAAAACCGACAGCTCTCTGGGAGCAGGTGTGGGAAAAGGTCGTGTCCTGTTCACTGCATTTGCCGAATGATTGTGTATACTTTAGTCCCGATTTCATAATTTGTCAATATATTTTGGGCAAGTTAGGAGGATGTGCCAATTCGGGAAAAATGCTGGTAAAAATTTTTAGGTGATTTTTGTTCATGTATGAAGAGAAGAAAACTATGCACGTTAAAATGTGAAAATCACTCACGTTGTAAAAAGACTTGACTTTCACGCTTTCGTGTGCTAAAGTGATAATACGAAATCACCAAATCTTCCAAATACCCGGCGCTTGCCGCAAAGGAGGCCGCTATGGCTGAGAAAAACCCCAGAAAGAACCCGACCACGGACGCACTGTTCGATGCGATCCTGAGCCTTGAAACACGGGAAGAATGCTACAATTTCTTTGAGGACCTGTGCACCGTAAAGGAGATCTCCGATATGGCGCAGCGCCTGGAAGCGGCCAAGCTGCTTTTGGGCGGCAGCACCTATGACCAGATCGTCAAAGCCGTGGAGATCAGCACGGCCACCATCAGCCGGATCAACCGCTGCATCCAGTACGGCTCCGGCGGCTACCGCGACGTCATCGAAAAAGTCTCTGCGAAGGAAGCAGCCGATTCCGCCGAGTGACACAGGCAGCGGCCCGGACATACAATGGGGCATACCTTATATAAGAAAGGATGACCCGATTTATGATCACGGAAACCAACTGCACGCCTACGCTGGAATGCCCCGCACTGCCCCGCGTCACCCTCAACCAGGCCGTCATCGACCTGCTGGAGAGCATTGCGCTGCAGGAGTCTGCCCTCAGCCACATCCTCTGCGCGGAGAGCCAGAAGATGAAGACCGCGATGGCCATGAAGGAAGTCGACCTGTGCAAGCTGCTGGAGATCAACGACTCGGCCACCAACATGGTCCATGCCGTGGCCAATCTGGAACTGGCGCTCAAGGATAAGCTGGAATTTATCTCCAACAACCTCTATTACCCCTCGACGGAAAACACCACCACCGCGCAATAACCGGCGGTTGCCCCTGCCTGCCCGCACTTTGCCGGGCAGGCTTTTTGTGTTTGTGGCTATTCTATGAACAATCTAGCCAAAAGATGAAAAAACGTTTTGTGCGGAATTGCTGAATACAGAAAACTGTGCTATACTATACACTGTATATGTGTGAAAGAGAGGAAATGAACCTTGCAGCACTATGACGTGATCTTATTCGACGTGGACGGAACGCTCATTGATTCCGCACCCGGCATCCTGAATACACTGGAAGAGGCCTTCCGCAAGATGAACGTAGATATCACCGGTGTGGACCTGCGCCGCTATCTCGGCCCGCCGCTGCGCAAGACGTTCGCAGAGTACTTCACCGACCCGGCCAGGGTCGAGGAAGCCGCCGGGCTTTACCGTGCCAGCTATGCCGTCAAGGGCAGCCACGAGTGCCGCGTGTTCCCCGGTGCGGCTGAGATGCTCCGCCGCCTGAAGGAAGCGGGCTTTGTGCTCTGCACGGCGACCTCCAAGCCCACCCAGGTGGTGACGCCCATTCTCAAGGAGCAGGGCCTTGCCCCATACTTCGATTTCATCGGCGGTGCCTCCATGGATGAGAGCCGCGACACCAAGACCGAGGTCGTCCGCTACGTGCTGGAGCAGCCCTGCGCCAAGGGCAAACGGGTCCTGATGGTCGGGGACCGCAACGACGATATGCGCGGTGCGGCAGACTGCGGTCTGGATGCTGCCGGTGCGCTGTACGGCTATGGCAGCCGGGAAGAGCTGGAACCGTTCCACCCGGTCTTTCTGGCCGAGAGCTGCGCCGCCCTCGCGGACGCCCTTGTGAACGCCTGACCGGACCGCTGATTGAGAATAAAAATGGTGAATCATTATGAATCGTAGGACACAATCGGACAAGCAATCTATGACTCCTTTGCAGCGGCAGGCTGTTCTGGTCTGCGTTGTGTGTGCGCTGGCGGCGCTGCTGACCATCGGCATCACCCTGACCCTGCTCAGGCGGGGCAAAGTGGACGCCCCGAATGTACCCGATGCAGACTCCGTCTCCTCGGAAACGCCCGCGGGTGGCGAAGATCTGGCAGAGCACTATCAGATCGACAATTCATCGGCTTCTCTGCTGGCAGAAACGGCCGATGCGGGGCAGTCCTACCAGGACGAGACCCTCTTCATCGGCGACTCCAACACGGTGCGCCTGTACAACAACGGCCTGATCTCCCTGCAGCAGTTCTGCGCCAAGGAGGGCATCGGCACACAGGTGGCTCTGAATGAGGGCATCGTCACCTTTAAGAAGGACAGCAATGCCTATCCCATTGCCCAGGCCGTCGCTATGATGAAGCCCCGCCGCGTGGTCATCACCCTCGGCACCAACGACAACGGCATGGAAGTGGCCGACTTTATCGCGAATTATACTGCTCTGGTCCAGGCCATCCAGGCCAGCTATCCCTATACCGATATCATCGTCAACACCATCCCACCCATCCCGGCGGATCACTCGACCTACCCTCACATGGATCAGGCCAGGATCGACGATATGAACATGGCACTGCTCAATCTGTGCGAGCAGCTGGGCCTCAAGTTTCTGAATACCGCCGAGATCCTCAAGGGGGAGGATGGCTACGGCAAGCCGGACTACTACACAAACGGTGACATCCACCTGAAGAGTGCGGGCCTCAAGGCAGCGCTGAGCTATCTGCGCACCCACGCCTACACCACCGATGATCGCCGCCCGGATACCGCCAACATCCCGACCCGCACATTGGAGTATATTTCCAACCCCAGTTCTGCGGTCCAGGCTCCCAGCTCGGAGTCTGCCAGCGAGAGCGCCAGCAGTTCCACCGCTGAGCCTGTTCACTATGAAGCACACTATCGGGTCGAAAAGAAGGGCGGCGGTACGCTGACCTCCGGCGGTGAGTCCGACAAGACCTCCCTGAGCTACACCGTGACCGATGCGTCTCAGACCATCAGCGTGACGGCAGTTCCCGCCGAGGGCTATGTCTTCGTCAAGTGGAGTGACGGTGTCACCACCCGCACCCGCACCGACGATAAGTTCCAACAGAACATTGACGTCACGGCTGTGTTTGCCGCAGTGTCCGTCGAGATCTCCAACGAGGGCAAGGGCCTGTTCGGCAGCTCCTATATCTTCAAGGCAAAGCTCGGCGGCAAGTATGCCAGCAGCGACAATCTCCGCTGGTACGCCAACGGGGAAGAGGTCAAGGCCGCTGCAGGCCAGACGACCGTGACCGTTCCGGTCTCCTCCATGGCCGTCGGCAGCTATAAGATCTACGCCGTCGTCACCTACAACAACTGCACCGTGAAGAGCAACACGCTGACCTTGACTGTCAACAGCGAATCGTCCAGCTCGAGTACGTCAAGCAGCAGCTCGTCTTCCAGCTCTTCGAGTTCGGGCAGTTCGTCTTCGTCCGGAGCTTCCTCCGGAGGTACATCCGGTTCCTCCGCTTCGTCCAAAGAAGAAGCCGCTTCTTCCGGCAGTTCCAGCTCGTCCCACAGCACCTCCGGCAGCAGCTCGGAGCACTCCTCCAGCTCTGCTTCCAGTGCATCGGTGTCCACGAGCGAGTCGAAAGCCGAGTCCAAGGCAGAGTCGACCAGCGCTTCTCAGAGTGAGTCGAAGAGCGAATCAAAGAGCGAATCCAAAGAGGAAAGCGCTTCTTCCCACAGCGAGTCGAAGACCGAAGCTTCGGAAAGCAAGGCTGAGAACGATCTGCCCGCTTCCAGCGAGACGAGCGCGGAGAACACCGAGGCCGCAGCAAGCCGCTGACACTTTTCCACTCCGCTGCATAGGCTGTTCCGAAGGGAGCGTGAGTGGATGTTCTGCGAGAAGATCCGTGTTCCGGGGCTTCCCGGTGAGGAAAATGTGACCGACGGCAGTGTGGACTGGTATGAGATGGACTGGGAGAATGTGGACAATGGCGTTTTGGAATCCGAGATGCCCAAATGCCCGGAAACGCCCTGTTCCGCCGCTTCCCGCTGCGAGGACAACACCCCGGAACAAACCGACGATGAAACGTATGAAGTAGTCGAGGAATAAGGCGAAGCCAGCTCTGCCGGGGCGGGGCTGGCTTCTCGCTGTTCTTACGATCCGGCAAATCCGGCGATCCGGAAGAGACCGGCTCCGGCTGGGGAGGACAAGCTCCCCGGAACATGCAACAAGAGAGGGGAAACTGAACCATGGCAAAATACTATTGCATCTTGTTCGATGCAGACAATACGCTGCTGAATTTTGATGTAGCCGAAAGCAAGGCGCTGGCCGATACGCTCCGCAACTACGGCATCGAGCCGGATGCCGAGACGGTGCAGACCTACCGCACCATCAATGGGGAACTGTGGCATCAGCTGGAAAAAGGCCAGATCCGCCGCGACAAGCTGATGGCGGAGCGCTTTACCCGCTTCCTGAAGGCTGTGAATGCCGCAGGCAGCGGTGCCGAGATGAATCAATATTATCTCGACCAGCTCTCCACCCACCCGGACCTCGCCGCGCCCAATGTGCTGGACGTGATGAAGGAGCTGGCCGAGGTGGCAACGCTGGCCGTTGTGACAAACGGCTTCGACCGGGTGCAGTCCCGCCGTGTGGCCGAGTCCGGCCTGAAGGAGTTCGTCGAGGAGGTCTTCGTCTCCGAGAAATTCGACAGCGAAAAGCCGAACCGCAAGATCTTTGACACGGCGCTCCGTTCGCTGGGGGTGGAGAACCGCGAGCGTGTCCTGATGGTGGGCGACAGCCTCACCAGCGACATCCAGGGCGGCATCAACGCCGGGCTGGATACCTGCTGGTACAACCCGAACCACGCCGAAAATCCGGGCAAGGTCTGCCCGACCTACGAGATCTCGAATCTCGAAGAGCTGTATCAGCTGGTCATGGAGCCGGAAGAGCTGGCCAATGTCGGGCTGAAGAACCGCCGCCACCAGCTCTAAGCTCCTGCGCTGTGCGGCAAGTGGGAACAAAAAGATTGGATGAACAACAATGCTGATACATTTGGAAAAACTGGGCAAGAGCTTCGGCGAGAAGATCGTCCTGCATGATGTCACGGCCAGCGTCGAGCGGGAGGACCGCATCGGCATCGTGGGCCAGAACGGTGCAGGCAAGACCACCCTTCTGAAGATCCTGACCGGGGAATATACCGACTATGAGGGCGAGTTCAGTGTGACCCATGGCGTCACCCTTGGGTATCTGGAACAGAACGCGAAGCTGGACCCCACGCTGGATATCTATGGCGAGATGCGCTCCTGCTTCGCCCATGTGCTGGATGCCATGGCACAGATGCAGATCCTGGAGCGCCGGATGGCGGCTTCGCCGGAGGATGCCTCTCTGCTGGAGCAGCACGATGCGCTGCAGAACATCATCGACGCAGCCGATGGATACAATATGGACGTCAACATCAAAAAGGTGTTGTCCGGCATGGGCTTTGCACAGGATACCTGGACCAAGAACATCGCAGTCCTGTCCGGCGGCGAGCTGACCCGCCTGCGGCTGGCAAAGCTGCTGCTGCAAAAGCCGGACGTCCTCATTCTGGACGAGCCCACCAACCACCTCGATTTTGCGACGATGGAATGGCTGGAAACCTACCTCAAGGGCTATTCCGGCGCGGTCCTCGTCGTCAGCCATGACCGCTACTTCCTCGATAACGTCTGTACGAAGATCTGGGAAGTTTCGTTCCAGACCATGACGACCTACAAGGGCAATTTCTCGGCCTATCTGCCCCAGAAGGAAGCCGCCGATGCCCTGCGCCAGAAGCAGCACGACGCCGATGTGGCACTGGCCGAAAAATTGCAGGACTACGTGGACCGCAATCTGGTCCGCGCTTCCACGACCAAAATGGCCCAAAGCCGCCGCAGGCAGCTGGAAAAGCTGGAGATCACCGAGGCCCCGAAAGATGAGACGAACCAGCTCAAATTCCGCTTCGAATACGACGTGGAACCGTGGAACGAGCTGGTGCTGATGAAGAACCTGACCATCCGCATCGGGGAGCGCACCCTGCTGGAGCCGTTCACCTACACAGTCTGCCGCGGGCAGCGGCTCGTCATCGCAGGCCCCAACGGTGCCGGCAAATCGACCCTGATGCAGGTGCTGGACGGCAAGCGCCGTCCCTCCGGCGGCATGGTCCGGCTGGGCACCGGTGCCCGGCCCAGCATCTTTGCCCAGCAACAGAACCGCCTGGGGCAGGGCAGGGTCATCGACGTCATCTGGAACAAATACCCCCGGATGACGGAGCTGGAAGTCCGCAGCCATCTGGCCAAGCTGGGCTTCCGGGGCGAGACGGTCTTCAAACCCTGCGAGGCGCTGTCCGGCGGCGAGCTGGCCCGCCTGCGCTTTGCCGAGATCGTGCTGGAACGCCCGAACCTGCTCTTCCTGGACGAGCCGACGAACCATCTGGATATCTACACCCGCGAGAACCTGACCGAGGCGCTGATGGCCTACACCGGGACCCTGCTCATGGTCACCCACGACCGGCACCTGATGAACAGCCTCGGATGTCCCATCCTCTATCTGGAGGACGGCAAGGCGACGCTCTACCCCAGCTACGATGCCCTGATGGGCCGCAGCGCGCCCGCAGCCGCGCAGCCGGCCAAAGCCGCCGAGCCTGCCAAGGCCGGTTACGGCAAGGAGCAGCGCCGCCGCCGCGCCGAGCTGCGGGCTAAGATCAAGGCCTGCGAGGACGAGATGGAAGCCTGCGGTGCCCGCGAAGTCGAGCTTGACAACGAGATCAACTCGCCGGAAGTCTACAACGACCCGCAGCTGCTGCGGGAAAAAAGCGATGAGCTTGCCGATCTGCGCTTCCATCAGGAAGAACTGTTCGCCGCCTGGGAAAAGGCCATGGAGGAACAGGAGCAGTACGAGCAGAGCAGCACCGAAGAATGATCACCCGAAGGAGGCCCTTTCATGCCGAACCACCGCCGCAACGATTCCAAGACCCACAGCATCGCCCTTTCGGGGCTGCTGTTTGCGCTGGCCATGGCGCTCTCATTCGTTGAGGGCACACTGGTGCTTCCCGGCCTTTTGCCCGGCATGAAGCTGGGGCTGGCGAATATTGTGGTGATGTACGCATTGTTCTTTATGGGGCCGAAGCAGGCGCTCGTGCTGGATCTCCTGAAAGCGCTGTTCGTCTTTCTGGTCTCCGGCTGGACGGCGGGGTTCCTCTCGCTGTGCGGTGGTCTGCTCTCGCTGCTGGTGATGTGGCTGCTGTATTACCACGCACCGGTGCGCCCCACCTGGTACATCCTCTCGGTATGCGGTGCGCTGTTCCACAACATCGGTCAGCTTCTGGGTGCCAGTGTGATCTTATCCTCGGCGGTCTCCCTCTATTATGCGCCGGTGATGCTGGTGCTCGGCCTCGTGATGGGCGCACTGACGTCCATCACGCTCCGGGCGCTGCTGCCGGCTCTGGGCCGCCTGGGCTACAATATAAAAGAAAAATAAGAGGTTTTGCATATGTCTGAAAAAGTCACGGTCCGGGTGGAGCGGAACATCCTCCATCTGCCCGCCATCGCTCTGCGGGGGCTTGTCGTCTTTCCCAACAACCTGCTTCATTTTGAGGTAGGCCGCGAAAAGAGCATTGCCGCTGTGGAGTGGGCGGTCAGCAATCACTCCAACGTTTTCCTGATCGCACAAAAGGATATGAAGGCCGACGACCCCGGTGCCGACGGCCTGTACAATTACGGCGTCGTGGCCGAGATCAAGCAGGTCATGCGGGTATCGGACGACCTCGTCCGCATCCTGGTGGAGGGCAAATACCGCGCCCGGCTCACCGAGATGGACACCGACGGCAGCTTTCTGCTGGCTTCGGTCCGGCCCACGCCGGTGCGCCCCGTCAAGCCTGATGAGGAGGCCGAGGCCGACGCGCTGCTCCGCAACGTGAAGAAGAGCTTTGATGAGCTGCTGAGCCTGAACCCCCGCATCGGCAAGGATGTGGTGTTCGCGGTCAACTCCAACAACGACCCGGCGTTTCTCTGCGAGTATATCCCGGCCAACCTCCTGTTCCGCTTTGAGGATAAGCAGGCCGTGCTGGAAGAGGGAACGCTTCTGGGCCGTCTGCGCCTGCTCGTAGAGCGGATGCACCGCGAGCGCCGGATGCTGGAGATCGACAAGGAGATCGCGCAGAAGGTCGATGAAGCCATGGACAAGAACCAGCGCGACTATTACCTGCACGAGCAGATGCACATGATCAGCGAGGAACTGGGCGAGGACGATGACACCACCGCTGAGGCCGAGGAATACCGCCGCAAGATCACGGCCCTGCACCTCGACGCCGAGCGGGAGAAGAAGCTCCTCAAGGAAGTGGACCGTCTGGCCAAAATGCAGAGCAGCAACCAGGAGGGGACGGTCATCCGCACCTATCTGGATACCTGCCTGGAACTGCCCTGGAACACCTTCACCGAGGACGACCTCGACATTGCCAAGGCACAGCATATCCTGGACCGCGACCACTACGGCCTGAAAAAGGTCAAAGACCGCATCCTCGAAGTGCTGGCGGTCCGCAAGCTGGCCCCGGACGTCAAGGGCCAGATCATCTGCCTGGTCGGCCCTCCGGGTGTCGGCAAGACCAGCATCGCGCGCTCCATCGCCGAGAGCCTGGGCCGCAAGTATGTCCGCCTGAGCCTGGGCGGTGTGCGGGATGAGGCCGAGATCCGCGGCCACCGCCGCACCTATATCGGAGCCATGCCCGGCAAGATCATCAGCGCGATGATCACCGCCAAAAGCTCCAACCCCCTGATGCTCCTCGACGAGATCGACAAGCTGGCGGGCGATTTCCGGGGCGACCCGGCGGCCGCTCTGCTCGAAGCTCTGGACCCGGAGCAGAACGCCACCTTCAACGATCACTTCATCGACATGCCGTTCGATCTGAGCCATGTGCTCTTTATCACCACGGCCAACGACCTGAGCGCCATCCCCGGCCCGCTGCGCGACCGGATGGACGTCATCGAGCTGCCCAGCTATACCCGCGTGGAAAAGTACAACATCGCCCGCAAGCATCTGGTGCCCAAGCAGCTCAAGGCCTGTGGTCTGGCCGGCAAAGTCACCTTCTCCCAGAGCGCCCTGTACGGTATCATCGACGGCTATGTCCGCGAGGCCGGCGTCCGCAATCTGGAGCGCACCATCACCAGTGTGCTGCGCAAATGCGCCCGCAAGATCGCATCCGGTGAGGTGGAAAGCTTCTCCGTGACCGGCTCCAATCTGGAAGAGCTGCTTGGCCCCAAAATGGTCAAGCCCGATTTCCTCAACCGCACCAACGCCATCGGCATCGCCAACGGTCTGGCCTGGACCAGCATCGGCGGCGAGACCCTGCCCATCGAGGTGCAGGTCATGGACAACGGCAGCGGCAAGATTACCGTCACCGGTTCGCTCGGCGACGTGATGAAGGAGAGCGCGCAGCTGGCCGTGACCTACGTCCGCGTCCACGCCAATGAATACGGCATCGACCCGGAGCGGCTGAAGAAGTGTGACCTGCACATCCACGCCCCCGAAGGGGCCGTGCCCAAGGACGGCCCCTCTGCCGGTGTCACCCTGACCACGGCGCTGGTGTCCTGCCTGTCCGGCATTCCGGTGCGCGGCGATGTCGCCATGACCGGCGAGATCACCCTGCACGGCAATGTGCTGCCCATCGGCGGCCTGCGCGAGAAGAGCATGGCCGCATACCGCGAGGGGATGAAGACCGTCCTCATCCCGAAGGACAATGTCTCCGACCTGTACGAGGTGGACGACGAGGTCAAGAAGAACATCCAGTTCCTGCCCATGTCCAACCTGGCGCAGGTGCTCAACGCCGCGCTGCTCAAACCCAAGACCGTTTCCGCCCGCCACTCGCACCCCGGCAAAAAAGCCAAGAAGCCTGCGGACGCTGCGGCTATCCCGCAGACGACCGAGCAGCCCAAGCCGGGTGCCGTCTGCTGAAAAAAGGAGTGCAGCTATGAACTACAACAAAGCGGATTTTATCGCCAGCTATGGCATTTCCAGCCAGCTGCCGGACAGTGACCGCCCGGAGCTGAGCTTCTCCGGCCGCTCCAACGTGGGCAAGTCCAGCCTCATCAACAAGCTGTGCAACCGCAAAAACTTAGCCCGTGTGTCCAGCACACCGGGCAAAACGGCCACCATCAATTTCTATTCGGTGGACGACTGCTATTTTGTGGACCTGCCCGGCTATGGCTACGCCAAAGTCAGCAACGCCGACCGCGAGCGCTGGGACGACCTCATCAACAGCTACTTCGAGGCGCCTCGCCACCACACCCTGCTGGTGCAGCTCATCGACTGCCGCCACGCCCCCAGCGCAGACGATCTGCAGATGCTGAAGTATCTGCACTACCATGAGATCCCGTTCATCGTGGCGCTGACCAAGGCGGACAAGCTCAAAAAGAGCCAGTTGGCCAAGACGCAGGCGGAGTTCGAAACGCTCTGCCTGCTCTACGGCTGCCGGAAGGTCGTTCTGACCAGCGGCGAAAATGGCTACGGCATCCCGGAGCTGCAGGCAGTTCTGAACGAGGCCGTCGCCGAAGAGGATGCGGAGTAACGCCATGGCTTACAATGAATTTGCCTACTTCTACGATGAATTCAACGGGGAAGCCGACTACGATGCCCTCTATGCCCACATCCACAAGGAGCTGACCGCCCACGGCATCGCGGATGGCATCCTGGCAGACCTGGGCTGCGGCACGGGCGAGCTGACCCTGATGCTGACCCAGGCGGGCTATGATATGATCGGCATTGACCAGTCGGAGGAGATGCTCTGCGTCGTGCGGGACAAAGCCGAACAGCTGGGCCTTTCGGGCAGGGTGCTGCTGTTGCAGCAGGACCTGCTCAAGCTCGACCTCTACGGCACCATCCGGGGTGCTGTGTCCACCTTCGATACCTTCAACCATATCCCGGACCTCGACACGGCCATTGCCAACGCCGGGTTCTTTATGGAAGAGGGCGGCGTCTTCCTGTTTGATATGAACACCCCGTACAAGCACAAACAGGTGCTGGGGGAGAACGCCTTCACCTTTGAGGAAGAGGACGCAAGCTGTGTTTGGCGCAACCATTACAGCGCCGAGGACCGCCGGGTGGAGATCACCGTGGACATCGACTACCGGGAGACTGGGGAGCATTTCCACGAGCAGTTCTACGAATACACCTACGACCTCGCTGCCATCCGTGCGGCGCTGGAGCGGCACGGCTTTGTGCTGGAAAGCGTCTGTGACGGCGAGACGTTCGGCCCGCTGACCGAGGAAAGCGAGCGCTATTTCTTCTGCGCTGTCAAGCAGTATACCCAATTGGAGGAACAATAATATGTCGAATCTGATCCGCGGCCTGTCGGAAAACGGCGGTGTCGTCTTCTGCGGTGTGGACTCTACCGCGATCGTCCGCAAGGCCGAACAGCTCCACAAAACCAGTGCGACCTGCAGCGCCGCCCTTGGCCGTCTGCTGACGGGGGCCGCCCTGATGGGCTCCATGCTCAAGGATGACCGGGATACCATCACCCTGCGCGTTTCGGGCAGCGGCCCGGCGGGCGTCCTCATTGCCTGCACCGATGGCACCGGCAACGTGAAGGGCTGCATCGACAACCCGCTGGTGGAGCTTCCGCTCAAAGAAAACGGCCATCTGGATGTTGGCGGTGCCGTCGGCAGGGACGGTGTGCTGACCGTCATCCGGGATAACCGCCTGCAAAAAGAACCGACCGTCGGTCAAGTACCTCTTGTCTCCGGTGAGATCGCCGAAGACCTGACCAGCTACTATGCTTACAGCGAGCAGGTGCCCACCGTCTGTGCACTGGGTGTTCTGGTCGATAAAGACCTGACCATCGCCTGCGCAGGTGGCTATCTCATCCAGCTGCTGCCTGGTGCCACCGATGCCGAGATCACCCAGCTGGAACAAAACATTGCCGCCATGCCCTCCGTCACTGAAATGCTCCGCGCGGGCAAGACGCCGGAGGATATGATGCAGCTGGCTTTGAAGGGCTTTGAGCCCAACGTCCTCGACGAGCGGGATGTCGCATACCAGTGCGATTGCAGCTATGAGCGCACCGAAGAGATGCTGCTCAGCCTCGGCAAAAAGGAGCTGGAAAAACTCCGTGACGAGGACCCCAACTGCGAGGTCGTCTGTCACTTCTGCCACACCAAGTATCAGTTCGACCTGAACGAGCTGGTCCAAAAGGCTGTGGACAAGCAGAGCGCCCCGGCAAAAGAACACTGAAACAAGCATAAGCGGCGGCAGAGAGCGAGAAACTCTCTGCCGCCGCTTACTCTGCGCAGATATTGGCAACGATGGTATAAACGACCCGGTAATGGAGAATGTTGTTTTCGATGGAAACGTCCTCTTTTTGTGCCACAAACGCGGCGTCCGGATAGGCGCGGAAAAGTGCCTGCAAACTGTGCAGTTTCGCAAGCGCGAGCGCCTGCTCTTCGGTGTAAGGGATTTCCTGCTCTGTTTGTTCGGAATACGTTGTCTCTTCCACCGAAAAGGGAAGGCCAAACCCAAGAATATCCGGTTGGATATGCCGTGTCGTCACAAGTGCAGTTTCTTCTGAAAAAGGCTTCCATGATGGAAGTGAAATGTGCTGCCCATTTGTTGAGATCACCCGTTTTGAAAAGTGCTTTCCTGTCAGCCGCTTTGCAGTAATTTTCAGCGGTTCTTCCTGTGTGCTTTCCCAGTCGAATTGCGCAAAGACCGCACCGGCGGCAGGCTCATAGATCGGCGTTCCGTCCCGCTCGGTGCGGGAGGTGCCAATGAGCAATTGCCCGGCCTCCACAGCCTGTCCCGGTGCAGCAAGCATCGTCCCGCTGACAAGATTGGTGCGGACCACCGTTCCGGCCGCTTTGGCAAAGACGCCGTCGGCTTTCCCGGCGGCGATGTCGGGCACCGGCTTTGCGGCAGCTGCTTCCACCACGAGCCGCCCGTCCAGAAAGTTCAGGCTCGCCCAGGAAAACTCGCCGCTCTGCAAAAGAGCGTATTCGCCTGCGGTCAGTTTTTCCTGCGTGACAGCGCTTCCGGGCATCAGCTGCACCTGCTCCCGCAGGATCGCCTCAGCCCGCGCTCGCTGCCCGGTGGTCAGGCTGCCTGCATCCACAGCCCAGACAAGATCCTGTGACCAGACCAGCAGGGGAACGAACAGCAAAACACCTACCCACAGCCCGCGCCGCCGCAGAAAGGGCCGCAGCCGGAAGTACAGCCCGGTGCGGGTCTGAATGCGCAGCCGTACCCGCCGCTTTCGGGCCAGTGCCGCAAGGCTCCGGTACTGCCAGGCCGCGCACCGGCCCAAAAAGCCGCCGGGCGCAGGGGAGACCTCTGAGAGATGCAGGCCCGCCCGCGCCGCTTCGGAGAGCAGGCTTTCGGCATCGCCGTTTTGCGCTGTGAACCACACCCCCGCCCAGAGCAGCCGTACATCCATCGTCTCTTCCTCCTAATGCCCGCCGTCGCCGTCAAATTCGGTGCGCAGAACGCACCCCCGCAAGGTGATGCGGTGCGCGGCCAGCGTTTCGATGTGCAGTTCGTCTCCATAGACCGTGAACCGCCCCCGCCGGAATTCCAGACAGAGCTTTTCTTCATCGTAGGTCAGGATGCGCCGGAACTGCTCGATCTCCATCCGGTCGCCGCTGCGGTAGACCGACGGCTGACCGTAAAACCCGCGCGGCGGCTGGCGGAACATCCGCCAGAGCCATTCGCGCAGGGAAAGCCGCCCGCTCCGCTGTTTTTTCACGCCCGCTCCCTCCCCATACCTGCTGTGCAAGGCAACGCCCCCTGTTCCATATATATGGAAGCGGAGGGGTTGCGTATGTATCAGATCGGTCTGTTTTTGCTGGCGGTTCTGGCGGGCGCACTGCCGTTTGCGGTGCCGCAGGCCTGCGGGCAGGCGCTTCGGGAGGGTCTGGCCCTCTGCGCCGGGCCACTGCTGCTCTCGCTTTTTCCGTTTCTGGTGGTGTCGTCGCTGCTGGTCCAGTGCCCGGCGGGCGACCTGTTGGCCATCCCGCTCCGGCCCGCGGCGTGGTGCATCGGGGTGCAGGCTCCCTGTGCGGCGCGGGTCCTGCTCATCGGTCTGTTCGGCGGCTTTGCCCCGGCAGCAAACGCGGCGGCACAGGCCGTCCGCACCGGGCAGCTCACCCCGCGCCAGGCGGATGCGCTCCTGCCCGCCTGCGTCTGTTCCGGGCCGTCGTTCGTGGTCCTGACGGTCGGGCAGACGCTGCTCCACAGCACGGAGCTTGGCATCCTGCTGTTTCTGGCGCAACTGAGCGCCGGGTATCTTACGGCTGCGCTGCTGAACCGGCTTTCGGGGGTGGGGCAGCCGGCCACGTGCACCGCCCCGCCGCCCGAAGTCCCGCCGCCGCAGCTGACCGACCTTCTCACGCATGCGACCATGGCGTATCTGAAGCTCTGCGGCTTCGTGCTCTTCTTCCGGATGCTGGCGGCGGGGGTGGGCGCTGTGTTCCCGCCTGCCGTGGGCACCGTGTGCGCCATGCTGTTGGAAGTCTGCTCCGGCTGCGACCTTGCCGCCCGCACCGGGCCGTGGGGAAGTCTGCTCTGCTGCGCCGCCCTCAGTGTGCAGGGGCTTTCGGTCCTGCTGCAGGTCCGTGCGCTCTGCCCGCCCGAAATGACCCTGCGGCCCCTGCTTGTGGGGCGGCTGCTCCACCTGCCGCTTTCGGTGGGGCTGTTCTGGCTGCTTTTGCCGCAGGGGGAGCAGAGCGTCTTCAGCACCCTGCCGCCGCAGGTGGTCCCGATGCGCCGTCTGCCGCCGGACTGCCTGCTGCTGGTGTTCTTTGTGTGCTGCCTTGCCGTCTGCCAGCTGACCCGCCTTTTGCAAAAGCCAGACCCGGAACCAAAAGAAACAGTTGTGAATCGGGCCGAAAGATGATATAATAAGCATAAGCATTCAATGGCAGGGAACGCTCCCTGCAAAGATGGAAATAAAAAGAATGAGCGAACGCTCATTTCAGATGGAGGACCATAGAATGGATTTACAGAATATGGATCTTAACGGCGGGACCCTGCAAATTTCCACCGAGGTCATTGGCAAGATCGCGCGCTGCGCTGCACTGGAAGTGGACGGTGTGTCCGAGGTTTCCTGCGGCAAGCAGAACAAAAAAGTGAAGGACTTGCTGGAAGCCGCCAGCATCCAGCCGGCCGTTACCGTGGAAATGCGGGACGGCACCGCAGAGCTGACCCTGAATCTGGTGGTCGCTTTTGGTGCGCGCATCCCGGCCGTGGCCGAAAAAGTACAGGAAAACGTGAAGACTGCTGTTCAGAACATGACCAACGTGACCGTGAGCCGCGTCAATCTGGTCATTGCGGGTGTTGCCGCCGAAGAACAGGAATAAGGTGAGAGGAATACTATGGAAAATATTTTGCCCCGTCGTGAAGCCCGCGAGAATGCGTTTCTGCTGGCTTTTTCGCAGACGTTTGGTGACGTGCCCCTGCGGGAGGCTCTGCTCAACAACACCGAGGATGAAGAGCATCCCGTGGATGTGTTCGGCAAGCGGTTGCTGAACGCTTACTATGACCATTCTGCTGAGGTGGACGACCTCATCAGCAGCCATCTGCGCAACTGGACCATGTCCCGTCTGCCCCGCGTGAGCCTGACGGTGCTGCGCTTGGCTCTGGCAGAGATGCTGTACGGCGACGAGAAAAAGGTCGGCGTCGTCATCAACGAGGCGGTCGAACTGACCAAGAAATACGGAGCAGATGAGGATTACCAGTTCGTCAACGGCCTGCTGGGCACCGTCGCGCGGGAGCAGGGTCTGGACACTGCCGAAGATGCAGCGTCCGAAGAGCCGTGAGCCGCTATACACTGGGCATCGACACAAGCAATTATGCAACCTCTCTGGCAGTTTTTGACACAGCCGGAGAGGTTGTTTGTGCAAAGAAACGGTTTCTTCCGGTCAAGGAGGGCCAGCTGGGCCTCCGCCAGAGCGATGCGCTGTTCCACCACACCACCGCTCTGCCCGAAATGCTGAAGGAACTGAGCCGGGAGTTCGACCTGACGCAGATCGCGGCGGTGGGCGTTTCGCAGAAGCCCCGCCCCGTGGAGGGAAGCTATATGCCCTGCTTCCTGGCGGGTGTCAGTGCAGCCACGGCTTTTGCCAGAGCGCGGGGCATCCCGCTCGTCCACACGACCCATCAGCAGGGGCATGCCGCCGCTGCTCTGTTCGCCGCCAAAGGGGAGGAGCTGTTCCGCCAGAAGGTGCTGCTCTTCCACATTTCCGGCGGCACCACCGACCTGCTGCTCTGCGACGAGGTCAGGCAGATCACGACGCTGGGCACCAGCAGCGATCTCTACGCCGGGCAGGCCGTGGACCGCGTGGGCGTCAAGCTGGGCTTTCCGTTCCCGGCAGGTGCCGAGGTCTCCCGCCTGGCAGCGCTGTGCGAAGAGCCCATCCGGCCAAAGTCCAGCGTCAAAGGGATGACGTGCAGTCTTTCCGGTCTGGAAAATCAGTGCAATGCGCTGCTGCAAGCCGGAAAAAGCCCGGAGTACGTCTGCAAATACTGCCTGCTCTGCGTGGCCGATACCGTCGTCCGGATGACGAAGGCGGCGCAGAAGGAATACCCCGGCCTGCCGGTGGTCTGCGCGGGCGGCGTCATGAGCAGCGACATCATCCGCGTGTGGGTGCAGCAGCGCCTGCCGCAGGTGTATTTCGTGCCGGGCCGGTATTCCAGCGACAACGCCATCGGTGTGTCCATCCTTGCCGCACGGGAGGCCGGATTATGGCTGAAGTGATCTCCGTCTCGGCGCTGAACCAATACGTCAAGACCTTGCTGGATGCCAACGACCTCCTGTTCGACCTTGCCCTCCGGGGCGAGATCGCGAACTTTGTTCAGAACGCCCGCAGCGGCCACTGTTATTTTTCGCTGCGGGACGAGACGAGCAGCGTCAAAGCGGTGATGTTCCGGTCGGACGCGCGGCGGCTCGGTTTCCGCCCCGAAGAGGGGATGAAGGTCATCGTCCGCTGCCGTGCCACCCTGTACGAACGAGACGGTGCGTTCCAAGTCTACGTCAACGACATGTTCCCGGACGGCATCGGCTCGGCGCAGCTCGCCTTTGAGCAGCTGAAAGCAAAACTCGACCGGGAGGGTCTGTTTGCCGCCGAACGCAAAAAGCCGCTGCCCCGGTTCCCGAAGTGTATTGGCCTCGTCACCAGCAAGACGGGGGCCGCGCTGCAGGATATCCGGAACGTCATCGGGCGGCGGTGGCCCGCCGTGCGCCTGCTGCTCTGCCCGGTCAATGTGCAGGGATTTGAAGCGGCTGACGAGATCGCCGCAGCTATCGACCGGCTGGACAAGTCTGGTCAGGTAGACGAGATCATCGTGGCGCGCGGCGGCGGAAGCCGGGAAGACCTCTGGGTCTTCAATGCCGAGCGCATCGCGCGGGCTGCATCCCGCTGCAAAACACCACTCATCAGCGCCATCGGTCACGAGATCGACTTTACGATCTTGGACTTTGTGGCAGACCAGCGCGCCCCGACCCCATCGGCGGCGGCAGAGCTTGCCGTGCCCGACCGGGCCGAATTTTCACGAAAATTATGCAATTTGGAAGAAAATATTCACATTTCTATCCAAAACAGGCTGAGTTTATGCTATAATAGGCTGGACGAAACGGTGCAGCCGCTTTCCCGGCAGAACATGCAGGCGCAGCTTGCAGGCCGACAGCAGCAGTTGGAGGCAGTTTCCGGGCAGCTGCAAACGGCCGCGCGGGAAAAGCAGCAGGACGCCGGGCTGCGTCTGCGCCATGCGGCTGCGCTGGCTGCAACGCTGAACCCGTATGGCGTCCTCGCGCGGGGCTATGCGCTCGTGCAGGACGAAAAAGGCCGCATCTGTGCGCCGGATGCCCTTCGCGAAGGGCAGAAGATGACGCTCTGCGGCGCAGTGAACCGCATCCATTGTACCGTGGATGCCGTGGAGGGACCCAATGAGAGCACCCAAGAGCTTTGAAGAAGGAATGGACCGGCTGGAAGGCATCCTTGACCAGATGCAGCAGCCGGAAACGACGCTGGCGGAATCGGTCAAGCTCTATGCGGAGGCCGCATCCCTGACCGATTACTGCCGCGCAACGTTGGAAAAGGCTTCGCTGCAGCTGGACGAGATCGACGCCAAGCGCACCGCCGCCCAGCAGCCGGAAGCAGACAACTAAGGAGGATCTATCAATGGATTACGCAAAGCAGTATCAGGAGTATCTGGTGCGGGTCAATGCTGCGCTGGAGACTGCCTGCAACACCTATCTGCCCGAAGAGTCGGACGTCTGCCGTGCAGCCCGCTACAGCCTGCTGGGCGGCGGAAAGCGCATCCGTGCCGTGCTGGTGCTGGCCGTCTGCGATATGCTGAACGGCGATGCCGCCGCAGCCGACCAGTTTGCCGCCGCCGTGGAGATGCTGCACTGCTATTCGCTGATCCACGACGACCTGCCCTGCATGGACAACGACGACCTGCGCCGGGGCAAGCCCTCCTGCCACAAGGCATTTGGCGAGGCCACGGCCATGCTGGCCGGTGATGTCCTGCTGACCGAGGCGTTTGATGTCATCGCCAACGTCGAAGCCCCTGCCATCGTCAATGTGCGGGCAGCCAGAGCGCTGGGAGCCGGTGCGGGCAGCCGTGGCATGGTCTACGGCCAGGAGCTGGATCTGAAATATGAGGCTCTGGCTGCGACCGAAGAACAGCTGCGCCTCATCCACCGCAATAAGACCGGTGCACTCATCAACGCAGCCGTCCAGATGGGCGCTGCCGCTGCGCAGGCCAACGAGACCCAGTGCCGGGAGCTGGAGGGCTACGCCTACGGCATCGGTCTGGTGTTCCAGATCGTGGACGATGTGCTGGACGTCATCGGCTCGCAGGAGCAGCTGGGAAAGCCCATCGGCAGCGACAGCGAGAACGGCAAGACCACCTTCGTCACCCTCTACGGCACCGAGGGTGCGATGGAGCTGGCCCGCAAGCTGAACGAGCAGACCTGCGCGTCTCTGCGCGCAGAATTTGGCGAAAAGAGCGCCTTCCTGGAGCAGCTTGCAAGGGAACTGCTGGTCCGCCGCAGCTGAACAAACAAAAAGAAAGAGAGCATAACATGCAACTGATCCGCGATGTTTTGAACCTGAATCCGATCCTGACGGTGGCGCTTCTGGCGTGGTTCGTCGCGCAGGTATTGAAGACCCTCATCAACTTTATCCTGCTGGGCAAGTTCCAGCTGGAGCGGATGTGGGGAGACGGCGGTATGCCCAGCGCCCACAGCGCGACCGTCTGCGCCATGGTCATCGCCACGGCCCGGAGCGAGGGCTTCAGCTCGGCAATCTTTGCGGTGGCCGCAGTCGTCGCCATCATCACGATGCACGACGCCATGGGTGTCCGTCGCGAGACCGGCGAACAGGCCAAGGTGCTGAACAAGATGATCGAGCAGTGGATCGATGTGACGGAAAAGAACGCCCCCTTCCTCCAGAACATGCACCTGAAGGAAATGGTCGGCCACACGCCGCTGCAGGTCCTGGCCGGTTTTGTGGTCGGCTGCGTGGTCGGGGCGTTGTACCCGATGGCACTCTGAGCCGATTTCTGGCGGGCAGTCCCGCCGATTCCAAATTGTGAGAAGGACGTGAATCTATGAATTCGCCTTTGCTGGAAAAAATCTCGCAGCCCAGCGATCTCAAAAAGCTCTCCGGCCAGCAGGTCGAGCAGCTTTGTGCGGACATCCGCGAATTTTTATTGGAAAACGTATCCAAGACCGGTGGCCATCTGGCCTCCAACCTGGGGGCTGTGGAGCTGACGGTAGCGCTGCACCGCGTCTTTGCGACCCCGCAGGACGAGATCGTGTTCGATGTGGGCCACCAGTGTTATACGCACAAGCTGCTGACCGGCCGCCGCGAGGGCTTTGCAAAGCTCCGCCAGCTCGATGGCCTGTCCGGTTTCCCGAACCCCAACGAGAGTGAACACGACGCCTTCATTTCCGGCCACGGCAACACCGCGCTGTCGGTCGGCATCGGCATTGCGTGGGCCAAAAAGCTGCGGGGGGAGCCGGGGCAGGTGATCGTGCTCATCGGCGACGGTGCCTTTACCGGCGGCATGGTCTACGAGGGGATGAACAACATCGGCGGCCTGGACAATCTGCTCGTCGTTCTGAACGACAACAAGATGTCCATCTCCAAAAATGTGGGTGCGCTGTCCCGCTACCTCAAGCGTCTGCGCACCACCAACCGCTACTTCGATGCCAAGGAGAACGTGCGCAGCTTTCTGGACCACGTGCCCGTGGTCGGCACACCGCTCAAGGTGACCATCCAGAACAGCAAGGCCATGGTGCGCCGCGCCATGTACCACTCCACCATGTTTGAGGATATGGGCTTCCATTACTACGGCCCCTTTGACGGCAACAACGAGCAGGAAGTCGAGCGGATCCTGCGCAGCATCCATAAGCAGCCAGGCCCGCACTTCCTGCATGTCGTCACGAAAAAGGGCAAGGGTTACGCGCCCGCCGAGAGCAACCCTGGCAACTTCCATGGGGTCTCGAAGTTTGACCTCATCGACAGCATTCCGGACCCGGAGGTCGCCCCAAAGGAATCGTTCTCGACCGTATTCGGCAACCTGCTGAATCAGGAGGGAGCAGCGGACAAAACCATCTGCGCCATCACGGCAGCGATGAAGTACGGCACCGGTCTGCAATTCTTTGCACACACGCACCCGGAGCGGTTCTTTGATGTGGGCATGGCCGAGCAGCATGCAGTGACCTTTGCCGCCGGTCTTGCCAGCCAGGGGATGCTGCCGGTGGTCTGCATTTATTCCACCTTTTTACAGCGCTCCTATGACCAGATCATCCACGATGTCAACCTGCTCAATGAGAACGTCGTCTTCGCCATCGACCGTGCCGGTTTTGTCCCGGCCGATGGTGAGACCCATCAGGGCATCTTTGATCCGGCTTTCCTGAGCCAGGTCGGCATCCCCATCTATTCGCCGTCGAACTATGCAGAGCTGCGGCACTGGCTGCCGGTCCTGCTGGACAAGGACCAAAAAGGCCCTCGTGCCATCCGCTATCCGCGCGGCGGCGAAAGCGCGGTGCTGGCGGCTTACGGCTGTTCGGGCAAAGCGTACGACCGGATGCACACGGCACCCGGCGCGCAGATCGCACTGGTCAGCTACGCCGACGAAGTGGAGGATGTGCTCCAGGCAGCTCAGCTTCTGGGGGAGGAAAACCTGCCCTGCGACGTTTATAAGCTTGTAAAGGTGTTTCCCTTTACAGATGATCTCATTGATGAAATCCGTCGTTATCCGGTCGTTTTGTTTGCCGAAGAGTGTGTCGCCTGCGGCGGCATCGGCGAGCACCTCGAAGCCGCACTGTATCAGGCAGGCTGGAAGGGAACTTACATCCACCGGGCCGTTGAAAACGTTCGTCTGCCCCACGCGACCGTCCCGCAAATCAAGGAAGCGACCGGTCTGGACGCCGCCCATCTGGCACAGGCAGTCCGTGAGCACAGGAAAGGAGAAACTGCATCTTGAAAATCCGATTGGATCAATATCTGGTTCAGCATGGCCTGATCCAGAGCCGTGAACGTGCCAAAGCCATGATCATGTCCGGCGTCGTCTTCGTCAACGAGCAGAAGGTGGACAAGGCCGGTGAGATGATCAAGGAAGACGCCAAAGTCGAGGTGCGCGGCCACGACATCGGCTATGTCAGCCGCGGTGGTCTGAAGCTGGAAAAAGCAATGCAATGCTTCCCACTGACCCCCAACGGCAAGGTCTGCATGGACATCGGTGCGTCCACCGGCGGCTTCACCGACTGCATGCTCCAAAACGGTGCGGTCAAGGTCTATGCCGTCGATGTCGGCTACGGCCAGCTGGCCTGGAAACTGCGCACCGACGAGCGGGTCGTGAACATGGAGCGCACCAATATCCGCAGCGTTACCCCCGACCAGCTGGGCGAACCCATTGAATTTTTCAGTGTGGATGTCTCGTTCATCTCGCTGCATCATATCTTCCCGGTGGCGCAGGCGATCACCACATCGGACGCCATGGGCGTCTGTCTGGTCAAGCCGCAGTTCGAGGCCGGCCGCGAAAAGGTCGGCAAGAACGGCGTCGTGCGCGACCCGGCCACCCATTGCGAGGTGCTGCACAATGCGATGGGCTACGCAGCGGCCAACGGCTTCGCCGTGCGCGGGCTGGATTTCAGCCCCGTCAAAGGCCCGGAAGGCAACATTGAGTACCTGATGTTCGTGCAGAAGAGTGCAGAGCCCGCCGTGCTGGACGACAGCGTGGCAAAACAGGTCGTGGAAGCCAGCCATTCGACGCTGGACCACTGAGAGCAGAAAGAAGGTGCTGGGTGTGACTGTTTATATTTCACCCAACCCCGGCAAAGCGATGGCCTACGGCATCTCGCAGCGGGCCGCGCAGATCCTGCTGACCCACGGTGCCAGGGTGCTGATGCAGACCGACCTCAAGGCCGAATGCGACACGATGGGCGTGGAGTATCTGCCGCAGGAGGAATGCCTCGAAAAAACGGATGTCATCCTGACCATCGGCGGGGATGGCACCATCCTGCACGAGGCCAACCTCTCGCTGGAATACCGGAAGCCCATCCTCGGCATCAACCTGGGGCGCTGCGGCTTTCTGGCCACCTGTGAGATCAACGAGATGGAACAGAAGCTCTCTGCCGTTGCGCGGGGAGATTATCTGCTGGACAACCGGATGCTGCTTTACGTCCGCGTTCTGGGCGACGACAGCTGGGAGGGCCACGCCCTCAACGATGTCGTCATCACCAAAGGCCGTTTGCAGCAGGCCATTGATTTCAGCATCTACTGCGATGACATCCTGGTCGAGCATTACCGCGGAGATGGTGTGATCGTGGCTACGCCAACCGGCTCCACAGCCTATTCGCTGGCAGCCGGCGGGCCAATCCTGGACTCGCAGACCAAGGGCGTGGTCGTCACGCCCATCTGCCCGCACAGTCTGGCCAGCCCGGCCATGGTGTTTGCGCAGGAACGCAAGATCAACATCTGCGTCGGTCAGGTCGCGGACGAGGAAGTCTTCGTCAGCTGCGATGGTGCGGCAGGCTATTCTCTGCATGCCGGTGCCACCGCCGAAGTGCGGCTGAGCGACCAGATCGTGCAGCTCATCACCTTCAGCAAAGCCGACCAGTTTCAGGCCATTGACCAGAAACTGCGCGGCAGACGGTAAGTTTTGACAGAAAGGGGAACCGATATGGCCAGCAGTCGAGGCGATGCCAAAAGCAAGCGGGAGCGTCAGCAGACGATCCTGCGGCTGATCCAGGAGCATCCGATCAGCCGTCAGGAGTCCCTGCTCGACCACCTGCGAAATGAGGGATTCGATGCCACACAGGCCACGATCTCCCGCGATATCCGGGAGCTCAGCCTGGTCAAAGCGGCCACGAGCACCGGCTACCGGTATGTTTCCAGCCACAACGAGGCGCTGAACCCGAAGATCCAGGGCCGTTTTGAGACGATCTTCCATGAGTCTGTTCTGGGGGTGGACTTTGCCGGACACGTCGTTCTGGTCAAATGCTACTCCGGCATGGCGAATGCCGCCTGTGAGGTGTTTGACGCCCTGAAATGGAAAAATGTTGTAGGAACCTTGTCCGGCGACGATACCTTCCTGATCGTGGCCCGCTCGGAGCGCGATGCAAAGACCATCTGCTCGGAGCTGACCCACCACATCGGACAGAAATAATGCGGGAGAAATTACCATGCTGAGCAGCCTGCAAATTGAAAATGTTGCAGTCATCCAGAAAGCCGACGTGCATTTTGAAAAGGGCCTGAACGTCCTCACCGGCGAGACGGGCGCAGGCAAGTCGATTTTGATCGACTCCATCAATGCCATTCTCGGCAACCGGACGTCCAAAGACCTTGTGCGCACTGGGGCGGCCAAAGCGGTCATCCGCGCCGCTTTTGATGATGTGCCGGGTGCCGTGCTGGATAGCCTGGAAAAGGCCGGATATGAGCGCTCCGATGCCCTGACCCTGAGCCGTGAGATCACAGCTGAGGGCAAAAGCACCTGCCGCATCAATGGGATGCCTGCCACAGCCGCCATCCTGCGGGAGCTGTGCGGCGGGCTGATCAACATCAACGGCCAGCACGACTCCGTCGGCCTGCTGAACCCGGCCCATCATGAGGGAATTTTGGACGCTTATGCGCAGAATGGTGCCGCATTTCAGGCGTACTATACCGTTTACCGGGAGCTGATCAAGGTCAAAAAAGAGCTGGATGCCATCATCACCGATGAGACCGAAAAGCAGCGGAAGATCGACCTGCTGAGCTATCAGGTGCAGGAGATCGAGGATGCCGCCCTGACCGAAGGCGAGGAGGAGACGTTGAACGCTCGCCGCAAGGTGCTGGCGAACGCCTCCACCATCCGGGAGCGAATCTCTCAGTGCTATGCGCTTCTTTCCGGCGATGATGAGACGCCCGGCGCGGTGGACCTGCTGGGCGAAGCCTCCAACGCGATCGACGCAGCGGCGCAGGTGGACAACACGCTTTCGGATGCTGCCGGGCAGCTGCTCGACCTCTATTATACGGCCAAAGATGTCTCGGCGGACCTCATCGGGCGACTGGACGGATATGATACAAATGATGCAGAGCTGGACGAGATCGAGCAGCGCATCGACCTCATCTACAAGCTCAAGCGCAAGTATGGCGACACGGTGGAAGACATCATCGCCTTTGGAAAGGCCGCGCGGGAGGAGCTGGACCGCATCCAGTTTTCGCAGGAGCGGGCCGAACATCTGCAAGCGGAAAAACACCGTCTGTATGTTCTGGCGCGGGATAAGGCCGAGGTCCTGACCCAGACCCGCCTGCGGGCCTTTGAGGAGCTGAACAGGCGCATCTCCGGTACGTTGGATTTCCTCAACATGCCCGGTGTCCGGATGACGCTCCGCCATGCGCGCGGCCCGCTGGCCAGCCATGGACAGGACAGCGTGGAATTTTATATTTCCACCAACCCCGGTGAGGCCCCGAAGCCTCTGGCAAAGATCGCGTCCGGCGGCGAGCTGAGCCGCATCACACTGGCCATCAAGAACGCGATGGCCGATAAAGATGCCGTGCCCACCGTCATCTACGATGAGATCGACAGCGGCGTTTCGGGCAAGGCAGCCAGCCGCATCGGCGAGGTGCTCAAGCAGAGCGCACAGGATCATCAGATCCTCTGTATCACGCATACGGCACAGATCGCCGCTCTGGCCGACTGCCATCTGCTCATTCAGAAAAATGTTGCAAACGAGCGCACCTATACCGAGATTCATCCGCTGGATCAGGAGGGCCGGGTGGATGCTCTGGCGCACATCATTTCCGGCGACCATGTCACCGAACTTTCCCGTGCCAACGCGCGGGAAATGCTGGGCCTTGCCGAGAGCGAAACTCGTGATTGACAAGTTTCTGGAATTGTGCTACACTGGCTTTTGTTGAAAGGCGATGAAGGGAACAAGTACCCTGAAGCGCTCTGCCCAGAGAGGTCCCGGTCGGTGCAAGGGGCGTGCAGAGCAGCGGGGGAAATACCTCCCGGAGCTGTAAGCTGAATGAGATAACTCTCTAGTAGGCTGTGCCGCGTGCGAGCGTTACAAACGCAGGAGTGTCGTCCTACTCTGGGGCATGCACTCGTGAGGCCGCTTCCGTGAGGGAACGGCAAACAGAGGTGGTACCGCGAACATTTCTCGCCCTCTGCCAAATTTATTTTGGCAGAGGGCGTTTTTTATCCCTCTGCCCACAAAATAGGAGGAAAAACTCATGACTCTGTACGAAGAACTCAAGGCCCGCGGCCTGGTGGCGCAGATCACCGACGAGGAGATCATCGACCTCATCAACAACGGCAAGGCGACCTTCTACATCGGCTTCGACTGCACTGCCGACAGCCTGACCGCAGGCCATTTTATGGCGTTGACCCTGATGAAGCGCCTGCAGATGGCTGGCAACAAGCCCATCGCTCTGATCGGCGGCGGCACCACCATGATCGGCGACCCCTCCGGCCGCACCGACATGCGCAAGATGCTGACCAAAGAGGACATTGCCCACAATGCCGCCTGCTTCAAAAAGCAGATGGAAAAGTTCATCGACTTCTCCGAGGGCAAGGCCCTGATGCTGAACAACGCCGACTGGCTGCTGAACCTGAACTACGTCGAGCTGCTGCGTGACGTGGGTGCCTGCTTCTCGGTCAACAACATGCTGCGCGCCAAGTGCTACGAGCAGCGGATGGAGAAGGGCCTGTCCTTCCTCGAATTCAACTACATGATCATGCAGAGCTACGACTTCTACTACATGTTCCAGCACTACGGCTGCAACATGCAGTTCGGCGGCGACGACCAGTGGAGCAACATGCTGGGCGGCACCGAGCTCATCCGTCGCAAGCTGGGCAAGGACGCCTACGCTATGACCATCACCCTGCTGACCGACTCCCAGGGCAAGAAGATGGGCAAGACCGCCGGCAACGCCGTCTGGCTCGACCCCAACAAGACCAGCCCCTTCGAGTTCTACCAGTACTGGCGCAATGTCGGCGATGCCGATGTCATGAAGTGCATCCGGATGCTGACCTTCCTGCCGCTGGAGCAGATCGACGAGATGGCCACCTGGAAGGATCAGCGCCTGAACGAGGCAAAGGAGATCCTGGCCTACGAGCTGACCAGCATGGTCCACGGCAAGGAAGAGGCCGACAAAGCCCAGAACGCCGCCCGCGCCCTGTTCAGTGGTGCAGCCGATACCGAGCACATGCCCACCACCCAGCTGACCGAGGCAGACCTGACGGACGGCTCCATCGGCATCCTGACCGTGATGGTCAAGGCCGGTCTGGCCGCCTCCAACGGCGAGGCCCGCCGTCTGGTCACCCAGGGAGGCGTTCTCGTCGATGGTGAGAAGGTCGCCGCTCCCACCGTCAGCTTTACGGCAGAGCAGCTGACCAATGGCATCGTCATCAAGAAGGGCAAGAAGATCTACCACAAGGTCACACTGTAAAGCGCTTTTGCAAAACATAGCAAACCACCCATAACATTAAGAGCCGCCCGCTTCTCAAAACCGAGAAGCAGGCGGCTCTTGTTGCACGTTGAAAATATTCCGGGATCAATCGGGCTTTTTACAGCTCGAATGCCTTCTTCAGCACATCGTAGGCAGCATCTTCGTTTTCTGCGCGAACCAGAAGGGAAATATCCAGATCGCTGGTGGTGATGAGCAGCACTTCGATGTCTGCCATGGCCAGAGCGTTCAGGGCACGGGCTGCCACACCGCAGCTGGTGACCATCTCTTCACCAAAGAGGTTCAGCTTGGAGTAGCCCACGCTGATGAGCGGGGAGGCCTTGGCATCCTTGTCAAGGTTGGCGGCCGAGATGGCTTTCATCACGAGGGGCAGGTCGCTGGCCGAGGCCGTAAAGCTGAAATCCATGGTGGTGCCATGAGGTGCGCTCTGGCTGATCATATCCACCACGACGCCGGTATCCGCAAAAATCTGCAAATACCGTGCCAGACTGTTGCCCTTGAACTCGACATCCTGAACGCTGATCATCATCAGACTGGGTTCAATGTTGATCTTCGAAACACCGTACATAGTAAACACTCCATTCTGCCCATACGGGCTGCAAGATCCGGCAGGATCACATTTCTGCGATCATGTTACCCATATTGTACAGTCCCGGCTCCTTTTTTGCAAGATAAACAGCGGCATTGATGGCACCGTTTGCAAAAATGCTGCGGGAATAGGCGGTATGCTTGAGGGTGATGACCTCGTCCGGGCCGCAGAACAGCACCTCGTGGTCGCCCACGATGCTGCCGCCGCGCACTGAGCTGATGCCGATCTCCTTGGGGTCGCGCTTCTGGCGGACGGAGGAGCGGTCGTAAACGTAGTGATATGCACCGTCGTTCTCTTCGTTGATGGCGTCGGCCAGCATCAAAGCCGTGCCGCTGGGGGCATCCAGCTTGTTGTGGTGGTGCTGCTCCACGATCTCCACATCATACGCGGCACCCAGAATGGCCGAAGCGCGCTTGCACAGCTCGGACAGCACATTGATGCCGATGGACATGTTGGCGCTCTTGAACACGGGCACTGTGCGGGACAGCTGCACGACCTTGAGCTGCAGCTCTTCGGACAGGCCGGTGGTGCAGACCACGATGGGCAGCTTGTGGGCCCCGCAATAGGGCAGGGCCTTTTCCACGGCAGCGGGGGAGCTGAAGTCGATGACTACATCGCCCTTGCCGTCCAGCTTTTCCAGGCTGTCGTAAACGGGGATGCCGTTCTGCTCGCCGTCCTTCACATCAATACCGGCAATGACACGGCAGTCCTCCCGCTGGGCGATCATCTCGCACAGCACATGTCCCATCCGGCCGCTGATGCCCTGAATGATAATATCCGTCATTTGATCTTACCTCGTTTTTTGATTTTCCGAAAAGGCCAAATGCCCGGAAGAACGTTCCACCGGGCATTTGTGCGTTGTTCTGTTGTTATTTCAGGAGGCCTTCTGCGGCAAGCGCCTGTTCGATCTTCTCCTTGTGCGCGTCGCTGGGCTCCACCAGAGGCAGGCGGCAGGCACCGGCGTTCCAGCCCAGCACGTTCATGGCGTACTTGACCGGGATGGGGTTGACCTCGCAGAAGAGGGCGTCCGCCAGCGGCAGGATCTCCAGCTGCAGCTGGCAGGCCTTCCGGGTATCACCGTCGAACCAGGCCTTGCAGCAGTCGTGCATCAGCTCCGGCTTGACGTTGGAGACGACGCTGATGACGCCCTTGCCGCCGAGAGACAGCAGGGGGACCACCTGGTCGTCGTTGCCGGAGTAGATGTTCAGCTCGTCACCGCACAGCTGCGCGATCTTCGCCACCTGCGAAATGTTGCCGGACGCTTCCTTGATGCCATTGATGAGCGGGTGCTTGCTCAGCTCCAGAGCCGTCTCCGGGGCAATGTTCAGGCCGGTACGGGAGGGCACGTTGTAGAGGATGACCGGGATCCCAGCCGCATCGGCCATGGCGGTAAAGTGCGCGATCAGGCCCGCCTGGGTGGTCTTGTTGTAGTACGGGGTGACCAACAGCAGGGCATCGGCGCCGCACTCGGCAGACTTTGCAGCCAGTGCGCAGCCGTGGTCGGTGTCGTTGGAACCGGCACCCGCGATGACGGGCACCCGGTGGTTGACGGTATCGACGGTGAACTTGATGGCAGCCAGCTGCTCTTCATCGGTCATGGTGGAGCACTCACCGGTAGTTCCGCAGATGACGATGGCATCGGTGCCGCGCGCGATCTGGTCCTCGATGATGCGGCCCAGCTCGTCAAAATTGACGCTGCCATCCTCGTACATCGGGGTGATGATTGCCACGCCCGCGCCGGTAAAGACAGGATTTTTCATAGTGTAAGATCTCCTTTTGCTGTGTTTGGGAACGCAGATCAGTCAAAATAGCCTTTGGCGGCCAGCAGCTCTGCCAGCAGGACCGCACCGCCTGCCGCACCGCGCAGGGTGTTGTGGCTCATGCAAGCGAACTTGTAATCGAACAGGGTGTCCTCCCGCAGACGGCCCAGGCAGACGGCCATGCCGTGCTCGGTGTTGCGGTCCAGCTTGGGCTGAGGACGGTCGTTCTCGGTGAAGTAGTGCAGGAACTGCTTGGGTGCGCTGGGCAGCTCCAGCTCCTGCGCAGGGCCGCGGAAGTTAGCCCATGCTGCAAGGATCTGCTCCTTCGTGGGCTTCTTGTCAAAGCTCACGAAGACCGCAGCGGTGTGGCCGTCGGAGACGGGAACACGGAAGCACTGTGCGGTGATGACGGGCTTCTCGGCATTGACGATCCGGTCGCCCTCGATGTGGCCCCACAGCTTCAGCGGCTCCTGCTCGCTCTTTTCTTCCTCGCCGCCGATGTAGGGGATGACGTTGTCCACGATTTCCGGCATCCGGTCAAAGGTCTTGCCCGCACCGGAGATGGCCTGGTAGGTGCAGACCAGCGCCTTGCTGACGCCGAAATCCTTCATCAGGGGATGCAGGGCCGGTACATAGCTCTGCAGGCTGCAATTGGACTTGACGGCGATGAAACCGCGCTTGGTGCCCAGACGCTTGCGCTGTGCCGGGATGATCTCAATGTGGTCGGCGTTGATCTCCGGCACCACCATCGGGACATCCGGGGTGCCGCGGTTGGCGCTGTTGTTGGAGACGACCGGGCACTCTGCCTTGGCATAAGCCTCCTCAAGCGCCTTGATCTCGGCCTTGGGCATATTGACGGCACAGAAGATGAAGTCCACCTGCGAAGCGACCTCTTCCACCTTGGAAGCGTCCAGCACGACCATCTTCTTCACGCTTTCGGGCATCGGGGTGGTCATGGCCCAGCGGGAACCGACAGCCTCCTCATAGGTCTTGCCTGCACTGCGGCCGGATGCGGCCAGGGTGGTCAGTTTGAACCAGGGGTGATTCTCCAGCAGTGTGATGAAGCGCTGACCGACCATGCCAGTCGCACCGACAACGCCAACTTTATACTGTTTTTCCATTTCCAGCACCTTTCCTTTCAAAAAAAAACGAAATTCACATAGAGCGCAGGCTTGCAAACCGGACGCCCATGCAATATAATAGATACCGCTTATACAGATTTTATGATAACATTGATACGACCTTCGTGTCAATCATCGGAAAGGCAAATGCGAAGCATGTTAAAAAAAGATTTTTGGTACGATTTACCCAAAGAGCTCATTGCACAGGAGCCTGCGGCCCCCCGTGATGCCGCGCGCCTCATGGTCCTGAGCCAGAAAGACGACAGCATCCAGCACCGGATCTTCCGCGACCTGCCGGAATATCTGGAGCCCGGCGACCTGCTGGTCGTAAACAATTCCAAGGTTCTGCCTGCCCGCATCGTGGGCATCAAGCAGCCCACCGGCGCAGTCTGTGAGCTGCTGCTGCTCCGCCAGGTCAAGGGCGACCAGTGGGAATGCCTGGCCAAGCCCGGCAAGCGGATGCAGCCGGGCACGAAGGTCAGCTTCGGCGACGGCACCCTGACCGCCGTGGTGGACGAGACGCTGGAAGACGGCAACAAGTTCGTTACATTCTATTATGACACCGAAACCCTTTATGAAAAGCTGGACGAATTTGGCAAAATGCCTCTGCCGCCCTACATCACGAAGCAGCTGGATGACCAGAGCCAGTACCAGACCGTCTATGCCAAGGAGCTGGGCAGCGCCGCCGCCCCCACGGCAGGCCTCCACTTTACCCCGGAGCTGATGGACACCATCCGCGCCAAGGGGGTCGGCATCGCCGAAGTGACCCTGCATGTGGGCCTCGGCACCTTCCGCCCCGTGATGGAGGATGAGATCACCGACCACAAGATGCACAGCGAGTGGTACTCCATCAGCGAGGAGACCGCCCAGCGCATCCGGGAAACCAAGGCCGCCGGGCACCGCGTCATCGCCGTCGGCACCACCAGCTGCCGCACCTTGGAGGCTGTCGCCGCCAAGTATGGCGAGATCAAAGCCTGCAGCGGCAACACATCCATCTTCCTGTATCCCGGTGTCCAGTTCCACTGCATCGACGGCCTCATCACCAACTTCCACCTGCCCGAAAGCACTCTCATCATGCTGGTATCGGCGCTCTACGGCTACGAAAAGACCATGGCTGCATACAAGGTTGCTGTGGAACAGAAGTACCGCTTTTTCAGTTTTGGCGATGCGATGCTGATCCTGTAACACTGAAATTTACGCTCGTGAGCCGGATACGGCCTGCGGGCATTGAACGATCCGTCGTTCTCTGGTACACTATTTCTGATGACGCCGCAGGTCTGCGACACAGGATGCACGGCTGTTTTCCGTGCACAGAAAGGAAACGTTTATGCCTTCTTTGACCACGTACAAGCTCCTCAAGCAGGAGCACGACGCCCGGCGGGGCGAGTTCAAGACCGTGCACGGCACCGTGCAGACCCCAGCGTTCCAGAACGTCGCAACGGCAGGTGCCATCAAGGGCGGCCTGTCGGCACAGGACCTGAAGGATATCGGTGCGCAGGTCATGCTCTGCAACACCTACCACCTTCATCTGCGTCCCGGCGACAAGCTGGTGGCCGACATGGGCGGCCTGCACAAGTTCACCCGCTGGAACGGCCCCATCCTGACCGACAGCGGCGGATTTCAGGTGTTCAGCCTGTCCAAGCTGCGCAAGATCACCGAAGAGGGCGTGACCTTTGCGTCCCATCTGGACGGACACCGGATCTTCATGGGCCCGGAAGAGAGTATGCAGATCCAGGCGAACCTGGGCTCGACCATCGCCATGGCCTTTGATGAGTGTGTGGAGAACCCTGCACAGCACGATTATTCCAAGGCAAGCTGCGACCGCACCGTCCGCTGGCTGGCCCGCTGCAAAGCGGAGATGGCCCGCCTGAAGCACGAGGGCAGAGCCGTCAACCCGGACCAGCTTCTGTTTGGCATCAACCAGGGCTGCACCTTTGCCGACCTGCGGGTCGAGCACATGAAGCAGATCGCCGAGATGGACCTCGATGGCTATGCCATCGGCGGCCTGGCAGTGGGCGAGCCCACCGATGTGATGTATGAGATGATCAGCCAGGTGGAGCCTCACATGCCCAAGGATAAGATCCGCTACCTGATGGGCGTCGGCACACCCGGCAACATCATCGAAGCCGTTTCCCGCGGCGTGGACCTATTCGACTGCGTCATGCCCAGCCGCAACGCCCGCCACGGCCACCTGAACACCTGGGGCGGCATCATCAACATCAAGAATGCCAAGTATGAGCGCGATGAGCGCCCCATCGACCCCACCTGCGGCTGCCCGGCCTGCCGGAACTACTCCCGCGCCTATATCCGCCATCTGTTCAAGGCGGAAGAGCTGCTGGGGATGCGTCTGGCCGTCATGCACAACCTGTGGTTCTACAATCATCTGATGGAGCGCATCCGCGACGAGCTGGACGCAGGCACCTTCACGGCCTTCCATGACCGCTATGTGAAGCTCCTGGATACAAGAATCTGAGTTTTTCGCACTTTGGCCTTGCAACCGCCCGAAGAAGGGTTTATAATAAGATTATCTGAATTTTGAGAGGAGATTTTGCCCATGCAATTTCTGACGACTACGACCGAAAGCTACATCAGCCTGTTCTTCACCCTGGCTCTGATGCTGGTTCTGCTCTATTTCATGATCTATCGTCCCCAGAAGAAGCAGGAGAAGAAGGACGCTGCCATGCGTGCTGCTCTGGAGATCGGCGATCAGGTCACCACCATCGGCGGTGTGATTGGTCGTGTGGTTGCCATCAAGGACGACACCTTCGTTCTGGAGACCGGCGCTGACCGCGTGAAGATCCGCTTCACCAAGAATGCCATCAGCTCTGTTGAGAAGCTGAACATGGACAACGCTCCCGCTAAAAAGTAATTTCAAGACCCGGTACTTTTTCACGCGCCTTCCTGCATACAGTAGTGCAGGGAGGCGCGTTTTTATGTCTGAACAAAAGAAGATCTCCGTAGGGGCGGCGCTGCTGGCGTTCGGCATCGGCGGCGCGTTTGCCGGTGCCTGCATGGCAGGGCTGGCATATCTTATGGTCCGGCATGGGCTTTCGCAGGCTGCGGCCTGGCCGATGGCAAGCGCTGCGGTCTGCGCAGGCAGCCTGCTCAGCGGGTGGCTGGCTGCATTTTTTCAGCGCAGCCGTGGGCTGGTCTGTGGAGCCATCCAGGGGGCAATGTTCGTACTGCTCCTGACCGGGTTTGGTCTCTATGCCGGGTTTGCACCCGCAGAAATGCAGCTTGTGCGGTTTGCACTGGTGTTTTTATTTGGCTGTCTGGGCGGCATCTTCGGGATGCTGCGCACCGAACGGCGGCATCACTGAAACGATTCGTGAGCGCAAAACAGGAGGAGTTCAAAGATGTGGGTCTATCAGAAGCCGGAATCGTCCGAACCCTTGGAACCGCTGTCTGCACCGTCTATACCGGACAGCACACCGCTCAAAACCAACGTTACGCTTCCAGAACCAAACGAGCTGTTCCCGGCGGAAGCGCCATCGCAAGCGGTCCCGGCCGTTCCGGAGCTGATGGAAACGCCCCGGAAACGCTCTCTGCGAGCCGATCACAGCTGCATCCTGCTGGCGGGTGCGTATTTGTTCGGGACCTTTCTTGCGGGTGTTCTGTCTGCTCTGTGCAGTGCCGGCGAGCTGGAAACGCTCAACTATTATCTCAGCTGCTGGCGGACTTCCTTTGCAGCGGAAACGGCGGCTCAGTCGATGAGCCTTTTCCGGACGGAACTTCTGACCGCCTCCGGGGCGCTGACCGTTTTGCTCCTGCTGGGTCTGTCCGCAATTGGTTCGCTGCCCATTTTCTGTTTTCTGATCCTCTATGGGGCCGGGGCAGGGATGCTGTCCTTTCAGCTGCTGACCAACCTGAACTGGAAGGCACTGTTGGTCTATTCCGCCGCATCCGGGCTTCCGACCGCGCTTGCCGCCGGCTGTCTGTGTCTGTTCGGCGCGCTGGCGCTGCAGGTCAGTGGAAAGATCCAGCGCTGCTCCTTCGGAACATCGCTTTACTCCGCCGGAGCCTGGAGCCTGGTCGGCCAGTTCGTCCGCACATTGTTTCTCCTGCTTCCCATCTGCGGTGCCGCAACGGGGATGCTGTATCTGTGCGGGCAGATGAAGGGATTTTAAGAAGTTCGCGCAAAAAACAAATTCCCATCTTGACACTCACCGGCTTTTATGGTAGAATACATCACGTTGCAGAACATTGGTCTGCTACTGTGGCTCAGCCGGTAGAGCAGCTCACTCGTAATGAGCAGGTCGTCCGTTCGAATCGGATCAGTAGCTCCAAAAGTCCTACGAATTATCGCTAGATTTTGCGAAATTCGTAGGACTTTTTCTTATTTATAAAGTACTACCCCAAATTTTTTGTAACACTTTTTGCAACATGGTCTTGTCGGCAACATTTTCTAATGGTCTGCATCGAGTTTTTGCCTGATAGATTCCTTCACTAAAATTTTGTGCAATTTTCACAGTTTTCTTCTTGCACTTTTGGTGGTACAATAAGCATGGAATTCTATTGAGATTTCGGGAGGAGCCGTATGGCTGAAAAGAGCATCGAACTGGATAGTGTGGAGATCGCGGCGGCGGTTTTTGGAAACTGTGACCGCAATATCCGCCTGTTGGAGAAAGAGTTTTCCGTCACGGCTGTCTGCCGCGGCACAATGCTTCGCCTGTCGGGTGAAAGCGCCAATGTTGCCGCTGCGGCACGTGCCATTGAGGGGATGCTTCTTCTGATCGAGAATCATACCCCGCTGGAAGAGCAGACCGTGCGCTATTGCTTGAGCCTTGCGCATGACGGCGAGGAAAAGCGCGTCAAAGAGCTGACGGAGGATTTCGTGACCGTCACCGTAAAGGGGCGTCCGATCCGCCCCAAAACGCTGGGGCAGAAGGAATACCTCAACGCCATCCGCAAGAATGCAGTGACTTTTGGCGTCGGCCCGGCGGGTACGGGTAAAACGTATCTGGCTGTCGCAATGGCCGTCAAAGCCTTTAAGGCAAAAGACGTTTCTCGTATCGTCCTGACTCGCCCGGCGGTGGAAGCAGGGGAGAAGCTTGGTTTTCTGCCGGGAGACCTGCAGCAGAAGGTAGACCCTTATCTGCGCCCGCTCTACGACGGTCTGTTCGATATGCTGGGGGCCGAAACGTATGAGCGTCTGGTGGAGAAGCAGATCATCGAGGTCGCGCCGCTCGCATACATGCGCGGACGCACTCTGGACGACTCGTTCATCATTCTGGACGAAGCGCAGAATACCACCCCCGAACAGATGAAGATGTTTCTGACCCGTATGGGTGTAGGTTCCAAAGTGGTCGTGACCGGCGATGTGACACAGATCGATCTGCCCGACCGTACCCGCAGCGGTCTTGTGGACGCGCTGCAGATCCTGAAAAATGTGGACGGCATCGCACAATGCTACTTTACCGAAAAGGATGTTGTGCGTCATCGTCTGGTCCAGGAGATCATCAAAGCATACGAAGCCGCCGCGCACCCCGCCAAGCGCTGAGAGCCAGGACGCTTTCAAAAAGGCAGCATAAAAAGAAAGGAGCGGACTGTTATGTCCAATAAAGTTTTGATCACCAATTCCCAGAAGGTTGTGAAGGTCCCGTCGGGCCTCCGCATCCTGATCCGCCGTGCCTGCAACGCCGTGCTGGAATATGAACATTTCGATGACCCTGCTGAGATCAGCGTGACCTTCGTTGACAACGCCTCCATTGCGGAGCTGAACAACCAGTATCGCAACAAACCCATGCCTACGGATGTTCTGAGCTTTCCTCTGGGCGAAAACGGCGTATACGATGTCGATGAGAACAACGGCTGCAAGATGCTGGGCGATATCGTCATCAGCATGGAGCGCGCACAGGAACAGGCTACGCTCTATGGTCATCCGCTGCAGCGCGAAGTTGCCTTCCTGACAGTGCACTCGATGCTGCATCTGCTGGGCTATGACCACGAGAACGGCGGTCTGGAAGCCATGCGGATGCGCGAGAAGGAAGAGGCCGTGCTGACCCAGCTCGGTCTGCCCCGCACGGTCAGCTACACGGAATAACACAGAAGCCTTGGAAGGGATAGGAGTTCTATTTTGAAAAACGCAGCCCCAATGCAGCAGCATTATGAGACCTCTTCGGTCTTTGTGGCCGTCATCGGCCGGCCGAACGTCGGCAAATCCAGCCTGACAAATCGTCTGGTCGGTGAGAAGGTAGCCATCGTCACCTCCAAACCCCAGACGACCCGTACCCGCATCACCGGTGTGGTGACGCGCGGGCCGTTGCAGTATGTCCTGCTCGATACGCCGGGCGTACACAAGGCACACAACAAACTGGGCAAACGGATGGACAAGACGGCCAGCGATTCCATCGCGGACGTCGATGTTTCCATGATGCTGTTTGAGCCGTACGGTGCACTCAATGAGCCGGAAATGGTCCTGGTGGACGCTCTGCGCAGCAGCGGCGGCCCGGCCATTGCCGTCATCAACAAGACCGACCTCGTCAAAGACCCGGCGGACCTCGAAGCCCGCAAGGCAGAGCTGAAGGCGCTCGGTGTCTTTGATGCCATCTATACCGTCAGCGTCCGCGCCGACGACCGCTGCGAGGAGCTGTTCGACGCGCTGAGCCAGTATGCGGTAGAAGGCCCTCACTATTTTGACGATGACGCCTACACGGACATGCCCGAAAAAGAGCTGGTCGCTGAGGTCATCCGCGAAAAGGCGCTGCTGTTCATGCGGGACGAGATCCCGCACGGCATCGCTGTCGTGGTGGAGCGCTTCAAAGAGCGTCCCGGCACCGACCTTGTGGACATCGATGTCAACATTTACTGCGAACGTGAGAGCCACAAGGGCATGGTCATCGGCAAGGGTGGCGCGATGCTGAAAAAAATCGCCAGCGCGGCCCGTGCAGACTGCGAGGAGTTTCTCGGCTGCCGTGTCAACCTGCAGTGCTGGGTCAAAGTCAAAGCCGACTGGCGTGACAATGAGTTTTTGCTGAACAACTTTGGTTTCAAGCAGAACCCGAACAATCGCTGAGCCTGCGCCGCGATTCGGACAGATTTTCCACGGGTGGTGCGCTAGGATAAAGGCAACACTATCATGGGCGGCATCTGCCGCGCAGAAAGGGGAGGCCTATGGGCACTGACGCGCACTGGCAGGCATTTGCCTGCACCGGAAACATCCTCCGCTACCTGGATTACAGGCAGCAGAACGCGGAACAGCCTGCTGTTCCGGCAGGAGAAGATACTGATGGATACGATCGTAACGATGGGGCTCGTCCTGCGGGAGACCCGGTACAAAGAGGCTGACCGGATCCTGACCATCCTGACACCGGAGCTTGGTGTGATCTCGGCTTCGGCGCCGAACAGCCTGCGGCTGAAGAGTAAATTATTCAGCGCCTGCGGGCTTTTTTGTTACTCGGAATTTGTCCTTGTTCCGGGGCGGAATATGTACACGGTCCGGGAGGCTTCGGTCAACACCATTTTCCACGGAGTTTCTTCCTCCATCGAGGGGATGGGGCTTGCCATGTATCTGGATGAGATGGCGGTCTCGCTCTCGCCGACCGGCACCGAAGCGGGCAAGGAGCTTCGGCTTCTGCTCAACTGCCTGTACATGATCAGCCGCCAGAAAGCGGATCTGCGCGTCATCAAGGCGGTGTTCGAGCTGCGCACCATGAGCGAGTGCGGCTTTTTGCCGCAGCTTGCCTGCTGCAATGTGTGCGGAAAGTATGACGATGCGTCGTTTTATCTTGACCCGCAGGAGGGCTATCTGCTCTGCCCGGATTGTGCGCAGAAGGCAGGGAAGCCGTGCAACCTGGACGCCGGTGCGCTGTATGCGTTGCGGCACATCTGCCTCGTAGAGGACAAAAAAATATTTGCATTCAAGATCTCGGTCGGCAGTCTGGCTAAGCTGTCGGCGGTGGCAGAGCAATACGCGCTGACCCACCTCGACAAGCCGCTGAAGAGCTATTCATTTCTGAAATCCGTTCTGCCCTGACCGAACAAATTCTAAAGGGATCATTACTATGGAAACAAGCTACTTAAAAACACTTGAGCTTGATAAGATCATTGCCCGCGCTGCCGAGGGCTGCGTCTGCCGGGAGGCCAAAGCGCAGATGCTGGCGCTGGAGCCCCAGTGCGACCCGGACGAGGTCCGCTATTCGCTGGAACAGACGGACGCCATCAACAGCCTGCTCATCAAAAACGGTTCGCCTAGGTTCGGCGGTGTGGAGGGTGTCAGCCAGCTTGTGACCCGCGCTGTCAAGGGCGGTGTCCTCTCGATGGGAGAGCTTCTGATGGTGGCGGGCGCACTCCGCAACTTCCAGAATCTGAGCAGCTGGTACGGTTCCTCGGATCACGAGGCGCTGCCGACAGACGACCTGTTCTACGCGCTGGCCCCGCAGCCCGGCCTGGAGCAGCAGATCTCCAGCGCCATTCTGGCACCGGATGCCATGGCTGACACGGCTTCCCGCACGTTGAATGAGCTGCGCAAGAAGATCCACGCCACCGAAAACAGCATCCGCGACCGTCTGGAAACTATGGTCCGAAACATGGACACCTCCAAATATCTGCAAGAGAGCGTCGTTTCTATGAGAAACGGCCGGTATGTCGTCCCGGTCAAAAGTGAATACCGCGGCGAAGTGAGCGGCATCATCCACGATGTCTCCTCCACGGGCGCAACGGTCTTTGTGGAGCCGCAGGCCGTCGTGGAGGCAAACGCCCGCATCCTGCAATACCGCGCACAGGAAGCGCAGGAAATCGAGCGCATTCTGGTTGCCTTCACGGCACAGGTTGCCGCCATTGAGCCGCAATTCCAGTACAGCTATAAGGCCATGCTGGAGATCGACGTCCTGCTGGCTAAGGCACGGCTGGCGCTGGACATAAAGGCCTTCAAGCCTGCCGTGCGGACCGATTCGTCCTTCTCGCTCATCCGGGCACGGCATCCGCTTATCGACCCCAAAAAGTGCGTCCCGGTGGATATCGCGCTGGGCAGAGACTACGATTCGCTCATCATCACCGGCCCGAACACCGGCGGCAAGACGGTCACCCTGAAAACGGCCGGTCTGCTGTGTGCCATGGCACAATGCGGCTTCCTCATTCCTGCCGACGAGCGCAGCGAGATCTGCGTGTTTGACGAGTTCCTCGTGGACATCGGCGACGAGCAGAGCATCGAACAGAGCCTGTCCACCTTCTCCGGCCACATGAAGAAGATCACCGGCATCCTGGAACTGGCCATGCCCCGCACACTGGTCCTGCTGGACGAATTGGGAGCAGGCACAGACCCCGCCGAGGGTGCTGCGCTGGCAGTCGCCATCATCGAGGAGCTGCGCCGCCGTGGTGTGCTGCTGATGGCGACCACCCACTATGCAGAGCTGAAGGTCTTCGCTCTGGAAACGAAAGGCGTCGTCAATGCCAGCTGTGAATTTGACCTTGAGACGCTGCGCCCCACATACAAGCTGAGCGTCGGTGTTCCCGGCAAATCCAACGCCTTCCTCATCAGCGAGAAGCTCGGCATCCCAGAGCGCGTCATTGAAGCGGCACAGCAGCATCTTTCGGCAGAGGACAAGCGTCTGGATGCGGTTCTGGGCCAGCTGGACGACCTGAAACTGCAGCTCAAGGAAAGCCAGGACGAGGTGGAAGAGCTTCGCAATGAGGCTGCCCATCAGCTGGATGCCGCCCGCAAAAAGCGGGACGAACTCATCCAGCAGGGCGAAAATGAGCTGGAAGCAGCCCGCGCCAAGGCCCGTGCACTGGCACAGCAGGTGGAAAGCAAAGCATACGCTTTGACGGATGAGCTGCGTCAGCTCCAGAAGGATGAGCGGATGAGCACCCAGCAGAAAGCCCAGCGCGCACGGGAGATCGCCAAAAAGGAATCCGAAAAACTCTTCATCGGCACCGAGGTCGTGCACAATCCGGTCAAGGAATTTGTGCCGCTGAAGGAGGTCAAGGTGGGGCAGGAGGTCTGTATTGCCGAGCTGAATCAGCTGGCGACGGTGCTGGCTTTGCCGGATAAAAACGGCGATGTCCTCGTTCGCGCCGGAATCATCAAGACCAAAGTTCCGCTCCTGGGCCTGAAGCAGCCCGAAAAGTTGGTCAAGGAACCGCAGGCCAAGACCAAGGCGCAGCAGCGGTATTCCCGCCTGACCGGTGACGCCAACCGCCCGAACGGCAGGGTAGAGCGGGTGCAGCGCAGCGCCAAAATGGAGTGCAATCTGCTGGGCCTGACGGTCGATGAGGCACTGCCGGAGGTGGATTCCTTCATCGACCGCGCCATCCTGAACGGCCAGACCGTGGTCTATCTGATCCATGGCAACGGCACCGGTGCACTGCGCACGGCCATCCACAAGCATCTGCGCGGAAACCGCATGGTCAAGAGCTTCCGCCTTGGCCGCTACGGCGAGGGGGAAAGCGGCGTGACCGTGGTCGAGCTGAAGTAAAATTTCTCCGGGCATTTCCCGGAAACCTGCCCCGGAAACCATCTCGCGGGCAGGTTTTGTTTTATTCAAAGCAGGGAAGTCTATATGGCAAAACATGCAGTCCATCGCAAAAAGGAACAGAAAAATCAGGCCTTTTCATTTCGTCACGCGGTCGTTCTCTGCCTCTGTTTCATCGGGATCTGTTTCGGCCTTTATTTGTGGTATGCAGCCTTTACGATCGGGCAGGGAACACCCGCTGTAGACGATGATGATTTCCGTCCTACCTTCGGCCCGCCGCCCTATCGCATTGCGATCGATGCTGGGCACGGCGGTTCAGATCCCGGCGCACAGGGGATAGTAACGGAAAAGGAGATGACGGCAGCTACCGCCGAAGCACTGCGCGGGTGGCTGGAGGCAGACCCCAATTTTATCCCGCTCCAGACCCGCGAAAGCTATGACGCCACGGCAAAGCCAGCAGAACGCGCCGCTGCGGCCAACGCGCTCTCGCCGGACCTGCTGCTTTCCATCCACGGGAACTCTGCACCGGAAGGCTCCACAGCCTCCGGGTTCGAGTGCTATCCCAGTGTGCCGGGCCGCACCTGGCATCAGGAAAGCTATTATTTCGCGAAACTCCTGGCCAGCGCCATGCGTTCCGCCGGGGCCAGTCTGCGGGGGCGCGGGGGAGTCCGTTACATTTATTATATCGGAGAAGCAAAGCAGCTGGTCGAGACCAGCCACACCGAAGTGCGGGCAGAGCGCAGCTTTACCATCCTGGAAGATGCAAACTGTCCGGCCGTTCTGGCAGAGCAGTGCTTTGTGACCAGTGCCGCCGATGTTGCACAGTTTGGCACTGAAGAGGGTTGCAGGCGAACCGCCCGCGCTTACTATGAAGCCATCTGTACATATTTTGAGATCACGCCGCTGCCGGAATAAAACAGACCCGGCGCAACACACATAGCCTGAACCTGCAACGGTGTGCATCCTGAAACTGAAACGAAAAACGAGCCTCCCGGCAAAGCTGTGCGCGTGGAACACAGCAGAAGAGGGGGCCTGTTTTTCAATGACATAAGTTTCGTATAATGCACGTTATGTGAAATATAGGGGAGTGAAAAAGCCCTCTTTTCTCCAATTTTTGCCAATTAAGGCCGCTGGGCTCGATTTTGAGCTCCAGCGGCCTTTTTGCGGTATGTATGCAATTGGTGTATTCTTGGTCTGTTTTTTCTGCTTTTTGATCTACACTTTTGTCAAGAAACGATTCATCACAACGACGGTGTAATCGTTTGTATGATCTCTCAAGCCGGTGTCTGTGAATTGATTCTTCAGCCAGAACGATCTGCTTTGTTCGTTTCCATCCACATAACCCAAACGAATGTATTGATAATCCCATTGCACCAGACAGGCACACAGCTCAGTGATGATCGAGCTTCCGACGCCGGTTCCTTGCAGGTCTTTCTCCATCATAAAGAATCCGATGAACCCACTTTGCGCATCCGGATAATGGTCGATGAAATCCATCACAGCCACAAGCCGCTGGTGGACGTCAAAATAGCCCAGATAATACTTATCCTGTTCTTGACCGATCTTGCGCTGCGGCATGGCCTTCAGATCGGCTTCGATGCTTTCCGGCGTCACAAACGGCGGACAATGCTCATAATACTGCGGATTTTTCTCACAAAGCGCAAAAATGGACTGAATATCGTCACGGAGCAGTCGTCGCACCGTATAAGTGCCCGAAAATTTCGTATAATCCATTTTAGCGCTCCGTTTTTTCGCTTGCATCCGGCTCACGCAGCGCCGAAACATCTACGCGGAAACCGTCTTTGGCAGCCCCATCAAAGGCTTCCATCGGCCCGGTCGGCGTTTCGGCTGCATCATCCGGAGCATCCTTCGCTCCTGCGTCCATTTCTGCCCCGTCCGGCGAAATTCCCCCGCGGGTCTCCCCCGCTTCCTGTTTCGTTGTATCCAAGCTTGTCTTCCGGACTTCCCCCAGCGGGTTCTGCTCAATGGCTGCGCGAACTTGAAATTCTTGCAGGTGCGTATAGATTTGGGTCGTTCCCACACTGCTGTGGCCGAGCAGCTGCTTGAGCGTCAGAATATCCACATTGCCGGTCTGGTACATCAGCGTAGCTGCTGTATGCCGCAGCTTATGGGTCGAAAAGCCCTTCAGCCCTGCCGCCTTCATGGCACCTGTCACCAGCTGTTCCACGCGGCGGTTCGAGATGCGGTCTTTCATGCGGCGGGTCACAAAAACGGCCTTTTCCTTGGGGTCCAGACCTTCCATCGTGTTCCGCTTTTTGAGATACAATTGCAGCGCTTCGATGCAGGCATCATTCAGGTAGACCATGCGCTCCTTGTGGCCTTTTCCGAACAGCCGGATCTGCCGCTGTTCCAGGTCAATGTCGCCAAGGTCCATCCCGACCAGCTCTGCCAGACGCATCCCGCAGTTCAGAAACAGCACGACCATGCAGTAATCCCGCTCCGGGAAATCGCTCTGATGCTGGGTGCTTTCCAGCAGCTGCATGGATTGCTCCGCCGTCAGATATTTGGGCAGAACTTTATCCTGCTTGGGCGGTTTGATGGAGGCCGTCGGGTCCTGCGAAAGGCGGTTGACCTGATTGACCAGATAGTCATAAAACCCATGCAGGCTGGCCAGCCGCCGGGCGGTAGAGGACTTTTTGTTTCCGCATTCACGGTTCAGAAAATACAGATATTCGTAAACATCCTCTTTTGTCACGCTGCCCCAGAATGCGGTGTCGAGCCCTTTGGGGTCGATCTCTTTCAGTTCCGCATCCTCTGCCACAAGGCCCCTGCGGCGCTTCATAAAGCGGCTGAAGCCGCGCAGATCGCAGTAATAGCTGAACGCTGTGTTCGCGCTTTTGCCTGCGATCACTTCCAGATAACGCACATACTCCACAATGTCCGCCGAAGCATCATCGAACGGTTTGTGCTTGCTGGGATTCTTTTCATCAAGATAGATGGACATATCGTTTCCTTATCATTTCCATTAAAGGCGGTCGTTTTTCAAAGCATGGATCGCATCCGAGATATAAGCCGCCCCTACGAGCTTCATGCCCGGATAATCCGCCGGGTTCAGATGCGCAAGGCTGTGCTTCGGCACGACGGCACGTTCAAAACCGATGCGTTCCGCCTCCCGCAGACGCTGTTCCAGGTTGGGCACACTGCGCACCTCGCCGCCCAGACCGACTTCACCGATGGCGATCAATTTGTCGCTGACCGGGCAGTCCAGCAGCGATGAGACCATGCTGAGGCAGACCGCCAGGTCGCAGGCCGTATCCCGCAGCGTGATGCCGCTGACGATGTTGATATACACATCCAGGTTGCCAAAGAAATACCCGGCGCGTTTTTCAAGGACCGCAATGAGAAGGTTCATGCGGTTGTAATCGTAGCCGCTGCAGGCGCGGCGCGGTGCCGGGAAATTCGTTTTCGTCGCAAGCGCCTGAATTTCGCTCAAAATGGGGCGGCTGCCCTCCATCGTACAGGCAACGCAGTTGCCGGAAACGCCGAGCGGACGGCCTTCCAGAAGCATCTGCGAGGGGTTTTCGATCTCTTCTAGCCCCTGCCCCGTCATATCGAACATGCCCAGCTCATTCGTGGAGCCATAGCGGTTTTTGGCTGCCCGCAGGATGCGGTAAGGCAGCATTTTGTCGCCCTCAAAGTATAGCACCGTATCCACGATGTGTTCCATGACCTTGGGCCCGGCAATGGCACCGTCCTTGTTGACATGGCCCACGATGAACATCGGGATCTCCTGCTTTTTGGCCACTGCCAGCAGCCGGGCCGCGCTTTCCTTTACCTGGCTGACCGTGCCGGACGAAGAGGAGATGTCCATGCAGCGCATGGTCTGGATGGAGTCGATGACCACAAGGTCTGGCTTTTCCTTTTCGATCAGGCCGCAGATCTCGTCCACGTCGTTTTCGGCCACCAGATAGATGTTCTCCTGCGGGATCTTGAGCCGCGCGGCACGCAGCTTGACCTGCCGCACCGACTCTTCCCCCGTAATATACAAAACCGTGTGCTGGTTGGAGATGGCACCGCAAAGCTGCAGCAGCATGGTGGATTTGCCCACGCCCGGCTCACCGCTGAGCAGGACCACACCGCCCAGCACGATGCCGCCGCCCAGCACACGGTCCAGTTCGGAGATGCCGGTCAGAATGCGGCTTTTCTCCTCGGTCGTGCTGATCTCCGACAGGCGCTTCGCCGTCAGCGAGGTCACGCCCTCCTGCCGGGCAGGGGCAGCGGCTTTTCCGCCGGTAAGCCCCGCCTTGGGGGCCTCTGCGACCACATCTTCGTTCATGGTGTTCCAGCTGCCGCAGCTGGGGCAGCGGCCCATCCAGCGCGGGCTGGTCTCCCCGCAGTTGGAACAGACGTAAACGGTCTTCAGTTTTGGTTCTTTCATAAACGCTCCTGTGGGGCCCGCCGGGCGGCAGGCCCGCTTTGTTTGTTCCTCTTTATATTACCACATCCGGCGGACCCCCGCAACCGCTCTCTTATTTTACCTCTACGATGGTGATGTTCTGCGCCGTCACACTGCTTTTGCTCAGGACGATATCCCGAATCTGCGCCACCTGCGCTGCCGTCAGTGCGTCGCCGGAGGTCATCACCGTCAGATCTGCCCGACCGGACTGCAAAAAGCAGAGGCAGTCTGCAAAGCCTTTGGCCTTGACCATCGTTTCAATCTCATTTTCCGCATGGAGATCTTCCAGATTGCCGGTCAACTGCTGGGTGTAGCTCTTTTTCTCTTCTGCGGAGAGCGACGACGATTTCAATGCCTTCTGCACGGCGTCCATTGCTTCGTCGTGCGCCTTGGTCCGCTTGAGCCGGGCCTCCTCAAAGAACTTGGAGCCGCTGTGATTCGCTACGCTGACGAGCTGTGCTTCTCCATAATTCTTGTTGGCGCTGGAAACGGCTTCCGCCTCGGTCATCAGGCCGTCCAGAATAGGCGCGGAGGCTTCGTCCGCCGTGTCTGCTCCTGCTGCGACCTGGACGGCATTTTCCTCCAGCGTGACGCCCGCCCGCGCATACTGCCAGTTCAGATAGACCGCAACGACCAGAGCCGCTGCCAGGGTAAGCGCCGTCACTTTTCGGGTGTTCTTGGAAATAGCTCTCATGGAAATGTTCCTCCTTGTCTCTGCGACTTAATGGTTCGGAAACAGCCGGTCAGGGTCGACGCTGTTCTACACAGATCCGGGTAGACGAAATATCCAGCAATGCCCGCACAAGCTCGGTGATCCGTGCAGCGACCCGGACATCTCCCCCGCCGTCACAGACGACCGCGACCCCGCACACCTGCGGATAATAGACCGTCTGCGCCAGAGCCGTGCCGTCATCCAACAGCACATGCGTTTCCTGGCTTTGGGTCTGTCCCGACTGCGTGTCCGTTGCATAGACGGTCTCCTCCCCGGTCTCCAGTGTCACCATCACGGTTGTGGCCCCGGCCCCGTCGATCTGCCCGATCAGGTCCTGGAGCTGTGCTTCCAGCTGCTCCCGGTAGGCTGACGCCTGGGAAGCCGACGCCGCGGGTGGTTCCGCAGGCGGCGTTGCAGGCAGCAGTTCGGAGAGCAGCAGCAACAGCATTGCCGCGCCGCCCAGCACCACAGCCAGTCGGGTGCGGTTCTGCTTTTCCAGCAGTGCCCGGAAATCGAATGTCGTTCCTTCTCCCCGCTGTTTCATGGCGCATTCTCCCCGCCGGGTACGTTCCACACAGGCGATACGCCCAGCGTATGTTGAAGCAGTTCCTCTACCGCGTCCCGTGTTTCTTCCGCCTCTCCCATCGGCGTTACCGTCAGGGAATGGACCTGTACGCCCTCCGCTGTCTCTTCCAGCTCGATGCGGATGGCGACCTCTGCGCCCAGCTCCTCACGGCAGTGGGCTTCCAAAGTTTCTTCCAGCTGAGACTCTGCCGCACGAAGCACAGTCTCCTTCTGTGTTCCCAATTCCACCGAGGACGCCACCGGGAGAGCGAACGCCTTCCACTCCCCTTTTGCCTGCGGAAGCACACAGAGGACCACTGCTAAAATATATAACCCAGCCACCGCTTTTATGCTGCGCCGGGCCCACCCCTGCCCCGTGAGCTGTGCGGTCAGCTCCGCGCAGATACACGCCGTGCAGAAAACTGCCACCGCCGCTTTGATGTTCTGCACTTCATCCACCCCCTACCACAAAGAGCAGTGCCGTGCCTGCAATGGCAAGCCCCGCAAACAGTGCCGTCACCGCCATCATACAGCGAAGCGCCTCTGCAAAACATTCCAGAAGGCTCTGGCAGCGCTCACTGCCCATCAGTCCGCATAGAAGCCCACACCCGGAAAGCAGGCCCAGCTGGACAAGCATTCCCAGATAGACCGGCACGAATTCTGCTGCAATGGTCAACAGCGCAGCCAGCCCCAGCCCGCTTTTCAAAAGCTGAAGGCACGACAGCACCGTCTCCGAGGCATCGCGCAGCGTCTCCCCGATGATCGGCACCGTCCCGGTCAGAAGCTGCCCGGTGCGAAGGGCCGCACGGTCCAGCTGCAGCGTTGAGATGCGCTCCAGACCCAAAAGGGCAACCAGAAGTTTGCCCGCCCACCCCAGCAGCTTTTCCAGCGCACGGCCAACTGCTTTGCAAAAGCTCCCCAGCCCGGTTTCCGCACAGATGCAGCAGGCCATGCTCAGGCCAGATAGCATTGGAGCAGCGGAGGCACCAGCACCGTGAGCCCCTGCGCCAGAGCACACAGTAGCGTCAGAAGAAAACCGCCTGCCGAAGCGCCTGCCACGCTCTCGCCGCCCAGGGTCAGGACCCCTGCATACACTGGCAGAAATCCCAGAAGAAACCGGTTCCAGCTTTCGATCTGGGTGCAGAGCGTTTCGGAAAGTTCCACGAGCTTTTCCCATAGCAGGACCCCGCAGCCCCCTGCGCAGACGAGGTCCAGCAGTGTTCCATCCGCATGGCCACCCAACAGCAGTGCGATGACAGCGCCCAGCACCAGAAAGGTCAGAACCGCCGCATATCCGCTTGCTGCGGTATGCAGAGCCGAGGGCAGGGACTCCGGAAGAAAACTGCGCAGAGCCTCCCAGGGGTCTTCTGCAAACGCCGCAGGCGATACCGGGCTTTGTTCCAGATAAGGCCCCCACGTCTCTGCGCCCGGAAGGCGCACATCCCAGTTGTTCATCCCGTCATACTCCCGATTCGCTGTAAAATCTCTTCCAGCAGCGGCCACGCCGCCGCAAGCACCAGACAGCGGCCGGCCAGCCCGACACACCACGCCAGCGATTCCGCTCCGGCTTCTTTGCAGAGGGTATGGGTATAGTCCGTCAGAAGCAGGACGACCGCGCTCTTCATCAGGCACGAAAAGGCTGCGCCGTTCGTCTGCTCCCCCAGGCGGACAATGCCGAGGAGCGCCGCCCGGAACGCAGACCCGACCCGCACCAGAAGCACCAGTGCCGCCCCCAGCGAAAGCAGCAACGCGTAGGATGGGACACTGCGCCTGAGCACCGTATAAAGCAATGCTGCCACAAGCGCCAGGCCAAAGGCCGCTGCCGCCGCACTCATAGTGCGAACAGGGATTTGATGGTCACGAACAGGGCGCTGATCTGTTTCACCAGAATGGACAGGACCACGACCAGCCCTGCCAGTGTCGTCATCATCGCCTGGTCCTCCCGCCCGGAGCGGATCAGCAATTGGTTCAGCACCGCTACGATGATGCCAATGGCCGCGATCTTAAAGATCAGGTCGATCTCCATCTTTTTCATCCTCTCAAATCAGCAAAATTGCAGCCGCCAGCCCCAGCGCAAGGCCAAGCTTATGCGAAAGCTCGTTCGTTTGCCGCAGCTGCGGTGCAAGCTCTGTCTGAAACGCCTCGAACTGCTGAATGTAAAATGCGAGCTGCTGGCATTCCTGCGCTGCTTCTGCATGGCCCAGCCCTGCCATGCACACCCGGAACACGTTCTGCTCCCGCCGGGTCAGCGCCGGGTCGGGAGCCAGCGTTTGCAGCGAATGCTCTGTCTGCCCCACAAGACCCTCCCGCTGTATAGCACAAAGCAAAGCTCTCAGATCCGTGCGCCGAAATTCGATCTCCCGGCGGATGCGTTCCAGCAGCGCAATGGTCTTTTGCAATGCCTGCCGATGTGCCTCTGCACGGATGCAGACCCCATCGCCAACGCACCAGCCGCAGAATACCAGGCAGACCGCCCCGATGCCATGCAAAAAGAGACTGCTCATAAAAACCGCACCTCCCGCACCTGCCCCGGCTCCGCCCGCCCTTTGAGCCAGACCAGCACATGGAGTGCACCCCGCGCCTGCAGCGCCTGCACCTGGGGGCGTCCGACCGCTTCTTCCGGGGACGCTGCATGGAGCGTTGCGATAAAGTCCACGCCGCTGAAAAGCCCCTGTTCGAGCGCTGTCACCTCATCCAGACCGCCCAGCTCGTCCAACAAAAGGATCTGCGGCGAGAGTGTCCGCAGCGCCATCTGCACAGCCTGTCCCTTCGGGATGCCGGAGATCACATCCAGCGCTTCACCGGGGGACTTCCGCCGGGAGCTGCCCGAAAACAACTCCCGCCGCTCGTCGATCACCGAGACCAGCTTTTTCTGGCAGACAAGCTCCCGCGCCATGCTGCGCAGAAGCGTCGTTTTGCCGCTGCCCGGCTCGCCTACGAGAAGCATCCCGATGAAATGCGTCTGCATGGCTGCACACAGTTCCTCTGGGAGCGGGATAGTTTTCTCCCGTGCAACGCGCAGGTTGACGGAGGTCAGTTCCTGCAAAACGACGCCCTGTTCCGGGTTTTCCGGGTTTTGCAGAAAGCGTCCACCAAGGCCCGCCCGGCACCCGGAGGGACCCGTCACATACCCCTGCGCGATCTCCGTCTGATGCGTGTGGACCGACCCGCCGCACAGTGTGAACAAGATCTCCTCCATCTGCTGCGGCGTCAGAAGCATCCGCTGCAAGGAGGCAAGCTCCCGCGCTGTTTCCTGCGGTGTGCAGACTGCCCCACGCATCGTGAACGCTGGCGCACAGCCCACCCGCAGCCGAAGCTCCTGCACATCGGGCGCAAGGGCCGACGGCATGTCCAGAAGCGGCCAGGCCAGCCAGCTCGGCAGCGACTGAACCACCTGATAATACTCGTCCATCCTGCATTCTCCTTCCGCGTCTCTTGTCATCACTGTATGCAGCCGGGCGGAAGATAGAACCGGGCAGCACAAACGCCCGCACAGCGTGTTCCACTGTACGGGCGTTTGATGGGGTTCTTCTTTTATTCAGGACTCCGGAAAGATTCAGGTTTCCGGCTTTGGTTCCTCGTTCAACAGGGCGAGGAACTCTGCTTCGGTCAGCACCGGCACACCAAGGGCCTGTGCTTTGGTCAGCTTCGAGCCTGCCGCTGTTCCGGCCACCACATAGGCCGTCTTTTTCGAGACGGAACCGCTGGCCTTGCCGCCGTTCTTTACGATCAGCGCTTCCGCCTCATTGCGGGAAAGGGTCTCCAGTGTGCCGGTCACGACCAGCGTTTTTCCGGCAAGTTTGTCGCCCTTTGGCTCTCCCTTCCACTGCATATTCAATCCGGCATCCGCCAGACGATGGACAAGGTCGGTCGTGCCGTCTTTTGCAAAGAACTCGGTCACGCTCTGAGCCATCACACCGCCAAAGCCATCGATCTCGCTGATCTGCTCCTCGGTCGCCTCCCGGATGGCTTCCAGCGAACCGAAATGTTCTGCCAGCAGAGCCGCAGCCTTATCACCGATGTTCCGGATGCCAAAGCCAAACAGCAGCTTGTCCAGATTGTTTTCCCTGGAGTGCGCGATGGCTTGCAGCAGATTGGTCGCACTCTTTTCCTTGAATTTTTCCAGCGTCAGCAGCTGCTCCAGCGTGAGGGTGTAAAGGTCAGCCGCCGAGTGCACCAGCCCCTTATCCACCAGCTGCGTTGCAACCGCCGTACCGAGGCCGTCGATGTCCATGGCATCGCGGGAAGCAAAGTGGATGATGTTGCGGAGTGCCTGTGCTGGGCACTCCGGGTTGACACAGCGCAGTGCCGCCTCATCTTCCAGATGCACCACCGGTGCGCCGCAGGACGGGCAGACTGTGGGCATCTCATAGGGCTGTGCGCCTTCCTCATGGCGGGTCACACCGATGACCTCCGGAATGATATCACCCGCCTTGCGCACCTGAATGGTATCCCCGATGCAGAGGCCGAACTGACGGATGAAGTCCTCGTTGTGGAGCGTCGCACGCGCTACGGTAGTCCCCGCCAGAAAGACCGGGTCAAAGCAGGCCGTCGGGGTCAGAACGCCTGTGCGGCCAACGGCTACTTCGATGCTGCGCAGCGTCGTCTCCTTGACCTCTGGCGGGTACTTGAATGCAATGGCCCAGCGCGGGAATTTGTTGGTCGAACCCATCAAATCGCGCTGTGCAAAAGCATTTACTTTGATGACGGCACCGTCCATATCAAAATCGAGCTTCGAACGGTTCTGGCCGATCTGCTCGATCTCAGCAATGGCGTCTTCGATGTTGTGCACCACGTGATAGCGCGGCGAGACCGGCAGGCCCAGGCTCTTGAGGTAGTCCAGACTCTCTGCATGGGTAGTCAGTTCCTTGCCGCGGATCTGCTGCACATTGAAGATAAAGATCGACAGCCCACGGCTCCCAGTGATTTTTGAATCCTTCTGGCGCAGCGAACCGGCGGCTGCGTTGCGCGGATTCTTAAAGGGAGCCGCTCCCTGCAATTCCTGCTCGGCGCAAAGGTGCTGGAACGCTTCATGCGGCATATACACCTCACCGCGTACTTCCAGAAACTCCGGTGCATCCTTCAGCTGTTTGGGAATCTTCCGGATGGCTTTGACATTGGCCGTCACGTCTTCGCCGACCACACCGTCGCCGCGGGTGGAAGCCCGCACCAGCGTACCGTTTTCGTATTCCAGGCTGCACGAAAGGCCATCAATCTTGATCTCCACCACGTATTCCGGTTCGACGCCTGCTTCACGCACCCGGCGGTCAAAGTCGCGCAGTTCGTCAAACGAAAACGCATCCAACAGACTTTCCATTTTGACCGCGTGTGTGACCTTGGCAAACCGTCCGCTGGGGGTCCCGCCGACATGCTGCGTCGGTGAGTTGGGTGTGACCAGCTGCGGGAACTGTGCTTCCAATTCTTTCAGCTCCCGTGTCAGGGTATCGTATTCAAAATCCTCCAGTTCAGGGGCATCCTGATCGTAATAAAGGCGGTTGTTCTTTTCGATCACCGCACGCAGTTCTTCCACGCGCTTCTGCGCTTGCTCCAGTTCCAAATACTCCACGCTCCTTTTCTATGGACTATTATAGCATAAAACGGCGCGGCATTCGAGTCAATTTTTCGCTGTAGAAATGTGCCACTCAAACAAGCTATACGATTTGTATTCTTTTCATTCTATGCGTTTTTGATGCAGATGAAATTTTGTTGCAGGCTGTTTTCTTGCGATTTACTCTTTGTTTTATTCTTTCGGTTTCAATCGTATCTGCGTTATTTTAATTCGGCTCGTTTTGCAAAATCAACGGTTCAAAATTGCCTTGATCTCCGCGAGATCCTTTGCAAAATAGATTCCTTTCTGCCGCTCTTCAGACGACAGGCCCGTTTCGATCATGTGGCCCAGCAGCATCCGCAGGCCTGTATAATAGCCATCCAGGTCGTACAGAATGCAGGGCGCATCCAGATGTTTCAGCGAGACTTTGGACATCACCTCTGCGATCTCTTCCAGCGTACCTGTCCCGCCGGGAAACGCAATGAACGCATCGCCCAGCTCGATCATCTTCGTCTTCCGTTCGGTCATATCCTTTGTGACGATCAGCTCTGTGAGGCCATCGTGTTGAAGTTCCCCTTTGACAAAGAACTCCGGCTCTACGCCGGTCACCTCTCCGCCCGCAGCCAATACACTGTCCGCCAGTGCACCCATCAGGCCGCTTCGGGACCCGCCGTAGATCAGCGCATTCCCGCTCTCCCCGATCCAGCGCCCAAGCTCCTGCACGGCCGCTTTCAATGCCGGGGTGTTTCCTTCGTTTGCTCCAAGATAAACTGTAATGTTCATAGGGTCTCCCTTCACATCCGGTGCTCAGGTCTTGGGCTGATACTGCACACTGGACACATTGTAAATAGTGACAAACGCCTTGGGGTCCTCCCGGTTGATAAAGTTCATCAGCTTCTGATACTCGCTCTTGTCCACGATGGTAATGATCTCGTTGTGTTTTTCCAGATTGTATGCGCCGATGGCCTCGTACATGGTCGCACCACTGTGCAGATCGTTGATGATAAACTGCCGCAGCGCCTCCTCTTTTTCGGTGATGATGCAGACGCGGCGCTTGATGCTGTTGTCGAAGATGAAATGATCCAACACGATGCCATTGAAATAAGTGCCCAGAATGCTCAGGACCACCGTTTTCTTATCATAGACCAGCGCTGCGGAAAGCGCTATGCACATCCCCGACAGAGACATGGCTTTCCCCAATTCCATGTGCAGGTACTTGTTCATGATTTTCGCCACGATATCCAGCCCGCCGGAGGACGCGTTGCGGTTGAACAAAATGCTCAACCCGATGCTGACCACCAGGATATAGCACACCACGTCCAGCTCCTGACTGCCAGTCATCGAGCCAGCCTCCGGGAACAGCTTTTCAAATAGCCCCAGAAACACTGGCAACAGCACACTGGTGTAAACGGTCTTTACGCCAAACTCTCTGCCGCAAGTAAAGAACCCGACGATGAGAAGCACAACGTTCAAGAGCATCGTAATGACCGACAAGGGCAGCGGCACAAAATTGGACAGCACGATGCCAAGGCCGGAAATGCTGCTGACGGATGTATGGCTCGGCACCAGAAAAAAGTAGACGCCTGCCGCAATGATCGCGACCGCCCCGGTCAGGACGGCCATCTCTTTCAGAAGTGCGCCGGTCTTTGCTTTCATATCATTCATCTTTGCTCCTCCAGATTCAAATTCTCTTCAACACAGTATACCATGGTTTTCCCTTTTCGGAAAGGACCTGCACAAAAAAGACCCCTGCGGTGCATCCAGAACCGCAGAGGTATCGTTGCATTCTTATCGGTTTGCAAAATTCAGCGCTAGCAATGCAAACATCCAAAACCGTGTCCGCGCCGCCTTCGACAACACCGATGGCTTTCATGGAGGAGTGGATGAGAATCGTCTCTTGAATGTCATACCACTGGTTCCTGTTTGCCGTTTTTACCTGCTTCAGCCAAACATTTGACAAAGAGCCGAGAAAGCCCAGAATCATTCGAATCAACGAATAATTCTGGGCTTTCTCATGCCACCGGCGGGGCTTGAACCCGCACTCTGTCGCCAGAAAGGGATTTTAAGTCCCTCGTGTCTGCCAGCCTTCGGCAAAGTCAATTTTTGCTCGTTGCATCGTTTGATTTTTCATTGCGAGAGGGATTTTTCCTTTGCAAGCGAGAGAGATTCGCATTTTTTGACAAAATAATATTACCACCTTTTTCGCCCCATGTCAACCATGTAAAATTGTTTCATCCTGTCGTGCTTAACCTTCGGAGCGTCCGGGACCCAGAGCTGCCGCCGGGGGCGTTTGCTCTGCCCAGATGCGCTCCTCCGGGTGGATGTGATGACGGGTTGGATGATGGTTTGGTTGGTGTATTGATGGACGGAATTGAGTGATGGGTTATCGCTGATTTTTTGAAGAGTACTTTTGAAGTGATTGAAGGTGTTTTAATGTGCAGATTGCCTTAATCATTTCTGATTTACGCTATTTAGTTGCTCAGCTTCTGCTCTTCCCTGCGCTTCTTTTACTATAATTTCACCGGAAGTGATTTTGAAAGCTGTGGTTGGAGAAGGGAGGTATTTGTTCGATATGGAACGACTTATGAAATTTCTTCATTCACTCCGTCTCTGTTTCCAACGAGGCCGGGCTCAGCGATATCTTTATTTTCCCTGGCATCATTCGCCCCCACAGCACTCGGGCCATCATAGAATATACCTTTTTATAGTCAGGCCTTGATGTGTTCGGAAAACGCACAAATATCTCGCTATCCTCTGTCAGTTTCTCGATGTTATTCTGAAGTTTTTCTACCAAAACAGCAATTCCACTGTATGTTGCAAACAATTCACCTCTTTGTCCCGTTGGTATTTCGCCAATATCGATGAAGTAATATCGAAACTTGCCCTCAGGGTACTTCAGTTGAACTTCTCCTCTCATGTAGTATAAATCTGGTATCACAATTTCGCTCATCTGGTTTACATCAAAAACCTCATTCGGGAATATCATTTCAAAGCGGTTCAGTCCATTGGCATAGGTGCTTTTCAACACGATTTCCGGATAGTTCTCCATCACGTCCTGCAATGCCATTGCACCGCCATGGCATTCTTCACGCTGCTTCATCTCCTGGGGATCAAATTCCGTTCCATCGTCGAAAACAGCAATGGAGTTTTTTGTGATTTGTACGAAGCACTTCTGCGCTTTTCCGTGCTCCTTCGCATTAAATACGATTTCATAAATCAGGACCTTGATGGTATACCAACACGTTTTGTCCAGTTCTACTCCGATGTCGTCAAACAACGGCGGTAATTTTTGTAATTTCTCGCATTGGATCTTGCAGAAGTTTTCCTCCATGCACTCAGTCATCCATTCGTAGTTTCTATCGTTTAATTTGGCGATTTCAAAATTTGCCGAGAGTTTGTTGTAGAGCCATTGATATTTTGGTTTTGAGCATACTTCTACAAAAATAGCGTTCCATCGTTTTAGTTGCTCATTGCCGATTGAAACGTTTAATGTATCCGATAATACCTTATTGCTCACAGCCTGGTTTCCAAAGTCCTCTGTATTGTTTATGTTCTGCAAAAAGGAGTCCATGACGAGCTGCTCGTCATATTCAAGCTTCATACAGTCAGCAAATCGTTCAAATGTTTCTGATAGCACCCCATACAGTTGATTTTCAAGCGTATCATCACCCTTTTTCCCAAGGAATTTCATTGCATCCCAAGAGGCACTCGCCCCACAACTAATGAGGTAGCTCTGAATGATGGGATCGTTCAGTAACGTCTTAATTATATAGAGAACTGTCATTACTATATCACCTATTACGTTTTAAGTTTTCTGGCAGCGAAGCCATTATTTCTGACCCAGTATACCACATACCGCCAGCTGCGTCACCTTTCCAGAAGGAAATTTTCGCTTTTCAACTATTTTCCGTTCTCTGAATCTCCCCCAGCAACTCGCTTCCTGCGCCTTTCCTTCGCCATTTCTGGAATATCGATCAGTCCAAACCGATAGAACATTCCGTATATGTAGGTTATGCCCCGGATATCACCCAGCGCTTTCGGACGGTCTACCACTGCTCCGACCTCTTTTACATTGCCCAGTGCCAGCAATACCGAACTCCACGCCAGACTTTTGCTGCTCTCTCGCCTGTCGATCCAGAGCTCTTTTGTATATTCGCCGCTTCTACCTTTTCGTATTTCATAATAGAACGGCAAGCCGGAATAGGTTTTAAAACGCACTTTTTGATAGAGTAAAACCACTTCCCACAGATGTTCCTCCGTCGGCGCTGCTCGCAGTTTCTTCGTTGCCCGATATCTCCGCTGCCGCTCTGCACCCACACTGATCTTCTCTGTTGAGGTTGTGCTTGGAAAATACACGCCCTTTTCATACGGCAGATATGAAGTGACCGAGGCTTTGGACAGCTTGAGTTCTGATGCGGTGGAGAGGATTGCTTCTTTATAGTTCTGTGTTTCTCTATACCTATAAAAGGTATGCTGTACCATCTCCGCTATATCCGACTCATACACACCAGCTGTGATGAGCAGCTTGCGAACCTTGATAGGGTTGAGAGACAGTTCATCTGCAATGGCTTGGAGGGATTTGTTTTTATAGAGGGGCACCGCAGCATCCATCTGATCTTTCAGATTCTTGCCGACATCGTACTCTGGCTTCAGTTTTTTTCGACCGCCGCCGGGCTTGCGTGTTTCTCCCATAAAGCTCTCCTTATTATTTACGTTACAAACTATATATGCACTTCAAAAACACCGTGTGAACTGCTGGATCTCAGTTTGTCCACACCTGTCTCTTATACACATCTGACGCTGCCGACGAAGAGGATAG